>CXWL01120009.1_pt1 | contig 14798 bp, 13 predicted proteins | sample 590931 | NCBI WGS metagenome assembly CXWL01 (sample SAMEA3498368, study PRJEB10139) | groundwater metagenome | biome: water well; material: biofilm material | place: Germany | collected 2015-04-27 | reverse complement strand
GACAAAGCATTAGAAACCCTTCGGATGGAGTTGAATCTAATGCCGGTTGGATATAATTTACTTCCTGAAAAATTTACGATTCCCGAATTACAAAAATTATATGAAACCATTCTAGGCAGAAAACTAGACCGTAGAAATTTTTTACGTAAAATAACTGCAATTGGGATTTTGACAAAGTTGGATGAGAAGAAAAGTAATGTAGCGCATAAAGCTCCAAATTTATATAGTTTCGATAAAGAAAAATACGAAGAAGTCGTTAAGAACGGATTGACCCAAGGTTGGTAATCTGAAAAAAAACAAGACACAAAAAACTCCTTAATTTCTTAAGGAGTTTTTTGTGTCTTGTTTTTTCTAGTTCAAGTTATTTAATTCTTTTGTATAACGTCTTTCTATTTCAGGGCGGGGCATTTATAAATAAAAAAAAACTCCATTATTTCTAATGGAGTTTTTTGTGGGCTGTCAGGGTTTGAAATCGAACTCTTGATACCTGTCTTGACATTTTTCGAGAATATAAAATAATTTCACTTTTGTTTCGAATTCCAACGTGGTCTTGGAACAGAAACAAATATTGGTAGATATATTGGCAAAACACAATGTTAATGCCATTCATTTGCTTTGATTGGCTTTGTAGAGGAATGGAAGGTGGCCAAATGGAAAAAAACCTTTTAAAGCAGTCCAATGCTAAAGACAATCGTTCCGTTTTTAGCAAATGTCTTTAAAATACAATACCAATGGTTATAAAAGAACAAGCTGAAGTCTTTACCGATGGTAATTTCAGATTTCACTTAGAACCAATGGACATTCCAGTTTCTAAAAGTATAAGAATGGATTTAATGTGGAATACTGACAAATTATACATTTTTGGCTTGAAATATATTATGAAAAGAAACCTAAGTACATGAATACATTATGATAACGATATGGGATTTTGTGTAGGTATGAGTTTGAAATATTAGCAAAATTCAATTTATATTCAAAATTGATTAGTTTCTTTGTGATATGAAAATTTTAATAATAGAAGATGAAATCGAAATTGCAACAAGTGTCATAAATTACTTGAGCAGTAACGATTTTCTTTGTGAATCAGCAACTACCTTAAAAGGTGCTATCGAGAAGATAGTTTTATATTCGTACGATTGTATTCTTTTAGATTTAATGTTGACTGACGGTAATGGATTTAAAATTTTAGAAGCCCTAAAGAAGCAAAACAAAACAGATGGAGTAATTATAATTTCTGCCAAAGACACTCTAGAAACTAAGATTGAAGGGCTAACACTTGGTGCCGATGATTACCTAACAAAACCATTTCACTTATCAGAATTATTAGTTCGCATTCAAGCATTAGTTCGACGAAAACAATTCAATGGAAAAAATGTGATTTCCTTTAATGAAATAGAAATAGATACAATAAGCAAGTCGGTCAAAATCAAAGGCATGAAAATCGAGTTTACCAAAAAGGAAATGGATTTATTACTATTTTTGATTGGTAATAAAAATAAAGTTTTATCCAAAAGTGCCATTGCCGAGCATTTATCGGGTGATATGGCGGACATGTTAGACAATCATGATTTTGTATATGCGCACATTAAAAACATGAAAAAGAAGCTCAAAGAAATGGGCGCAACAGATTATCTAAAATCAGTTTATGGAACAGGTTATAAATGGCAAGATGAATAAAAAACTACTTCAAAAAACACTAAATTATTATTTTATCTATGCGCTAGTAATACTAATCACAGTTGGTCCTGTATTTTATATTATTTCTAATATTTTATATGAAGACGATGCTAATGAGGATTTATATGCGATAAAAAAGCAATTTGATAAATTTACTAAAGATGATTTAACTATAATGGACATAACGCTTTGGAACAAGTTCAATCGCGATGTAAATCTCGAAAAATTCAATGGCATACAAAAAGACAGTTTATTTGATCATAGTTATTACGATGCATTAACTAAAGAAAACGAACCATTTAGAGTGCTCAACGCTCCAGTAAAAATTGAAGGCAAATGGTTCACTTTTTCTGCCAAAATAAATATGGTCGAAAAAGAAAATCTAATTGGAAGTACTGTAATTCTTTTCATTTCACTATTAGTACTTTTAATTATAGGCTTTTTCATTATCACCAAAATAATTTCAAAAAAATTATGGCAACCATTTTATGCAGCTTTAGACAAAATGGAACAATTTGAAATTGACAAATCTACTTCAGTAAAATTAATTAAAAACACAACCGAAGAGTTCAACCGATTAAATAGTGCCATCGATAGCTTAATCCATAAAAACTCTAGCATTTATCAAAGTCAAAGAGAGTTTATAGAAAATGCAGCACACGAGTTGCAAACACCAATTGCAATTTTTAAAGGTAAATTAGAGAATATACTTCAAAGAAATGACCTAAACTCAGAACAATTTAAATTGATTGATGATTTAAACAACACTACCACAAGGTTGGTTAAACTTAATAAAAATCTGTTGGTGTTATCAAAAATTGATAGCAATTCATACAATGAGATTGAGAAAATAAACATAAAAGATATCATCAATAATCAACTAACCTTTTTTAATGAACAAGCACTTTCAAAAAAAATAGATATTACAACAGAATTATCAAATGAAGTTGAAGCCAAATCAAATCATTTTCTGGCAGAAATGATAATCAGTAACTTATTTTTAAACACCATAAATCACAATGTATTAAATGGTCAAGTTATAATCAAACTTACTAATCATAGTATAACTTTCGCAAATACAGGAATACTCATAGCTTTACAGACTGAAAAAATGTTTGAGCGTTTTTCTAAATCCAATCCATCCTCTCAAGGAAATGGTTTAGGATTATCGATCATTAAAAAAATTGCGGATACAAACCATTGGTCCGTTAACTACTATTTTATGGATAGAATGCATAAATTCGAAATAGTTTTTTAAAATTCAATATTTCTTCAAATTCCATTCAGAACTTTGTTCAAAAAAAATAAAAGGAAAAAGCATGATGCGAATTAAAAACGTTCTATTAGTAACAATGCTACTATTATCGGTAGCAAATTTAAGGGCACAAAATAAATCAGTAACAGTGTCGGGTAACACAAAAGACAAAACAACTAAACTTGCATTACCATTTGTAAATGTGGCATTAAAAACTTCTAAAGATGCTACTTTAATTGCCGGAACAATAACAAATGAGGAAGGTCGATTTTCATTGGCCAATATCAAATCTGGAAACTATATTTTAGAATTCTCCTTTATTGGGTTCAAAATCAAGACACAATCAGTTTATGTTGGATCCCTTTCCGAGTTTTTAGATCAAGGCACTATCGAATTAGAAGAAGATGCCACAACCTTACAAGAAGTAGTAGTAGTATCAAAAACAAATACTGTCAGCGAGAAAATGGATAAAAAAACCTTTTCTATGGCTGACAATATTAGTCAAAGTGGCGGCTCTGTTTTACAATCCATGCAAAACTTACCAGGGGTTACAGTCCAAGACGGAAAAGTACAAATTAGAGGCAATGATAAAGTGACCGTATTGATTGACGGTAAGCAAACTGCTTTAACAGGCTTCGGAAATCAATCGGGTTTAGATAATATTCCTGCTTCAGCAATAGATAAAATAGAAATCATTAATAATCCATCTGCAAAATACGATGCCAATGGTAATGCTGGAATTATTAACATCATCTATAAGAAAAACAAAAAAGAAGGCTTTAATGGTAAAGTGGGTTTTACGTCGGGTTTAGGTGCTTTGTGGGAACGAAAAGAAAATTTGCCTACAATAAGACCACAATATTCATTAACACCAAAAATCAATCCTACACTATCACTCAATTATCGCAAAAATAAAATTAATGCGTTTTTTCAAGGCGATTATCTATACACAGAAACCCTAAATAAAAATGAATTTGTAACACGAACATACAATGACGGCACAATAATTAGCCAACAATTAAAAAGAAATCGAAACACCCATTTTTCAACAATTAAATCGGGAATTGATTGGAATATCGATGATTACAATACGCTAACCGTTTCGGGTTTATTTGGTTCAGAAAAAATTATTGATAACGGCGACCAACCTTTTTTTAATGCAGACTATTCCGAACGATTACGACTTTGGCAATTTTTAGAGGATGAATTAAAAACAACAGTGATGGGAACTGCTGCATATCAACATAAATTCAAGCAAGCCGGACATTTGTTAAATATTGGCTTCAATTATACCTTTCATAGAGAAGATGAAAAATATTTCTTCGATAACATTTTGCCAAGTTTTTCGAGTAAAGATTCCTTCAAATTATTATCAGATGAAAGTGTAATAGATCTAAATATCGATTACATAAAACCTTTAAAATACGGACGAATTGAAACAGGGTTCAAATTTCGAAACCGTATTATTCCAACAAACATGCAATTCTTTCCAGGAAATAATTCGCCTTTGGATGCAAGTGCAGGTGGTAAAGCAACCTATGAAGAAATTATTCCAGCAGTTTATGGAAACTACATTTATGAAACCAATAAAATCGAAGCCGAAATCGGATTACGCCTAGAATACTTAGATTTAGAATACGAGGTAAATCCAAACCATCCAACCTATAGAACTGATGGATATTCGTATTTCGAACCATTTCTTAATTTCCGTTTTGCTTATAAAATCAATGATGACAACAAAATATCATTGTTCTACAACCGCAGAATTGACAGACCAAACGAAGTAGATATTAGAATATTTCCAAAGTACGACGATGCCGAAATTATCAAAGTTGGTAATCCTGGACTAAGACCACAATTCACTAATTTAGTGGAATTAGGTTTCAAAAGAAATTTGAAAAAAGGCTATTTATATTCCGCTATCTACCATCGCTTTACCAATGCTACAATAACAAGAATAGCTTCTACAGTTCCTAGTAGTAATCTGATTTATGCCATTTTTCAAAACGTAAATAAAAGTTCAAATACAGGTGTTGAAATGGTCATTTCACAAGATATTGTAAAATGGTATTCTTCCAATATTAATCTTAATGCCTATTATAATCAAATCGGTGCGTTTACAGTTCAAAATTTATATCCACAGCCAAATACTTTTTCGGCAGCAAAACAAGATGTTTTCTCAGGAAATATAAAGTGGAACAACACATTGCACTTAACTAAAAAAGTGGATGCGCAACTAACGGCTGTTTATTTAGCACCAGATATTATTCCGCAAGGCAAAATTAAATCAAGATTTTCTATTGATTTAGGATTGAAAAAATCAGTTCAAAATGGTAAAGGAGAATTTTTTATAAATGCTACTGACCTATTAAATACTTTGGTAATTAAAAAAGAAATTCAAGGACAAGATTTTAGTTATACTAGCAATGACTATTACGAAACACAAGTAATAAGACTGGGTTACAACTATAAATTCTAAATTAGTTCTAATGAAAAAATTACCAGAAATTACAATGGCGTTTTGGATAATGAAAATTTGCGCTACCACTTTAGGTGAAACAGCAGGAGATTTATTTTCAATGACATTAAATATTGGTTATGCATTGATTTCATTAATCTTAGTTGGTTTTTTCATTGTTACTCTTCAATTGCAATTGTATGCTACAAAGTACAAACCAATGCTATATTGGTCAGTAATTTTGGCAACAAGCACAGCTGGAACTACAATGTCAGATTTTATGGATCGCACATTAGGCTTAGGATATGCCACCGGTTCATTACTTCTAATTACAATATTGATTGCAACATTTGTAGCATGGAAAAAAACGGAGAAATCAGTATCCGTAAACGATATTAATACATTTCATGGTGAAACATTCTATTGGATAGCTATTTTATTTTCTAATACATTGGGTACAGCGTTAGGCGACTTTTTAGCCGATAATTCAGGTCTTGGGTTTCTTGGTGGTGCGTTGCTTATTGGAAGTTTATTACTGCTACTAATTTTAGCACACTATTTTTTGAAAGTTTCGGAAGTACTATTGATGGCAGAAACCCTCGAGCTGCACGAAACGCATAAAAACCTCGATAAAAAGAAACATTATCTAAAATAATATAAAGATATTTCGCACTATTAAATATTTTTCAAATTTTGTATCTTGCAAACAGTAAATTTTAATGATGCTTAAAACAATTCAAATTATTGCATTACTTCAAGGACTTTTCGTCCTTTTTGTTTTATATAACAATCGCAATAGTTATAAGAACACAACTTTTTGGTTATTATTCGGAAGTTTATTTTCTATCGTTTTATACATTATTGGAGATGACAAGAATAATATATTTGTTAATAACACCGATTGGTTTCTTTTCGATAACACACTTTTTATAACATTTCTATTTTTGTTTTTTAGGTATTTCAAAAGCAATAAAGAAAAGTTTATAAAATCAGATTACTGTTTTTTCATACCAAATATCATTTATCTAATTCTTGAAGTAATTGAAATAAAATTAATTCAAACTAATATAGTCATTGAAGTTTTAGAAGTATTCTGCGAATTAACTTTTATCATCTACTTATTACTAATTTTATTTTCCATAATTTCAAGTAAAAGAAAAAATTGGATTATATATTTCATCATTCCAATCATTATTTTGTTCGTTTTTTCACTCATTAATGATATTCTTAAAATCGTTGGATTATCAGAATTACCGTTTTTATNNCTTTTAAGTTGTTTAATGGTAATAAAGAAATTTTACCTAAAGTAGAAATCGGTAAATACAAAAACTCAAATCTAAACGATGAAACAATTAGTAAATATAAAACTGCTTTAATCAATGCAATGCAAATTGATAAAATATATCTTGATGGAAAATTATCCATACAAGATGTTTCAGATAAATTAAATATTCCGCGTCAATACATTTCTGAAGTTTTAAACGAACATATGAATACCAATTTTCAAGATTTCATAAATGAATATAGAGTGGAAGAATTTGTAAACCGACTAAAAAACGACCAAAACAATAATCTTACACTTTTAGGAATCGCTACAGATGTAGGTTTTAATTCTAAATCTTCTTTTAATGCTACATTTAAGAAATTCAAAGGCTTAACACCAACACAATTCAAGAAAAATCTTTTGTAAAAAAAGTAATTGGTACAAATCAATCATTTTGCACTTATTTCATTTTTATGAAAACACAATCACTTACGATATTTGCGAAATAATTAAAAGAACCCAAAATTATGTCGCAACTTAAATTAATTAAAAAGATTCTCTTTTGCTTTATTTTAACTATTTCAACGTACTCGATTAACGCACAAGTAAACGATACACTTTCATTTGTAAAATCAAAACGAATGTCAGATGATGACCTTGCAAAAAAACGAGAAGGAACTTTCATAACGGGTTTGCCTGACTTTTCATCAGATCCTGTTACAGGTTTTGGTTTTGGTCTTAGAAGTAATGTCTATTGGAACGGCGAACGAACAAATCCACTTTTTGCCTACACACCTTACTTGGCAAAACTAAAAGCTAATGCAGCATATTACACTTCAAACGCAAGAGAATTAATTTTATCTTTAGATGTACCATATTATAAAGGAACACGTTGGAGATTTAAAATTGATTTTAAAGCACAACAAAATCCAGCAAATTTATATTTTGGCTCAACAGAATCAACGTTGGGCAATCTACGATTGCCATCCAATGAAAACATTACTTTTTCAACATATGAAGCATTTGACAAAGCAAGAAAAACGCTGAGACCAGGTGGAATTGGCGAAGCAAGTTTTGTGACAGATGCCTTGTCAAACCGATTTAGAGAAACAGAATATATGCTTAATCTAAAAGGAGATTACGCAATAGGAAACGGAAAATGGCGAGTAATGGGTGGTTATGAAATTCAAAATTTAAGTTATAAAACTTTTGAGGGAGAGGAAGCAGAGGCAATAAATCCAAATTCAGGAGAAGAAACTACTGCTCCAAATGGATTTTCACTTTTGCAAAGAGATTTTAATCAAGGCTTAATATCTGGCTTAAATGGTGGTTGGATTTCAATTTTACAAACCGCATTAATTTATGACACAAGAGATTTTGAACCCGACCCAACCAAAGGTTACTATTTTGAAATAGCAAATGAATATTCTGGCAAATATATTGGCTCACAATTTGATTTCAATAAACTTTTTATTCAAGCAAGAGCATATCAAAAGTTGCCTTTTGGAAAAAGAACTGTTATCGCTGGAAGATTTGGAGTTGGTAACATTTTTGGCTCGAATGCCCCATTTTTTGAATTTCAAGACCAATGGAGTCCAGAAGGTAGCATCAATGCACTTGGTGGAAAGCAATCATTGCGAGGTTATCGAGCAAATCGGTTTTTAGCACGTTCTATGTGGTTCACAAATATTGAAATAAGATATAGAATTGCAGAAACAAAATTAGGAAAACAAAGATTTGCTTTCGGTGTCGCACCATTTTTTGATGCAGGAACAGTAAGAGACGAATGGCAAAATCTAAACTTTAAAAACATTCGTTACTCGTATGGTTTAGGTGCAAGAATTGCTTGGAATCAGTCCACAATTTTATCATTTGATTACGGAATATCAAAAGAAGATAAACTCTTCTACATCGGCATAGGTCAAGCTTTTTAACAAATTAGTTTGGTATTATTTGTAAAGATTTTGGAGATATAAAAATAGTGTATGTTACAAACAGAAATATAAAACTAACTAGCGGATTTATATTTATTGCTATCGCAATTATATATATCTGCTCCGCATTTATATAAATATGTTTCGCATTTACATTTCTGTTTGTCCTATTTATATCAATCCAATTTATATTTATTTATGTGTGACTTATATTTTTTGTAATCCGATTTGTATTTATACCTATCAGACTTAAATTTATTGAAACCCGAAACCTAATTATGAAAGGATTACAAAACAGAACGGAAACAGAAGAATAAAGGGCATCTGCCAACAATTGCTAAAACTCATGGCTAGTTTTTCGGTAAATTGTTCATTTACTTTTCATAACTTCTCTCGGGCAATTATGGAAAAAAAGCTTTCCATAAGTCGCCACGAGCTCTAGCAAAGAAACGTTTTGGTTAGCATTTGTTTTAACACGACCATTCGGAGCAACTTTTGGAGATTTACTTACAAAACCTTTGGAAAAAGGCGGTCTAAATTTTGGAACTACTTGTCGTCAGCTATACTATTTACAATTTTAATGCTATTAATAACCGTTGCCATTATTAAAAACAATAAAATAGAAAAACAAAAACTGATTATTGGAAAGTAATATCATAAAAACTTCATAAAAAACAGTCCCAAGCCCAAAATTCAATATTTCTTCTAAATTGGTTTTCATCTTTGACTATTATTAATTTATAAAATAGAATAGCAATGAAAAAATCAATAATTGTGATAACCTTAATAATGGTATCATTAGTGTCGTTTGCTCAAAAAACGAAAGAGCAAAATGTGCCTCAAGTAGTCAAAAATGCGCTTCTTCAAAAATTTCCAAAAGCAAAAGAAGTAAAATGGGATAAGGAAGGGAAAAACTTTGAAGCAAGTTTTGATTTGAATAATGTAGATAATTCGGTTTTGTTAAGTCAAGATGGAAAAATTGTTGAAACAGAAATTGAAATTAAAGTCAGTCAATTGCCTAAAAATGCGTTGCAATACTTAAAGGATAATTATAAAAATCAAAAAGTAAAAGAAGCAGCAAAAATTGTTACTGAAGAAGGTACTATAATATACGAAGCCGAAATTAAAGGCAAGGATTTGCTTTTTGACGAGAACGGTAATTTCATCACTAAAGACAAGGTTAGTTAGATTTTTTTTAAAGCATCTAGACAGTATGTGTGGGTGTTTTTTTCTGTTTACAAATCACTATTTCACTCTCTTTCAAAATATTATTTACCAACTATTATGTTCAAAAAAACCAACTTATCAACCAGATACGCATTGTTACTTACTTTTGTATTATGGTTTGTTATTATCTCTCAGATAGTAAGAATTATTTTTTTTATATGGCAATACGACGAAGTTTCGTTTAACATTTTCACTGTTTTAGGAACAGTACTAACAGGATTATTTTTCGATATAGGTACAATTAGTTTTATTGTATTTCCTGCCATTATTTATTACTTCATTTTTCCAAATAAATGGGTTGGCTCGTTGGTTGATAAAATATTCATTTGGTTTTTTACCACAGTAGTAACCTTTATATTAGTATTTACCTTTTTTGCCGAAATTACTTTTTGGGACGAATTCAAAACGAGATTTAATTTCATTGCAGTAGATTATTTAATATACACTCACGAAGTTATTTCAAACATTCAACAATCATATCCTCTACCAATATTAATTAGTGGAGTATCATTAATTGTATTTTTAGTCTTATTTCTATTTTATAAAAGAAATGCCTTCAAAAACACATTTTCACAAACTACAACTTTAAAAGAAAAAAGTATTGTGTTAGGTACTGGTGTAGTTTCTTGTTTGTTTTTTACAACATTTATAACAAATAATCAGGCGGAATGGTCTAAAAATAGATACAACGCTGAAATATCAAAATCGGGAATTTATTCATTTTTTGCAGCTTTCAGAAACAATCAAATGGCATACTATGAGTTTTATACTTCTGTAAATAACAAATCGGCTTTTGCTATTATTAGAAATAAATTGAGCGATAAAAACAGTAAATACCAATCAGAAGGATTATCTATTCACAGAACAATAACAGACACAACTAACCAAGAGCCAAGTAAAAAGAATGTAGTATTTATTTTGGTTGAAAGTCTTAGTGGTAGTTTTATGAACGAGTTTGGAAATAAAGAAAATATTACACCTTTTTTAGATAGTTTAGCTCAAAAAAGTGTGTTTTTCGACAATTTATATGCCACAGGAACTAGAACCGTTCGTGGTATGGAAGCAATGACACTTTGTATTCCACCAACACCGGGACAAAGTATCGTAAAACGTCCCGAAAATCAAAACCTATATACCGTTTCAAATGTTTTTAAAACCAAAGGATATAACTCAAATTTCTTTTATGGCGGCGATGGTTATTTTGATAATATGAACGCGTATTTTGGTGGCAACGGATTTACAATTTATGATCGTGGACGAGGTAGCGTTTTAAGTGATAAAATTAAAACGGTACGAAATAATATTAATGATAACGAAGTGACTTTTGAAAATGCTTGGGGTATTTGTGATGATGACATTTACTCTAAAATGCTTAAAGTGGCTGATGAACATTACAAAAACAACAAACCATTTTTCAATTTTGTAATGACAACTTCCAACCACAGACCGTATACTTATCCTGACAATGCAATTGATATTCCATCAGGAACTGGTCGTGAAGGAGCTGTAAAATATACTGATTATGCCTTAAAAAAAATGTTTCAAAAAGCCAAAAACAAACCTTGGTTCAAGAATACTGTTTTTATAATTATTGCCGACCATTGCGCTAGTAGTGCAGGTAAAGATGAAATTGATGTTGCCAATTATCACATCCCGGCATTTATAATAAATTTTCCAGAAGCAATAAACCAAAAAGTAAAAAAACAATGCTCTCAAATAGATGTTTTTCCAACATTTTTTTCAATGATGAATTGGAGTTACGAAAGCAATTTCTTTGGTAAAAATGTATTTAATCCAAACTTTGAAGAACGCGCATTAGTAGGAACATACAGAAAATTAGTATTGATGAAAAAAGAAAAAGTAATGATTTTGTCTGACCAAAAGAAGCAAGCATTTTATACTTGGAATAAAACCGATAATAGATTAAAACCATTGCCATTGGACAAAAATTTCCTAAATGAAACCATTTCTTGGTATCAAACTGCTGATTATTTATTTACTAATAAGCTGCTTGAATAATGGTTTACATTCATTTTATTGTTAATCCAATATCAGGTAGTGGAAAACATAATATTGGCAAAACCGAATTAGAAAAGCATTTTCCAAAGGAAACTTATAAGATTGCAGTTGACTATTCAAATTATAAAAAACACGCAATCATCCTTACCCAAAATGCAATTTCTAACAATCCGGACTGTATTGTAGTATGTGGCGGAGATGGCACCATAAATGAAGTGGCGTCGTGTTTAATTAATACCAAAATAAAATTAGGAATTATTCCAGTTGGTTCTGGAAATGGTTTAGCTTCTAATCTAAACATTCCAAAATCATTGGATAAAGCAACGGAAATTATACGTAAAGGCAACACACAATTTATTGATGTTGGAAAAGTAAACGACCATTATTTTTTTAGCAATGTGGGGGTTGGAATTGATGCAACGATTATAAAAAAATATGAGAGTTACAGTAAGAGAACATTGTTTTCTTATGTTCGGGCTTCTATAGCATCAAGTATTCAATTTAATCCGATGGAAACGATACTTTCATTTAATAATCATATTGTCAATACAAATGCCTTCATGATTTTTATTTCTAATTCAAATGAAATGGGATATGGAATGAGTTTAACACCTAAAGCAAGTTTAAATGATGGTCTATTAGATTTAGTTGTAATTTCTAAACTAAACTTATTTGATAAACTAATTTTAGGTATGAGAGTAATATCAAATAAAATAGAAAAATTCGAAAAAGCACGACACACATTAATCGAAAAAATAAATATAGAAATGCCTAAGAAAATCTTCGTAGACACGCAAATTGACGGAGAATTTCATAATTTGAGAACAAATAAAATAGAAGTTACAATAATAAAAAGTGGATTAGAAGTTTTGACAGAATAAAATTTAAACTAATTAAGTTATGAAACAGTATCAAATTTTTGCTCTAATATCGATGTTCTTCGCTGGTTTGACATCGGTAGTTGCTAAAGCAGGTTTAAAGAATGTAGCTTCCGATACAGGCTTGGCTATTCGGACTTCATTCGTATTTATTTTTATTTGGTTTAACATCATAGTTTTTAATAATTATAAAGATTTCTCTAATCTTACCAAAAAAGATGTTTTGTTGTTAGGTGTTTCGGCTCTAACAACGGCAATTTCTTGGGTCTTTTATTATAGAGCAATAAAAATAGGCACAGTCTCCGAAGTGGCATTAATCGATAAAGGAAGTATAATTATCACACTAGTACTTTCTTTTATATTTCTAAACGAACAATTTACTTGGCGCATAGCTTTGGGTGGTTTGATGATTATAGGCGGAATACTAATCTTAACAATGAAATCATAATGGTATAAAACTACGCGTAACCTTTTAAATTATTTACCATGTTTAAAACCATTTTATTTTCATTATTAAGTATAGCTACATTGCATGCACAGAACCAGATTGAAAGTGTTCAAGAGAAGAAAATTGATACAGATACTATTCCGAAAACCGACAGCACGCATAAATTCAAATTAAAACAACTAATCATTCCGTCCGTTTTAATAGGTTATGGTGTAATTGGTATTGAAAGTGATCAATTAAAACTCTTCAATACTCAAATAAAAGAAGAAGTAAATGAAGATATCGATAAAAAAGTAACCATTGACGATTTCTCGCAATATGCACCAGCTTTATCAGTTTACGGATTAAATGCTTTGGGCATAAAAGGAAAACATAATTTTAAAGACAGAACCATAATACTCGGTACTTCTTATTTAATTATCTCAGCATCAGTTTTAAGTTTAAAATCAATTACACAAGTCGAAAGACCTGATGGTAGTGGTTTCAATTCTTTTCCATCTGGACATACAGCCACGGCTTTTGCAGGCGCAGAGTTCCTTTGGCAAGAGTATAAAGATGTCTCAATATGGTATGGAATTTCAGGATATATAATTGCTACTGGTACAGGAGCATTCAGAATTTACAACGACAAACATTGGCTAACAGATGTGGTTGCAGGTGCTGGAATTGGAATTTTAAGTACAAAAGTTGCCTATTGGATCAATCCATGGATACAAGAAAAAATATTCAAATCCAAAGAAAAAAATAGTATGTCAGCTATAGCACCTTTCTATAATGGCAAACAATTAGGTGTAGGCTTCATTAAAACGTTTTAATATTTGTAATTATTTTTAAAAGATACTTTTTGTTAAAGAGAAGTGGTTTTTTTTTAGATTATTATCTGATTTAGCCTAAAATACTAATTTTAATTGGTTTCTAATGTATAAGTATAATTGACACTTAGTATTGAAAGCAATATTTTTTTAAATATTCAGATATAAATGGAATTCTGGACACTATCGCAAAAAGTGTAAGTTGAAAAGTCTAGACTTCGGTTTTTATAATTAAAGCCTTTTTTCAAATATAAGTTTATAATAAATAATTGTCTTTATATATTTTTTCTCACCGTGCACAACTCATTTATTTATTAGCTTCATTTAACGAACTACTTGTTTGATAACTCCAACATTCTCCTTTTTACGGTATTAAAAGTACGTTTTACATTTCAGTCGCCACTTCTTTGCCAACGTTCCAAAAAATTAATGACATAGTTTAAAATAAATCATCTACACTTCGTGATTTGCACCAGAATTTTTTTTTAGCTTCGTTAAATAATTTGGCATAATAGTGCATATAGAACTATCCAGCTTTTAATCAAAATTTCGAATGCAGTAAATCTAATTAGATTGTGTAGATATAAATTTATGCCTCATAGTTAACATATCAGGTTTAACCTGACTACAATGAAACAAAATATAATAATATCAACAATTATTTATTTAGTACGATATACATACCAAAGCTATATTGTCAGGTTGAACCTGACAATATAGATACGAAATATAATTATAATAACCCGTTTATCTCTTGTCTTCTATTTCTATATCAAAAACAATCGAATGAAACATCTGCTATTTATTGTTTTGGCAGGCAAGTATC
>CXWL01004162.1_pt1 | contig 14799 bp, 8 predicted proteins | sample 590931 | NCBI WGS metagenome assembly CXWL01 (sample SAMEA3498368, study PRJEB10139) | groundwater metagenome | biome: water well; material: biofilm material | place: Germany | collected 2015-04-27 | reverse complement strand
AAAACATTCATCAATGGAATAAATTTCCTGGTTTGGGCTAAACACTGCCAGTATGCTCATGACGCGATTGCTCATGTCGGCATACAAAGTATAGTTGGATGAGTAGGCAATGATTCCGTGTTTTTTGGCCAGATCTTTCAGCTGAAACCATGGCTGCCCCATTTTGACCCCCAGGGCTTTGACTTCGTTGCTTCTGGCAACCGCGCAACCGTCATTGTTGGATAGCACTACAACCGGTTTGTCTTCCAACTTAGGATTGAATACCCGTTCACAACTGACATAGAAGTTGTTCACGTCAATTAATGCGATGGAGCGGTTATGCTTATCCATGCAATGCGATTACTTCGACATCTTTGCAGTTCAGGAATGTCAGTAGATACCGGTATGTATCACGGTCAAAATGTGGATGAGTCGCTATTTCATCAAACTCCTGATGATCTCTCACTGTTCCGAGATGACACCATTGGTCAAAGACATGCACTTCTGTCATGTCATTATCCGGATTATGCTCTCTAATCCCGATGCGACCATCAAATGGCCACGCTAAAAGCTTGTAACCACTTAAGGCTGTCAAAAGGCGTAAGCGATGGGATTCCGCAGATTCTTTGTCCGCGCATAATCCTTTACAGTGTTTTAATTGATGAGAAAAACACACGCCAGAGCCTTTCTCCAGTCCTAATGACTTATCACATAACCCATGCTCATCAGCAAGCTTATTTAGAATCTCCAGTGCTTGTCGTTTTGTTTTGAAAGTGCCATAAACATTATCTAAGGTAGTCCAGTCAATATCACTTTCATAAATCAAGGTAACCAATGGCCGGGCCGCGGGGTCATCTGAAACCTGCCATGCGCATAATTGTCTCTCACGTCTGAGCTGCCGATTGTGGATAGGCTGATATTCTTTAATCAAGTGTGATTCTAGTAGCAGTGCTCCGAGTTCCCCGCTGGTGACGCGGTATTCAATTCGCTTGATTTCTTGAGCGATGCGCATTTCCCTGGCTGAGCTATGATCACCCTGAAAGTGACTGAGTACACGCGTTCTTAAAGTGACACTTTTACCGACATACAGCAGTGCACTCTCACCATGGAATAAATAAACACCAAAGGTGTCCGGTATGGCATAGATTTCAAGTTGATCGAGATTAGCGGGAATGGCTTGCTGTTTCAGTAATGCCAGGGCGGCTTCCTGAACAGCATGTTCACCTAATTCATTGAAGGCTGCAGCAATAAACGCTGCCATCATTTCCGTATCACCCATTGCCCGGTGGCGGTTCTCACAAACCAGCTTGAATCTTTCTATAATGGCATCTAAGCCATGTCCTTTATGTTGCGGATAGAGTTTTCTTGAAAGTTTGACCGTGCACAGGAGTTTTTTCTGAAAGGTAATACCAATGCGCTTATACTCATTTTTGAGAAAACCATAATCAAAACGCACATTGTGGGCACACAAAACAGCATCATCGACCCAATCTAGCAGCGTGTTGCGGACTTCAAAGAAAGTCGGCGCATTTTTTACCATGCTCTGGGTTATACCGGTCAATCGCTGTATGAATGGTGAGATACTGACTTCTGGATTGATGAGCGTATTCCAACGACCGACTTCAATGCCGTTCTCATAACGGATTAAGCCTATCTCAATGATACGATCTTGAGTTGGGGTAGCACCTGTTGTTTCCAGATCAAGCAATACATAACATGGAAACAACGTACTCATTTGAAACGGCGGAATGATCCTATCACGACACCAAAAATCTCAAACTGCGTATCTGGGCGAATGTAAATGGGTTTGTAAGTACCTGATGAATTGGCTGGCATTAGCCTGGGCATTTTGTTCGCCCCGTAATCAAGGATTTTAATGGTGAATTCACGGTCCACCACTGCCAGCACAATGTCACCGATGCCTGGTGTCTTTGATCTATCTACCACCACTTTATCGTCTGGCAGTAAACCGACATCAATCATCGAATCTCCCTTAATCGTAACGAAGAACGTCGATGCGGCATGATCGATCAGAAATTCACTGACATCGAGACTTTTCTCGACATGATCATCTGCCGGACTGGGAAAGCCTGCCGCCACTTTGGTGGAAAAAAGCGGTAGCAAGGTCGGTTGATCGCTAATGGCGGGAATAAAAAACTCATCCACGTTGTTTGCCTCACTATCGGGGCCTGTTCTTTTACGCTGGTATGCGTCAAGGAAGTTTTTGATGGTAGCTCCCTGACTCTCTGGTATACGCATTGTAACCGTCGGTTCACCATATTTACCTTGGCCGAGTGGTCGGCCTGCATTCTCTCTTTTACCGCCGCGATTTGACATGTTCGGATGACTCCATCCTTGATATGCGAAACAGTATTCAAACACATGAACCACATTGATGTCAAATGTATAAATAAGAGAGTTAGAACAAAATTTAGTTGCAGGAAATAATAAAGGTCACTGCTAAATTTAATCAGCGATTGGAAGCAATGGGATGCTTTCAGTAGTTGTCAAAGTGGAGCAATATAGATCGCTAGGGGCATACTATTGGACGAGCTTATATGAACAGATTAGATGTAAATGCAGAAAAAGTTTAGTTAGGTGCAACCAGGGGTATATCGTAAATATGCTAGTGATCTGAGGCTAAATGCCTTGGAAAAACAGGTTAAGCAAAGTAGAGTTGGTGCGTGGGATTTGCCGGAAGCTGAGCGAATTCCGTCTTGGGAATGGCGACGAGCTAGATAGTAAATTTCTAAGAACCTGATTTCTTCAGATTTTGTGCATAGCTGTTATGAGAAAATTGCTAAACAATTTGTTACACACCTAATTTAGGCAGTCATTTTTATTATCTATTTTGCCAACTTATAATTACCTAAAAATGCTTATTATAGATAGAAACCAATTTAATATTTTTAGTACTTCTTAAGAGTTGGGAAGCAATAACAATCCTATAGAGTCGGCTATTAAACAGTTCGATTTTTCATAGCAGAGAAGGCCGTAATATGGAGATTCTAGTAAATCTTTTTAATGGCTGGATCAATAATGTAATAATTTATGAAAATATTTGAAATAAAAAATCTTTTGCTTACAGTTTGATTAAACTTAATTGGAACTTTGTCAGAAAAATGAATTCACCTCGTGATTTACTCAAAGGATTACTGGAATATATCGAAGAACAAGCAAAAAGCATAGATCCAAAGAGCTATTGCGTATCTGCTGCAAAAGGGTTTATCCGCCGGAATACTGAATTATCGGGATTGCCTGGTCTCGAATTCGATATAAGGCCAGAAGGTGATCATATCTGGTTACATCTTGAGCGCCTTGAGGCTCATTTTCCCCCAGTGGTGCCCGACCAGTACAAAGGGTTGTTTAAGATTAGTAGTGATCCTTTTGGTTCAGTATCGATCCTAGATGAAAGTAATCTGGCTGCTTGGGTTGGTCTGCATGACTCTAAGTTTGATTCTGAAATGACCATGATCCAGAACATAGATCTAAGACAGGAGCAATTAAAACAAAAAGCTCAGATTGCTCTTCAAGAGTATATGACGTATTGGAATGCATGGGCTGAAGAGGAACGCCCACGACGGAAGAGCATTTCTCTTTATGGCGACTTATTTTCGCTGAAACACCAGATTGAAGCGGAAGAGACAATCAAACCTCAGGAGCTCGTATGGGGAATAGGTATTGCATCTTGGCAAATTCCTTTTGGCGAAACCATCATTGATTTTGAATATCCGATCCTTACGCAGGCTGTGGAAATATCGATTGATGAGAAAAGTATGGCATTGGAAGTGCGTCCGCGTGCTACTAATACACGAGTAGAAATGGAAGCTTTTATTGCTTGCTCAATTCTCGGAGCAGCCGATATAGAGCTCGCCATCAAAGAGCAGCTTCAGCGACACAAAGACCATCCAGTCACTCCATTTGACTCTTCGAGTTATACAGATGTACTCAAACTTGCTGCATCAAATTTAGATAGCAATGGTGTTTATCGAGAGATACAAACAAAAGGGGATCCAACACCTATCCCAGATAAAGATCTAGTAGTTACGGATACTTGGGTGTTACTTTCACGCCCACGTACCAATAATCATTTGACGGATGACCTAAAACGGCTCAAGGAAAAATTGACTTCTGGGTGTGATATTCCAGAAGGTCCGCTAACTCTTGTTACTCCGCCTTCAGATAAGCCAATCGAGTTTGGTGCTATCCATTTCCGTGGACTTTCAAGTCGTGGGTCAAGCCATGAAAAAGTACAAGAACTCTATTTTCCATTACCTTACAATGAAGAGCAAATCACTATTATCCAACGACTTGAAAAAGCGTCTGGCGTCACAGTGCAAGGACCGCCTGGAACTGGTAAAACGCATACTATTGCTAACGTTATATGCCATTACTTGGCGACCGGTAGGCGGGTTCTAGTCACATCACGTGGAGAACCTGCACTTAAAGTTCTTCAGTCTAAAATACCAGAGGAAATACGAGCCTTGACAGTTAGCCTTATGGCGAGTGATCGGGAAGGTATTCGCCAATTTCAGGCATCGATTGAGGCCATTCAGCACCAGGTATCTCAGTTGAATCCGGAACAAACTCAAAACTCTATCGCTATACTGGAAGGAGCTATTGATCGTGCTCATCATGAACTTTCGTCCATTGATACACGCATTGATGAAATCGCGATTACACAACTATCAGAAGCAGAAGTCGATGGCATTCCGATGCGAGCACAAAAACTTGCAGATCTGGTTATTTCTGGATTAGAACAGTATGGCTGGTTTGACGATAACATATCACTTTCTTTTGAGAATGCGCCCCCTCTGTCAGAGGAGGAAGCTAGCAAACTCCGCGATGCGCGTCGCAAAGTTGGGAAGGAGTTACTTTATCTTCAAGCAAACTTGCCCTCTGCTAACTCGCTTCCTACAACAGCAGCCATCGCTAAACTGCATGATGTACTTTCCAGCATGCGGGTTATTGAAACTGAGATCGAGAAGGGAGATCTTCTTGATCTGAAGGCTACAACCATCGAAGTATTCACTGAAGCACGAGAACTTCTTGAGCAAGTGGAAGAAGCTAAGTCATTGATTGAAGAATTAGAGTTATTTGATGATGTTTGGCCCCTAGATTTGAGAGCTAAATGCCGTCAATCCTCATTTGCTTCTGAGCGACAGGCTCTTGAATCTTTATTTGCAGACATCGATGAACTCATCGAAGCACGCGCTGAATTTCTGAAGCGACCGATAGAATTTCCCAATGAGGGCTTCAATACGATTAAAACACGAGAAGCTATTGTTCGCGCTGTCGAGACTGGCAAACCTTTTGGTTTCTTTACTTTTGGAGTGAATAACGCAAAAGAGCATATCGAAGCAATTAGAATCTCTGGTCTCAAACCTACGTCAACAGCAGATTGGACGCATGTGCATAGATATATTACGCTTAGCGATTTAGTAGCTTCTTTTGTGATCCGCTGGAATCAATTTGCAAATGATCTCTCTCTTCCTCGCCTAGAGGGCGGCATCTCAGATTTGCGTCGAATTGAGAGAGTTGCAATATTTGCCCGAAAAGCCCATCGACTTGCTACAGAATTTGATACAAAGCTATCGAAGAAAGCTGAATTTGTGTTCTGTTCGATCCCATCTAAAGCATTGATGGGCGATTCCGCTGAACTTAATTCAATTAGGAATCAGTTATTACGTCATCTTACTAAAGCAGAATTATCAAAAGCAGCAACAGAACTCAGCACTTTACACGAAAAACTCGCAGGTAAAACAGGAGCAGTTTCAATTGACATTAAACAGTTTGTCGAAAAACAACTAGGAAATCCCACTATTCCTTCCGATCGTATTGCAGCATATTACACAGAACTGATTGCGGAACTGAAACGTATTACATCACTAACAGTTGAACTTGCATTAATTAAGGATTTTGCTGCTCGCATTGAGCAGGCAGGAGCTCCCAAACTTGCTCTCCGAATCTGTTCGCAGCCTGTAGAAATAACAGGAGAAGATGCTGTTTTTCCTATCACTTGGCGACAAGCGTGGAATTGGGCTCGTATGCGAACTTATCTTAACAATATTGAAGGAAGAAATGAATTACAAGAACTTTCGGCTAGACGCCGGAGTCTTGAGAGCGGGCTTTCAAGACTTTACGAGGAGATGGTATCTAAGGCAGCATGGCTGGCAACCAAACGGAATGCCACACCAAAGGTTCTTCAGGCCCTTATGGGCTATGCGACAGCAATTCGTCGTATCGGTCAAGGTACAGGGCCAAATGCAACGCGCTATCGCAGAGATGCGAGAGAGGCAATGTTAGATGCCGCCGGAGCAGTTCCTTGTTGGATTATGAACCACAATCGCATATCAGAAGCCATGCCGCCGGATATTGGTGCTTTTGACCTTGTAATCGTCGATGAGGCCAGTCAATCTGATCTTTGGGCGCTACCAGCCATTTTGCGAGGCAGGAAAATTTTGGTAGTAGGAGATGATAAACAAATATCTCCTGATGGAGGATTTATTGCGAGTCAGCGGATTCAAGAGCTAAAAGATCGCTTTCTTTCAGACCAACCATATGGAATGGAAATGACCCCGGAGAAATCTCTGTATGATTTAGCCGCTCGTGTATTTGCTGCTGAGCAAGTCATGCTACGCGAACATTTTCGTTGTGCCCCTTCCATTATCGCTTACTCCAATCGAGAGTTTTACAAAGGAGGTATTCAACCATTACGTATTCCTAAGGTTTCAGAACGTATTGACCCTCCGCTTGTCGATATATTTGTTTCTGATGGTATTCGTGATAAACACGACAAAAATAATTATGAAGCACTAGCTATTGCTGAAGAAATTTCAGCAATACTAAAAAATGAATCTTTTACTGGTCGAACGATTGGCGTTATTTCACTTCTTGGAATGGATCAAGCCAAACATATTGATTCTATTGTGCGTCAACGCTGTAATGTTATCGATCTTTTACAACGTAAATTTGAATGTGGAGATGCGCGAACATTTCAGGGTAGTGAAAGGGATATTATGTTTCTATCCATGGTTGTAGATAACAAGAGTTGCAAAGCTTTATCAGGTAATATCTTCGATCAGCGGTTTAATGTAGCAGCTAGTCGCGCAAGAGATCGAATGTATCTGGTGCACTCAGTCAAGGCATCCGATCTCTCCGAAAAAGATTTACGCCTTACTTTGTTACGTCATTTTAACAAGCCTTTAGAAAGCGATAAAGAAGACGCGGAAGTGATGATAGATCAATGTGAATCTAATTTCGAACGAGAAGTTTTCTCCATACTTGTATCTCGCGGATATCGCGTTATTCCACAAGTAAAGGCTGGTGCTTACCGAATTGATATGGTCGTTGAGGGTGCGAGCGATAATCGCCTAGCTATTGAATTGGATGGTGATGAATACCACGGCCCAGATCGATGGCAGCATGACATGAATCGTCAGCGTATTTTAGAACGCGCTGGTTGGATATTCTGGCGCTGTTTTGCATCGACCTGGTCGCTTCGGAAGGATGATGTTCTTCAAGAATTAATAACATACCTTAGAGCAATGAATATTGAACCGCTGGGAGCCATAGAATATGTACCAAGTTTAGTTGAAAAAAGAATATGGAAAACCACATCTGCTGTAATCAATGAACAAACAGTCGATGAAGCACAAAATTCACTGGAGTTAGCAATTTCAAACTCAAAGTAATCAATTTATTTGAACTAGCCCAGATTTGATCGTAGAGTAACCGAATTACCTGGATGTTTATCAGATTAAATTTGGTAAGAGTTTATTTTTATTAGTTCAGATCGTTAATCCTAAATTCCTCGTTGAAGTCACTTAAATCGCTCAAGAATCTCATAGATTAAGGCCTTTTGATAGATTCATAGCATCACCAATCAGGTGAGATTTTTGTGAAACAATCAAAATCTGCTGAAAGTGTTTTCATGCCTTGCTCTCAGCTTGAATTCTGTAACTAAGGCGCAGTTNNCATTGATAGTATTAGATTACAGCCATTTTTATCCTAAATTCCAACTGAGGAAATTAGGTTAATCGTACAAAGCACCTAAACATCATTCAAATAAAAATATGCCATTCCATCAAGCCGTTCCTTCACTTTCTCCCAATGCGGCATAACCTGCTTTATTAACCGATAAAAATTTTCGGAATGATTATGTTCGGCGATATGACAGAGTTCATGTAGCAACACATAATCAATGCATTCTCTAGGCGCTTTTACTAGATGTGGATTAAGCGTTAATTGTCCTTTAGGTGAGCAACTGCCCCATTGAGTTTGCATAGATAGCAATCTGACTGGCGGTTTCTCCTTTATCCATAGCGTTTGAGCAATCACTTCATTCAATCTATGATTAAAAACTTCCCTAGCTCGTATCCTGTACCAATCAAATAACAGAGATTTAATTTTTTCAGGCTTAGTCGTTCTGGATCTCACTTCAAGTATGCCACGATGCAGTTTCACTTCTGCCGCACCGTTAGAGTTTTCCTGAACCTTCAGAAGATATCTGCGGCCAAGGTAAAAGTGACTTTCACCACTCACATAATGACGCGGAAGAATATCGTTTCGCTGCCCTTCAAAATAGCGCATTTGCCGATAAATCCATCGCGTGCGTTTTTTCACTGCCTGTATGATTTCATCAAGGGAAGCCATGGGCGGTGCATGGGCTACGACACGGCAATCTGGGTGAACCTTGATCAAGACTTTTGGTGTGTCAGTTAATCTAGGCTCAATGGCAAAATCAATTGAAATATCGCCATATTGAATAGAAGCTTTTTTCTGTGGGGCATGATGATTCATGAACGATTCAATCCCTCCCGCACAACTTGAACAATTCGTTCTATCATCGCTTTGGCTTGATCCATCCCAGAACCAATTTTTTTGCACTCAGCAAAAATCAGAGGCAGGAGTTTTTTCCGGATTTCAGCTTCAATATTTTGCGGATTGATCGAATGCTCGGCTACCGCATTAGAAATAATTTCCTCCACCATGAAGGAGAGTTCCACCCAGCGATCCGATGTTGCATCATCAATAGTTACAAGATTTTCACCGATTATCATTTTTAGTAGACCGTAATACGCCTGCGCGTGCTTGTTGTCAGCAAATTTATCTGGCAGTCCATCGACTTCGCGTTTCTCCACCTTTTCTTCAAATTCCCTAAACAGCATATATTGCTTAAGCGGGTGATTAAATAAGGCTTCAGCTTCTTCTATGACTTTTCTCAAGAGTTTTGAGAAAACTTCCTGCGCATAAGGGTCATCGCGCAAGCTTTGTTCAATCATGCGCGTTATGCGGGTTTTGATGATATCGGTTTCATTGCGAGTTTTGTCATCAGACCATTCTTTTGGGTCAGTGGTTTTGCCCATCTTGTTTACTTCATATACACCATCGGGTTCTTTGATCTCCACACCGACCACATGCTTATCCATCAGTTTTTTTACCTGATCCGCATATTCATCATAGTCGATGGTTTCGCCCGCATCTGTCTTGGCCAATTGACGCAAGGCGGTAAATTGCTTGACCGTTTCCTTGTAATGCCTGTGATCATTCTCTGAGAAACTCTTATCTTCATAGAAACTGGCTGATTGCAATGCAATCTTCAGGCAATTGGTGAATTCGCTTAAACGGTCATAAAAGTCTTCACGGATTTTCAGATGAACATCGACCATCTCACCATTTTGCTCCTGCATACGCGGCACGATCACCTGGCGCAACTGTTCAATATCACCCTTGTTTTTTACATCTTTGAAGATTGCCCAAAGATCCGCATATAGACGTGGCAGTTTTTTGTACTCGGTACTCATTTGCTGATAAAGGCCTTCAATATCACTGATATCAAAGCCGCCTTGTGTACGACTGGCCAGATCCTGATATTTAGCGATGGTGGTATCCAGTTCAGCCAGAATGCCGCGAAAGTCAATCAACAGACCAAACTGTTTTTTGGGGTGCAAGCGGTTTACTCGAGCGATTGCTTGAATCAAACTGTGTTCTTTGAGTGGCTTATCAATATAGAGCACAGCGTTTCGAGGTTCATCAAAGCCGGTTAGCAATTTATCAACCACGATCAGAATTTTAAGATCGTCATCCTTTTCAAATCGATCTACGATATTTTTAGTGTAAGTTTTCTCATCTTGCGAGCCTACATTTTCTTTCCACCAGCGGGTTACATCGGGAATACCGGATTCATCCACATCGGTGTTGCCTTCCCGTGTATCCGGTGCTGACATAACAATCGCCGATTCAAACAAACCCAACTCATCCATGAATTTCTTGTATTTGATCGCAGACAATTTGCTATCGCAAGCCAGTTGACCTTTCAAACCTTCATCAATATTTTTTACAAAGTGATTAGCAATATCATAGGCAATTAGACGAATGCGGTCTTCTGATTGATAGACATGACCTTTTTTGGCAAATTTTTTCTTAAGGTCTGTTTTCTGTTCTTCAGTGAGTCCCTCAGTAATACGTTCAAACCAGCTATCAATCGCGCGTTCATTCACATCCAAATCAGGGATGCGTTCCTCATAAAGCAACGGGGTAACGGCTTTATCTTCTACAGCTCGTTGCATAGTATAGGCATGAACAATCGGGCCGAATTTATTAGTAGTTTTGTCGTCTTTCAGCAGCGGTGTCCCAGTGAAAGCGACAAAGGCCGCATTGGGTAGCGCACGGCGCATGCGTATATAGTTTTCACCCCCTTGAGAACGATGGCCTTCATCCACCAGCACAATAATGTCCGAGCTCGAGTTTTGACATTCCGGCATTTTGGCAGCGATGGCGAATTTATTGATAATCGTGAAAATAATGCGTTCATTGCCGGTGGCGATTTGTTCTGCTAGGCGCTTACCCGAAGTTGCTATTGCGGCGGCTTTGTCTTTCTTGCTGACAAGCTCTCCGCCTGTACTGAAAGTTTCGCTGAGCTGTCCTTCCAGATCTACGCGATCAGTCACCACGACAATGCGGCATTGCTTCAAGGATTCATGCAGGATTAAAGTCTTGGATAAAAACACCATGGTAAAGGACTTTCCCGATCCGGTCGTATGCCAGATCACACCGCCTTGCCGCGCACCTTGCTTGTCTTTGGTATTAATGCGTTCAATTAAGCGTTTGATCCCGAAAACCTGTTGGTAACGCGCGGCGACTTTGCCAATTTTTTTATCAAACAGCACATAATACCGAGTCATCTCCAGCAATCGGACAGGTGATAGTAGGCTAATCAAGAGCCGATCTTGCTCAGTCACAGCTAATTCACCACCAGCAATCAGATTTTCATACCAGTCTTGATCCTGCCGAAACCGGTGAGAAAACAGTACAGAATGGGCGGCTTCATTCAGTCTCTTATTTTTAAGCGCATAAAACTCAGTCTCGCGGATATCTTCCTCTCGCCAGCGCGCCCAGAATTTCTTTGGTGTGCCTTGCGTTCCATACCGACCCTCTGCACCGTTTATAGAGAAAAGAAGCTGTGCATAAACAAATAAGTGCGGGATCTCATCATTACGCTGATTGCGGATGTTTTGCGAAATGCCCTCATTAATTGTTGGGCCTTTATTGGTATGATTATCGGGTCGTTTGGCTTCGATGACGACCAGCGGCAGGCCATTTATAAAACAAACGATATCAGGTCTGCGATGATCTACCCCGCCTGTTCGTTGCACATTGAACTCTTCGGTAAAAAGAAAACTATTGTTACCGATTTTTTCCCAATCAATGATTTGAAGTGTCGGATTGATTTTCTTGCCATCCACAAACTCTTTCACCGACATACCATAGAGAAGGTGGTTATAAATTTTCTCGTTGGCAACACCCAAACCTTCATTCAGTGCGGGGCTGCATAATTCAGCAATGACGTTATCAATAGCCTGTTCGGAAAAGGCGCGTGACTTTCCTGCAAATACATAGCGGCGCTTGCGCAATTCTTCGCGCAACACTTCGCGCAACACTACTTCACTTGTTTTGCCGTTTCGTCTTAATAACGCCTGCTCAGGGGAAAGAAAAGTCCAGCCAAGATTATGCAGAAGCGTTAAAGCCGGAATTTTTGCACTATATTCTTCCTGGAATTTAGGGAGCACTACTTCCATATGGGATGCTCCTTCCAATTTTCAGGCATGCCCATTGCCCTCCGCCATCTTTTATCGATAGCTACAGGCTCAATCAATTCATTGCACTGCTTACACCAGTTATCGCCATTATTCGTTGTCTTAAGTAAATAACGGAGCATCAATAGAATATAGAAAATTCTGTCATTGCGCGGGGTGATAGGTGGATTCCACTCTGGGTCTCTTGAAGTTTCAGGTCGTATTGCAAGCTCTCTATTCCATAGCCTGCTGTGATGGGCACATACGTTCCTTATGTAAGTAAGCGTGTGCAGCCAATCTGCCAAGCGTTTATGATGCAGCCCAAGTCTATTGGAAATATCTTTCTTGTCTTCATGATTTAAACCTTTATAGCAAACAGACAAGCTGCCGAGTGACATAACCTCCGTCATCATCCAAATTGGCATAGTAGGAAATCCAGAATATTTGTATTTATAATGGGTGACAAATGCATCATTGGAACGCTTTGCCTCATCCTCAAGCTTTGAAAGCCATAGAGCATGATCAAACTGAGAGTGAAAGTTCGCAGGGTTAATATGCCCAAAAGCACCATATTTATGGCCAAGGTGATAAGTGATCAGTGTCCGAATATAAACTTCAATTCTTTCAATTGCATCAATGACCAGCAAACGCAAGTGACGATCAAACTCGTACAAGCTGATTACATCCTCAAAGTGGGTTCCTTCAATAAATTTGTTGGTTACATTATTGCCACTATCTCTTAAACGAAACGGATACCAATAGGCGCTCAGGCGGTAATAGTTGATAGTGCTTAGTTGCAATAATGCATTGCCGTGATCGTTAACAATGAGACCCCGTTTTTTGAGGTGCTCTAATTGATCATTGAATGTGAGGGCGGGTTTCTGATAAGGCTCAACCATGGGGCCTCTCAGAATTTAGAGATAAAAAAAGCCGCCAAGGTTGCGCATTGTTAAGAGGCGTGGCAGCTGTGTTACTTTCAGTATAACGGCAAATTACGGGACGATTCAAGAAAAAAATCATGAAATTAATTACCATACTGTTTTCTATACATTTTTTATCAGACATGAACCACCGCTTTCTGAGAGATTCCTCCCTCATTGACCCCATGCTACATTTTTCTTTAAATTTTGAAATTGAGGTCATTAGCTTGTTCCCCACACATTTGCGGATGAGGAATCAAAAAAAGCAATTTCAAGTGGATACCTATCATGCCTAAGTGCAGCAATAGCTTTAGCACGCGCAATAACTCTCATATTTTCAGGCGCTTCGGCATCACCGAAAATTCCAACATATAATTTTCTGAAACGGCCACGCCCTAACCGATTAAGAATATGACTGTCATTCTCAGCTAATGAATGACCAAATAAGAAGAAACAATGTGTCCCAGTTTCTGCGTTGGAAGTTAGAACCTTAAAACACTGATAAAGGTAAGCGTTATGACGAATTTTATTTTTCTTTTGTATACTCGTACCTTCCGCGACAAAGAGCGGGAACTTGTTCTCTGCTATTGCTGCACGAGCCTGTTCCACCAACGGATCGCCCTTACGAACCCACGTATACTTCTGAAGCTCTGCACCTGAGTCAAAGAGGTGAAGTGCCCCATGGAGAAAATGCACATTTGCACTGTGAGCGGCTGTTTCACCTTGCCAGACAACATAATCTGCTTCTGGATCATCTTCGTCGTTTCCAAAGCTGTCATTTTTTTTGAGTTCAACCCCATCTCCATCAAAGGGATTGTCATCATGCATCAGCGCCCAATAGAGAAGTAGATCATAATTTAGCGTAAAGACATGACCACCTTTATCAGATGCTAAGAAATATCTTAAAAATTGTCGACAGGCCCAAAATTTGTGATCTTCTATAGCATTGGGATTCTGGGGATGATTTTTTGCAATAGTCGTGACGAGCAGATCTTTCAAAGCAAGAGCATGATCACTCATTGCCTGGACACTTATAGTGTCATGGGGTGCATAGATGGGAACAATTTTTGCTCCACTTTCAAGCGCTTTAATTGCCACTTCGAAATCTTGAGTACCCAATACTTCAAAAATTTTCTGCGCTTCTGGAATATCTGAGAAATCAGCCTTACCATAAAGGGAAGCATAATGAAATATTTCGGCACGGCAACCAATGCTAAAACCATTTCCCAGCAACAAATGCCGTTTTGAAAACTGATTTGAGTCAGTGATTGCATCTTCAAATAAAATAATTTCAGGCATGAACAGCTTCCTTCTGAGAGATCTCCTTCTCATCAACCTTTACGCGGCGTTTGCCGGTGAGAAGTTGTTGCATCAATGCTTTTTTTTCTTGCTTCAAGCACTCGAGTTTTTGTTGCAGTGCTTCGATTTCTTTGTCAGCCGCGAAAAGAACTGAAACAATCTTTTGTTGTTCTTCAAATGAAGGAATCTCCATAGGAAGGCTTTTAATGTCATTGCTATTAACAGACTCAAATGTACTACCTTGGGACAGCCTTTCCCACTTAGGCTCAAAATACAAAAACCATTGATAGATAAAATCTTGGCATATACCAGATTTTGCCTGTATCGCCGCGATACCACGACCGATACAAGCATTATGAATTGATCGGGAAATCTCACCAACAGGAGCACGAACACTCAGAAGAACATCACCTATCATGCACTCTTTTGTTATTTGCGATGTAAAGATTCTTGGTGATGACAACCTGTTCTTAATGTCAGCATTACCCTGTAATAAGGGCAACCCCATATTCTCATCGTTATAT
>CXWL01120691.1_pt1 | contig 14800 bp, 9 predicted proteins | sample 590931 | NCBI WGS metagenome assembly CXWL01 (sample SAMEA3498368, study PRJEB10139) | groundwater metagenome | biome: water well; material: biofilm material | place: Germany | collected 2015-04-27 | reverse complement strand
AAGCGTTGCACGACAGCAAAATTTTTGCCCATGAAATTATCGGGCTGCTGTGGTATCGGTTAATTAAATACAATTGCGACTACTATTGTCAATAAACGTTGAGGAACGCTATATAAATTAAGTATATTCAATAATTCTGCTCCAATTTAACTTGACTTTATGTTGCTTGTTCATTTAGAATAAGCCATACATTGATAAAAGTCGTTAAATAACCATGAATTTCCGCATAAAAACTTTTATTCGTCCGGACGGGGAGCGGTATTGCGTCCTGCTCGATGAAACGGGAATGCCTGAGCCTGACTCAACCTTGTTCGTTACCTCTCAGATACGAAATAGAAACGAGTCAACAGCAAAGATGGAACAGGCGCTCACGGCTATCAAGGTGCTATTCCTATCCTGCGGCAAACAAGGTATCGACCTTAAAGAGCGAATCCAAAAGAAAGCGTTCTTAACAACGGGCGAAATGGACGCTATTCGAGATGATTGCCTTGAGAAGCGGCGGATCACCAAAATGGGTGGCAATGTGATTTCCCTAAAGAATGGGTATAAGCGACCAATTCCCAAAGTGACGCCCGGAACGCAATACATTTACATAACGCATATTGCTGGCTACGTGGAATGGCTCTGCAAAATACTGCTTGACGGTGATCGCTTCACGCAAGAGACCAGTAGTCAAGTCGAGGAGCAAAAAAAAGCCATTCTTGCCAGAAGACCAATGATCAGGAACAGAAATAGCGATGACGAAAGTAATAACGGGCTGACTCATGAGCAAGAGGACAAGCTGTTTGAAATTATGGATACTGACTCCCCTTTAAATCCTTTCGTAGACCCTGGCGTGCGCTTCAGGAACTACCTTATGTTGAAGCTGCTGCGAATACTTGGCCCAAGGGGTGGAGAGCTGTTGAATATACAAATCAACGACTTCGATTGGAAAAAAAACACGCTCAAGATCGTGCGCCGCGCTGATTCAAGGGATGACACCAGAACAAAACAGGCAAAGGTCAAGACGAATCAACGTGTACATATCCTTACTCAAGAAAACATGAATGAGATCAGGGAATATATCGTCGATATCAGAAAGCGCATCCTCAACAGCGACAGCAATAAATACCTCTTTGTGACACACAAAAGCTGTCCAACCCAAGGGCAGCCGCTGTCAATTTCCAGCCTGCAAGCAATGTTTGGTGTCATCGCAACAGCTTTCCCTGATCTGAAAATGCATCCGCACATGCTGCGGTATACGTGGAACGATCGCTACAGCGAATCTATGGAGGGCAACAATACCATCAGCCACACGGAAATTGAAGAACGTCGAAAATTCCTGCAAGGCTGGTCGCCAAACTCGAAAATGGGGGATCACTACAACAAGAGGTACATCCGCAAAACAGCGCACGAAGCATCCCTTAAAACTCAAGAAGATTTCAATCAGGACACCCTCGCAACTCAAGCGAAGCAAAATAAATCAGAGTGAGCGTAAATTATGGATGACAATCTGAGCCAAGACTTTCAAGCGAATACTGAGCCTGCCGCAATACCCGGCGGAAAATCGCCTCCTCCGAGCGAATGGCATGAATCCACGGGGGGGAAGCATTTTGATCTGCACGCAGATCGGTGGCAATTGAGCGCGCGTATATCGGTTAATGTCACAAAAATCCGCAAACTGCTGCGGTCAGACACGCTGAAAGAAGGATTTATCCGAACGCTGGCTGAAGACGCGAAAAACCTGTCAGCGGGTAGCGTCAAATCCCGTGCCAGCGCTCTCAATGGGTTTTTGCACTTCTCAGCCGCGCAAATCCAAACTGATGAGATCACCGAAGCCGCCGTGGTGAACTATCGGCACCATTGCCTCGGGCGCGACGGAGACGATCGCATTGTTGCAGGTAACATCCGCTCGTTCCTCACCAAGTTGAATGAACTCGGCTACCCGGGCGTCACTCGCAAACTAGTCGAGGTGATGGAAGGATGGAGGCTCAAGAGCCCGGCAACAGGCGTCGCCGTCAATCGACTCGATGCCAATGAGGGTCCGCTGATGCCCGACGAACACGTTGCCTTGGCAGCCCAATGGCTGACAGCGTTTGAGCAAGGAAAGGTGTCGCATGAAGACTTCCTGCTCACGCGCCTGGTGGACGTCACGGGAAGGCGTCCGTTGCAGCTTGCGCACAACAAGTTGAAGGACATGGACGATTCGCGGTTCGAGGATCATGAAGCCGGTCAGCCGACGCGCAGGGTGCTCTTGCTCAGCATTCCCCGCATCAAGGGCAGGGGAAGCCAATTCCGGACACGTTTTCGTGCGGTTCCGCTATCGGCGGATCTGTGGAACCTTCTGGTGGTGCATCGGCGACAAGTGCATGAGCGTTTTGATGCCCTGCTCGCTAATATTGGTTTGGCAATTCAGCCGAACGATCTGACTGCCCTTCGCGATGAATTGCCTTTGTTTCCCATGTGGAGCGCTATCCGCGCATCTGCCAGAACGCTGCAGGATGAGATCGCGCAGGATAGGCATGGTGCTGCCGTTAACCGCCTGCGGGAGATTGCCGCCTCGGACGCATGGCATTTCGGAGGTGAGGAAATAAATAGAGTTTTAGACCGTGTGATGCGGGCGGTTGATGCGAAGAATCGGGTCGGCAAACCCTTGGAAGTGTTTCCTCGGCGCTTTCGCTACACCCACGAGTTTGACCTTGAGCGGGCGGGGTGTTCGCCACCCGTGATTGCCTGGAACATGGATCATTCGGACACGATGAGCCTAAGTTCCTACAGCAAGAACGGACCCGACAAAGCCGTATCCATCAGCAAGGCGATGGCGCTCAGCATGGCTCCTCTTGTCAAGATGTTCCAGGGGCGAGTCGTCGACAAGGAATCCGATGCCGAAGGGGGTGACAACCCGGATGCCTCACGAATCCTGTTCGACCACGGCGTGCCCGGTGCCAGTTGCGCCGTGAAGCGCAACTGCCGCATTTCTGGCATACCGCGATGCTGTTACAACGGGTGTTCCCAATTCCAGCCTTGGGTTGACGGCCCGCACGAGCAATTTCTGGAGCTGCTGCTGGAAGAGCGCGAGCGCGATCTGCAAACCTTGCGTCCCGTCGAGGATTGCAAAATTATCGAGGCTGCAGACAGCATCATCCTCGGCATCGTGCAGGTAATTCATCTGTGCGAATCGCGCCGCAAGGCACGCGCCGAAGAAGAAAATGCGGCTCGCGGCAAGCGTCAGCGCAAAACAAAGGGGGATGGAAAGTGAGCAAAAAAAAGAGCTTCCGCGCAGAAGATACGCCCCCTCTCAAGCTGGTGGTATTCAATCCGCACGCCGACTCAACACCCGAGGAGAAGCTGGCCGAGTTCATCCGCCATGCGCGGGACGATCTAACGGTATTTGGCGACAACCTCGACTGGTCAAACTGGAATTGGCCCGGCGTGGGGTATTTCCTGAAACATGGGTGTTCCCGCAAGGTGAGCAGCCCTGAGGAGCTGCAGCACCTGCACCCAAAGTTTATGGACTTCGCCAAGGCGTATATCCGCTACCAGGAAGGCCAGAACCCAAGCTTGTGCAAAACAAAATCCATACTACAGGCATTGCGTGTGATTGAGCATACTTTGCTGCTCAAAGGAAAAGAAGCAGACCCGCTCGATATTGACCATACCACCCTCGACAAGGCGGCGCAAACGATCAGTGAACACCTCGAAGCGGAGGGTGCTTATAGGGCGGGAAGAAATATGGAGCTTCTCGCCCGCTTCCTGGGCATGCATGCCCTGACCCACAACGATACAAAAACATGGCGCAACCCATTGTCCCCGGGTAATCGTATGGGTCGCATGCTTGGTTCCGAAGCGGATGAGCACCGCCTTAATAAACTGCCGGACATGGTTGCAATCAACGCCATAGGGGAAATCTTTGCGAGGGGCTTTGACCTCGCTGACCCCACCACACATCCAGATGTCTATGTAACTTCGGCCGTCGGGATGCTCCTCTCCGCGCCGAACCGAGGGGGGGAAATCCACGAACTGATGACCGATCTGGTGGTCGATGACCAGAAAGACAGCCACGGCAATCTGCAATACGGCTGGCGCTTTCGCTCTTTCAAGGTCAGCAAGGGGAGCGACAGGATCAAGTGGATCGCCGAACCTTGGTGGCCTATTGCCAAGGAAGCCTTGCGGAGGATACTCGAAATCACAGAGAAGCCCCGCGCCTTCGCCAGATATGTGGAGGAGCAATTGGAAACGCGCCAGAAGGATCCCAACGCTCCACTTCACTTCTTCCGCCATGCCAACTGCCCTGATGTCCCTGACGACCAACCGCTCACGGTAAAACAAGCAGCTGCCGCGCTGGGGTCTGTTGCTGTTCACCCCTCAACCCACTATCTAGCTTTAAAAAATAAGGGGCTTACGACCAAAAATGGTGACCACACTCTGAACAGCCTGTGGCTCTGGGTGCTGGAACAATTGCCGCCGAAATTCCCCTACGTTGCAGGTGCCCAAAACCGGGATTTGAAGTACAGCAACGCGCTGTTCTGCATGCACGCCTTTCAATTGAGAAAGGATTTTGTCGCCAACCCAGTAAAGCTCTGGATGCCTAGTCTCTCCACGCTTGGACCACTGCTTTCGGGTCAATCAGGTGTCAAAAGTATCTTCGAGCGGCATGATGTCCGAGGCGACGAAGGGAAGGAGATACTGATGACATCGCACCAACCCAGGCATCTGCTTAACACCTTCGCCCACTCGGGTACGGACGATACGTTTCTTGACAACGAGGTCATCAACTACTGGTCTGGACGGGACAAAATGTGGCAGGGCACTACTTACAACCATGTGCCTGCTGAAAATATTGCGCATAATATGGATAAAGCGCTGAACCGCGATGGCGGCATCCATAACGTCATCGAGCTTCCTCCCTCGCTGGCGAAAAAGAGTCTGCCGCAGAACTCGCACTGGACCGTCACCCGGCCAGGTCCGAAGTCATGCGCCGACATCGAGATTCAGCATCGCAGCGCCGTGCTCTTTACAATCTATGGCGCTTGCGAGCACGATTGGATGATCGAACCTTGTCCGTATCACAAGGACTGTTTGAACTGCAAGGATCACTTCTGCATCAAGGGTACAGGCAAGGACGACCAGGAACGCTTGGTGCGAATACGCGATCTGCTTTCGAAGGTTATCATCCAGCAGGAACTGGCTAAAGACGCGGCTGAGCGTAACAAGCCGGGAGCGGGCGAATGGTTCGAAAAACAGACGGGGTATAGAGAGAGTCTGGAGCAGCTGATCGCCATTCTGGAAAGCCCTGACGTGGAGGATGGCGCCAAAATCAGGTTTGCTAACCCCAAGGCCAATTCCCACTTGCACCGTGTCTTGAGGGAAACCGTACTGCGCGAGTTGGAGAACAAGTCGGATGAGAAAGGCGTCGTAGACGCGTTGGTCATCGCTTTTCAGGAAAATAGGGCATTACCCTTGAACGCTGCGCTGCCAAATCAACTGGGGAACCGCCATGGCTAGAAATCGCGTTTTTAGAGACAAACAAGTGGACGCAATTGTTAACCTCATTCGCACCTGGCAAAAGGACAGTATCTCATGGGCTGATGTTTGCCAAAATTGCGAGCCGATTCTTGGCTTTGTGCCATCGCGCCAAGGATTGAACCAGCACGAATCCATCCTTAAGGCCTTTCAGGCCAGGAAAGATGGCCTGCACATTAGCCCCCAATCGGGCTCACCTATGCCGAGCAGTCTTGCCGTGGCATCCAGGCGGATCGCAATGCTGAACGCCAAGAACCATGAACTCAAGATGGAGAACTCACGGTTGCTCGACCGTTTCATCATATGGCAATACAACGCCTATAAGAAAGGGATGAAGAGTGCGGATCTGGACGAGCCCATGCCTAAATCCAACCGCGATGTGGATAAATCGGAAATGGGTGAAAACGGGGAGCGCAAATGACAATAACTCGCGGACTCAGCGGGTCGCAGATGGGCGTCAAAAACCTGGAGAAACTGAATAACTGGATCGGCGAACGCGATACTGTGCGTGACTGGCCGAAGTACTGGAGTGCATCCGAAGGCAAATTGAATCGTAAATTGATTGCTTCCGCATGCGGCTTTGGTAGGTCGGTATTGTTACAGAACCCTGCTGTTAAGGATGCGCTTGAAGAGCTGGAGAAACGGCTTCGCGCTTCAGGCGCTACCGAGAAAGAGAATCAATCTCAAGGCACCGTTCCAGAAGTGCAGGCGATACTTGAACCGTGGCTCGAAGCCCGCATGGCCGATTGGGAAGCATTGCCCGATAAAAACCGCCAACCAAACCTGCCAAGCACCCAAGATGGCAAGGTTGATGTCCGTGAAATGACCCGTGTATTAGGCTTGACGCGCAGTCAGGAGCACCTCTTCTTCAATCACGCCGAGTTGCGCATCCTGATTAATACCGCTGCTGAAGCGCAGGGTTTGACTCCCATCGGTTCACGCACGCAAGGCGATGCTGACCAGGAAGTCGTCAGAAAGCACATCGCCCGTGTAGCGGGTGATCGCAATGAAATGGCGCATGCCTTGGCAGAACGTGAAGCCGTCATACAGGTGCAGCGACTTGAAATACATTCGTTGCGCGAACAGTTGCGTGTGCGCGATGAAACAGGAATGATCTTCAGGGTGGATGGCTAATGCTTGTCGGCGTAGACTCGATCATCAGCCAAAAAGGCTTCGCCCCGGTCTTCCAAGGAACGGTGAGCGTAACCTCGATCGTCAGCCAAAGGGACTTCGGCACGATCTTCAATGGAACAGTGCAGCATTCCAGTGACTCAATAATTCGCAAGGATGTTCAAGTTAAAACAGTGGCTAAGACCTGCCTTGGTTGTCCGGCAGTAGGTGAATTATGGGAAATCGCCGGGCTCGTTATTACCTCCGAAAAGTGGGGCGAGCAGATTAGTGCTCAGCGAGCGATGCGGGTGCGACCAACCGGAAAGCTCATCACGTCATTTCTTGCTGCGCACGCACCAGGCGTGGGGCTAGTTCGAGCTGAAGCACTCTGGGAGGCGTTCGGCCTAGACCTCAAGGACATCCTTTCTGACGAAGCCAACATCCCAAAGATTGCGGCGGTGATCGCGCCGAACAGCCCGAACCTCGCGCCTCGATTGGCGGGGGCCTGCGTGAACGCTTGGAAAGAGGCTGAAGCAGAGACGCAAACAATGGTGTGGCTGGCTACCCAAGGTATCGAGGATGCTGTCATGGCGCGCCGGATTGCGAAGATACTCGGTATCGATGCCGTCGTTCGCTTGTGCGCCAACCCATACTGCTTGGTCCCGCTCATGCCATGGAACAAGGTTGATGTCTTGGCGTTGAAGCTGTTTGCCGAATCTGCGATCAAAACCCCCACACGCGACACGCGCCGTCTGGTCGGGGCATGTGATGCGGTCGTCAAAGCGCACATCGCAGATGGCCACACGGCCGGTACGCTTCAGTCATTGACCATAGGACTCGCCAAGCTGCTGAAGTTGACGGAAAGATCCCCGATCATTACCACAGCGATTGAAGCGGGTAAACGGCACGGCGCATTCGTGTTTGCAGCTGACGGGTGGCGTGCGCCCGGCTGCGCGAAAATGGAGGAACAGACGCTCCAACGCTTACGTCAGATTGCCGCGTCCGTTAGTCCAGTTCAGGTGCCCGATAAAAAAACCCTAGAACGTCTTTTAAGCGGTGTTCAGGCGGTGGACGACCCTTGCATCCAGAACAGCTCGAAGCGGTCTTAAAAGTCGTTTTACACCCTCTTTCGTGCTTGCAGGGTGGTGCAGGTGTCGGCAAGACCACTACGACTCAGGCTATTTGCGATCTATGGGAGCGCTGTGGGGGTAATCTGGTTCTCACGGCCATTGCCGGCAAAGCAACGCTACGACTGAGCCGATCTACCGGTAGGCTCGCCATGACGCTGGCGAGATTGCGGATGCAACTTGAGAGGCGGGAAGCCATCGAGCGCGAGATGGAAAAATCACCTGCCTCTGAGCACAAAAAGTTGGCATCACAACTCGACAAGCTCACCAAGATCACATCCAGCACCCTGGTCGTGGTGGATGAGGCATCAATGCTCGATCTTACCAACACCCATGCGCTGCTGCGATTCATGCCGGAGGGCGCACGGCTCTTGCTTGTAGGTGATGAAGCGCAACTGCACCCGGTTGGGTTTGGCTTGATATTCCACCGACTTGTTGCGGATGACGCGATTACCGCTCGCTTGACGGTGATCCACCGTCAGACTGAGGCCAGCGGCATCCCAGTTGTGGCGGCGGCAATCCGCGCTGGCTCCATGCCAAAGCTGCCCAAGTACGCAAGTCAGGACACTGGGGTATCAATAATCGAATGCTCACCCGACGAACTGACAACTCGCATTAAACAGGTATGGAATGATATCAATAAGCAAAATGGTCTTCCGCCGTTGGTTGTAACCGCCACAAACGATCACAAGGAGGCTGGAATACATCCGCTTAACGCCATGTTTCACGCAGCGCATCTTCTTGAGCATGGACAGGGTGAAATCAAGGGATACCTCGGCCAATGGTTCAGCGTTGGTGAACCCGTGGTGTTCATGAGGAACGACTACAACAAGGGACTCTTCAATGGTTTGCTTGGGACGGTGATCGAAATTAACTTTGAGAACCGTTCAATGCGTGCCTTGTTTGATGGGTACGACGAGGCGCACCTGCTCGAAGGCGAGGACTTGTTCGATCTGCAATTGGCCTACGCCATTACCTGTCACCGTGCGCAGGGCAGCCAAGCGCCAGTTGTGATCGTTCCTCTCTACAAGACTTGTGTGCTCGACCCGTCATGGCTCTATACGGCTGTCACAAGGGCAGAGTGTCGTGTTGTGCTGATAGGATCAATGGATGTGCTGGCGGAAGCGATGGCAACGATTCGTTCAGCGGATCGAAGAATGGTAGGCTTTCAATGGAATTGAGCGAAGGTCTGTCAAGGAGTTGTATCTATGAGCAAGACTAAATCGACCGAAGAACCCCGACAAGCCTACCAACAAGGAGGAGTTGGTCTCATGTTGACGTTGGCACTAGCCCGCATGGGCTGTCAGTCGATCTGCTGGAAGTTCACAGGAAACACTCAAACCTTTCGGCCTACTATCTCTGGCAGACCGATTTTGATTTTTGCTTCGTCGGGGGAATCAGTGGGTATTTTTGCCGGTAGATTGGCAGGACTCCCGGTTTTTTATGGCTGGGAATTTCGTATGCCCCCAATAAACTGCCATGCAGGCTTATCCATAGGCGGTCGCCAGCGCGCTTCTATCGCTGGCGGGCGACCGCCTGTGGGTAAGCCGTGCAATAACCACAAATTGACGGCTTTATTTATTCCACTATGGAAAAAATTCACAACTCGCATGCCAATTAAATCATTAATAATGTTATTTATCATAATGTTGTATAGATAGGCGGCAAAAGCCTTACCCACACATTTTACTGACGAACCTGATTTTTTTTATGCTCCTGACAGGGATTGGCAAGTGCAAATTCTCTTGATAACAGACCGCCATTCTCATTGCAGATGACCAACTGTTTCCAAGATTACTGAACAATAATTCTCAGGTTAGTTACCATTGGTGTGCGAATTCGCGAATGACTGCTTGGGGGCGCTGAGTTAGGCGAACTGTAGGGCAGCTAGGTGCCATTACCAGTCACTCAAGTTTAGAAGATTTCGTATGATTCGCCCCTGATAATATTCAGCAATCCGGCATATATGAATTTCAAATCATTTGGAGTATTGTTCGACTCGCAGCTATGAACCTAACTAATAAAAACTGAGCGAGGTCTACTTCATGCTGATAGNNGCGCGCGCATCTTGTCGTAATTCTCCGTACATCGTTTTTGCGCGTGCTTCCCGCCGTCGCCGCTGAATATTCGTCACCGATGCGTATCCCATGCACTCACGCGCCGAATGACGAAACCGCGCCCTGCCGGCGAATTGCTGCATAAATTCCAAGTGCACCAAATCAGCAACCGCTCGAACGTACCGCTAATACAGAGATGGAGTGTGATGGATAACCTTATGTGTTATGAATAGCATCGTGACAAGGAGTTCGCTCATGCCCCCTGACCACAACCCACCACATTGCTGGTGCCGAAACTCACCTTAATGGGACGCGGAGCGTCCCATGATGCGTTCCCACGCAGGAACGTGGGAACGATAAAACGATAAATAAAAGCACAGCCGTGACTGTGCTAACAGGTAGAGAGGTATGGCTATGACGAACAATAATGGCATCGGAAAAACAATACAGCCAATCTTTGCCCCCGCTATCTCAGTGCTGAACCGCATTAACTACACCAGGAAATTCACGCTGCTGTGGCTGATGTCATCGGTTGCGATTGCAGTGGTGACGTACAGCCTGTTTGTCAGCCTTGACCGGGTCATCCAGCCTTCGCAGCGGGAACTGCAAGGACTCGTGCTGATCGAGCCGGTTTACCGGACAGTGCAGCGCATCCAGCTTCACCGAGGACTCTCGGCCGCGCTGCTCGGCGGGAACGAAACGATGAAGGACAGGCGCGCCGCCCAAGAAAGGGAAGCTGCCGAGGCATTCGAGGCAATGGAAGGAAAGCTGCCTCCCAGCCTGACTTCGAGCAAGGACTTCCGGAACATCAAGTCAAGCTGGGAGGCGTTGCGCAAAGAGGGACTCCATTGGGTGGCAGACGAGAACTTCGCCGCGCATACCCGCCTGATCGAGCAGTTCCAATCATTCGAGGTGTCTATCGCCGATGACTATGCGTTGATCCTGGATGCGGAGCTCGATACGTACTACCTGATTGACACCAACGTCAACAAACTGCCGCATGTGCTCGAACATCTTGGCCGGCTCCGTGCATACGGCACGGGCATTCTGGCTAGGAAGCAGATCACCGAGCGTCAGAAAATAAAATTGAACAACCTGATTGCGGGGCTTGACAGTGTGCTCAATGAACTCTCGGTCAATATCGAGAAGGCCGGACGTTACAGCCCGGCGGTGCGGGAATCACTCCTGGCGGCCTATGAGGGCATTGCCGATTCGGCGCGGCAGATTACCGGCCTCGTGGCATCGGACATCCTCACCGGTCGTTTTGCCACGCCCCCGGATGTCTTTCTGGATATGGCCACCGCAGAGATCGACAACGGCTACACGCAAATGTATGAATCCCTGCTGCCGACGACCAAAGCGCTCATCGAGGCGCGTATTGCCCGGGCAGAAAAGACGCTGCTCGTAACGGTCAGCATCGCCGTGCTGCTGTTTTTGCTGGTGGTCTATCTCTCGGTCAGCATCTACTACGCCATTATCGGCAGCATTCGATCACTGGTCCGTTCCGCGCACACCTTTGCCGAGGGCGACCTGAGCCGGCGAGTCAAGCTCGATACGCGCGATGAACTCAGCCGGATAGGCGACAGCTTCAACAAAATGGCCGATGGATTCAATGCCCTGCTGGAAGCGCGCAAACAGGCGGAGGAGTCGCTGGAACAAGAGAGCTACAGGAACAAGATGCTGTTGCGCACGGCCAGCGACGGCATACATATCCTTGATATTGATGGCAACGTGGTACAGGTGAATGATGCGTTCTGCCGGATGCTCGGCTACACGGCAACGGAAATGCTGAGCATGAACGCGGCGCAGTGGGACGCGCAATGGACAACAGAGCAGATCAAAGCAAATATTGATATGCTGGACAGCAATGCCTCGATGATTGAAACCATGCATCGTCGCCGTGACGGCAGCATCATTGACGTTGAGATCAGTGTTGTCAAAGTGAATATTGATGGACAGCAACTGGTGTATTGCTCATCACGCGATGTCACCAAGCGCAAACAGGCGGAAAAAGCATTGCTTGATAAAGAGCATCTCCTGTCTGAATCGCAACGAATCGCTCATATTGGTAGTTGGCGCAGCGATTTGACGGGCCATATTTCATGGACTGATGAGACGTATCACATTTACAGAGTCTTGCCGGACACTTTTACCCCGAATGCCGAGTCTTTTTTCAACCTCATCCACCCTGATGACCGACCGGCGATGCGGGCATGGGTAGATGCCTGTGCGGCAGGGAGAAAGCACGGCGATCTGGAATTTCGCATTAACATGTCCGATGGCACGGTGCGTTTTCTCAGTGGTCGCGGCGAATTGCAGTATGACGCCGAAAATAGGCCAAGCCACATGACTGGCACCGTGCAGGACATCACCGAGCGCAAGCAGGCCGAAGACTCCTTGCGCAAGCTCTCGCTGGCGGTGGAACAGAGCCCGAACTCAATTGTTATCACCGACCTCGACGCAATCATCGAATACGTCAATGAATCCTTCGTCAGGACATCCGGCTACAGTCGTGCCGATCTTATCGGGCAGAACCCGCGCATACTGCAATCCGGCAAGAACCAGAAGGCAATCTACGACGACCTGTGGGCGCAACTGATCCGAGGCGAAGTGTGGCATGGCGAACTCATCAACCGGCGCAAGGACGGCAGAGAGTACATAGAGGAAGAAATCATTTCCCCGGTGCGCCAGGCCGATGGGCGCGTGACTCATTACTTGGCTATCAAAGAGGACATCACCGAGCGCAAGCAGGCGGAGCAGTCGCTGATTGCGAGCAAGGAGAAGCTTCATGCAGTGATCGAAACAGCCCTGGACGCTGTGGTGCAGATGGATACCGCAGGAATCATCACCGGCTGGAACGCACAGGCGGAAAAGATTTTCGGCTGGACCCGCGAGGAAGCGATCGGGCTGGCACTCGGTGAAACCATCGTTCCGCCCCAGTACCGCGAGGCACATAAGCAAGGCATAAAGCGCTTCCTGGCCACCGGAGAGGGGCCTATTTTGAATTCACGGGTCGAGTTTAGCGCCCTGTATCGCGACGGGCACGAGTTCCCCGTTGAATTGGCTGTCACCTCGGTCAAGACGGCGGACAAGCACGAATTCAGCGCGTTCATCCGCGACATTACCGACAGGAAAAAGTCCGAAGACATGATCTGGAAACAGGCCAACTTTGATACGTTGACCGGCCTGCCCAACCGCCACATGTTTTACGACCGGCTGGCGCAGGAAATCAAGAAAGCAGGGCGCGCCGACTTGTCCATGGCATTACTTTACATTGACCTCGACCGCTTCAAGGAAGTCAATGACACGCTCGGGCACAGCATGGGCGACATCCTGCTGGTGGAAGCGGCGCGCCGCAACGGCGAATGTGTGCGCGAGACCGACACCGTGGCACGTTTGGGTGGTGACGAGTTCATCGTCATCCTGACGGAACTTAACGAAGTCAGCAGGGTTGATGCGTTAGCCCAGAACATCCTGCATGAACTTGCCGAGCCTTTCCGGCTGGAGAGCGAGGTGATCTATTTATCGGCCAGCATCGGCATCACGCTGTATCCGCACGATGCTGCCGGGATGGAAGAACTGGTCAAGAATGCCGATCAGGCGATGTATGCCGCCAAGAACGCGGGGCGGAACCGGTCCAGCTACTTCACCCAGTCCATGCAGCAAACCGCACAGGCCAAGCTGCGGTTGATCAATGATTTACGCGGTGCGCTGGCCACCAGCCAATTCAGGGTCTATTACCAGCCCATTATGGAATTGGCCACGGGCCGCATTCATAAGGCCGAAGCATTGATACGCTGGCAGCACCCGGCACATGGCATGGTCAGTCCCGCTGACTTTATTCCGCTGGCCGAAGAAACCGGGATGATTGTCGAAATCGGCGACTGGGTGTTCAGGGAAGCGGCGCGCCAGGCCAAACGCTGGGGTGCGTTGTGCGGCCATGAGTTTCAGATCAGCGTGAACATGTCGCCCGTTCAGTTCCACAGCGCCGACAGTCCGTGCCAGGCATGGCCCGCTTATTTGCGGGAACTGGGGCTGCCGGGGCAAAGCATAGTCATTGAAATCACCGAAGGGCTGTTGCTTAACGAGGAAATTGGCGTGAAGGACAAGCTGCTGCGATTCCACGGCGGGGGCATCCAGATATCGCTTGATGATTTTGGCACGGGCTATTCCTCGCTGTCTTATCTCCAGAAGTTTGATATTGATTACCTGAAGATAGACCAGTCCTTTACCCGTGCCCTGGAGCCAGGCTCAAAAAACATGGCGCTGTCCGAGGCGGTCATCGTGATGGCGCACAAGCTCGGCATGAAAGTGATCGCCGAAGGGATTGAGACGGAGATGCAGCGCACGTTGCTGGCCGCAGCCGGATGCGACTATGGGCAAGGTTACCTGTTCTCCAGGCCGGTGCCTGCCGGGGAGCTTGAAGAGTTGTTTAAGAGTGGCTTGACGAGAGGTTATCAAGCACAATAATTATCTGCCAGCTCTATATGACAGGAGCAATTGATTCAACCAAGATCATGCTTTGGTCAGACAACAGGAGTTGCGAATGACCGTCTCTTATGTGTCGTAAAGAGCCAGTAACGAACAGCAGCTTCCGGGCAGCCTGAAGGAGAAATGGTGGTCAAGCAGAAGGCAATACTCAGCAAGATTGCGTGATAAGATTATTTCAAGGTCAGAATATATTTATTGGGTGGGTTTGGGTGCAGTACACTTGGGTCACGATTGTCAATAACGGTAGGGTTTTGGGGTGCGTTATTGACTGGCATATTGACATAAATTGGCGTATGAGATGGCGGATTTACTTTTTAACATCAAGCAAAGCCTCGCCAACACTTGGATTACGCCGAATGCTTTACTTAAAAAAGTCACTCACTCACGCAGCAAAACACATCTCACCTGTATTTAAGGTTAAAATCCTGATACCAATAAATATCGAGGCACATCATGAAAGCACGCATCAAGTGGGTGGAACAGGTTTCCTTTCTGGGCGAAACAGAAAGCGGT
>CXWL01001888.1_pt2 | contig 14801 bp, 14 predicted proteins | sample 590931 | NCBI WGS metagenome assembly CXWL01 (sample SAMEA3498368, study PRJEB10139) | groundwater metagenome | biome: water well; material: biofilm material | place: Germany | collected 2015-04-27 | reverse complement strand
CAAGCGAAAATCGTAAATCGAAAATCGTAAGCCCCTTCGATGGCATCCTGCGCGGACTCATCCACCCGCGCGTGGAGATCACCGCAGGCATGAAGATCGGCGACGTGGACGCGCACAACGACCCGTCCATGTGCAAGCTGGTTTCAGACAAGGCGCTTTCCGTTGGCGGCGGCGTTCTGGAAGCGGTGTTGATAAAACTGAGGGAGTTTGAAATTTTAGAGTAACCCTCTCCACGGTCTGCGCTTGCGTGGGAAGTTTAAAAAAACAGACTCAATGACGAGAATTTATCATTTCCCTGTCAAAGATGGCGGGGCTGGCGTATTGCCGATCTTGCAACAGGGCGCGGGCGCGCTGGATATCGTGTAATATTTTCTGGATGTCTTCATAATCTTCGTCGCAAAGCAGCACGCCCAAATTCACGCGCAGGCCAAGCCCCTGGTCGTTATCTTCGACAAATTTTTTCATGCCGTCTCGTACGCGGCCCGCAATGCGAAGCGGGGCTTCCGGGTTGGGAATATCCTCTATCAGCGTAAGAAAAACCCCATCGGTCGGCGACCAGGCCATGGTGTCCGTAGGTCGAAGCGTGATCCTGAATTGGTCTGCCAGTTTGCGGTAAAACGTATTAAATTCCCCATCGCTCATTTGCTTCTTTAATAATGAAGTTTGAGCCACATCCGCAAACAGAACCCCAAANNGTGAAAAAAGAATATGTGTAAAGCCCGGTTATCTTATCGTGAGCGGGTTCGCGCATGGCTCCCTGGGTGGCCTGCAAACGCTGCACGAGGCTGCTCAACTGGTTGATGTCCACAGGTTTCAGCAGGAGCAGGTCCGGCTCCACGGGCAGGCTGTCGGCATAGGGAGCGTAGGCAGTGATAACCACCACAGGGATACTGCTCATGCGCTCGTCGGCGCGCATTCGCCTCAATATTTCAACGCCAGACATGCCCGGCAATTGCAGGTCCAGCAAAACAATGTCTGGCAGCATTGTCTCGACCCGTTCCATGGCCTCTATGCCGTTCAGAACGATCTCGGTATGATAGCCTGCAATATCCAGCACGTGCCGAAACAACGCGACAATATCGCGGTCGTCTTCCACGATCAATGCAACTGGTTTTTCCATGAGGCACACCCTTTAACTTTCACAACATGAGAACAAATTCAACAAAAAAGAATACTCTTTGATTATACGATTCTTTGCAAAAATGCCAAAGAAAATTCCATTGCAAATATACCCAGCGCGGGCATTATATAACGTACAATTGCGGCATGGATTTCGCGCACGCGCTTCGGCTAGCGCTCCCCTCCGCCTCAAACCTGACCGTCAGCCTGGTTGGCGCTGGCGGAAAGTCATCTGCGCTGTTTCAGCTTGCGCGCCAGATGCAGCCAGCCATCGTTACGGCAACCTCGCACCTCGGCGTCTGGCAAATTCCGCTCGCCGATCAGCACATCATCGCCAGGGAATTAAGCGATCTACAAAAGCTCACAAACAAAGGGATAACTTTGATTACAGGCGAGGTTGAAAATGAAAGAACCAAACCAATCCACGCTGAATTCATACATTGGCTGCATGAAAAATCGAAAGCGTTGAAAATTCCCCTGCTCATCGAAGCGGATGGCTCGCGCCAAAAGCCGATCAAAGCGCCTGCGCCTCACGAACCGCCCATCCCTGATTTTGCCGAAGTCGTTATCGTAGTTGCGGGGCTGTCTGCCATTGGAAAGCCGCTTGGCGGGGAGCATGTTCACCGCCCCGAAATTTTTTCACAGCTTTGCGGTTTGGAAATTGGTCGGCCAATTACGCCAAAGGAAATCATCGCCACCCTCACCCATCCGCAGGGCGGGCTGAAAAATATTCCAGCCAGCGCGCGGCGAATTGCATTTCTCAACCAGGCAGATACGCCCGAACTTCAATCCACGGGCGGGGAGGTGGCGCGCGAATTGCTCGGGCATTTCGGCTCGGCCATCGTTGGGTCGCTGCTGCAAAATTCTTTCCGCACCATCGAACGCACCGCAGGCATCATCCTCGCCGCAGGTGAGTCGACTCGCTACGGCTCGCTCAAACAATTATTGGATTGGAAGGGAAAACCATTTGTGAGACAAGTTGCCGAAACCGCGCTTCGCTCCGGTCTTTGGCCTGTGGTGGTGGTCACAGGCTTTCGCTCCGCTGACGTTGAATCCTGTTTAAAAGACCTGCCCGTGAATATTGTCTACAACCCAAATTATCAGCAAGGACAAAGCGCCTCCATCCGCGCTGGAGTGCGGGCGCTTCCTCAAAATGCGGGCGGCGCAGTTTTTTTATTGGCCGACCAACCGCAAATCCCCGCCGAAGTCATCCGCGCTTTAACAAATACACATGCCAGGGAACTCCATCCCATCGTCGCGCCCCTGGTTCTCGAAGAACGCCGCGCCAACCCCGTGCTGTTTGACCGTGTCGCATTCCCCGATCTCCTGCAACTGACAGGTGATATTGGCGGGCGGGCTATTTTCTCGAAATACAAAGTAGAATACATGCCCTGGCATGATGATGTATTATTGCTGGATGTGGACAAGCCGGAAGACTATCAAAAGCTGATCGAAATAGAAAAACTTTAAAGGAAATTCATGATTACAGCCATTATTCTCGCCGCAGGCGAATCCAAAAGGATGGGGCAGCCTAAAATGCTCATGCCATGGGGAAAAAGCACGGTGCTGCAAACGGTCATCTCCACCATTCAAGCCGCGGGCATCAACGACATTCTCGTTGTAACGGGCGGGGCGCGTGCGCAGGTGGAAAGGCTGATCGGTAAAACCGTTCAAACTGTTTTCAACAACAATTATGAAACGGGTGAAATGCTCAGTTCCATCCAGGTGGGGTTGGCGGAGAAAATGCGTGAGGCGAGCGCCACACTCATTTGTCTTGGCGACCAGCCCCAGGTCGAGGAAAGAAGCGTGCGGTACATCTGCAATGCGTTCCTCACAAGCAAATCCCAGATCGTTGTTCCAAGTTATCAAATGCGGCGCGGACATCCCTGGCTGGTAGCGCGCCCCCTTTGGAACGAACTGCTCGCCATGAAGCCGCCAAAAACTCCGCGGGATTTTTTGAAAAAAAATGCCCGTAAAATCCATTATATAAATGTCGACACTCCGAGCGTGCTTGCAGACCTGGATACGCCCGAAGATTACATGAAACGCAAAACATGATACAGATTGACAAGCCGCCTTGTAAAAGATAAACTCGCTCCATTCCAAATTGGGAGCGGTACATGAAATATTTTGTGATTGTCAATCCAACATCAGGCCGCGGGCTTGGTGAGCGGTCCATTCCGCAAATCGAATCCAGCCTGCAAGAGTACGGGCTGGATTTTACGCTTGTTAAAACCGAGCGGGTCTGGCACGCCGCAGAGTTGGCCGAAGGCGCCGCGCGTGACGGATACGATGTGATCGTGTGCGCCAGCGGTGATGGAACTGTGAATGAAGCCATCAACGGCATCATGCGCGCGCGCAAGGACGGCCACAATCAATCTGCCTTCACCGTTTTGGGAATTGGCACAGGCAATGACTTTGCGGGCGGCACGGGCATCCCCACCAATTTAACCGACGGCTTGAAAGCCTTGAAGGAAAACAAACGCAGAAAAATTGACCTGGGTTTGGTGAAAGGCGGCGATTATCCCGAAGGCAGATATTTCGGCAACGGGATCGGCGTCGGCTTCGATGCGGCGGTTGGCAACGAAGCCATCAAAGTCCGCTGGACGCGCGGCCTGCTGGCTTATCTCATCGGCGTGATCAAAACTGTTTTCCTTTATTACAACCCCGCGCAGGTTGAAATTATTTTGGATGACAAGGAAACCATAAAACAGGTTTCGTTGATGATCTCGGTGATGAACGGCAGGCGCATGGGCGGCGGTTTTCAAATGGCCCCCGAAAGCCAGCCCGATGACGGTCTCTTCGACCTGTGCATTGCGGAAACCGCATCCAAGGGGCGCATCCTTGCAATGATCCCGCACTTCATCAAAGGGACTCAAGCCACGCTGCCGGAGATCCAAATGAAGCGCGCGAAAAAAATATCGATCAAATCATTGGACTTAACATTCCCAGCCCATGCAGACGGGGAATTCATCTGCCTCAACGGTTCAGCCCTGACCCTGGAACTGCTCCCGAAAGAACTGGAAATTATCTGCGCCTGAGCCTATGAATTTCACGCATTGGTTTATCAATTTCCTCATTCGAGTATATACCCGCGTCACCTGCCGCATCGACGCGCCTGACTTGCACAAATTCCCGTCACACGGGCCGGTCATCGCGATTGCGAATCACACGGGGCAAATCGAAGTGCCGATGTTGTTCGCGCATTTACAGCCCCGTCCGCTTACGGGCTGGGCAAAAGTGGAGGCGTGGGATAACCCGTTCCTGCGCTGGGTCTTCGGCGTTTGGAATGCAATCCCCGTCCGCCGCGGTGAAGCGGATATAAAAGCGCTCAAGCTGGCCTTGAAAGCTTTGGAAGAGGGGAAAATCTTTGGGCTGGCGCCCGAAGGCACGCGCAATTACAACGGAAAGCTAAAACGCGCCATGCCCGGAACGGCAATCATCGCGCTTCATTCAGGCGCGCCAATCGTTCCCATTGCCCATTGGGGCGGCGAGGTGTACCTGAAAAATCTGAAGCGATTAAAACGCACCGATTTCCACATCCGCGTTGGCGAGCCGTTCAAGATTAACGTGAGCGGCGTAAAAGTGAACGGTGAAATCCGTCAGCAAATTGTGGATGATATGATGTATGAGCTTGCAAAACTGCTTCCTGAAGAATATCGCGGGGAGTACAGTGACATGAGCAAGGCGACGGGGAAATATATTGTGAAGCCAATTTAGAGTCACAACAAACCTAGAATTTATAACTGTATGCATTCGTCTCGCGTTTTACAAACCCCGCCCGCAAATATAATTTATTCGCCGCCACCCGCATGGGGTTGGACGTGAGCGAGATGTTCCCCGCGCCTTTCTCACGCGCCAGTTCAATGCCGCGCAGCATCAAGGCTTCGCCAATTCCTTCGCCGCGCGCCGAAATATCCACGATCACATCTTCGATGATGGAGCGGATGCCCGTCGGCGCTCTGTAGACGGCGAGAGTCAACGCGCCAACGATATCGTTATTTTCGTTGCGGGCTATTATCAGCGTGGAAGATGAATCTCGGAGGAGAGCAGCCAAATCGTCCAGAGAAGGAGGCGGGTTGTTATTCGTCAATTGAGGGACGAGGCGTTGAAATGCTTCGTACAGTTCCTCGTCCGCTGTTGTAACAATCTCAATTTGCATTTGATTTTTTTGGAATGACGCTCAAGATAATGTAATAGGCGACATAAATAAGCGAAGCCCACGCCACCCATTGCGGCTGGTTGGGATATTGGATCAACCCCCAGATGCCGATTACTCCGTAAAGATAGGTTAGGGCAAGCGTGAGGGTTCGGAAAAAAGTGTTGCGAGTGGGATAAATATATTTAATCGGAATGAAGACCATGATGTTGAATAACATCAGAAAACCAAAATTCACCCATTGCGGCAGGTTCATCAAAAGCATGTAAAGCGCGGCGACATTCCAATAGGATGGAAAGCCTTTGAAATGATGGTCATCCGTCTTTGCATCCGTTTGCGTGAATTGATAGGCAGAGGTCAACAAAATGGAACAAGCGCCCAACAAGCGGACACTTACAGGCAACGCATCCGCTTCGATCAAAAAGAGGGCAGGCACAAGCACGTAGTTGACATAATCGAGAATATTATCGAGCAGCGCACCATCGATACCGTTGGCGTATGTTTTCACGTCCGCCCAGCGCGCCAACATGCCGTCGAAGCCATCCACGAGCATGGCGACGATCATGTACATGATCATCATGCGCCAGTTGTGTTCGAAGATCGCGAGGATCGCCAGCAATCCCCACACCGCGCCCGTGGCAGTAAAAAGATGCACTCCCCACGCGGCGGTCACGCGCAGGAGGTTTGGTTTATTTTCTGAAATTGCAGAAGTTGGCATGGTTATCCTTTGACGATGAAGTAAACGTGTAAACACGCAGACAAGTAAACAGGTTCGTTTAATTATAAATTAAAAGGGCTTCGAAAATTTAAATTTTCCAAAGCCCTTTACTGATCACTGATTACTGATTACTTTCCAATCTTCATCAACCCAACCTTCACTTTTTCACCGTCAAACTCATCTTCAACGACAGATGAATTCGCGGGCGGACTCGCAAAGGATAATTTAATCGTCAATGTTTCGGCTTTGATGTAACCCTCGTGCGCCNNTACGCGCCATCTTCGGCAACGGAGAAACCTTCCTTTGCAAGCGCCTTGACTTCCACTTCTTCAGAAATGATCTGGTAGGTTTCGCCGCCAACTTTTACTTCAAGCGCATTTCCTGCAACAAAGGTTTTTGCAACTTCTTCCGCATTCATCGCAAGGATCGCCTTTTGGATGGCAGGGAACTTGTTGCCATACTTCTGTCCCAATTGCTTGGGCAACGGCTTTATGGTATGCGAGAGGGCTTCCGTGGCAGTATCCAGCAGGCGGACTTGCTTCACATTCAACTCATCCTGAATGACATCCAGGTTGTTAATGAGAGCGTTTCGCTCGGTTGCATTTCCAACAGAAAACGCAGCTTCAGCGAGTGGCTGGCGTACTTTTCGATTGGCCTTCTGGCGGGCGGCATGTCCCAGCGAGACGAGCTTCATCACCAAATTCATATCGCGGTTGAGCGATTCGTCAATGAATTCTTCCATCACCTGCGGCCATTCAGCCAGGTGGACGGATTCAGGCGCGGTCTCATGCACCGAGCGGACGAGGTTTTGATACAACTCTTCCGCGAGGAATGGCATGGCAGGCGCGATGAGCTTGGCAACCGTGGTCAACGCGGTGTACAACGTGGAGTACGCGGCCTGCTTGTCTGAATCCGAGTCGTTCTTCCAGAAGCGGCGGCGCGAACGGCGCACATACCAGGTGGAGAGATTCCCGACGAACTTTTCCACGGGGCGGGTCGCGTTGGTGACATCATATTTTTCGTAGGCTTCGGTCACATCACGAACCAACACATTCAACTCGGAGAGCAGCCAGCGGTCAAGATCATTGGTTGCGGCGGTCACGGTCAAGGCTTGCGGTTTGTCGAGGTTGGCGTATGTCACAAAGAACGAGTAGACATTCCACAGCGTAAGCGTAAAGCTGCGGATCACATCCCCAACCAAATCGGAAGAGAAGCGGCGTTCCTGTCCAGGCGGCGTGGCGGTAAAGAGATACCAGCGCAGCGCATCCGCGCCGTGGAGGTTGATCACATCCCAGGGCTGAACGATATTGCCCAACGACTTGGACATCTTGCGTCCTTCTCCATCCTGAATGTGACCAAGACAGATGACGTTCTTGAATGAAACATCATCATTCAGCAAAGCGCTGATGGCGTGCAGCGAGTAGAACCAACCGCGAGTTTGATCCACGGCCTCGCAGATGTAATCCGCGGGGAATTGCTGTTTGAACTTTTCCTGATTCTCAAACGGGTAATGCCATTGGGCATATGGCATGGAACCAGAGTCGAACCACACGTCGATGAGGTCCTTCACACGGGTCATCCTGCCGCCGCAATCGGCACACTTCCAATGGACATTGTCCACGTACGGGCGATGCAGGTCGAGGCCTCGCCCTGAGTTTATCGAAGGGTCGGTTAAATCTCTGCCAACTTTTTCAGAAAGTTCGGCAACAGACCCCACACACTCACGGTGTTTGCACTCTTGATTCTCGCACTCCCAAACTGGGAGCGGCGTGCCCCAATAACGTTCACGGCTAAGAGACCAGTCAATATTATTTTCGAGCCAGTTGCCGAAGCGTCCGTTCTTGATATGATCGGGAACCCAGTTGATGGTCTTATTCAACTCAACCAAACGGTCACGCTTTGAACTCGTGCGGATATACCAGGATTCGCGCGCGTAATACAGCAACGGGGTCTTACAGCGCCAGCAGAAGGGATAGGTATGCACCAGCGTGCCCGCGCGGAATAAAAGTCCACGGGCCTCGAGGTCTTTGATGATGAGCGGGTCGGCTTCTTTGACGAAGATTCCGCGCCAGGGTGTGATCTCAGGAATGAATGTGCCATCGGGCTGTACAGTGAGGAGAATGGGCAAATCATATTGTTTCGCCATTTCCATATCTTCGGCGCCGAAGGCGGGAGCCTGATGCACAAGACCTGAGCCATCCTCTGTGGTGACGTAATTTGCAAGCAGCACGTAGTAAGCGGGCTTATCCACTGGCATAAAGGTAAAGAGCGGTTGATATTTCACACCCTTCAACTTCCTGCCTTTGAAGGAATCCACTACTTTTACTTCTTCGTCCTTGAATATCTTTTCAACTAAATTCTTCGCAAGAATGAGTTTTTCTTTTGTGCCGTTGTTGTCGCGCTCGACGGTTACATAGTCCACTTCGGGGTGTGCGGCAACGGCCACATTGGCGGGTAACGTCCACGGGGTTGTCGTCCAAACTAGCAAGGAGGTATCGGGCTTATCTACCAGCGGCAGGCGCACAAAAACTGACGGGTCGGTGGCGTCGTCGTACCCGAGGGCAACTTCATGGTCAGAAAGAGGCGTGCCGCAGCGCGGGCAATACGGTACGACCTTATATCCCTTGAAGAGTAAATCCTTTTCCCAGAAGTTTTTCAGAATCCACCAAACGGATTCGATGAAATCATTGGTGTAGGTCACATAAGCCGTGTCAAGGTCAACCCAAAAGGCGATGCGGTCTGTGAGTTTTTCCCATTCCTGAATGTAGGTGAATACAGACTTCCTGCACAGCTCATTGAATTTATCGATACCGTATTCTTCGATCTGTTGTTTGTTGTTGAAGCCAAGCTGCTTCTCCACTTCGATTTCAACCGGCAGGCCATGCGTATCCCACCCGCCGCGGCGCGAGACGTGATATCCGCGCATGATCTTGTAGCGCGGAAACATATCCTTGAAAGCGCGCGCCAACACGTGATGCACGCCAGGGCGTCCATTCGCAGTGGGAGGCCCTTCATAAAATACGTATTCTGGTTTGCCCTCGCGTTGCTCGATGGTCTTCTTGAAGATGTCCTGCTTCTTCCACATCTTGAGGACATTTTCCTCCAACGAAGGCGCATCGAGTTTTGGGCTTACTGGTTTGAACATGCTCACTCCTTTTTTCATCATTGCGAGGGCGTTCTTGTTCTTCGCCCGAAGCAATCTCCAACACGCTAAGGAGATTGCTTCGTCGGGAAAAACGCCCTCCTCGCAATGACGACTACTTAAAATAAAAAACTCTCATCTCACACAGAGACGAGAGCAAGGCTCACGCGGTACCACTCTGATTTCCATCCGAAGACGGACACTTCATGGATGACAACCATCATCCTGTTCTGATAACGAAGAACAATTTCGGATTCCCTACTCTCAAACAGGATTCTGCCTGATTTCAGTTCACAGCTCCGGGAGGATTTTCAATCGTCTACGCGTATCCGCTTCACACCTGCCCTTCGACTTTGCTCAGGGCGCCTCGGACTCGCTGACCGTTTCGACAGATTTACTCGTTCCCATCCACGCTTTTTCCGCCATGCGGAATAATGTAGTTTTTGGATTATACACACCGTAAAGACAATCGGCAAGAGCAAAATCGGTAGGGGCGGGGCTTGCGCAAGGATTATCGCATGTCGGCTGTCATGCATCCGCAAAACCAGCGCAGCCAGGAAGAGAAAGATTTGAAGGAAATTCTCCAAAAAAGTAAGCGAAGATGTAATAGAGCTGAATGAGGTTTGGTTCAAGTATTGGCTCAAGAATAGCGGGGTTATACCGTAACAATAAAGCCAGCCATTTTGCAGGCTGGCTTTATTTTGATGAATTTACGAAACTTAACAGTCAGAACAGAAGGTCGGTGTACGCGTCGGGGTAGGCGACGGTGTGCGCGACGGTGTGGGCGAAATAACAGTCGGTGTACGCGTCGGTGTAGGTAACGGTGTGTTTGTGCGTGTGCGTGTCGGCGTGATCGTCGGCGTCGGCGTGCGCGACGGTGTGAGGGTGATCGTCGGTGTGTTTGACGGCGTTGGCGTGCGCGACGGCGTGCGTGTGATCGTCGGCGTGCGTGTGATCGTCGGTGTGCGTGTGATCGTCGGCGTGCGTGTGATCGTCGGTGTGTTTGACGGCGTACGCGTGAGGGTGGGTGTGGCGGTGTAATTATTGATACTGCCCACCACTACACAATCACCCCAGTTCGGGAAGTTAAAAGTCAGGCTGATATCCCAGATGCCGGACCAGGTTGAATTGCTAAAGTCCGCAATCCATTGGCGTTCTGTGCCGCCGCCGTTGATTGGGAGCGCTGGCGGGATGGAGGATGTGGTCACTGGAGAGTCGACGATGTTGCTTGCGGGGTTATAGTATGTTGTCCCAAAATCCGCATAATCGAAGTATCTACCAGCAAGGGGGGATGGCGACCAGCTTAAGGTAGAACTCACCAAATAAGCTGTGGCAAAGTTGTTGTTACGAACACGCGCCTCGAAGTTATCGCCGAAGAAGCGGGTGCGGTTAATAAAGATATTGGAACAGGATGGCGTAGGTGTATTGGTCATTGTAGGCGTAATGGACGGCGTGCGTGTGGCTGTTGGCGTGCGGGTTGGCGTGGGCGTGAGAGTCATCGTTGGTGTATTGGTAAGCGTTGGCGACGGCGTGATGGTCGGAGTTAGCGTGATGGTCGGAGTTAGGGTAATGGTTGGAGTGCTGGTGGGAACTGTGGGGATGTTAAGCGGCAAAGGCGTGTTGATGGCGCGCGTGGCGCGAAATTGCTCCACAATCCCTTCACGATAGGAAGCGAGATGGATCATCGAAGGCTCGATGCCAAAGGCTGGCAGAACGATAAAGGTAAAGTTGTAATCTGCGGCAACCACCACACGATTCCCAGGCGCGCCGGGGTGTTCGTTGCGGATGCCGTCCAGGTTGCATTCAGCATATACGGGCCTCGCCATTAATGGGGGGATGAAGACGCGCCCCTCTTCCGCTGAACAGACGGTGATGTTGAAATAATTTTCATCTGCATTTGTCGCGGGGTCCGGGGAGCTAAACAGCGAGGTATCCCTAAGGAAAAAGCCAACCACAATGCGGCGGGTTTCATCTTTGATGGAAGGGATGCGGGCGGCATCCACTTCCGCGTCGCCATCGTCGCAGTCTCCGTCTGAATTGCCAATTAACCCGCAGTATGGGTTGTCTTCGAAATTACCCGTTGTGGCGTAGCGGATGCCGAAACGGGTGGAATTCTCGATGATGATCCAGGCAAACATCAGGCGGGAGAATTCGATGACGCCCACCAAAAGTAACAGCAGGATCGGCAATACGAGCGCGAACTCAACCATGCCTTGCGCTTTTTTGCGATCAGGCGAACTTCGAATTTTTTTGAAAAAAAGATTGTTCATGGCTTTACCCTTGAGAAAAATAAAAGTGCAAAAGGCAGGTTACTGGGAAAGTCTTGTAAAAATATTTTCGGCAATTCTGCTAAAAATACTGGCTAAATCAGATGTTTCTGGCGAAAAGGCGTAGAAGCCGTGGTTTGCAGTTACGCTCGGAGGAGAATCACCGGCTTCTTCCGCAATATATTGAAGCAGTAATTCTCCCGCGTAAACCGGGTCACTCTTTTCCGTATTCACGAGCAAGCCTGAACCTGCTGTTCCCATGCCAATGGTGAAAACGGTGACGCCCATGCCGTTCACCGGGTCTGCCAGGAAGTCTGCCCGGTCACGGGCGTAATCGTCCGCATCGTAAATCGAATTTCCGGTGCCATCTATATCTCCAGCGCTGTGTCTCGTGCTTTCCAGCGAATCGCGGCACGGCGGGTTAACCCCTGACCAGGTGTTATATGGACAAAAACCGAAAGCGGCCGGATCATCGGGATAGCCATCGCCGTCCCCATCCGTAAGGTTGCCGGTGCCTGTGGAGGCATTTGCGGGACCACCTACGAGAGCAATCACTACCCAGAACGAATCTTCTCGAACGGGTTCCCTTCCGAATTCTGCGCCTGCCATTTCCAATGCGCCGCCAACATTTGAGGAAGTGCATGAGGACCTGTCTCCATAAATACGGAATGCTGGGCAGTCTTCTCCAACATAATAATCGACCGGTTTGTTATAGCATGGGTTACTGCTATCCGTCGCGGCATCAATTTCTGCTTGAGTACATAAATCGCGGCATGTTCCATAAACTGATGGACAGGAGGGAGGTTGATACACCCTGATATTTCCTATCGCAGTTCTTACTGCGGTTTCGTCAGCAGAGAGCTGCAGCAAAGTAAAAGGATCCCTAAAACCATTCTCGTTCTGGCTGGTCATGGTGACGATGGCGACTCGGTCGTACGGGAAGAACATGGTGTCCATGAAATCCAGGGCTACGGCCTTAACACTTTCCATCGGTTTGCAAGATGGAGGCACGGTGTTATTACATATCGCCGGGTCATCCCCCGGATCGGAATTTGAAAAGCCGCCCGTTGTTTCATAGGCCATGGACGCCGAAGTATCTATCACCAAAACCAGGTCGAGAGAAGCGGCTTCACCAACGGATGAGGCGGTAATTGTGGTGCCATTGATGCCGATCACTCTCAGGAAACCAAAACCAATCGTCCGCGTGGCGTTGATGCGGATCAGTTTGCGAAGGGGCACAGTGCAAAGTTCAGGGTCGTGAAGGGTGTTAATTTCGTTATCGGGATTGCAGGTATAAACTTGTATGTTGTCAGCGGCGGATTGGTTGAGAATCAAGAATTCCTGTGCGGCGGTGGTCAAGTCTGCTCCGGTAAACCCGCGGCGAAATTGCAGGGCCGAGGCAATGGAGGCAGAGTCAATGGCGCGCTTTAGTTTTGCGTATTCGATTAAAAGAATGCCGCCATCGGTCATTAAACCTACAATGGCAATTAACCCCACCATCGCAAAAGCGATTAAGATAATTGCCTGACCCTGTTCGGATTTTTTCAACAATTTTTCAAACATACATCATCCTCGCTATTCCGGCTCTGCTGCGCTAAGCGGCATGATTGTGTAAGCGCGCAATGGCAGAGGATCTGCCATAAAAGGAGCCAGCCACGGCAAGCCCAAAACCTGATGATAATTGTAATGAACTTCCACCAGCAGGATGCCCGCGTTGGGCGACCCGCTCACCAGGCGGCTTTGAATTTCAGTTGCGGTAAAGATCGAATCAAAATTGCCGTACATGCGATGCGGTCCGGAAGTTGGGTATTGAACAACGCTGCTTCCGCTTGCCGCGTAGACCGTGATAATAACGTCATCCAAAGTGGAGTCAAGGGTAATGCGGCGTCCTTCATAACTCGGGTTTACAACATAGGGGTCCAGACTGGCCCGAACCATGGCGGCTGCGTCCGAATAAAACCCAATATCATCTGAACCGTCTGCCAGAAATGGATCATCGTTGCTGTAAAGACGCGCTGATTCGCGGGTGGCGTCCAGCAGTGAGAGATAATAATTAAGGATAAAGCCGTACTCTATCACTCCGGAAAAGAGCAGAATAATGATCGGGAAGGCAATGGCAAACTCCACCAGACTCTGGCCTTTGGATTTTTGACGGCCATGCGAGGTGGTGGGATTGGCTAGGTTTAGTTTGATTTTCTTAAGTAATTCCTTCATTTTTCTCATTTTAATCTGTTCCTGCAAATCCAACAGCCGGACATAGGTACTGTAATGCAATCGGGATGGTTTGAGTATGGCGGTGTGGGGAATGAAACGAAAAATACGCCGGCGCAACGTTTTGGACAGCTATATTATATCCTATTGCCGCGTGAGGTAAAACACAAGGCGACTCTGCGATGCTTACATTTCTGTTAGAACCCGTAACTACTCAGCCGTCCTAATTTCGCGGGGCTGAAGCCGCCTGCTCAGTACATGGAAGCCCNNAGAACCCCGGAGAGTCGAGATCGCCTTTTGTTACTGGGTCAGAATCACTTCCGGCATTTGCAGGCTGTCGTAATTTTGTTCATCTTTATATTTTATAACAATGCTGTCGGTGCCGTCCACTTCGATATAGTAGCCAATGATCTGGCTGTGGTAGGCGGCTCCGTTGGTTGAATCCAGGCCGTTGATGCGCACATCCGCGCCGGGAGCCAGGATGGTTCCCTGGTATTTGGATTCGGCATTGCCATTCAGGGCCAGGATGTTGTGATTATCAATGGGCATGTATATTAATAAGCCTTCAAATTCGCCGTTTCCTGGGGCGCTTATGTCAATCTCTGCGCTTCCGCTGATCTTTACTTCGCCGTCTATGACCAGCACGATGTTGCTTCCTTCCAGCCGCTGCCCGCCTCCGAGGATGAAATCTCCGCCAATGCAATAGATTCCATGTTCCAAAAATGTGACTCCCTCTGGAGGGAATATCTCCTCATCCCAGGCGCCGGGCGTCATTGTGCCGGTTAGTTCATTCACAGTGGCTATTTTGCTGCCACAACCTACTTTCGGCATTTGAAATGAAGGCGGGTAGGAAATTGGAGGCACGCCAGTTTGCATAGGGAAGGGAGTGATCAACTGTGGTTTTTGAACCTGCGCGCCGCCTACCACGAGGATTGGGCTGGTTCCTTGCGCACGGACGCTTCCGCTACCGAACGAGATGAAGGCGCATTCCGGATTGTCAGAATTGACGAATAAACCGCCCCCTTCAAGGATAATGGTGGCTTCCGTGTGGATCCAGAAGGATCGGTGACTGTCACATTTGCTGTGGGGGGCCAGGCTGACGAGGGCGAAGCCATCGAAAAGCTCGCCAAGGATTGCGGGTTTCGATTGCGAAACGACGGTAACCCTGTTTGTGATCTCGGGTAC
>CXWL01010758.1_pt1 | contig 14802 bp, 13 predicted proteins | sample 590931 | NCBI WGS metagenome assembly CXWL01 (sample SAMEA3498368, study PRJEB10139) | groundwater metagenome | biome: water well; material: biofilm material | place: Germany | collected 2015-04-27 | reverse complement strand
AGGAGCTCGGGTCTTTATTTCAGGGCGACGAATCGAGAAATTACGTGAAGCGGTGGACGAGGGCGCAGCGCTTGGTATCGATGTCAGGCGCTGTATCGCTGTTCCGGTGGATATTAGATCGGAGGACGATCTTGCCCGTGCGGTGAGAAATATCCAGCTCGTTACCCCTAGCCTCTATGGGTTGGTGAACAGCGCCGCCCTTCCTCAATCAGGAGAGACTGCATTCCCACTCACTGGTCAGAGTGCAGCCGCTTGGACGAATCTCCTGACAACGAACGTAACAGGTCAGTGGTTGACCTGTAAGGCGGCCATGCCACTCTTAGATCATGGCGACGGTTTTCGGATTCTCTTTCTGTCCTCTTTTGCGGGCTGGGCATCGACGCCGGGTTTCGGCTCGTATAATGTCAGTAAGTCAGCTCTAAATACGCTGGGGGCATCTCTTGCGGCCGAATGTGTGTTGAGGTATCCGAGCAAGGATGTTCAGATCAACGTGTTGGTGCCCGGCGAAGCCCGTACTGAAATGAATCAGGGATCGACGGAAAGCCCTTACGCGGTGGTCAGCATGGTACTGGTTCTGCTGTCACATCCGCCGGGTGGTCCTAACGGGTTCTTCTTCAATCGTGATGGGCGCCACCTCTCATTTGCATATACTCAAGAGTATCCCCAACCACTTTTGGCCGTGCACTAACGCACCACATCTGGAAGAGCCTGGGGTGTGGCGGCGAAAAGAACGACTAGTTTCTTAGTGTACGGCCGAAGCTGGTTGTGCAGTCTGGCACATCTCTTGGCCAATGAACCGGCGACATAACATAAAATGCCCAGTCCTCTCTTAAACGTCTCGATTCCTTGGAGTCTTAGCCACTACATTCCATTGGATGGATTTCATCCGATCTATCGGGCATTGTTCGATCATGTTTCGGAGAATATCAAACTTTCCGCCTGGGATAATGTCAAGCTCTATCGCAAGTTCCGGGATGATTCTTCTGTGCGCAGGACTGTGGTAGAGAGAGCAAAGTGGGAAGCGCATCGTCACGATCGAGGTGATGGAAGTTCTATTGCAAAGAGATATCAAGAGTATTTCTGGCCCCCTGATCACGTTCTGACAACCGCTCTCAAGGGGGACCTGGAATTTCATCATACCGCTCCATTTCCCTCCCTCAAACGACCATTTGTCTTTCACTGCGAGTCGTTTGCGCCAGTTCTGTTCCCGTTTGCTCAGCAAGGAAGTGGCAATGTTGAAAACCATGAAGAACTCAAGGAGCATTATCGAAGCATCTTTGCGAGTCCTCTGTGTCTCGGAATCTTTTCCCATGTGCCGGACACGCTTCATGCGCTGAGCTCGTTCTTGTCCGACCCGGCCATCGACGGGAAGTTGTTTTCCTCAAAAATTGGGTTAAGTGCCAAGGCGTTCTCTATGGACGAGCCAGAGCAAAAACCGTCGCTTTCCACGCCGCGGTTCTTATTTATCAATTCTGCCAACCAGAATTCGGTGAATTTCTTTCGTCGGGGCGGGCATCTTGTCTTGCGGTTCTGGAAGGAGATTGTAGCTCGTGGTCGAGACGGCCTTCTGATGCTTCGTAGCACAATGCCCGGCGATGTCGAATTGCGCGAATATGGCGTTGATGTCTCCTGGGTCAAAGGTGAGATTGGCCGAAGTATCGTCTGGGATCAAGGCTATCTGACCAGCCATGAAATACAGTCTTTAATGGCCGGCGCGCATTTTCTCATGCTTCCCAGTGTGGCTCTGCATTCTGTCTCGATTATGGAGGCCATGAGGGCGGGAGCGATTCCAATCGTGACTGACACTGTGGGGACCTCGGTATTCGTTCATGATGAGGAAACTGGGATTGTTCTGCGCGGCGTGCGAAATGAGGTCTGGCAGAAAGACGCGCTAACAGGCATTTTGGTCGACCACTATTATCGAAGGCCGGAGCTTGATCGTTTTCTTGTGGAGCAACTGACCACCCGCATATGCCGGCTTCTTGAAGATCATGACGCATATTGGGACATGCACAGGCGCACCATCGTCCATGCGCAAACGCAGTTTATAGGGCAGAGTTTTGCCGAGAATTTTTGGGGCTCGGTTTCTGATCTCTACACGCAATTCAGAGGAACGTCTGACCCAACAGAAGTTGCTTCCGACAATCTGAAATTGGCCTTGAGCGATTGTACGATTCAGAATCATGGCTGGGCACGAGTGTTTGAAAGCCCTCCACAGCCGATGTTACGAATTAAGACGGAGTTCGGCATGGTGTGGGAATTGAACGGCGCCATGATCCAGACGTATGGAAATCCTCGCATTGAGCTGAATGACTGGTCGGTATTAGCCCAGTACTGTAAAAACGGCGCTCCGCCTGGGATGTACGCCAGTACCTTGGAAGAACTGGAAGGAACATACCTTCACCCGCTCGGAGGGCGACGCGAAGGAGTACGGCGCAAGTTGGTTCAATGGATTTCAAAAATGCTCAGGCCATTTCCTGCCTTGTACCAGTATGCCGCCCAAGTTCTAGCTGTGTATCGTCGGCATGGAGGGCTCAGGTTTTTTAGGCCTCAGGCGGTACCCGAGATCGAGCTCGTTCGTCAGGGAGTAACCGGCTACAACATTATTCGTCATCGTGATCGATACTATGCCATTCTTCAGCGGGAAGGGGAGTTTTCTCCGGAGAAGGCCGAGGCTGGTGGCTATTCCTCATGTCATCGTGGGGATTCTGTCAGTGAGGTGCTCCGCAGTATTGCCGCAAGTATTCCGGCGTTGAAGTCATTCGCCTGCGAAGAAGAGGCTGAACCGGCCCAGGTCGTTTTGGAGGGTTTTCATAATTTCAACATAGTCCGTCAAGGCAAGGAATTCTATGCCATCTTGCAAAGCGAAGGCGAATTTGCACAAGCACAATTGCTCTCAAAACGATCTATCCCCTCTTTCTCAGGCCTCTCGCTTGAAGAGGTTCAGCGCAAAATTCTGAGTACACTCACTGCCGAGGCGGCGTGGCTCCAAGATTGGGGAAATCCCGTCGATTCTATCGAAGCGGCGAGACGAGGCACCCGCTGAAGAAGCCCTCCATCCATTGTTGGGTCTACAATCATCAATTGTACGGGATTGGTGACCAGGTGAGCTTTGCGGTCACTGCTTTCCGACAGCACGGCTATCCGGTTTCCGTAGGCAGACAGCCACGCCGGTCGTCTCTGAATGTCGTCATTGAAGGTTTTCCCACCGAAAAGAGTAGAGATGTATTACTGGATTTTTGCCGATCATCACGGAAACGAGTCGCAGTGATCATGACCGAGCATTTGGATTTCCAACATGGCCAGATCTATTTCCATGGTGCCCCGCTTGGTAGTCAGAACGATTATATGCATTCGGCCACGATCTTGAAGCGGATCAGGCATCTCATGGAGTGCTTGCCCTATCTACGGTGTTTCTTTGTCTTAGGCGACTTGCCTGAATTGCGAAACATATCGGTTATGTTGCCTGGTCTAGATGTGCGAACGATCCCGTTCCCCGCCCTTGGGGATGGTCCATGCGAAGCGGTTGGTAAGGCGTCTGATACCGTTCACGACCTTGTGTTTACCGGGGCCATGACGGAATATCGGACAAAATTGCTCGCGTTGTTGGAGAAGGAAGGCTTGTCGGTGGCCTGTCCTCGGCAATTTATTTCAAGGAATCGCCGTAACGCCATCAATCGATCAGGGAAAGTGATTGTCAATATTCCACAGCGGGAAGGATGGCAATGGTTGTCACTGATGCGGATCGCTGCCGGGCTTCAAACGGGGAGAGCCACGATCTCATTGGGTACACAAGATGCCTCTCGTATAGCCTCATGTTGTACCCAGTTGGATATTCTGGATCATGATTGGGTGAGTATAGTGCAACAGTGCGTCGATGACTGGAAGTCGCTCTATATGAGAGACCTTGTGAGCTATTCTGCCATGGCACAGAGGTTTGAGCGGGAAAGGCCATTTCCTCATGATGTTTTTGAATACTGGAGTATCACCGATCGAGTGTGCCACTAGTGGATTTCTATCGCTCACCGCTGTTCTTGAGCTGCTTCTATCAATGATGATCGTTTCCCTATCGTCTTCGTGAGACATCATTTCCGCAACAGTGCAATCGTTCGGTGGGGTGCGGCGTTTCTTGGCCCTCACCTCTTTACCAGCATTGGCGCATTGCCTCGCTATTTTGTGGAATGGAACACCTATAAGAAGAGGGCCGCGACACAACAGATCTCGTTCCGCGATTCGTACCCATGTCTTGCCGATCGTGTCGTGGACACGCCGTTCGATCCGCACTATTTCTTTCAAGCTGCGTGGCTTGCGCGGTGCTTGCTTCATGCGAAGCCTCCGTTCCACGTCGACATCGGTTCGAGCGTGATGATGATCAATGTGTTAAGCGCGACCACGAAGACCATTTTTGTCGATTATCGGCCGCTCCGCGTTCACCTTTCGAACTTCCTCCCGCTAGGTGGAGATATTATTCAATTGCCCTTTTGTGCCGGAAGTATCACGTCATTGTCCTGTCTTCATGTCCTCGAGCATGTGGGACTTGGTCGATACGGTGACCCCATCAACCCTGAGGGGAGCCGGCTGGCAGCCACGGAGCTACAGCGGGTATTGAAACCGGGTGGGAGGCTCTTCCTCTCGGTGCCGGTTGGACGTGAGCGGGTGTGTTTCAATGCGCATCGAGTATTTTCGCCGAGCACGGTCAGGGATTTCTTCCAAGAACTCCAGCTCAAGACTTTTTCTCTCGTTGACGATGCGGGGCGGTTCAACGAGGAGATTTCGCCGGAAGGGGCCGACAATCTGAATTATGGGTGCGGTCTTTTTGAATTTGTGAAGGCACGTGAGTAGCGCTCTACGAGCCTGGCTGGCTCAGAGCGAGCTGTTTGCCTATAACGTCGTACGGCGCGATCGATGGATAGCGCAACAGGCGTCGTTGGTGCCGAATGGGACCAGGGTGCTGGATGTCGGTGCCGGGTCCTGCCCGTATCGTGGGCTGTTCGCACACTGCGACTATCGTACTCAAGACCTCGCGCCTTTGCGGGGCGAGCAGCTTCGACATGGCGGTTATGGAGCACTTGATTTCGTATCGGATGTGACGGCCATTCCAGTCCCTGATGGCAGCTTTGGGGTGGTGCTTTGTACGGAGGTGCTCGAGCATCATCCTGAGCCCATTCGGGTGGTCTATGAACTGGCAAGGATTCTCCAGCCAGGAGGAACACTTGTTCTCACCGCGCCGCTTGGATCAGGAATTCATCAAGAGCCCTACCATTATTATGGTGGTTATACACCCTGGTGGTACGAGCGCTTTCTGACGGAGGCTGGATTTGAGAAAATCACCGTTGAGCCGAACGAAGGATCCTTTCGATTTTTCGGACAGGAATCATTACGGTTTATTCAAGCGACCAGTCCGTGGAGTACGAACCTCCCGCTGGGAGTTCGGCTGCTCTGGCTTCCGATGTGGGTCGTGCTGGTTCCAGTCCTTGGCTTGATCGTCCCTGTGTTATGCAGGTGGCTTGATCAGTTCGACCGCGAGAGGCGTTTTACAGTGGGCTACCATGTGACGGCGCGGCGGGCTACTACGGCCTGTGCACTATGAAAGTTTCTTGTGTCTTTGGGAATCGGGCTAAATACGATTGTGAGATGTTGTGGTTCTCCTGCGCCCTGTCCATCGCTTCCAGATCACCGACCTATGGAGAAACGGTCCATGAATATGAGGAACAGGGGCTATGGGGCTAGTTAGTCGGCTGAGGCGGCGGCTCAGTCATTTGGCCAATTGGGCAATCGGATCTGAAAAGGTCTCATACGCTCAGTGTGGGGAGGATCTCATCGTCGATTATGTATTGGCCGTGCTCGATGTCGGTCAAGTGTCCTATCTTGATATTGGCGCACATCATCCTCGATACCTCAGCAACACATACTATTTCTATAGGCAGGGTGGTCGTGGTGTGTGCGTTGAACCGGACCCGAATGCCCTGAGGGCATTCAAACAAGTTCGCCCTCGTGATATCTGCTTGCCGGTGGGCATTGGAAATGTCCCTGGTACTGCAGATCTTTTCTTGATGACCACGTCAACGCTCAATACTTTTTCCCGCGAGGAGGCCGAGCGGTATCAGGCTTATGGAACAGAACAGATTGAGCGTGTGATTCCGGTGGAGATTAAAACAGTCAACCAAGTTCTTGAGGAGTACTTCGAATCAGTGCCGGATTTTGTGTCGATTGATGTAGAAGGGATGGATCTATCGATACTGAAAGGTTTTGATTTCGAGCGGTTCAGGCCGAAGGTGTTCTGTGTCGAGACGCTAACCTATACGGAAGATGGAGGCGAGGAGAAAATTAGCGAGCTGCAGAGCATTTTGCAGCAAAATGATTATGTGATTTATGCCGATACCTATATCAATACGATTGCTGTCGATCGCCATGCGTGGACAAATCGGAAATTACTCCAGGTCTGTAAGCGCGTTTCCACGAAGGCGTAGTGTCTTTGTGAGCCAGTATTTGATGCGGATTTGCCGTACAGCTTGTGAGGGCAATGTATGTGCTCTTTCCGAAGTATGTGTCGGTGAAGGGTTTATATATCTTACCCGCTCCTGCAAGAGAACGTTCCATTGATGCGCATTTTCTGTGTCTTTGGCCGGCACAACTATGGTGATCCTCTCCGCGGGGATGGGTACGAGTACGCAAATTTTCTGCCTGCATTTCGGGCACTGGGGCATGACGTGTCGTTTTTTGATTCCTGGGATCGTTCCGCCTATTGTGACTTTGCGGAATTGAATCGAGCATTTCTACGCCGAGTCGATCAGGAACAACCGGACGTCATCTTTTGTGTGCTCCTGAGTTACGAGTTGTGGCGGGAGACGTTGGACCTTGTTCGGGCTAACGGGTCCGTTGTGATCATCAACTGGGGCACGGACGACTCCTGGAAATATGAACAGTTTTCGCGCTTCGTGGCCCCGCATGTCGACTGCTATGCGACCACCTATCCGAAGGCAATCAGGAAAGCCCACTACAATAAGTTAGACAACTTTGTGTTGACTCAGTGGGGGGCAAGCCGTGACACGTTGGTTGAGCCGTTGCCTGCCCGGCAGTGCACGCACCCTGTGACGTTCGTGGGCAGTGCGTATGGCAATAGAAGCAAGTGGATCGAAATCCTACGCGCCAGAGGCATCCAGGTCGAGTGCTTCGGTCACGGTTGGCCCGCAGGGCCAGTTTCTGCCACGGATCTTCTGCGTATCTACCGTGAGTCTGTGCTCACCCTAAACTTCGGAGACTCGGGCATTCAATTTCGCGGGCTGCTGCCGTACCGTAGCCGCCAAATCAAGGCGCGCGTATTCGAAGTGCCAGGTGCAGGTGGGTGCCTACTCACTGAACCCGCTCAGTACCTTGAAGAGTACTTTCGCATCGGTGAAGAAATCATCGTATTCGATGGTCCGGATGAACTCGCCGAGCGCATTAATTATTTTCTGGCCAATCCTGAACAACGAGATGCCATTGCATACCGAGGATTCGAACGAGTCCGAAAGGAGCATACGTATGATCGGCGATTTGAGGAGTTGATTGAGAAACTGGCTCAACCGACTACGCAGCGACCCATCCGATCCATCGATTGGCCGAGCTTTGAACGAGTGGCCAGCCAGCACAAGATTGGCCCATGGTTAGCATGGCTCAGGACTCTATCTGTTTCATGCGCTGTGTTGATCTGGGGAAAACGACGGGGAGCTCGTGCCGCGCGTCGGCTGGCCTTCGAGTTGTCCTGGCGTTTGCGGGGAGCCTGGACCTACAGCGCCGCCGGCTGGCCTGGTCGGATGTTTTACAGGGAAAGTTAACAGGATGTTGAAAAAGTTCTCCAGCTTTGTTCTCGTATCGCTCAAGACCTCAACGTACCAACCAACCACGTACGTCTCGGCCTTTCGCTCACTGCGGCCTCGCTGGAAGACCTTTTTGAACATCCAGCATCAACGCAATTTGTGGATTATCCACTATATATGAATGCGAGCCCTCTGGTCACAGTGGTGATGTCGGCGTACAACGCGTGTGGGACCATCGACCTTGCGTTGCGGTCGATTCTTACCCAAACGTATCAAGACTGGGAACTGATCGTTGTCGACGATGGTTCAACCGATCGGACGGCGGAACGTGTGATGCAGGTGAAGGATCCCCGAGTCCGATTCATTCAGGAGCCATCCGGGAATATGGGCCTCGCGTCGCGGTTGAACCAATGTATGCGTCTGGCAAAAGGACAGTATGTTGCCCGGATGGATGCCGATGACGTGTCGTATCCTCGGCGGCTTGAACGGCAGGTGCGGTTTCTTGAAGCGCATCGGGACATTGATCTGCTAGGGACCGGCGCTGTGATTTTCAAGGAAGAAGGCGAGATCATCGGCTGCTACCCAACGGCAAGCTCACATGAGGCCATTTGCCGGAGACCATGGTGGGGATTTCCACTTGCCCATCCGACATGGATGGGCAAGCGGGGCTGGTTTCTCTCTCATCCTTATTCTGACCAAGACGGTCGGTGTGAAGATCAAGCACTCCTGCTTCAATGCTTTTCCCATAGTCGCTTTGCGGCGTTGGAAGAAGTGCTCTTGGGCTATCGCATGACTGAAATCAAAGCTGGAAAGCTGGGCCGTGGTCGGCTCAACTATTGTCGTCGGCTTCTTGCCAGGGTGCATGACCGCTCCTCATTACGGTGGGCGGTCATGGGTGTGGGTGTGCATAGCGTCGCTCTTGCAAGAGACGTGGTCCTCCAGTTGGGGCGCACGGTTGGGAGCGGATCTCGCAGGTCCTGGGGCTCCGCTGGTCAAGGTGAGAGAGACCAGTGGCAATCGGTGTGGACGGGGTTGGCTCATGAACAGACAGTCCTCACGCATGCCTGACCATTCAGTTCATTCGGTGCACTGATGTGTGGCATTGCTGGAATGATGTCCTATCGGGGCACTGAGTACACCCGTATCGTTTCAGGAATGGCCGAGAGGATTCGTTATCGTGGTCCTGACAATTCAGGAGTATGGGGCGATTCCAACTACGGGCTTGCCCTTGGGCATGTCCGCCTGTCGATCCTAGACCTGTCTCCCGCGGGCCATCAGCCCATGGAATCGGCTTCCGGGCGATATGTCATCGTATTCAACGGTGAAATCTACAATCATCTGGAGCTTCGAGGGCAACTTGTGGGCCTATCGTGGCGCGGGCATTCTGACACCGAGACGCTGTTGGCGGCCTTTGAAACCTGGGGTGTGGAAAAAACGCTTCAGGCCACTGCGGGGATGTTTGCCTTGGCTCTCTGGGATCGAGTCGAGCGACGCCTGATCCTGGCTCGTGACCGAGTCGGAGAGAAGCCGCTCTACTATGGGTGGTCCAACGGGACGTTCCTCTTTGCCTCGGAGCTGAAAGCGTTGGAAGCCTACCCAGACTGGCGCGGTGAAATTGATCGGGGGGCACTGGCCTTGTTTATGCGCTATGCCTATGTGCCGTTACCATACTCGATTTACACCGGGATTCGAAAACTCTTACCTGGAACCTATGCGACGATCGCTTCAACCTGCGCGCCCGGATACTGGCCGGAACCCACACCCTATTGGTCTGCGGCGGCAGTTGCGAGACAGACCCGTCGATCAGATTGGACCGATCGCATGGCCGAAGATGAGCTGAACCGGTTATTGAGTGGTGCCGTCAAGAGACAAATGATCGCCGATGTGCCGCTTGGTGCGTTTCTCTCAGGTGGTATCGACTCTTCCACCGTCGTGGCACTGATGCAGGCGCACTCATCTCGTCCGGTGAAGACCTTCACGCTCGGTTTCAGTGAGGATGACTACAATGAAGCGCCTGGCGCAAAGGCTGTCGCTGAACATTTGGGAACAGACCATACCGAATTTTATGTGAGTCCAGCCGACGCCTTAGCGGTGATTCCGCTCCTGCCGTCGATATATGATGAACCATTCGGCGATTCGTCCGCCATTCCAACCCATCTTGTCGCGAAATTGGCCAAACCACAGGTCACGGTCGCGCTTTCCGGGGATGGAGGTGATGAGTTATTCGGGGGATACAATCGGTATTCGTGGGGAAGCTCGATCTGGCGTCGAGTCGCACGAGTGCCTGTTTCCATGAGAGCGATCGCGGCATATGCGCTGACGGTCCTGTCGCCTGAGCAGTGGGATAGGATCGGTAGAATGTTGAAGATGGGGCTTCCAGCTTCCCTCCATTTGTCGACTCTCGGGGAAAAGGTTCATAAACTTGCCGCAGTTCTGGATTCGAATAGTCAGACGGAATTGTATCGGCGGCTCGTGTCGCTGCAGCGAGAGGCCACGTCCTTGGTCATCGGTTCTCATGAAGAACCGATATGGGCCGACGACCAAGCAAGACAGGTGGCACAGCAGGATTTCAGCGAACAGATGATGTTCCACGATTTGGTGGGATATCTGACGGATGACATTTTGCCTAAGCTGGATCGAGCTGCCATGGCGATCAGCCTGGAAACCAGGATGCCCTTGTTGGACCACCGCGTCGTGGAGTTTGCCTGGAGTCTTCCGCTTTCGATGAAGATCAGGACAGAAAACCAGGGGAAATGGCTGCTTCGCCAGGTATTGTACCGCTATGTTCCGAAGCATTTGGTTGAACGGCCCAAGATGGGGTTTGGCATTCCGTTGGACTCCTGGCTCAGAGGCAGCTTGAGGGATTGGGCCGAAGCGCTGTTAGATGAATCGCGGCTCCGGCATGAAGGGTATTTCGATCCTGCTCCAATCCGGAAGAAATGGCAGGAGCACCTTTCGGGTCGTCGCAATTGGCAGTATTGGCTCTGGAATGTGCTGATGTTTCAAGCTTGGTCGAGCGCTCATGGCAGATCATCCGCGCCTTCTGTATCTCATCACTGAAGACTGGTATTTCTGGTCTCATCGTCTCGANNGAAGGGTTTCAGCTCGAACCGTTGGAGATGGTCCGTCGGAGCCGCAATCCGTTTCGCGAGGTGATCGCCGTTGCAGAACTCGTACGGTTGTATCGTCGCGTCAAACCCGATGTGGTCCATCATGTGGCCATGAAGCCGATTCTGTACGGATCCCTGGCCGCGTGGCTTACCCGAGTCCCGTCCGTCATCAACGCATTCGCTGGTCTTGGGTATGCCTTTATGGAGGAACGGAACGAGCTGTTGCGTTGGTGCGTGAAGACGGCATTCAGAACCGTACTCCGTGTGAGCCATTCTGTCGCATTGGTCCAAAATCAAGATGATCAGGATCGGCTCGTCGGAGAGGGGGTGGTCCCTGCTTCTCGAGCGAGGATTATTGCCGGTTCAGGCATTGATGTCGCGGTCTATTCCATGCAGCCGTCGCCATCCGGTATTCCGGTTGTAGTGCTGCCGGCACGCATGCTCTGGGACAAAGGCGTCGGGGAATTTGTAGAAGCCGCCAGATGGCTGAAGCAAAAAGGCGTCCATGCGCGGTTCATTCTCGTTGGTCGCCGGGATGAACATAACCCGGCGGCTATTCCGGAAATCCGCCTAAAGGAGTGGGTGCAGGCAGGGGTGGTTGAGTGGTGGGGACATCGAGAGGATATGCTGGCTGTCTATGCGGCAGCCATGCTCGTCGTGCTGCCGTCGTATCGAGAAGGGCTTCCCAAAGTATTGTTGGAAGCGGCAGCCTGTGGCAAGGCTATCGTGGCCACGGATGTTCCCGGCTGTCGGGAGATCGTACGGGATCGATTGAACGGGTTGCTGGTTCCCCCGAGAGACTCTACGGCGTTGGCGGCGGCCATTGAAGAACTGCTATCCGACCAGGCGTTGCGAGAGGTGATGGGACGGCGAAGCCGGACCCGTGTTTTGGCGGAATGGTCCAGCCCACGGATCACCGAACAGGTACTCGGCCTCTATCGTGACATGGTGACGGCCTCCGCGATTGATCGTTCTCATGGATATGCATGAGCAAAGTGCTGGTCACAGGTGCTGCAGGGTTTCTGGGAGCATCGCTCGTCGAAAAGCTCTGCCAATCGGGCCATCACGTGCGGGTTGTGCTTCATAATTCGCCGCATCCCAGCTCACACGTGGGAAATGTCGAGACGGTGGCCGCCGACATCCGCGATGCGATGAGTGTGCAGGACATAGCGGATGGCTGCGGAGCCATCGTGCATCTGGCGGCCAAGGTCCATGCGCTCGATGATTCAGGAGAAGAGCAGGACTATGAAGCTGTCAATGTCGGCGGGACGAAACACATCCTGGATGCAGCCGTGAGGTCCGGGGTCAATCGTATCGTGTTTGCCAGTTCGGTCAAAGTCTTCGGTGAAGAGGCGAGGGAGTGTGTCGATGAAACACGGGCTCCTCATCCCAAGACCGCCTACGGCCGGTCAAAATGGCTGGCGGAGCAACTTGTCTCGGAATATGCAGTGCGACATGGCCTCACGGCTGTCTCGCTTCGTCTTCCGATGGTCTATGGTCCGACAAAAAAAGGCAACCTGTATCGGATGATCGAGGCGATTGATCATGGGAGGTTTCCGGTCCTGCCTCGTCTCTCGGCAGTCCGAAGCCTCTTACACGTGGAGAATTTTGTCCAGGCCGTATTGCTGTGTCTTCGTGCACCACGTTTTCAACGAGAGGCGTATATCGTGACCGATACCGATCCGTATTGCGTGACCGACCTCTATGACTGGTTGCGAGCCGGATTAGGGAAAGCACTTCCGCGATGGCGAGTGCCGCTCTGGATGCTCAAAAGCGGCGCGCGCTGCGGCGATGTGCTCCAGGCTATCAGTGGGAGTCCTGCTCCCTTGACGACACAGCAACTGACCAAGCTCATCGGCGGCGCCTGGTACAGCTCGACGACCATCACACATGAATTGGGATACCAAGCCACGTATTCCTTCGAGCAAGCGGTTCCCGATCTGATCGCGTTTTATCGTGGAGCCTCTCGGCTTGACAGCCGAGGGCCCTGTTGAGTCTTCGGCGACACCTCGCCGTAGGCGGGTGATGTGGGGCGTGCGGGCTGTTGAGCCGGTCTCATCGGCTGGTTTCTTGTGCCGCCTGTGTCCGAGTAGATTGAGTGATGCCATCGACATATCCAGGTTCGAAAGCTCGTAGGTCTTGATTTCAATATAAAAATGAGTCATAGAGCTTGACCAAGTCAGCCAGGTCTATTCTGGTGTAGAGACAGAATGTTTTTGGAGTTGCAACCTAACAAGGTAGCCCTGTCAACATGTCGATCGTGATGATTGCCTTCCCAGGAGTGTTTGCATTTGTACTGGCCTGGTGGTTCACCAACCGGTTATGTTTGCCGGGATCATTTCTCTCCATCCTTGCTCATCCCAACGAACGAACATTGCATTCCATGCCGACTCCCCAGACGGGAGGGTTAGCCGTCATCGGCAGTGTGGTGATCAGTCTCATTCTGGCTGCCAGCGTGTTGGCGATTACCCAGCCTTCGAAAGCTGTGTTACCGAAAGGTGTGGCGTCAGGGAGTCTCTGGATCGTGGTGTCGATGCTTCTCGTTTTTGTCGTGTCCTTCATCGATGACTGTGTCGGGCTTCCTGCCGTTCTCCGATTGGGTGTCCAAGCCGTTTCCGCGTTCATCATTATCGGGGGTGTGGGCTTAACCTTGTCGTCCATCCCGATACCGGGGGGACCGAACATCCTGTTTGGAATAGCCACAATTCCGGTGAGCGTCCTCGTCCTCCTGTGGATGGCGAACCTCTATAACTTCATGGACGGTATGGACGGTTTTGCGGGCGGAATGACGTTTTTCGGGTTCGGATTTCTCGCATATTTTGGGTGGCAAGCTCACTTCCCGGTCATGCTCATCATCGCCGTGTTTGTGGCAATGGCCGCTCTTGGATTTCTCACTCATAATTTCCCTCCCGCGCGTATCTTCATGGGCGATGCAGGGAGCATCACGATTGGATTCTTGGCGGGGACATTGATGATCCTTGGTGTTCGGGACGGAATATTCGAGATATGGGTCCCGATCATGATCTTCTCCCCGTTCATCGTGGATGCCACGGTCACGTTGATCCGGCGGGTGCTCCGTCGCAAAAAGATTTGGCAAGCTCACCGCGAACACTATTATCAACGGTTGGTTTTGAGTGGATGGACCCATCGTCGAACTGTGCTCGCGGAGTATGGAGTCATGGCGCTGTGCGGAGGACTGGCTGTTCTGTATCATCACTCGACGGACAGCTGGAGGCTCGTGATTCTTGGCGTGTGGGTGGGTGTCTTTCTCGTTCTCGGGAGGCTGGTGCACACATTTGAACAACGACGAACCGTTTCCGGAACGGCTCACAGTCTTGCTGCGACTCGTGTCAGCACTCCTGTACCCGTTGTAGCGCCCCAAGACTCTCGACGGGTCACCGTCAAAGCGTAGCTTGATCTTGCCCGAACATAACAGCGCTCCATTTTGTCGAATATCTGTGATCGTCTTCGCATGCACGAAATGAGTTGGGGCTTTGACCGCTTGCAAAGAGAAGCGAGACGAGCGGCAGGTTGGGCGACCACGGCTTTGGGATTCACGATTCCCATTTGGGTTGTGGCGGACAGTATTTTGGTCATCCTACTTGTCGCCTGCTGGGGCGTCAGTGGAAATTGGCGGGAACGAGGTCGTCGTATTATTTCCAACCCCGTGGGGTTGAGCGCCTCGTTACTGTTTGGCTGGTTGCTTGTGGGAACTTTATGGGGGATGGGTTCGCTAGAGGAAAGAATGCTCGCGGTGAAAAAGTATGCTGATCTCCTCCTCATTCCACTATTGGTTTCGATGGCGATTGATGTTCAAGAGCGTCGTCGTGCGCTTCTTGCTTTGGCGGCCTCGTTGGTGGTCACGTTGCTGATGTCCTTTGCCTTGAACGTGG
>CXWL01019673.1_pt1 | contig 14805 bp, 14 predicted proteins | sample 590931 | NCBI WGS metagenome assembly CXWL01 (sample SAMEA3498368, study PRJEB10139) | groundwater metagenome | biome: water well; material: biofilm material | place: Germany | collected 2015-04-27 | reverse complement strand
TTCCAGAGGCTCATGTCGAAACCGCTGGAGGCGTTGCCGCCGGAAAACGTAATTGTCGCCATGGCCTACACCCCTGCCGCCCAGCGCGCGCGGGCACACCGCTCTCATCACTTGGGCAAGGCTAGACCAGACCCGGCAGGCGGACAATCGGTACGAGAAGGTTCTCGGCGATACTTTCGTGACATCCCGTAGCGCCGCCGCGCCTCAGGATAACCCAATTGGGCAGCTCACGCCGGTGCCGCTGATGCCGCAATAGCCGTTCGGGTTCTTGGCTAGATATTGTTGGTGATAGTCTTCGGCGTAGAAGAATTCCGGCGCCGCGCGGATTTCGGTGGTGATGGCGCCGTGGTCGGCGGCGCGCAGTTTTGTGTCGTACGCGGCGCGCGCGCGTTCGGCGGCGGCTTGCTGCGCATCGTTCGTGGTGTAGATCGCCGAGCGATATTGCGTGCCAATGTCGCCGCCCTGGCGCATGCCTTGGGTGGGGTCGTGGTTTTCGAAGAAGAGTTTGAGCAGCGCGGCATAGCTCGTCACTTTCGGATCGAAGATCACGCGCACGACTTCCGTGTGCCCGGTGCCGCCGCTGCAAACTTCTTCGTAGGTCGGGTTCGGTGTGAAGCCGCCAGCATAGCCAACCGCCGTGGTCCACACGCCGGGCGCCTCCCAGAATTTGCGCTCCGCGCCCCAAAAACAGCCGAGCCCGAACACGGCTTCCTCCAGCTCGCCGGGGTAGGGCGGATGCAGAGCAGAGCCGGTGACGAAGTGGGTCTTGGCGGTGGGGATCGGGCTTGTCCGGCCCGGCAGGGCTTGGTCGGGGGTGGGGAGGGCGGAGAGTTTGGCCATCGGGTCCTCTTGGGGTGCGCCCCAATATAGGCGCGGGCGGGCGTGGGCGCACGAGGAGGTTACGCGCTAGCCACCGCTTTGGTTGCTGCCCCTTTACGCATCTCGCGTGCGCCGCCATAACCACGCGCTTCGGAGAGGTGGCCGAGTGGCTGAAGGCGCCTCGGGCTTGCCAGCGGCAAGCCCCCTTTACGCATCTCGCGTGCGCCGCCATAACCACGCGCTTCGGAGAGGTGGCCGAGTGGCTGAAGGCGCACGCTTGGAAAGCGTGTTTAGGCGCAAGTCTAACGAGGGTTCGAATCCCTCTCTCTCCGCCAGCAAGCGGCCGTGGCGCCGTCTTTCGAGAAGGAGCGGCGATGCAGGTTTCGAGCTTAAGTCGTCGCCAGTTCACCCTGGCGGCACTTGCCGCGGGCGCGGCAGGGTGCGTTCAGCGCGGCGCGGAAGGCGTCGATCTCATCATCCACGGCGGGCCGATCTATACCGGGATCGCGGCCAACCCGCGTGTTGAAGCCGTGCGCGTGCGCGCAGGGCGTATCTTGTTCGCGGGGGCTTTGAGCGAAGCGCGGGCGGGCGGGGCAGGCGCGCGCTTTGTTGATTTGCGCGGTGCGGCGGCGTTTCCGGGTTTTACTGATGCGCACGTGCATCTGACTGGCGTCGGCATGGCGGCGATGCTGCTCGATCTGGTGGGCGTCGCTTCGATAGCGGCGCTGCAACAAAACCTCGCGGCCTACGCGCGCAGCCATCCCGAAGGGGCGATTGTGGGGCGCGGCTGGATCGAGACGCATTTCCCGGAAGCGCGCTTTCCAACGCGCGCTGACCTTGACGCTGTTGTCGGCGACCGGCCGGTGTTTCTGGAGCGCATCGACGGGCACGCCGCCGTGGTCAATTCCGCCGCGCTGGCGCTTGCCGGAATCGGCCCCGGCACGCCCGATCCCAGTGGCGGGCGCATAGAGCGCGCCGCCTCTGGCGCGGCCACCGGGATGTTGATCGACAACGCGATGAGCCTGGTGCAGGGGCGCTTTCCTGGGCCCAACGCGGAGCAGCGCCGCGCCGCGCTGGCGCAAGCGGCGCGCCTCTATGCGTCGCGCGGCTGGACCGGCGTGCACAATATGAGCACCAGCCGGGAGGAGCATGCGGACTTCAGAGCGCTCGACGGAAGCGGCGAGCTTCCGCTGCGGGCCCACATCTATCGAGACCCCGAGTACCTGCTCGCGCCGGAAGTGATGGTCGCGTACCCCGATGCGCGCGTTTCCACACGTGTCGGCGTCAAGCTCTATGTTGACGGGGCGCTTGGTTCGCGTGGGGCAGCATTGCTCACGGACTATAGTGATGCGCCCGGCAACGGCCTGCTGGTAACGCCGGCGCAGCAATTGCGCGAGATGCTGGGCCACGCTAGAGGCGCCCACGTCCAGGTCGCGCTGCATGCGATCGGTGATCGTGGCAACAGGCTCGCGCTCGACGCATTCCAGGCGACCTTCACCGACGATCCGTCGGCGTTGCGCGCGGCGCGTTGGCGCATCGAGCATGCGCAGGTGCTGTCGCCCGCGGATCTTCAGCGCTTCGCGCGGATGGGCGTCATCGCATCGATGCAGCCGTCGCACGCGATCAGCGATCTCTATTTCGCGCCTGCGCGCCTCGGCCGAGAGCGCCTCGGCGGCGCTTATGCGTGGAATGCGCTGTTGCAGTCAGGCGCAGTGATCGCCGCCGGCTCCGATGCGCCGGTGGAGAAGGGCGATCCACTGATCGAATTCTACGCCGCCGCTCATCGTCATGCTCTGGATGGTCACGCAGGCCCTGATTGGCACTTGGAGCAGGCGGCCAGCCGCGAGCAAGCGCTCACCATGCTCACACAAGCGCCTGCGTTCGCGGCGTTCGAGGAAAACGAGCGCGGCACGATCGAGGCGGGCAAGCGCGCCGACATCAGCGCGTTCTCGGTTGATTTGATGCAAGCGCCGTTCGCTGAAATTCCCAGCGCGCACGCGGTTCTCACCGTCAGCGACGGGCGCGTGACGCACGAAGCGCTGTGAGCGCTCCGGTTTTGTAGCTCATCAATCGCCGTCGTCATTCCGGACGCGCGCAGCGCGATCCGGAACCTAGCGGCCACAGTCGCGACCGTAACCCCTAGGTTCCGGGTTCGGCCTGCGGCCGCCCCGGAATGACGGAGCAATTGGACTTGTTCGGAAGTCGCTTAGGCCGCCACGACGCCTGTCGACACCGTCGCGGTCGCGCCAGCTTCTTGGGGATCGCGCAGCACGTAGCCGCGGCCCCACACGGTTTCGATGTAATGTTCGCCGCCGGTGGCCGCCGCCAGCTTCTTGCGCAGCTTGCAGATGAACACGTCGATGATCTTGAGTTCGGGCTCGTCCATGCCGCCATAGAGATGGTTCAAGAACATCTCCTTGGTGAGCGTGGTTCCCTTGCGGAGCGAAAGCAGCTCCAGCATCTGATATTCCTTGCCGGTCAGATGCACGCGGTGGCCGGTGACTTCAACCGTTTTGGCGTCGAGGTTCACCGTGATCTCGCCGGTCTTGATGACCGAATGGGCGTGACCCTTCGAGCGGCGGACAATGGCGTTGATGCGCGCGATCAGTTCGTCCTTGTTGAACGGCTTGGTCATGTAATCGTCGGCGCCGTAGCCAAGGCCGCGCACTTTGGTGTCGGTATCGGCGGTGCCGGAGAGAATGAGGATCGGGGTGTTCACCCGCGCGACCCGCAGCTGCTTGAGCACGTCGTAGCCGTGCATGTCCGGCAGCGACAGGTCCAGCACGATGATGTCGTAATCATATAGCTTGCCGAGGTCGATGCCTTCCTCGCCGAGGTCGGTCGAGTAGATATTGAAGCCTTCGGACTTGAGCATCAGCTCAATGCCCTGCGCTGTCGCGCTATCGTCCTCAATCAACAAAACTCGCATATCGCCCTCTCCGAACCACTGCTCAAACGCATCGCCCTGCGGTTAAGTAAGTTTTCGTCCCCAGTAATCAGTCTTAACAGTAAGGGAAGCGTTAAGGCCCCTTGGAATCTCTCTGAGTCTGTTCGACTCGTCACGCAAGCCATGGGGCTAAACAAAAATGGGGTGGCTAGAGCTTGCGAAGATTCCGAAACCGGAATCATCGGCGCTGCATCCGTAAATCTCCCTTAACCAAGTCGCTGCATTTGCTGTGAGCACAAATGCCGTCCCATCTCGCCAGATTAGCCGCTGACATTGAAGCGCTCGATCCTCGTCAATTCGAGGGCCGGGTGACAGGTTTGTCAGGCGCGCTGATTGAGGCAAGTGGTCCGGTTGAGGCGCTGGCCTTGGGCGCGCGCGCGACCATCCACGGCGCGCAGATTTCGCGCGGCGAAATCGTCGGCTTCCGTGGCGATCGCGCGCTGCTCGCGCCGTACGATTCCATCGAGAGTATCCGCCCCGGCGCGCGCGTCGCGCTGGAGGGAGCCGCGCCCATGGCGCGCCCATCGCGCGCTTGGCTTGGGCGTGTGATCAATTGCTTCGGCCAACCGGTCGATGGCGAGGGGCCAATGCCGCTGGGTGCGGCGCCGCGTCTGGTGCGAGCGCCGCCCCCTTCAGCGCACACGCGCGCGCGCGTCGGCGCCAGGCTCGATGTCGGCGTGCGCGCCATCAATATGTTTGCCGCGATCTGCCGCGGCCAGCGCATGGGCGTGTTCTCGGGCTCCGGCGTCGGCAAATCGGTGCTGATGTCGATGCTGGCGCGCGGCGCCGCCGCTGACGTCATCGTTATCGGCCTGGTTGGCGAGCGCGGGCGCGAGGTGAAGGAATTTATCGAGGACACGCTCGGCGAAGAGGGGCGGCGGCGATCCGTGGTCGTCGTCGCCACGTCCGACGAAAGCGCGGCGCGCCGTAGACTTGCGCCGCACATGGCGTGCACGGTGGCCGAACATTTCCGCGACGAAGGCCTCGACGTGCTGTTGCTCGTCGATAGCGTGACGCGCTTCGCCATGGCGCAACGCGAGATCGGGCTTTCCGTTGGCGAGCCGCCGACCACAAAGGGCTACACGCCTTCGGTGTTCGCGGAGCTGCCGAAATTGTTGGAGCGAGCAGGCCCCGGTCGCGAAGGGGAGAACGGTTCGATCACTGCGCTGTTCACCGTGCTGGTCGATGGCGATGATCACAATGAGCCGATCGCCGACGCTGTGCGCGGCATCCTGGACGGCCACATCGTCATGGAGCGCGCCATCGCCGAGCGTGGGCGCTATCCGGCGATCAACATCCTGAAATCCATCTCACGGCTTATGCCGATGTGCCACAATGCCGAGGAAAATGCGCTGGTCGCGCGTGCGCGCACGTCGCTTGCCCTGTACGGCGAAATGGAGGAGTTGATCCGCATCGGCGCCTACAAACCTGGCGCCGACCCGGGCGTCGATGAGGCGGTGCGCGTGCGCCCTGGTTTGGAACAAGTGCTGTCTCAGGAACGCGATGAACGCTCCAGCTTCAAGGAAGGATTCGCCATGCTCGCGAAAGCGCTGCAATGAAGGCGCTGCGCACTCTGCTCAAGCTCGCCAAGCGCGATCTGGAGACGCTGCGGCGCGCCTTGGTCGAGCAAACATCCGCGCTGGCGTTACTGGAGGAGCGTATCCTTGGCCACGAACAGACGTTGCGCGCCGAGCAACAAGCCGCGCTGCGCGATTACGAATCGGCGCGCGCCTATAGCGGCTTTGCCGTGCTCGCCGCGCAGGGTCGGGTTGCGCTCGAATCCGAACGTGAGGTCATCGGCCAGGACATCGAGCGTCTGCGCACCCTGATCGCCGAAGCGCATGTGGAGATGCGAAAGTTCGAACGCCTCATCGAACTCGAGGAAACCCGCGAAAAGGCCGCGCGCGAAAAACGCGAAGACGCCGAACTGGACGAAATGGCGACGCTGCGGGCTGGGCGCACGCGCTGATTATTGCGCGCGGATGTAAGCGGCTTGACTGCCTGTACTCTATGGGTTACAAGCGCCTATGCCTCAGATTCGCCAGAGCGAGGCCTACGAGACGTGGATCGCGGCGCTGCAGGATGAAGAGGCGCGAGCGCGCATCAATGTGCGTATCCGCCGTTTGTCGCTGGGCAATCCTGGCGATGTGAAGCCGGTGGGCGAAGGCGTGAGTGAGCTGAGGATCAATCACGGGCCAGGCTATCGCGTCTACTATACCCAACGCGGCAAGGAAGTGATCATCCTCTTGTGCGGTGGCGACAAGCGTTCGCAGGCTCGCGATATCAAGCGGGCGCTGAAGCTGGCGCGAGATTTGGAGTGAGCAAGATGCCAATCAAAACCCGCGCATGGGATGTGGTCGAAACATTGGACACGCCCGAACGCATCGCACGCTACCTGGAGGCCGCGTTCGAGGATGGCGACCCGGCGCTGATCGCCGCCGCCATCGGCGACGCAGCACGTGCGCATGGCATGAGCGATCTCGCGCGCGAGACCGGTCTGGCGCGCGAGGCGCTCTACCGCGCGCTCAGTGATACCGGCAACCCCGAATTCGCAACCGTTCTCAAAGTGCTCAAGGCGCTTGGGTTGCGCTTGACAACTTCAGGGATCAAGCGCTGAGGAGCGAGGTTCCGAAGATCAGCTCAGCACGGCTGCGGCCCGCCAAAGCGTCAGGAGGTCAACATGCGAAGCGCCAAATTTTCGCTGTGGGCAGGGCTGGCTGGCTGGTTGGCGCTGTGTGTTTCAACCGCCTCGGCTTGTCCCGGACCTCCGGGACCAAATTTCGATGCTCAGATGCAGCAGGTTTGGACCCAGATCATACCGGAAATAGGACCGGCGCATAGAGCGCGGCCCATCCTACAGGGTGTGGGCTACGATGTGCCCGGCCAACGTGTTTACATTTCTTCGTGTCAACGACAGCCATACGCGTGCGACTTGCTGCGCGTTGACCTCAACGGCGCACAGGACCATGACGCCGTTTATTTTCGTGGTCCTTCAAGTCCGCATGGCTATCTATGGCCAGCGGTCTCTCCCGACGGACACTATCTCGCTGCGGTGCGCGTTTTGCGTTCGGCGCGCTGGACACAACGCGATGTGGCGCACGAACTGGTGAGGATTGATCTGCACACTGGCGAGGAACAGGTGCTTGCGAGTGCGGGGAACGGCCGCTTTGATCGCGTTGTCTATGCGGACGATCAGGCACTCCTCGTTGTCCGCCAATTCAGGTCGTCGCCCACTGCGCCGTGTCGCGACGATTACTGCACCGATGCCGCGGAAGTGTTGTTGGTCCGCAACGGTGAATCCGTTGTCTTGCCGATAGAGGCAGCCGGCTCGCCATCTAAGGTCCAGATTACTCCGATTGGGGCAGGCACATTCTTGATTTTCGCTACGCGCCGATACTCACTGCAACCGATAGCGCCAGGCAGCCGACTCGTTAGCGGCTTGGGCAGCACTTGGGTTTTCGATGCGACGATTGGCTTGAGCGCCGAGACCAGGCTGCGTGACGAGAGCTTGGCCCTTCTTGCCGAGGCCGAAGCGCGGCTCGGTTCACTTGGTGGCTGGACGCCGGATTGGCTGATAGCCGGTCGCGTTGGGCGACTGGAGGGGCAGCCCTTCTGCGGCACACTCGCGCAGATGGCTGCTGTGGATGCGACGACTCTGGCTGACTCCACCCAAGGAGTTTACGTGACCAAACATCGCGAACGGGGGCGCCTGCGGTATCGAGTTGGCCGAGTCGAGAATCGTGGCGGCATACCTTGGGCGGTTGTCTCCGAGATTTCAGCGCTCCACCCCCGCGCTAGCCGGCGTTAAGCGCTTCGACGATGCGGATCACGTCTTCGTAGGCTTGGCTCTGCGGGTGGCGCACGGGCAGGGGCGTTTGCGCGCGGATTGAATCGGGCACACGCGGGTCGCGGGCGATGACGCCGGCGAAGCGCGGCTTGAAGCCCAGATATTCGTTGCAGGCCATCGAGAATTGATCGAACACCTTGCGCCCCTTGACGCGGTTTTCGGCCATGTTGACGATCACCCACGGCGTCACTTGCGCGCCTTGCAGGCGCAGCAATTTCACCATCGCGTAAGCGTCAGTGAGCGCCGTGGGTTCTTCGGTGGTCACCAGGATCAGCCGATCCGCGCAGCGCGCGAACCGCAGCACGCTTGGATCAATGCCGGCGGCGAGGTCAAGAATGATGCGGTCGTAATGGGGCGCGAGTTTTGGAATGGCGTTGGCGATGCGCGCCACTTCTTCCAGCTTCACCGCGCCGAGTGCGCCCGAGCCTGAATGGCCGGCGATCAAATCAAAGCCGCCATTGCGGCCAGGGCCGCCCAATACGGGCGTGACGGCGGCCTCGAGTTCCAGAAATCCGCGCACGACTGAGTGCACATCCGCTTGCGGGCGCACGCCGAGCTGCACATCGACATTGGCGAGGCCCAGATCGCAATCGACCAGCAAAGCGCGCTGGCCGGCGCGGCCGAAGGCGATCGAGAGCATGGTGGAAAGCCAGGTTTTGCCAACGCCGCCCTTGCCGGACGCGACGGCAAAGATTGGCGCCGCGCGCGTGCGCGGGAGGGGCGGTTCAATAGGAACGGCGCTCGAGCCTGACATAAAACGATATAGCGCCCACAAGGGTTGCCGGGGCGTGAACGCCGGGGACTGGTTTGGTGAAGGATTTGTAAATTCCGAAGCTAAACTTGCCCCATCGCTTTCAGCCTTACTTTGGAATGCACTTCGCCTTGGCCCAGCACTGCCGTTGACGGGCGGAAGCGTTCGATCAGGGAGCGCACGAACGGGCGCACGCCGGGGGAGGTGAGCAGCACGGGGGTTTCGCCCATTTGCGCCGCGCGCTCGAACGCGGTGCGTACGTCGGCGACGAAGTCGTGCAGCTTGGAGGGGGCGAGCGCGAGCTGGCGGTTCTGGCCTTCGCCGATCAAGGATTCCGAGAACGCCTGTTCCCAGGCCGGCGTTAACGTGATGATTGGCAGCGCGCCGTCCGGGTTGCGGTGCTGGTAGCAAATCTGCCGCGCCAGCCGGGCGCGCACGTGCTCGGTGATCAAAACCAGATCGTGCATGGCCGGCGCCGCTTCCGCAATCGCTTCGACAATGGCGGTCAAATCGCGGATGGAGATGCGCTCTTTCAGCAAGTTCTGCAGGATGCGCTGCACGCCCGACCAGGAGATATGGGCCGGCGCCACGTCGTCGAGCAGCGATTGGGTTTCCTTGGGTAAATCCTTGATCAGCTTCTTCACTTCCGCGAAGGTGAGCAGCTCGGCCATGTGCTCCTTGATGATCTCGGTGAGGTGCGTCGCCAGCACGGTGGCCGGATCGACCACCGTGTAGCCGCGGAAGCTCGCTTCCTCGCGCGCGCCCTCGTCGATCCACATGGCGTCGAGCCCGAACGCGGGTTCCTTCACCGCTTCGCCGGGGATGGCGACCCCCGCGCCGGAGGGATCCATCGCCAGCAGCGCGCCGAATTTCAGCTTGCCTTCGCCGGCGTCCATCTCGCGGATGCGGATGGCGTAGCGGTCGGCCTGCAATTGCACATTATCGAGGATGCGCACGCTCGGCATGACGAAGCCGAAATCCTGCGCCAGCGTCTTGCGCAGCGCTTTGATCTGATCGGTCAGCCTGCGGCCCTGGACATCGTTGATCAGCGGCAACAGCGCGTAGCCGATCTCGATGCGCACATCGTCCATCGCCAGCGAAGAGGCGGGCGTTTCCTCGGCGGGCGCGGCCGGCGGCGGTTCGGCTGCCGCGAGCGCGTCAGCCGCGCGCCCCGATTGGCGCAAGCGCCACGCCAGCAAGCCAGCGCAGCCCGCCAGCGTCCAGAACGGGATCAGCGGCATCCCCGGCAGCATGCCGACGCCGAACGCGCACGCCGACACAACCCCGAGGGCCACAGGATAAGATGCGAGTTGCTTGGCCAACGCTTTGTCGGCGGCGCCATCGATACCGGCCTTGGTGACCAGCAAACCCGCCGACACCGAGATAATGAGAGCTGGTATTTGCGTGACCAGACCATCGCCGACGGTGAGCAGCGTGTAGGTGCGGCCCGCGTCCTCAAACGACATGCCGTGCGAGACGACGCCGATAATGATGCCGCCAATGATGTTGATGAACACGATCAAGAGGCCGGCGACGGCGTCGCCGCGCACGAATTTCGAGGCGCCGTCCATGGCCCCGAAGAACGAGCTTTCGCCCTCGAGCGCCTTGCGGCGGGCGCGGGCTTCCTGCTCATTGATGAGGCCGGCGGAGAGATCGGCGTCGATCGCCATCTGCTTGCCAGGCATGGCGTCCAAGGTGAAACGCGCGGCGACTTCGGCGATGCGGGTCGAACCGCTGGTGATGACCACGAAATTCACGATCACCAGAATCGCGAACACAATCACGCCGATGACGAACTCGCCGCCCATGACGAATTGCGCGAACGCGGCGATCACCTCGCCGGCGGCATGCTCGCCGTTTTGGCCGTTGGCGAGGATCAGCCGCGTCGAGGCGATGTTGAGTGCGAGACGCAGCAGCGTCGACAGCAGCAGCACCGAGGGAAACGCCGTGAACTCAAGCGGCTTCTTGATCAACAGCGCCGTCACCAGCACCAGGATCGAGAACATGATCGAAATCGCCAGCAGCAAGTCCAGCAACACCGGCGGCAACGGCACCAGCATGATCGACAAAATGCCAAGCACGCCAACGGCAAGCGCGATCTCGCCGCGAAACAGCATGCTTCGTAGATCGCCGAGCGCGAAGTTCGGCGCTTGCGGTTCAGCGGCGTCAGTCATCTTCTGGACTCCTCCCCCTCCCCGCGAGGGGAGGGGGTAAGAATTGAGATCTAAACCTGCTCATGCCGCTTGCCCGGTGGGGGGCGCCGGCACGGCGACGCCGGAATCTATGTAGAGCTTGAGCTTGTTACGCAGCGTGCGGATCGAGATGCCGAGGATGTGGGCGGCATGGGTGCGGTTGCCGAGGCAATGCGTCAGCGTCTCCAGAATCAAGCCTTGCTCCACTTCCGCCACCGAGCGTCCGACCAGCGCGCGGGCGGCGGCTTGGCCCGCATCGATGGCGGCGCCCAAGGCGTCGTGACTGCGCGCGCCGACCGGCGCGCCGTCAGGCGCGCGGATCGCGTCGGGGCCGACTTCTTCGGTGTTTGCCAACAAAACGGCGCGGTGCATGGCGTTCTCGAATTCACGCACGTTTCCGGGCCAGGTGTGCGCCAGCACCTGCTGCAGGGCGCCTCCGGACAAGCGTCGCGCAGGGCGGCCATTGGAGCGCGCGTATTTTTCGATGAAGTGGCGTGCGAGCGCCGCGAGATCGTCCTTGCGCTCGCGCAGGGGAGGCAGCCGCAGATTGACGACATTCAGGCGGTAAAGCAGATCCTCGCGGAACTCACCTGCCCGCACCAACGTCGTCAAATCGCGGTTTGAGGTCGCGAGCACGCGAATGTTCACCGCCACCGGCTTGGCCCCGCCGACGCGGTCGATCACCCGCTCCTGCAGCGCGCGCAGCAGCTTTGATTGCAGGCGCAAATCCATTTCCGAGATTTCGTCCAGCAGCAACGTGCCGCCATCGGCTTCCTCGAACTTGCCGATGCGCCGGGCCACTGCGCCGGTGAAGGCGCCTTTTTCGTGGCCGAACAATTCGCTCTCAAGCAGATGTTCGGGAATGGCGGCGCAATTGACGGCGATGAACGGCTTGTCCTTGCGGCGCGATTTCTTGTGGACGTAGCGCGCCACCACTTCCTTGCCGACGCCGGATTCGCCGGTGATCAGGATGGAGGCGTCGGAGGGGGCGATCTGATCGGCCAGCGCCAGCATTTGCTTCATCACCGCGTCCTCGGTGATGAGTGGGCGGTCGTCGTCGCTGATCGCCGCCAGCACCGCCGCGATCAATTCAGGTTCGGGCGGCAGCGAAATGTATTCGCGTGCGCCAGCGCGAATGGAGCGCGCGGCAAGATTGGGGTCGATGCCGACGCCGGCCGCCACCACCGGCACGACGATGTGCTCGGCTTCGTTGGCCGCGATCAAGGCGGCGATGTCGAGACGCGCATCGACCATCAGCAAATCGGCGCCGCGGCCGGCGCGCAGAGCCGCCGTCGCTTGTTCGATGGTGTCCACGTGCGCGACCTTGGCGCCGTGATCCATGGCGATACGAGTGGCCGCCGAGATTTGTCCGCCGAGCGGGCCGACGATCAATAGGCGCATGGCGTGCTTCCTTCTGGGACGATTGCGGCGCTGGAATTACTCACGCCGCATCCCCGTCCTTGATGATTTCAGTCATGGTCACGCCCAGCCGTTCTTCGACGACGACAACCTCGCCGCGCGCCACCAGGCGATTGTTGACGTAGATGTCGATGGCCTCACCGACCTTGCGGTCCAGTTCGATCACTGAACCACGTGAGAGCCGCAGCAGCGCCGCGACCTCCATGCTGGCGCGCCCCAGCACGGCCTGGATGTTCACCGGCACGTCGTACACTGCGGCCAGATCGGCGGCGCTGCGCTCGACCATGTCGCCGCCGTCCGTGTCAATTGGCGTCGGTGCGAATTCGTCGAGTTTCAGATCTGTGCTCATATTGTCCTCGTCATGGCCTGGCCAAGGCGGCGTCGATCAGGCCGCGGATTCGTTCGGCGGCGTCCTCCGGATTGAGAATCATGACGCCGTCTGACCAATCGATGCTGACTTGTCCCGCTCCCATACTTGGCTCGGCGCGCACCAAAATCGCGCCGGCATAGCCATGTGTCTCACTCATCGTCGTGATGCGAGGGCCGAGCGCTTCGGCGGCGTCGGGCGAGAGTTTCACTACCAGACGCGGCTGATGGCGCAGCGCGTCCATGGCGGCTTCAATGGCCGCGGCCGCGCGTTCCGCGCCAAAGGCGGTGAGCGCCTCGCCGGCGATCTTGCGCGCGGCGAGTAAAGCGATGTTGGCGGCTTCCTGTCGCATGGCGCGGCTTTCCGCATCGAGCCGCGTGAGGATCGCGGAGGCGGCGTCAGCCAGCGTTTCAAGCGCGGCGGCGACTTGCCGTTCTGCCTGCGCGAGCGCATCGAGCTTGCCCCGCTCATAAGCCCCAATCCGCTCGGCCTCGATTTCCTCGGGGGAGAGACGCGCGCGCGCCTGCCGCAGAATCGCGCCGTCGGGCGCGAACTCGGTGTCGAAGGCGTATTTGCGAACCTGCGTCATCAATAAATCAACTCGTCCTCGGATTTGCCTTCAGCGAGAATAATCTCGCCGCGCGCGGCCAGGTCCTTGGCGGCGGTCACCATGCGCGTTTGCGCCGCCTCCACGTCTTTCAACCGCACAGGTCCCATCGCCGCCATGTCGTCCTTGAGCAATTTTGAGCCGCGTTCGGACATGTTGGAAAAGAACAGGGTGCGCAGCGTATCCGAGGCGCCCTTGAGTGCGAGCGCGAGGTCGGATTTATCGACCGCTCGCAGCAATGTCTGCACGCCGCCGGAATCCAGTTTGCCCAAATCCTCGAACACAAACATCAGAGCGCGGATGCGGTCGGCGCTGTCGCGGGCCTTCTCCTCAAGCGCGGCCATGAAGCGGGCTTCGGTTTGACGCTCGAAATTGTTGAAGATCTCGGCCATGATTTCGTGACTGTCGCGTTTTGATGTGCGCGCCAGGTTGGACATGAATTCCGTGCGCAAAGTGGTTTCGATCTTTTCGAGAATTTCGCGCTGCACCGGCTCCATGCCGAGCATCCGGGTGACGCACTCGGCGGCGAAATCCTCTGGCAGCGCCGCCAGCACCTTGGCGGCGTGATCGGGCCGCACCTTGGCCAACACCACCGCCACGGTTTGGGGGTATTCATTTTTCAAATAGCTTGCCAACACGATTTCGTTGACGTTGGCGAGCTTGTCCCAAATGTTACGTCCGGCGGGCCCCCGGATTTCCTCCATCAGCCCTTCGACTTTTTCTTTCGGCAGGAACGCGGCGAGCATGCGCTGGGTCTGCTCGTAGGAGCCCATCACGCCGCCGGAGCCGGAGAGCTTCTGGACGAACTCGACGACGAGCGCTTCGACGATGCTGGCTGGCACCACGCCAAGCGCCGACATCGCCTGCGACACTTCCTTGATTTCCTCGTCGTCGAGCAGCCCCCACAGCTTCTTGGCTTCCTCGCCGAGGCACAACAGGATGATCGCGGCCTTGTCGACGCCGGAATAGGTCGAGAAGTCCAAGCGCGCGGTCGCCTCGGCGGCGTCGGACTTGGGCGAAGGTTTGGTCACTGCGTTCATTACAGAGCGTTGTTCATCCAACCGCGAATGATCTGGACTGATTCATCTGGGTGCTTGTCGATCACTTCGGCGACGCGCTTGACTGAAGAGGCGCGCACGCGGCCTTGAATCTGGGCGATGTCGATGGCGGGTTCGATGTCATCGGGCGCGGGCAACGCCAATTGCCCGCCGCCGCCGTTTTGCAACGCCGCCGCCGCGCCGGCTGCGCCGGGGAGGGCGGGCTGACCGCCGCCGCCGGAACCGCCGCGCACCAGCGAGCCGACCAACGGGCGTAGCACGAAGAACACGAACGCCAGGGACGCAAGCAATGTCGCAACGAGTTCGACAATGCGCATCACGTCGAGGTCGCCGAGGAAGGCGAGCGCGCCTGGCGCTGCGGCCGGTTCAGCCGGCGCCACACGCGCGAACTGTGTGTTGACGACCTCAACCACGTCGCCGCGTGGTTCGCTGAAGCCAACCGCGGAGCGCACCAATTGTGTCAGGCGCTGCATTTCCTCGGCGCTCCGCGCTGCGTAAGCGGGCGCGGCCCCGGCCTCCCCCGCGGGCGTCGTCACGCCATCCACGGCGACCGCCACCGAAAGCCGGCGAATGCGCCCGCCTTCGCTGACTTCGGTGCGGGTCGTGTTGGAGATTTCGTAATTGACGGTTTCCTGGCTGGTGGTGTTTTCGTTTTGCGCACCGCCGCCCGAACTCGCCGCCGTCGTGTCCGGGACGTTGGCGCCGGCGCTGGCGCCGCGTGAGCTTTCAGCACTGGTCGCGGCGCCCTCCGAACTTGAAGTCGAGCGCACGACGCGGCCTTCGGGATCGTAACGCTGC
>CXWL01013153.1_pt1 | contig 14806 bp, 9 predicted proteins | sample 590931 | NCBI WGS metagenome assembly CXWL01 (sample SAMEA3498368, study PRJEB10139) | groundwater metagenome | biome: water well; material: biofilm material | place: Germany | collected 2015-04-27 | reverse complement strand
GCTGAGTGGAACGGGCTGGGTTGGCAAACGCTCGGCGCCGGCGTCAACGGGTTCGTCCTCGCGCTCGCAACGCATGGCTCGGAGCTGATTGTCGGTGGCTACTTCGACAGCGCAGGCGGCATCGCCACTAATGCCGTGGCGCGCTGGAATGGCGAAACCTGGCTGGCGTTTGACACCGGCGCGCCCGATTCTTTGAGCTTTTCGGTCGTAAATGCCGTGGAAGTCTTCGCCGGGCAAGTACACATCGGCGGGGAATTCGACACCCTGACCGGCTTTACGAGGCGTTCAATCCTGCGTTGGAATGGCAGTGCCTGGCAGACCCTCGGCGACGGAGTGAGGCGCGTGAATGCGCTGGCGACGGTGGGCTCGAGCTTGTACGTCGGGGGTGATTTCATTGATGCAGGAGAATCCAATGCGAATTATGTTGCGCGCTGGAATGGCAGCGACTGGAGCAAGGTCGGCGTGGGCACCGGGAACGGCATTGACGGCCCGGTCAACGCCGTAGTAGCCCACGACAACAAGATCTATGTCGCCGGCGATTTTCATGAGGCAGGTGCAACCGAAGTCAACCACGTGGCCATTTGGGATGGTTCCTCCTGGGCTGCGCTCGGTCGCGGGATCGGCGACGACTTCTTCGATCAGGGCGGCAACCAACTGCCGGTCCGTGTCTATGCGCTCGCCGTCTCTGACACCGACGTCTACGTCGGCGGGTTCTTTCGCAGCGCAGGCGGGATTCCGGTGCGCTCCATCGGGCGCTGGGACGGTGAGCAATGGCACAGCCTCGGAAGCGGACCCAACAACGGTGTCGATAACGTCGTTCAGTCCTTGCTGTGGCGTGACGGGGCCTTGTACGTCGGCGGCACATACTCATCTGTCGGTGGCGTGGCAGCAGACTCCATTGCACGCTGGCAGGCCGGCAGCTGGCAGAGTCTCGGTAACGGCGTCGGCGGCCAAGTGAAGGCAATCGTGCTGGCTGGAACGCAGCTCCACATCGCAGGCCAATTTTCGATCGCGGGTGGAGGGCCGCTCGTCAATATTGCGCGCTGGGATGGAAGCCTTTGGCAACCCCTGCAATCCGGGCTGGACGGCGAAGTTGCGGCAATGACGCTCGGCGCTGATGGACTTTATGCCGGTGGGTTCTTCCAGTTCTCGGGCGCGCTCAGCACCAACAGGATCGCGCGCTGGGATGGGTCCCAGTGGCATCCAATCGGCAGCATGGGCAGCAACGGGACCTTCGGCACTCCCCTGGCTCTGACCAGTTCGGGAAACGACGTCTATGCAGCCGGCAATCTCTACCCGCACAATATCCTGCGCTGGGACGGCCAACGCTGGTCATCGCTGAATCAACAGGGTGCCGAGGGCGTCGACAGCAGCGTTTACGCCCTCGCAGTGACGCCCGATCGCGACATCGTCGTCGCCGGCAACTTCCGCAGTGCCGGCAATCAGGTGTCCAGCCGCATCGCGATCTGGTCGCAGGACATTCAGGTTGACGGCTTCGAGTGAGTGCGCCGGCGCAAACCGGCGCGTGAGGGGTAAGAGTCCCCGACAGCGAGAGGACTCGCGATCCCTTCTGTCCCCGAGTCATGCATGCGCATCGCGAGGTGCGTCGTGAAGCGTTGACAGGGGTGTCCATAGGCCAGCCATTGAGCCGCGAAAGAAGCCTATTTCCGGGGGCCGACGCTTTTTGTTCGGCGGAAGGCAGTACGTTGCGACGCGCTATCGCGAGTGTCGCGACGGCCCGGCGAAGTCCGAGACCCTGGCATGTGGAGACACGCATTGTACGGGAGCCGGGAGATCTCCAGTCTGGCCACGGTGGCGACACCTGGTGGTCCGCGTCGGGAAGGCGAGGAGCCGAAGCCGACGATTTACGGGCCGGAGAAGTCTGACTGCTGCGTCGTAGCGATGAAGTGGGCGAACAAGAACGCGCAAGCGGAGGCGGAGTTCATGGAGTGAAGGCGGCAGGCCGAGGGGAACACGAGACAGTCGACACCTTTCTTGCCGAGTCGGAATGAGCGCCCTTGAGATCGAAGTCCTGCGTGCCCGCATCGACGGTGCTGCGGGCCCCAGCCCTTGGATCGTTATCGACCAGACGCGCATCGACGCCTTCGCGAACTGCACGGGCGACACCTACTGGCTGCACACCGATTCCGAGCGCGCGCGCGCCGAAGGGTCGTTTGGGACCACGATCGCGCACGGCTTCCTGTTGCTCTCATTGCTTGCCGGTCATGGCGCGCTCCATCTGGAACCGCTACCCGGCGTAGCCCACGTGCTCAATTACGGCGTCGACCGGCTGCGCTTCCTGACGCCGGTACGCGTCGGCGAGCAGGTTCGAATCCACACCCGGATCGAGGAATTTGCGGAGAAGGAACCGGGTCGCTGGCTGCTGCGCCAGGAAAAGCGCATCGAGGTCCGCGAGCACACGCGACCGGCATTGATCGCGACGCAACTGGTCCTGTTTCTGATGGCTTCAGGGATTTGAGCGGGACGCGCACTCACCCGAGACCGCTGCAACGGTGGGTTCTGGCAGAGCATTGTTGTCGAAAGACGGAACCGAGTTGCGCTTTGCGGCGGCGCGCGGAAGTCGGCTCAAAGCGCCGCTTCGCAGAGCCTCGCAATCACCTGGCTGCCGGCACGCGCCGCATCGTCATCGGCGGGCGCGAATTCAGTCAGGGTGAGGCCGACCAGGTCGGCTTCGCGCGCGATGCGGGCAACCAGGGCAATGGCCGCGTCGATCGCGAGGTTGCCGTCGGTGTAGGCGAGATACGGAAATTCTTGCGGGTCGAGCACATCCAGATCGAAGTGGATATGCACCGGTCCTGGGCCGATGGGGGCCGCAAGATCCAGCAGTTTCAGATCCAGTTCGCGCTGCAGCGCAAAGTCGCCGACGTCGCCGACGCGGATGCCGAAATAACGGAAGCGCGTCGGCTCGATCGGTGCACCCAAGTAGGCCCGCATCGGCTCCGGTGCGCGCCCGAAGATCGCGCTCACCGGCATGCCGTGGAAACTGCCGCTGGGGGAGGTCGCGGGCGTGTTGGCGTCGAGATGGGCGTCGATCCAGATGACACGCAGACCGGGATGTATCGCGTTGAGATAGTCGATCACCGCGACATCCACGGCGCAATCGCCGCCCGCAGTCAGCACGCGCCGCGCACCGGAGGCCGCGAGAATCTGCTGGGCGCTCAAGAACTGCGCGAAGATCGCGTCCCAGCGCCGCACCCCGCTGTGGGTCCGTGCTTGAGTGGGTGAGGCGGCGCGCTTTGGACGCGCAGCGGTCCGGCCCGCAACAAGTTGCGTGCGTTCGAGCCGGCGCGCGGCATGCCGCGCAAGCCGCCGGCTCTCACCCTGCGCCGCCGAACGCCCGAGGCTTTGCCGAGGGCCGGACGATTCATCTTGGTTTTGCTCGACCAACGGCACCCGGACCAGCGGCGCGTACTGGGCGCACACCGCAGCCGCCGCTGCGGCACCGCGCGGGAGGTTTTCGTGGCGGCCCGAGCCTTGCCATTGCCCATAGGCGAGGCACAGGTCGAACGGCAGCCGCGGCGTTTGCATCGTCCTTGCGCTCCATGGTGATCGTTGCCGATCGCGCATTAGACGCCGAACACCGCTCGCGTCGAGAACAAACGGCAGGGCACTAACAACCGATACACCCATAATCGAGCGTCCGCCATCTGGACCCACTTCAATGTCCCGCGAGTTCGAGCTGTTCAATACCCTGGTGGACCTGCCGCCAGCGGACCGCGCAGCGGCGCTCGAACGCGAGTGCGCGGACGATCCCGCATTGCGTGCGCTGGTACTTGAACTGCTCGTATCGGACGAACAGCTCAAGCACCTGACCGCGCGCAATGCCGTGCCGGCGCTTTTGCGTGAGCTCCATGGGCCGCCAGCGACGATGGTCGACCGCCGCATCGGCCCGTTTCGTGTGGTCGCTGAAGTCGGCCGTGGCGGCATGGGCGCCGTCTACAGGGCTGAGCGCGAGGACGGCACGGTCGCGCAGACGGTCGCGATCAAGCTAATGCGACGCGAACTTGTCGACGGTCCGGCGCTCCAGCGTTTCCGACTCGAACGCAGAGTGCTGGCAAAGCTCGATCACGCCAACATCGCTCGCTTGAGCGATGCCGGCGAGCTCGAAGACGGCACGCCCTACGCCATCATGGAGTTCGTCGAGGGCGAACACCTGATCACGTTCTGCGATCGAAACATGCTGACGCTGCAGCAGCGGCTCGCGTTGTTTCGCAGCGTGTGCGAGGCGGTCGCGTGCGCGCACCGCAGCCTGGTGGTGCACCGCGATCTCAAGAGCAGCAACATCCTGGTCAACGCCGAAGGCGTCCCGAAGCTGCTCGATTTCGGGATCTCGAAACTGATCGAACAGTCCGGCGATGTGCACGCCACCGGCACGGCGGATCGTTTTCTGTCGCCGCTGCACGCAGCGCCGGAACAGATCCGCGGCCAGCAGATCACCGTCGCCTGCGACGTCTACGCACTGGGATTGCTGCTCTATCAACTGCTGACCGGCACGCATGCGATAGTGACAGAGGGCAAGACTCCCGGCGAGATCGAAGCCGAGATCCTGCATACGTTGCCAACGTTGCCGAGCGCGCACACGAAGCTGGCGAGTGCGGCGGTAAGCATGCATTTGCCCGATGCGCGTGCGTTGAGCCGCGCGCTGCGCGGCGATCTCGACGACATCACGCTGCGCTGCCTGCGCAAGGAGCCGGAACTTCGGTACCCCACAGTCGACGCGCTGATCGCAGATCTGGATGCCTTTCGTGAGGCACGCCCGGTCAGTGCACGCGGCGGCGATCGCTGGTATCGCTTCCGGAAATTCGTGCGCCGGAACAGCGTCGTGGTGTCGGCGACCGTCGTGGTGGTGGCGGCACTGCTCGTCGGTATCGTCGGCTTCGCCTGGCAGGCACGCATTGCCGAACGCCGTGCGGTGGAGCTGGAAAAAGTCGCCCAGTTCCAGGCGGGGATGCTCGAACAAGTCGATATCACCGGTGCAGGCGCTGGGCTCAGCAAGGACGTGGCGGCCAAGCTGGAGGCGGCACTTGTCAAATCGGGCCTGCCGGACAGTGAACGCCAGGCGCGCCTGGAATCGTTCTCGACGCAGTGGAAGGAAGTAAATGCGACGGATGCGGCACGCGATCTGATTGATCGAACGATCCTGGCGCCCGCAGTCGCCGCGATCGACAAAGGTTTCGCGGAACAGCCGCTGGTCGATGCGAGGTTGCGGTTCGCGCTTGCCGAGCGCTATTACAGTTTTGGCTTGTTCGACTCGGCCCTGACGCTCCATGAGCAGGCGCTCGCCATCCGTCGTCGCCTGCTCGGCAATACGAATCCCGACACGCTGACCTCGATCAACGATCTGGGCATGGTGCTGCGCGGTCAAGGACGGAACAGCGAGGCAGAACGTTACCTCCAGGAAGCATACGAGGGGCGCCGTCGCGTCCTTGGCGAAGAACACCCCGAAACGCTGACCTCGCTCAATAACAAGAGCGTACTGGTGGCTGCCCAGGGAAGGCTTGCCGAAGCCGAGCCCCTTTACCGCGTGATTCTCGAAAAGCGCCGTCGTGTGCTCGGCGAGGAGCACCCGGAAACGATCACTGCGATCAACAACCTCGGCATCCTGCTGCGCAACGAAGGGAAACTGGCCGAGGCAGAGCCATACATGACTGAAGCGCTGGCGAAGCATCGCCGCGTACTTGGCGACGACGGGCCGAACACGCTGGCGTCGATCAACAACATGGGCGCTCTGATGTACTCGCTGGGCAAGCAACAGGAGTCCGAGAGCTATTTTCGCGAAGCGTTGGAACGACGCCGCCGCGTGCTCGGCGAGGAAAACATCAGCACCATCAACTCGATCAATAGCGTGGGCTTCATTCTCTTGGCTCAAGGCAAGCTGGATGAAGCCGAGCCCTATCTACGCGAAGCGCTCGAAAAGCACGCCCGCGTCCTCGGCGCGGATCACGGCGCAACGTTGAACTCCATCAATAACCTGGCCGCTCTGCTCACGCGACAGGGAAAGTCGAGCGAGGCCGAGCCTTTGGTTCGTGATGCGTTGAAAAGGCGCCGGCGTGTGCTCGGCAATGAGCACCCGGAAACGCTGCTGTCGATCAATTCCATGTGCGCGACGTTGTCTCTGTTGGACAAACACGATGAGGCAGAGCCTTATTGCCTCGAGGCCGTCGACGCGAGCCGCCGCGTGCTCGGTGATGGTCACGAGGGAACTTTGCAATCGATCAACCTGCTGGCTGATTTGCGTGTGGCTCAGGGGCAGTTTGCCGAGGCCCTTGAAGTGCTCACTCCTGCCGAGCCCACTGTTCGGACAGTGTTTGTCGCCGCAAATCGTTTCCGCGTCGCGAAATTCCTCACCGCTAAGGGAAGGGCGCTCGCCGGGCTCGGACAGTATGCGGATGCCCAGACGAAATTGCTCGAAGCGTCCGCCATCCTCGCAGCATCCCCGAGCCCCGATCCTCGGGACCTGCGCAGCACCAACGCGGCGCTCAGCGAGCTGTATCTCGCCTGGCATGCAGCAGAGCCGGGCAAGGGGCATGACACGCAGGCGGCTGATTGGGGGCGGAAGCAAGCGGCGACGGGGACTCCGTAAACGGTCGCGACCCTGCGCCCCGGAAGAAGCGCTGCGGCAAGTCAAACGGGTTGCGGGCCATCATGGCGGCGGCGCCGCCGGACCCAGATCGTCGAGAAAGCGCTTGACGCTGAGCACGCGCGGATGCTCGTCGGGATAGGCACGGCGATAGACCTGCAGCGCCTCATCGGCATTCGTGCGCGCTTGCTGCCGGTCGCCGCGCGCGAGAAGGATCTGCGCCTGTCGGAACAGCGCCGAGGCGAGCTCCGGGCGATCGGGGGATAGCGCGCGGCGTGCGCGGGTGACGGCGTCCTCGGCATAGCCGGCGGCGCGCTCGAGCTGCCCATCGAGGCGATGGGTGTCCGCGAGCAGCGTGAGATTGGTGATGAGATCGACGTGGTCCGGTTCCAGCGTCTGCGTGCGGATGGCCAGCGCGCGCTCGAACTCGGCGATGGCGCCGGCGTAGTCGCGCGCCGCCACCAGCATGCCGCCCAGATTGACGTGGCTGTAGGCGACATCGTCGTGGTCGGGGCCGAGCAGGGCGATGCGACCGGCCAGCGTCTCGCGCTGGAGCGCGATGGCCTCGTCCAGGCGCTGGCTGTCCATCAGGATGCGGCTGCGCGCATTCATCGCATGCAGCGCGGCAATGCTGGGGAAGCCGAAAACTTTGCGCAGTCCTTGCTCGGCCGCGAGTGCCTCGGTGAGCGCTTCCTCGGTGCGGCCGAGCTTGCGCAGCAGCACCGCGCGGTTGAGCCGTCCGGTCAGCGTGGTCGAATGCTCCGGACCGTAAGCGCGCGTCGCGCGCTGCAGGTGCTCCAGGCGGACGCGCTCCGAGTCGGCACTGCGCTCGATGCTGTTGTACATGATCGCGAGGCGGTTGAGCGCATAGATCGACAGCGCCGAATCCGCGCCGAGCGCAGCGTCGAGGCGCGGCAGCAAGGCCGTCAACGCGGCGATTGCCGGCTCCTCTTCTCCCATTTCGAACCGCGCGGCCTGCGCGCGCACCGCGGCTTCCAACGCCAGCTGCGAATCGTTGCCGCTGGCGGCCACGGCCAACTGCTGCACGCGGTCGAGGCGGGCGTGGGCCGCGGCTGCCTGGGAGGCCGCAAGCTCGAGATCCCCATGCCAGAGATCGAGCTCGAGGCGGCGTGGATCGGCGACCGGCAGTTCCCGAAGCAGTCTTTGGGCGCGTTCGAATTGCGCGCCGGCAGCGACAAGATCGCCCAGCCCGCGCAGGCTTCGGCCAAGCGTCATATGGATCTGCGCGGCGATCTCCGGACGGTCCGCAAGGCGCGCATCGACGCTCGCCGTGGCGCGCTCGAGCAAGCTCACCACCTTGAGGTCCACATCCTGCGACGTGTTCGGGTCGGCCAGGGCGAGCAGATCGTACTGCAGGAAGCGCGCGATCGCGGTCGAGGTCTGCGCTTCCCGGGTCGCGCGCTCGGCGGCGGCCTGCGCCAGGTCACGTTCCGCGGCCAGTCGCCAGCTGAAGCCACCGATCATGGCGAGGATCGCCAAAGTCGTCGCCAGGCTGGCTAGCGCAATCCAGGGATGGCGACGGATCGCGCTTGCAAGCGCATAACCGACGCCGCTGCCGTGGGCCAGCACCGGGCGCTGCTGCAACCAGCGCAACAGATCTGCATCGAGCTCGCTGACCGAGCCATAGCGCTGCAACGGGTCCGCCGCAGTAGCGCGCTCGACGATCGAACGCAGCTCGCCGCCACGACGCCGTGGCAGCGCGAGCCACAGGTCCGGACGAATTCCACGCTCCGCAGTCTCGTCGATCTCGTGCGGCGCCAGCTCATCTCGGCGCAGGAGACGATCCAGCAGGAGTCCGAGCTGATATTGGTCGGAGGCTGGGCCAAGCTCGCCGCCGGCCAGCTGCTCCGGGCTCGCCCAGGCGGGTGAATAGGCGCGCGCGGCCTCGCGGTCGCCGATCAGCGACGCAATTCCGAAATCGAGCAGCTTGACGCTGCCGTCGGCGTCGATCAGCACGTTGCCGGGCTTGATGTCGCGGTGCAGCAGCAATCGTTGATGGGCGAAGCCGACGGCCCCGATTGCCTCACGCAGCAGGTTGAGGCGCGCTGCCACCGATGGCTGGTGGCGGCGTACGTGCTCGTCGATGCGCGCGCCCTCGACCAGCTCCATCGCGAACCACAGTTGGCCGTCATCCAGCTGTCCACCATCGAGCAGACGCGCAATGTGCGGATGGCGGATCTCGGCAAGGATCTGGCGCTCGCGGCGGAACAGCGCGAGCTGATCGGCATCGTCGCTCGCGGCTACGCATTTGATCGCCACCTGCTGGCGATACTGGCCGTCGTCGCGTTCGGCGCGGTAGACCACGCCCATGCCGCCGGCGCCGATCTCGTCGACGATTCGAAAGGGCCCGAGGCGAGTGCCGACGGGCAATCTGCCGACGAGCGCCGCGCCCTGCGCCAGCGATTCGAACAACGCACCGCCGAGCAGCGCACCGGGTTCCAGAAGATCGAGCGCGGAGCGGAGGGCGGTCATGTTGCAGTCGGCGGCTATGCAAGCTCGGATACTAGGTCAGTGGGGCAGACACCCCAAGATTCCAGATGATCCGGCGCCTGATGCGGGAAACAAGCCGGCCGACGAAGCCGAATGCGCAGCCTTGTGCATGCTACGGCCGATAGGCACCATCCCACCCCATGCAAATCGACGCTATCCGCCAGCACCTGCGCGCGCTCGGAGCCATGTCCATGCACGAGCAGACCGTGCTCAGGAACTGGACGCGCGCCTGGCCGCTCGACACCTGTCGGGGCGACCCCGCGCGGTTCTTTCCTGCGGCTTTACGTTTGGCGCTGCCGGCGCTGGCCGAGGAACTCGCTGGCCTGGCGCGGAAGCAGTCCGAGCACCCCAGCGCCGATGGCTCCGCGCGGTTGCTGGTGCGCTTGAGCGACGGACAGACCGTCGAAAGCGTGCTGCTCCCGCGCGACGGCGTATGCGTCTCGTCACAGGTGGGGTGCGCGGTCGGCTGCGTGTTCTGCATGACCGGCCGCGAAGGTCTGCGTCGACACGTCGGCAGTGCCGAGATCGTGGCGCAGGTCGCGCTGGCGCGACAGCAGCGGACCGTGCGCAGAGTGGTCTTCATGGGCATGGGCGAGCCGGCGCATAACCTCGACAACGTGATGGATGCCATCGAGCTGCTCGGCACGCTCGGCGACATTGGCCATAAGAACCTGGTGTTTTCGACCGTCGGCGATCCGCGGGTCTTCGAGCGGCTGCCGCTCGGCCCAGTGAAGCCGGCGCTGGCGCTTTCGTTGCATACGACNNTTACGACTCGCGCCGACCTGCGCCGGACGCTGCTGCCGCGGGCGCCGCGCATCGATCCCAAAGACCTCGTCGAGGCGGGCGAGCGTTACGCGCGGGCGACCGGGTATCCGATCCAGTACCAGTGGACGCTGCTCGAAGACATCAATGACTCCGACGAGGAACTCGCGGGCATCGTGTCGCTGTTGTCCGGAAAGTACGCGGTGATGAACTTCATCCCGTTCAACGCCGGCGAGGGGCTCGCATTCCGGCGGCCGAGCGGCGAGCGCGCCAAAGCGATGACGCTGCACCTGCACCGGCACGGCATCCTGACGAAGCTGCGGCAGTCGGCGGGGCAGGACGTCGACGGCGGTTGCGGCCAGTTGCGCGCCCGGGTGGTCTTGAACGCGGGTTCGGCGGGCACCAGCCTCGCGAACCCGGCATAAGGTCACGGCAACTGGGTTGCCCAGGGCGGATCGGGCAATTGCTGGAAGCGCTCGAGCAAGCCGCGGTCCCAGGCCTGGCGCAGACTATTCCAATAGGGATCATTGTCTTGCAAAACGGTCTGCACCTTGACCTCGAGTGAGCCACGTTCGTAGACCAGAAGGTCGATCGGTGGCGCTACGCCAAGGTTGCTCTTGACGGTCGAATCCATCGACACCAGCGCACACTTGGCGGCAGTCGCCAATGAGGTGTCGAAGCGCACGACGCGATCGATGATGGGCTTGCCGTATTTGAATTCACCGATCTGCAGATAGGGCGTCTCGGGCATGGCCTGGATGAAGTTGCCTTCGCCGTAGACCTGGAACATGCGCAGGCGTCTGCCCTTGATCTGGCCTCCCACCAGCAGGGAGCCGGCAAAGCCCACGCCATTGGCGCGTAAGCTCGGCCCATCCAGACGATCCACCTCCCGCAACGCCCAGCCAGCCAGTCGCGCGGCTTCGTACATCGACGACACACTCTTGATCGACACACGCCCGTCGCCAAGGATCATTCCTTCGTTCATCAGCTGGATGGCAGCCTGGGTGATGGCAAGGTTGCCAGCGGACATCACGACGATGACGCGATCACCCTTCGTTTCCCAGACCGCCATCTTCCGATACGTGGAAATATTGTCGACGCCGGCATTGGTGCGCGAATCCGACAGCATCACCATGCCGTCGTTGACCAACAGTCCCACGCAATAGGTCATGACCTACTCCATCAACGGTTGGAACGGGCGAGACTCGCGGCCCGGGCGAAGTGTACTCCGCTGTGGCAGTCGAACGGATCGTGGACCATCAGCCCACCGATTTCGCCAGACAGTAAGGATCATCGATCCCGATAGCGATGCATCGACGGCCCCAGGCGCCGATAGAGCGTGCTGCGGCTGACGCCGAGTTGTTTCGCGGCCTGGACGACGTTGCCCTTGCATGCGGCCAGCGCGTCGTGGATGGCGACCTGCGCCAGTTGCTCGAGACTGGCAGCGGCTGCGGATGCGGGCAGGACCGGCGCGCCAGTCGGCGGCGTCCGCGGCGCCGCGCGCAGGTACGCGGGCAAGGCGTCGATTCCGAGCTGTTCGCCGGGATCGCTCAGCGCAACCATGGTGCGCATGCACGCCGCCAACTGGCGCAGGTTGCCGGGCCATGCATAGTTGACCATTTCGGCCAGAGCCGGCGCGCCAAGACGCCGCCCGTGCGCCAATCGCTCCCATAGGATGCGCACCAGGGCAGCGCGATCCGGGTGCTCCCGCAACGGCGCGATGCGGATGCCGTGGTGAGCGATGCGATAGTAGAGATCGGCACGGAAACGGCCTTCGCCGATCGCCTCCTCGAGATTGCGGTGGGTGGCGCAGACCAGCGCGAAGTCCAGCTTCAGCGCTTTGCCGCCACCCAGCGGTGACAGCTCGCGCTCCTGCAACACCCGCAGCAGCCGTGGTTGCAGCGCCAGCGGCATGTCGCCGATTTCGTCCAGGAACAAGACGCCGCCTTCGGCCTGTCGCAATAGTCCCGGATTGCCGTGTCGGCGCGCGCCGGTGAAGGCGCCGTCCTCGTAGCCGAACAGCTCGGCTTCGATCAGCCCTTCCGGCAGCGCGGCGCAATTGATGGCGACGAACGGCTTGCCAGCACGGGCGCAGCGCCGGTGCAACTCACGCGCGAAGACTTCCTTGCCGGTGCCGGTTTCGCCGAGCAGCAGCACCGGCAGATCGGCATTGATGACGCGGCAGGCACGGGTGAGCTCGGTTTCCAGCCAGCTGTCGAACAGCAGTGCATCGACCGTGCCGGTGCCGCGCGGGGGCACCGTCGCCGGCAGACGCGTTGGCGAATGGTGCCTACGCGCATCGCGGGTGTCGTCGACCCGGCCGCGCAAGCTGCGGCCGTTCTGATCCAACAACACACCGTGATTGCGCAAGCGCGTCAGCGGGTCGTGGAACAGGCGTTCGTAGGCGACGCGGCCGAGATCGCCGCGGCGCAGGCCGAACAGCTGCAGACCCGCCTGATTGGCGGCGACCAACTGTCCACCGCGAAAGGCCAGCACGCCTTCGCGCGCCGAGCCCAGCGTCGCCGGATCGAGATGCACGCGCAACAGCTCGCAATCGCCGAAGCCGTCATCGAAGTAGCGGTGCTCGATTTGGGCGACGGCAGATTGCGCCTGCGCGAGCGCATGAGCGTGCGTCGCACGCGCATCGCTGGAGATGTCCAACACGCCGACCAGGTGACCGCAGGGATCGAAGATCGGCGCCGCCGAACAGCTCAAGATGTGATTCGGCGCCAGATAGTGCTCGCCCCCAAGCACCTCCACCGAGCGGCCCTCGACGATTGCGGTCCCGATGGCGTTGGTGCCGGCTTGGGTCTCGTCCCAGCAAGCGCCCGGAGCCAGCGCGACGCGCCCGGCCTTGTCGAGGAAGCTTGGATGTCCGCTGGCGTCGAGGATCCAACCTTGGTCGTCGGTCAGGATCACCATGCTGCGGGTGGCGTTGGCGGCGGCCGTCAGCGCCTCCAACTCGGCGCGCGCCAATCGCCAGAGGCGCTCGTTGCGCTCGCGCATCTGCTTGAGTTGCGCCTGCGGCAGCGGTTGGAGATTGGCCACTCCTTCTGCCGCCAGCCCCAGGCGCTGGCAGCGCGTCCACGATTGCAGAATCGTCTCTGGCACCTGTCCGGCAGGCATGCCACCGCGCTCGAAAAACGCGCGGCGCGCCAGATCGATACTTGGCGGAATGGGGATCTGTCGCATCTTGCGACACCTGGTTGGAGCACTGTCGCAAGTGTCAACACACTGCGAGACAAGCGCAATGGATCGATTTGCTGTGGTGCAACAGAATTTGAGGTTTCGCACAGCGCGGGAGGTCGGTCGCGCCATGCCGCAAAGCAGCATCGATTGACTGGCATTGCTCTTGCGTTGAATGCGCCGCCTGTACCGACGCCATCAACCCGGGAGACCCACCATGGACACGATCACGCACACCAAGACCCGCGCCAACGATCCCAGCACGATCTTCAAGCCCCGCTATGGCAATTACATCGGCGGCCAATGGCAGGCGCCGAGGGGTGGACAGTATTTCGACAACCTCACTCCGATCACCGGCAAGGTGTTTACGCAGATCGCGCGCTCCGGCAAGGAAGACATCGAAGCCGCGCTCGATGCCGCCCACGCCGCAAAGGACGCCTGGGGACGCACCTCCGCCGCCGATCGCGCGAATATCTTGAATCGCATCGCCGATCGGATCGAGCAGAATCTGGAGTTGCTGGCCTATGCCGAAACCTGGGACAACGGCAAGCCGATCCGCGAGACCCTGAACGCGGACATCCCGTTGACGGCCGATCATTTCCGCTATTTCGCCGGCGCCATCCGCGTACAGGAAGGCAGCATCAGCGAAATCGACGNNACCATTGCCTATCACTTCCACGAGCCGCTTGGCGTCGTCGGCCAGATCATCCCGTGGAACTTCCCGATCCTGATGGCCGCGTGGAAACTCGCGCCGGCACTGGCCGCGGGCAATTGCGTGGTCCTGAAACCCGCCGAGCAGACGCCCGCGAGCATTCTGGTGCTGATGGAAATCATCGGCGACCTGCTGCCGCCCGGCGTGCTCAATGTGGTCAACGGCTTCGGTCTGGAAGCTGGTAAGCCGCTGGCATCGAGCCCGCGCATCGCCAAGATCGCGTTTACCGGCGAGACCACCACCGGGCGTCTGATCATGCAATACGCCAGTCAGAATCTGATTCCGGTGACCCTGGAACTGGGCGGCAAGTCGCCGAATATCTTCTTCGCCGACGTCATGGCGGCGGACGATGATTTCCTCGACAAGGCGATCGAAGGCTTTGTGCTGTTCGCCTTCAACCAGGGTGAGGTGTGCACCTGTCCCTCGCGCGCGCTGATCCACGAATCGATCTACGAGAAGTTCATGGAACGCGTGATCCAGCGCGTCGCTGCGATCAAGCAGGGCAATCCGCTCGACCCCACCACCATGGTCGGTGCGCAAGCCTCCAGCGAGCAGTTGGAGAAGATCCTGAGCTATATCGACATCGGCAAGCAGGAAGGCGCGCAAGTCCTGATCGGCGGCGAGCGCAATCACCTCGGTGGCGATTTGGAAGGCGGCTATTACATCCAGCCCACCGTGTTCAAGGGTCACAACAAGATGCGCGTGTTCCAGGAGGAGATCTTCGGGCCGGTGGTCTCGGTCACCACCTTCAAGGACGACGAAGAGGCGCTGCAACTGGCCAACGACACCCTCTACGGCCTCGGCGCCGGGATCTGGAGTCGCGATGCCAGCCGCCTCTACCGCATGGGCCGCGCGATCCAGGCCGGGCGAGTATGGACCAACTGTTACCACGCCTATCCGGCGCATGCGGCGTTCGGCGGCTACAAGCAATCCGGCATCGGCCGCGAGAATCACAAGATGATGCTCAACCACTATCAGCAGACCAAGAATCTGCTGGTCAGCTACTCCCCGAAGGCGCTGGGTTTCTTCTGAGG
>CXWL01114139.1_pt1 | contig 14818 bp, 12 predicted proteins | sample 590931 | NCBI WGS metagenome assembly CXWL01 (sample SAMEA3498368, study PRJEB10139) | groundwater metagenome | biome: water well; material: biofilm material | place: Germany | collected 2015-04-27 | reverse complement strand
CCCATGAAAACCAGATGCGCTTAATCGGCTGCCAAAAATCGGGGCTTATTCAGCGTATCCTTAGCATAAGTTCCAAACAGAACGGCGCACTACACGCAGTAGTTCTTAAACACCCCGCTAGTCCTACTGTGTCACAAAGCGCTGAAGGGCGCATTGCGGCGTTAAAATCGGGCTCGGAATNNGCTTCCTCGCCCGATTTTGCCTTGCACTGCATCCCTTGATCGCTTTGTGACACAGTAGGGCTAGCAGCCTGTCTGGCTTGAAGAATCGAAGCGAAAATTCGGCTGGGTGAGGGCAGATTTTGACGGTTTTGCAGGTCATATAGTCGTTCTATTGACCAAAAAAGCGGCGAAATATGCACCGGCCAAGCGGATTTGCAGCCGATTTCCTTTAAGCCAGACCGGCTGCTAGAAAACGCTATGAAGCCCTTATAGCGCTTTTTAAGCTTATTACTTCAACAGCGGATGATCCTTGGACAACTGCTTGGAATACCAGATGGCAAGTTTGTGCCGCAAGGTTTTTTCGGCAACCTGATCTTCAGGCAAGGGCTGGATGACTTTATCGTGGACCAGCAGCCGGTAGATGTATAACAGTTTCTCGCTCGCCGAATCGGTTGGCTCAAACTCGACCACGCCCCTCCCCTCCGCATACTTCACGCCTGCGAGTAACGCCTCCTTGAACAATGCAGCTTCATTTTTCAGTTTCTTCATGGTGTTCCCCGTTGGGTTATTTGGGTTAAGAGGCCGGGTCCGATCTCGCGTAGGGCACAATAACCAGCGGGCATTGTGCCGCAAGCTGGAACCCATCGCCGGATTACACTACGCCAATCCGCCCTGCTTGGCCACCCCCAGCTTCCACCCCATCAGCAGCAACCCAAGCAGCGCCGCTGCCGCACTGCACGAATACATCGCGCTCGCGCCCCAGTGCTGCCACAGCGGGCCGCTCAGCAGCCCGCCCGCCACGCCGCCTGCGCCATAAGTGACGCTGCCGAACAATGCCTGCCCCTTGGACTGGTGCCGCCCCTGGAAAAATTGATGCACCAGCGCCACCGCCGCAGCGTGAAATGAACCGAAGGTCGCCGCATGCAGCGCCTGCGCGAGCAACAGCAGCGCCAGGGAATCCACGCACCAGCCGATCAGCAGGAAGCGCAGCACGGCCAGCGCCATGCTGGCCATCAGGATATGCGGCAGGGTGTAGCGCCGCATCAGCCACGGCATCAGGAAGAACACGCCGATCTCGCAGATCACCCCCAGCGCCCACAGCCAGCCCACCGCACTCTTGGCATAGCCGTGTTCCACCAGGTAAATGGAAAAGAAGGTGTAGTAAGGGCCGTGCGCCAGCGTCATCATGAAAGATGCGCCGAAGAATGCCAGCACGTGCGGCCGCAACACGATGCGCATGATCGGCTGGCTGTCGGTGTGGTGCGCCAGCACTTCGGTGGGCGGTATCTGGCGCGCGAAAAGCAGGATGCCGAGCTTGATCGCCACGCCCACCCACAATATCCAGGCAATCGCGATGGTGTCGAATGCGTAACCCAGCCCGATCACGGTCACGATGAAGCCGACCGAGCCCCAAGAGCGTATGCGCCCGTAATGCGCGCTGCGATTGCCCAGATAAGTCAGCGTGGTCGCTTCCACCAGCGGCATGGAAGCGCTCCAGAAAAAACTCATCACCCCCAGCACCAGCAACATCCCGTAAAAACTGGTGGTCGCAAACACGCCCAGATAGCTCAGCACGCTGCACAGCGCCGCCAGTTGCACCACCAGCAGGCGCTTGCCGGTGCGGTCTGCCAGCCAGCCCCACAGCGCCGGCGCCAGCATGCGCATCACCGGCTGCACCGACATCAGGATGGCGATTTGCATCGCATCGAACTGGATGGATTTCAGGTACAGGCTCCAGTAGGGCGCAAACAGGCCCACGAAAGCGAAGTAAAAGAAATAAAATCCGGCGATGCGCCAGTGGTAGTTTTTGTTAGCGGCCACGGTAAAAGGGGTACTCAGGAGTGATGTGCGGAACCTGTAAAAGCGCATTATCCCACGCGAGAAAAATATTTTTGCGGCCACGTCTTGAAATCCGGAAAATTGCCTCCACTTGGCCTGCACTATTTTTTGGAGAAGCCGAATGAATCATACCGAAATCACCCCCTCAAACCCTGCCCAGAAAGCAGCGGAAACCGCTCAACCCGCCGCTCCAGGCGAGGCTGGCAAGGCCGAAGTGATGCCCAGCATGGAAGAAATGCTGAAAACCGCCGAACTGAAGGCGCAGGAACATTACGATGCCTGGATGTATGCCAAAGCCGAGGGAGAGAATATCCGCAGGCGTGCGCAGGATGATGTCGGCAAGGCGCAAAAATTCGCGGTGGAGCGTTTCTCCGGCGAGATGCTGGCGGTGAAAGACAGCCTGGAGGCGGGGCTGACAGTTGAAACCGCCACGGTGGAAAGCTTCAAGAGCGGGATGGAATTGACGCTCAAGCAACTTTCCGGCGTGTTCGAGAAATTCAACATCAAGGAAATCAACCCGGCAGGTGAAAAATTCGATGCGCACAAGCACCAGGCCATCGGCATGCTGGAGAGCGCGCAGGAAGCCAACACGGTGGTGAGCGTGATGCAGAAGGGTTATTCGCTGAATGACCGCATACTGCGCCCGGCGCTGGTGATGGTGGCGAAGCCTAAGGAATAGCTCAAGCCGCCATTCCCGCTTTCGCTGGAATGACGGATTAAGGTATGCGGCACACTTGAAAAACAATGCCCGCATCCCCAATTTGATGAACAGCAGATTCAACCAATTCAACTGAAAGGAAAGAAAATGGGAAAGATTATCGGTATTGACCTGGGCACCACGAACTCGTGCGTCGCCATCATGGAAAACGGCAAGCCGAAGGTGATCGAGAATGCCGAGGGCGCGCGCACCACGCCTTCCATCATCGCCTACATGGAAGACGGCGAGGTTTTGGTCGGCGCGGCAAGCAAGCGCCAGGCGGTGACCAACCCGAAGAACACGCTGTACGGCGTGAAACGCCTGATCGGTCGCCGCTTCGAAGAGCCGATGGTGCAGAAGGATATCAAGATGGTGCCGTACAGCATCACCAAGGCAAATAACGGCGACGCATGGATTTCCGTGCGCGGCAAGGATATCGCGCCGCCGGAAATCTCCGCGCAGGTGCTGATGAAAATGAAGAAGACCGCCGAGGACTATCTGGGCGAGCCGGTCACCGAGGCCGTCATTACGGTGCCGGCCTACTTCAACGACAGCCAGCGCCAGGCCACCAAGGATGCCGGGCGCATCGCCGGGCTGGAAGTGAAGCGCATCATCAACGAGCCGACCGCCGCCGCATTGGCTTTCGGCCTGGACAAGCAGGAAGGCGACCGCAAGATCGCGGTGTATGACCTGGGCGGCGGCACCTTCGACATCTCCATCATAGACATCGCGGAAATCGAGGGCGAGCACCAGTTCGAGGTGATGTCCACCAACGGCGACACTTTCCTCGGCGGCGAAGATTTCGACATGCGCGTCATCGAGTACCTGGTGGACGAGTTCAAGAAGGAAAGCGGCATAGACCTGAAGAAGGACATGCTGGCCCTGCAACGCCTGAAGGACGCGGCGGAAAAAGCCAAGATCGAACTGTCCAGCGCGCAGCAAACCGAAGTGAACCTGCCTTACATCACGGCGGATGCCAGCGGCCCGAAACATCTGGCCATCAAAATCACCCGCGCCAAGCTGGAAAGCCTGGTGGAAGACCTGATCGCGCGCACCATCGAGCCGTGCAAGATCGCCATGAAGGATGCCGGCGTTTCCACTTCCGACATCGCCGACGTGATTCTGGTCGGCGGCCAGACCCGCATGCCCAAGGTGCAGGAAAAGGTAAAGGAATTCTTCGGCAAGGAAGCGCGCAAGGATGTGAACCCGGACGAAGCCGTCGCCGTCGGCGCGGCCATCCAGGGCGGCGTGCTGCAAGGCGAAGTGAAGGACGTGCTGCTGCTGGACGTGACCCCGTTGTCGCTGGGCATCGAAACCCTCGGCGGCGTTATGACCAAGCTGATCAAGAAAAACACCACCATCCCGACCAAGGCAGCACAGGTGTTTTCCACCGCCGACGACAACCAGTCCGCAGTGACCATCCATGTGCTGCAAGGCGAACGCGAAATGGCTTCCGGCAACAAGAGCCTGGGACAGTTCAACCTGTCCGACATCCCGCCCTCGCCGCGCGGCATGCCGCAGATCGAAGTGACTTTCGACATTGACGCCAACGGCATCCTGCATGTGGGCGCGAAAGACAAGGCCACCGGCAAGGAATCCAAGATCACCATCAAGGCCAATTCCGGCTTGTCCGAAGCGGAAATCCAGCAGATGGTGCGGGACGCCGAATCGCATGCCGAAGAAGACCGGAAGGCAGTGGAACTGGTCACCGCGCGCAACCAGCTGGATGCCTTGATCCACTCCACGCAAAAATCGCTGAAGGAATACGGCGAGCAGTTGAGCGCCGACGAGAAAGACAAGATCGAGGCCGCATTGAAGGAAGCCGGTGAAGTGGTGAAGGGCGACGACAAGGCCGCCATTGACGCCAAGACCGAAGCGCTGGCGACTGCCGCACAGAAACTGGGCGAAAAGATGTACGCCGCCGAGCAGGCCAAGGCACAGGCAGGCGGCTGCGGAAGCTGCGGGCCGGGCGAAACCTGCTCCGACCAGAAGAAGGATGAAGGCGACGTGGTGGATGCCGAGTTCACTGAAGTAAAGGGTGACAAGAAGTAAAACCCATTAGCCACAGAGGGCACAGAGTTCACAGAGAGATCTGTTTCAACACTGTGCCCTCTGTGCCCTCTGTGTACTCTGTGGCAAAGAACAAATGGCAAAAAAAGACTACTACGAAGTGCTGGGCGTCAACCGCGACGCATCGGACGAAGAAATCAAGAAGGCTTATCGCAAGCTGGCGATGAAGCACCACCCCGACCGCAACCCGGACAACCCGAAGGCGGAGGAGCACTTCAAAGAAGCCAAGGAAGCCTACGAAATTCTCAGTGATGCGCAGAAACGCGCCGCCTACGACCAGTATGGGCACCAGGCATTCGAAGCGGGCGGCATGGGCGGTGGCCCTTTCGGCGCGGGTGCGGGCGGAGGCGCTGGCGGGTTCGATTTTTCCGACATCTTCGGCGACATCTTCGGCGGCGGGCGCGGGGGCGGCGGACACGGGCGCAGCAGCGTGCAGCGTGGCGCCGACCTGCGCTACAACCTGGAAATCACGCTGGAACAAGCCGCGCGCGGCACCGAAACGCAAATTCGCGTGCCGACCATGGCCGAGTGCGAAACTTGCAAAGGGTCAGGCGCAAAACCCGGCACCAGCCCGGTCACTTGCACCACCTGTAACGGGCAAGGCCAGGTGCGCATGCAGCAAGGCTTCTTCTCCATCCAGCAAACCTGCCCGCGTTGCCACGGCAGCGGCAAAATCGTCTCCTCGCCATGCGGCTCCTGCCATGGTGTAGGCCGCATCAAGCAGCACAAGACGCTGTCGGTGAAAATCCCGGCGGGCGTAGACAACGATGACCGCATCCGCCTGTCCGGCGAGGGCGAGCACGGCAGCAACGGCGGCCCGCCAGGCGACTTGTACGTGGTCATGCACGTCACGCCGCACGCCGTGTTCCAGCGCGACCACAACGATCTGCATTGTGAAATGCCGATCAGCTTTGCCACTGCCGCCCTGGGTGGCGAGATCGAAATTCCCACACTGGATGGTTCGGCGCGCATCAAGGTTCCAGCCGAAACGCAATCCGGCAAGATATTCCGTCTGCGCGGCAAGGGCATCAAAGGTGTCCGCAGTTCAAGCCATGGCGACCTGCACTGCCATGTGGTGGTGGAAACTCCGGTCAACCTCACCGAACGGCAGAAGGAATTGCTGCGCGAACTTGAAACGATCAATGAGAAGGACAGCGCACGCCACAGCCCGCGCGCCAAGTCGTGGATGAGCAAGGTGAAGGAGTTTTTCCAGCAGTGAGAGGTTGGCAGCACAGGAGGCAGCCATGCAAATCAAAACACTCGGCCACGTTGTCTTCAAGGTGCGCAGCCTCGAACATTCTGTCGCCTTTTACCGCGACATCCTCGGCCTGAANNGCCTTCTGCAACTCGGCGAACAGGCGCCGGAACCTGACCCGGCCAGCATCGGGCTATATCACGCCGCCTTCAAAGTGGGCGACAGCCTGGACGAACTGCGCGAATGCAAATCGCATCTGGAACAGCACGGCATCCCCATCCTCGGCATGAGCGACCACGGCGTCAGCCAGTCGCTTTACCTCAAGGATCCCGATGGGATTGAAATCGAGCTGTATGTGGATGCCGACCCGGCAGTGTGGCGGGACAACCCCGCCGCGGTTGCAACCGTAAAACCGCTCATGGGCATTTGAAAGTTGGGCATCCAAAACAGCGCCGCCCTGGCTGATTCCAATTCGCAATAGAAACACCAATAATCCTGAAAAAAGCAGTTGTCCGCAGATTACGCAGATTAACGCAGATAAATCATAAGGTTGCACTATATCGCCCATTCACCCGCCGGGTGTGATATAAAAAACAAATAACCATATGGGAGCCTCTATAAATTCAAAATCCTAAACGAGACAAGGCGCGAGTAAAAAATTGCGCCGACGCATATGTCTGATATGTTAGGAGTAATTTTTTATGAGCAACGCAGTATCGTGACGGAGTTTGGATTTATAGAGGTTCCCATATGAAAATCTGCGGGAATCTGCGTAATCTGCGGATTCAATCGCCGTTTTTAGGATAATTGCTTTTGGGTGGGTTAGCGGCTTCTTCGCGTAACCCACCGTGTTTGCTGAATCAGGTGATCACGGCGCATCTGACTCCAGCCGCAACAGGTTGTTGCGCGCCTTGTAGTAATCAGGCGCGATCTTCAGCGCAATTTCAAACTCCCTGCGCGCCTCGCTGTTCCGTCCAGCCAGCATATAGGCATACCCCAGGTTGTTATGGGCTCTGGCTTTGTCAGGCGATTGGATTACCGTGTCTTCCCAAAGTGAAACCTCATTCTGGTACGCCTGATTGCGCGTCACGGTGAGGCCGCCAAACACCAGAGCCCATGCCGCCCCCGCCAACACAAATGTTTTTTGCCTCAACCAAATCGCCATTTCTGACGTAAACGCAATAGCAAGCGGCCAGCTCGCCAGATACATTTGCCGGTCATTTGCCACGTCCAGCCTGGGCAGAAAAATATACAGGGGAGCCAGTTGAATCAGAGCCCACGCCAACCCGAAACCAATCCAGGGGCGTCGGCGTATCGTGAACAGCGCCAAAACAAAAACGGCGGCGAAAAGAAACAAGTACGGCATCTGCCCTGTAAAGCCATGCACCACTTTCAGATCCGGATCAATATTCAACCAGAACGGGAACATCCATTGCCGCAGCAAATAAGCAAATGCGATAGCCTGCGTCGCCATATTTCCACGCAAACTATTGAGCCCGGCGCTTCTCTCCATTTCTGAAAGATAGCTGCCGCTCCACAAGAAAAAAACTCCCGCCAGCATGAGGGCTGCCCAACACGGCCATTGGCGCCGGAATGCGATTTTAAGGGTGCCGCCACAGGCAAGCTCCCACGCCAGCAGCGCCAAGGGGAAAGTTACCGCCGCTTCCTTCACGCCGAGCGCCGCAACGAAACAAAGTGGCGTTACAGCAAGCAGATGGATTTTGCTGTTGTGCGCGCACCCATATATATAAGCCAGCAAGCCAGCCAGATAAAACAGTGTCATCAGTGCGATGGAGCGCCCGCAAATATAGGTTACAGCCTCTGTATGGATTGGATGTAGCGCAAACAGCAAGGCTGTGAAGAACGGCACACCGAATGGATTTTCCGGCAACTGCGGATGGGAACGCACAAACTGGCGAGCCAACGCAAACACCATGAAGACGTTGCACAAGTGGATCATGATGTTGGTTACATGAAACCCGGCAACGCCCCATCCGGAAATCCAGTTGAGCGTATAGGTAAACTTCAGTGCCGGGCGGATGCCATGCCCCAAATCATCCAGCCACGCCTGCCACGCATGTACGCGCGGGTTGTCCACAATGACCTTGTAATCATCAAACTGGAAATCCGCCCACAACGCATTGAAATAAACCGCACACACCGCCACAGCCAGCAATGTGTAGCTGGACAAACGTCTGGCAATAATGACAAGGTTACGCAAGGGCATTCTCCGTGTGGCAATTCACACAACAAGCGGTCAACTGCCATTTCTGGCCTGCGCGCCAGATTGTACAATAGCCTCCGTATCGGTTACTCCATGGGGTGAATTCACGGAACGGCACAAAGCATGGGGCACTCATGCCCATCTTTTGCCGATAGGCGTTACAATATGCCGTTTTTCAGGGGGATATAAAATTCAGACAGGGTGGAGAACCTGTTGCCTCAGGGTATTCTGTTTTTTTGCTGGGGCGCGATGCGCCCAACAATATCTCGTCCGAACCGATGCACAATGTAATCAAATAACATGCTGACAAAACTCGGCAAATACGACATCAAGCGGGAGCTCGGCAAGGGCGCCATGGGCATAGTCTATGAAGGGTTCGATCCCTTCATCGAACGCACCGTTGCGATCAAGACGGTCCTGAGGTCCATGCTCGACAGTGCCGAGGCAAAGGACATGCTCAGTCGTTTCCGCCGCGAAGCGCAAGCGGCCGGACGCCTCACCCATCCCAACATCGTATCCGTTTACGAATACGGCGAAGACCAGGACATGGCGTTCATCGCCATGGAGTTCGTTCGCGGCAAGGAGCTGAAAAAATATTTTGAAAGCGAAGAGCGATTCCACATGAAGGATATCGTTCGCCTCATGTCGCAGCTTCTCGATGCCCTCGAATACTCCCACAACCGGGGCGTGGTACACCGTGACATCAAGCCGGCAAACATCATCATCACGGAAGATAACCAGGTAAAGGTCGCTGACTTTGGCATCGCCAAAATCGAATCTTCCCAACTCACCCAGGTCGGTACGGTGCTCGGCACACCCACTCACATGTCGCCCGAGCAGTTCATGGGCATCGCCGCGGATCGCCGCAGCGATATTTATTCTTCTGGCGTCATTCTCTACCAGTTCCTCACCGGCGAACGCCCGTTCACCGGCAGCGTGATCACCATCATGCACAAGGTGCTGAATCAGGATCCGGTGCCACCGTCCACGCTCAACTTCAATGTCTCGAAGGCTCTCGATGAAGTAGTAAAAAAGGCCATGGCAAAGCGCCCGGAAGAGCGTTTTCAAACCGCCGGTGAATTCGCCAAAGCATTACGGGAGGCTGTTGAAGGGGACATGACCGCCAATATCGGAGCGGGGGCCGCGCCGGATGAGACGGTGATCTCCGCGCCGGATGAGGAGGTGATCTCAGCAACGGGGGATATGGCCTCGCAACCCGGAACCACCGCCGAAATCAACCAGGAAGAACTTGATCATTGGAAGCGCCTTCAAAGCAGCACCAGCATCCCGGATTTACAGCTTTACCTGAATAAATACCCCGACGGCACCTTCGTCGACCTCGCAAAATCAAAGATCTCCGCACTGGAAAAAAATCAGCTTGAGCGCAAGGGAGCAAACCGGACGCAACTAACGGAGGCTGCCGCTGAAGCCGATTCTTCCCAGACCGAAATCAACTTTTGGCGCCGCATCAAAGCCAGCGCCGATCCAAAAGACTTCGAGACTTATCTCGAAAAATATCCCAAGGGGCATTTTGCGGAGCTTGCCAAACTGAGACTCGGCTCCTCTGGTAAAGCCGAGCCTTCCGACAATGAACAGGAGAAAAAGCCTGCCGCAGAAGCGCGGGTAATTCCTGCACCGTTCGCAGAAAGAGAAGCGCCACAGGCTCCCGATAAGAAAAAATTCACATGGGTCATCGCTGCCGGTGTGCTGATTATTGCAGGCGCCGGCGCGGCATGGTTCATCCTGAGTCCGCCCTCGGCGCCACCGCCGGAAACTGTGGCAAAACCCGTGCTGTCGGCTGAAGCTCAGGCGAGGGCTGATGCCGAAAAGGCCAAACAGGATAGAGAGAAATTGCAGCAGCAAATGGCGGATCTGGTCAAGCTGGAACAAGAAAAGTTGGAGCTGGCCAAGCTGGAAAGAGAAAAAATAGAGAAAGCCAATCTGGAAAAAGAAAAAGCGGACAAGGAGCTGCAAGAGAAGATTAAACAGGAACAAGAACTGATAGCCAAGATCAGAGAGGAGACCCTGCGGGAACAGGAACGGGCGGCGAAAGCCAAGCTGGAAGGCGAAAGACTGGAGAAAGCCAGACTGGAAAAAGAAAAATTGGCTCAGGAAAAAGAAAAATTGGCTCAGGAACAAGAAAGATTGGCTCAGGAAAAACTGGCTAAAGAAAAACTGACAGCCGCGCAAACAGCCGCCAACGCCGAGAGGATCAAACAGGAAAAAGAAAAAGCGGCCAAGGAAAAGGCAATAGCGGAGAAAGAAAGGGCAGCAGCGGAGAAGGCCAAGCTGGAGCTTGAAAAAACCGAGCAAGCCAGACTGGCAAAAGAGAAGGCGCTTAGAGCCGAGCAGGAACAGGCCCTGGCGAAACTAAAAGCTGAAAGAGAAGCTGCCACAACCAGGGCTGAGGAAGCCAAGTCACGTGCAGAAGCTGAAAAAGCCGCAGCGAAAGCCCGCGCCGAAGCAGAAGCCATAGCCGAGAAAAAACGCATTCTGGAGGCGGAAGCAGCAGCCAAAACCAAGACCGAAGCGGAAGCAGCAGCAGGGGCCAGAGCCAGGGCCGAAGCCGCAGCCAAGGCAAAGGCCGATGCTGAAAAAGCAGCGGCGGATAAAGCAAAGGCCGACGCGGAAGCGGCCAAGGCAAAGGCCGATGCGGAGACCGAAGCAAAACGTGCAGAAACGGAAAGGGCCAAGGCCGCTGCGGCTCCGACGGCGCCAAGCGCGGCCACGGTGGGCGATCCTGCGGCGCTATATCAGCAGGGTCTGGCGGAAGAGGGCAAAGGCAACATCGCCGACGCAATGAAGGCATTCCATGCTTCCGCGAATGCCGGCCATGGGTTGGCAATGAAAAAACTCGGTGATATTTACGGCAAGGGCAACGATGTCGTGCCACGGGATTACGCGGCTTCGATCAAGTGGTATAACAAGGCCAAGCAAGCAGGCTTAGCTCTTGACGCAAATATAAAGCGCTAAGTGTGCTGGTGGAGCAATAGCGAAAAACTGTGCTGAGAAAGCACTTCAATTATTGCAAAAAAACTCCACGACCTCGCTCGGGTCCTTGCTGTAGGAATGGCCGAAACTGATCCTCCCGCTACCGCGCAACAGCAACTCCTCGCGCCGCAACTGGATTTCTTTCTCGCCATTGATGGTGATGTAACTGCCGTTGGTGCTCTGGTCAATAAACACGAATTTGTCACGGCGACGTTCGATTTTTGCGTGCGCGCGCGATGCCATGCGATCCTGGATCACCACTTCCGCCTGCGCATCCCGGCCCAACATGGCGGAAGGCCGCTCCGCGTCAAGTATAAACTCATCTCCCCGGTGAACCAAGCGCAAGCCCGCCTCCTGCGCGGCGTGCAACGATTGCGTGCGCCCCGACATCATGGTCATCTCCGAGCTTTCCTGCCAGATAACCTCAAACACCTCGATGTCTTCCGCCTTGCCCTTCACCGTCAGAGCATCAAGCAACCGCGCGCTGGCGCGCATGACACGCGGCAGTTTGGACACCGTCACCCCCGACGTGATGATCTGCCCGCCCTTGGCGATATTTGCCATGCGGGCGGCGGTGTTCACGGTGTCGCCAAACACATCGCCATCCCTTTCATCTTCAATCACCGGGCCGCAATGAAAGCCGATGCGGANNCGGGAACAACGCCATGATCTCGTCGCCGATGGTTTTCACCACCCTGCCGTGATGATCTTTCGTCAACCGCTGAAGTATGTCGAGGCAACCATTGATTGTGGCAAGAGCCCGCGTATCGCCGAGAATTTCATATAGGCGCGTGCTACCGCTGATATCCGCGAACAATACCGCCTTTTCCGGCTCAGCACTAGATGAAGTATTTTCAGTCATGCGTCTGGTATCAATATGAACGCTGGGCGCATTATAGGGCAAATTTTCGCAATGCGCCCTGCTGTTGCGGAACCGCCACATGCCCGGAGAAACGATGGATTGCGGTGGCCCCGCGAAACTGGACAACCCGTTAAGTGGTAGCCTTGCCTAACCCAAGCCACCGGAGGTGCCGGAGCAAGGAATGCCCGGCAGTCAGACAGCAAGCATTCCCAAATCTCTCGGATAAATAACTACCAAGGTACTCCCAGTAATTTGCAAAAAATGGCGTAGTATCGCCGGATGCCGCCAAAAAATCGGAAACGAAGTACCAACCTTTTAGTATCTCGCGCAGGTAGCCGCGCGCAAACGCCGCCTTGGCGCCGCGCTTCTTCTCCAAACTGCGCCAGGGTAAATTCGATGTGTTTGCAAGTGCCCAGTTCGTTGGTCGCGTAGTCCGGGCAGGAACAGAAGTTGTCGCCGGGACTCAGCCCGCGTATCGCCACGCGATAGCTGCTTTTCGACTGCGGGTTGCCGACGCGGAATTCTGAAAATATCGGTTCCGCCCCGATGTTCTCCAGATCGAACGATTGCTCGCGCCCGAACTGCCGACGCAACGCGCGCTGCCAGTCAATTGGTGAAAGCCCATCAGGGGCATGGGTTCTGGATAATTTTGGAGCTTTGGTTGGCTTGGTAGTATTGCGCTTGGCTTTCATAGTGGCGAGCCCCTTTCAGGCTAGATTCTACAAGTGTTCATGGATAATTCCACGCATGCAGTGCATGGCACTGTAACGCCCCCACTCTTCTCGCTGATCAAGGTTCAACATCCAGTGCTGTCTAAGCATCGCACCTCACTCAGCCAAGAACCGAGCAATTTTTAATTTAACATTTTCCGGTTGCTTTATTTCACATCCCCAAACTACGAGGCTACGCCAACCCGCCGATTTAAGAGCTGCCAAATGTTTGGCGTCGCGCAATCTGTTCCGCTTGATTTTTGCTCGCCAGTACACCGAATTAGTTTTCGGTTTTTTGGCGCCTGCCGGGCAATCATGTCCATGCCAAAAACAGCCATGCACAAAGATGACAGCCCTGAGGCCAATGAAAGCTATATCCGGCTTGCCGGGAATATCTTTACGATGCAAACGGTAGCCGCTACGTCCAAGCTCGCGGCATAACTTTCTGACAATGATTTCGGCGGAAGTATTTTTGCTTTTTACCCCGCGCATAGCGGCAATGCGCTGCTCCGGGGAAAGATTGTCAGCCAAGGTCTCAGCCCATTTCGATGCGCAAGCTCGGATCAGTCTCGTTTTCAGAAACGATCCGGTTGTATGTCTCGACGAGCTTTTCCATCGTTGTGAGACGATTGGAAGTTTTGAAGAAGGCAAGTTTGTAGAGGTTCGCCGCCAGAAATTGTTCGGCATCCATGATGTCTATGCGTCCAGTCAACCCCGCATTTCCGGCCAGCCCCTTCGCCACGGGCACACCGTCTGCGATGGTGAGGATGATGGGCTTGGCGCACGCCTCAAGGTTGCGCTGACATTTCCTGATGACGGCCTCGCCCGGCGAAGCCGTGATGTGGATGATGCTGTCATCAATAACAAAATCACCTGAACGTTCGCTGACCGCATCCGCCACGGAAAAACCGCTATGGTCGGTTTTTATTTCCGGCATAGCCAATTCCAGTTTCGCGCCTACAAGATGCTGCAACACAGCGCCTTGATACATCGTGCCGCTCGATTCCTGCTGGCGTTTTCTCGCTTGCGCCAACAAGTCTTGGATGATTGCTTGAAAGCCCTTGCCCGCATCGAAACGCAGGCGGAACGGCTTGGCTGAAAAATGTTCCTTTACGCGCTCAACCCACCACGCTTCAATTTCTTCGAGAACGGAAGTTTTCTTAACGTGAAGCCCATTCAGGAAAGCAACATAAGCGCGCATGATGCCGATGCCGCCACGGCTCGTGCGACCGCCCTTCTCGGCAAGAACCTAAGTAATCCCGTAATCGCTCAGAACGTGCTGCACTGCGCCTTTCCCGAGTCCGAGCACTTGACCAGAGCCTTCCGTAATAAGCGCATCGGCATCAAGCGGCAAACCATTTTCCTTGGCATAGCGGCTGATGTGGATAACGACTGCCAACGCTCTTTTGCCATTTATTTTCGCCTCATCCCGGAAAAGCAGATAGCTTCCGTGCAATCTCCGGGTTCGTCATGTGTGGCCCTCGCAATCAGTACGTTTCGAATCGGCATGGTTAAAGTTTGGCTGGCCAGCTTGGCGGACCGTATCAACGTATTGGCAATCCATTATTTTTTCAGGCTCAAGAGTTCACCGCTACGGGTGCGCAACGTCCAGCGACGATCACTGCCCATGCGCTGGCTATGCGGGTGGATGATCTTCGCCCAAGGCAGTTCGAGTTCGTCGGCGAATTGGCGCACCAGCCGAACAACCTTGATGCGGGTGCAGTGGGTGAGCAAGGTATTGAGCACGCCAGGGCGGGGATTGCGCAGGCTCGCGTGGGCTACGGCACGATGGTCTGGCCAGGCAACATTGATATAGCGCCGGAAACGCTTTACGACGATTCGGTGCCGCTTGTTGATTGATGTGGCCAGGGTCTTGGATGGTTCTGATTCTTTGCGTGCTTATCCGGTTGTTACCCTTTTCAGCAAAGGGTGCTCGCTGCTGGGTATTGCGGGTGACGCCACCGCCCCTACCTACGCCGAGCTTTATTCTGGTGACTGGACTCATCCTAGCCCGGATATTTCATACAGTCGCCGTCGCGAAGGCATATTTCCAGCCGCCGCCTCATTGG
>CXWL01105345.1_pt1 | contig 14820 bp, 11 predicted proteins | sample 590931 | NCBI WGS metagenome assembly CXWL01 (sample SAMEA3498368, study PRJEB10139) | groundwater metagenome | biome: water well; material: biofilm material | place: Germany | collected 2015-04-27 | reverse complement strand
CTTTAGCTGCGTACCTTGCCAGCCGGAATCATCAGTAAAAATTGGGATTTTCAAAAGGGTTAACTTGGTATAATTGTAAAAATCAGCAGGTCAGATTATTAAGCAAGCCTGACGATTACGCAAGCTTGCTTAATAGGGCAGAATTTTTGATAGAAATAGATATTTAAGAGAAAATATTCTTATCCGTTAATTGGCTGCCAAAAGACAATTCAATTAATTCCGAATTTAATTGACCGCCTTCAAAAACATTGCCTGTATCCAAGTTTATTACGGTCACTTTAGCAGGGCTGAACAGCATAGGGTCAATCTTATAAAAATCCATATTCACCGATTTAAACACTTCAGCAAATGTTCTGCCGTAATCTTTAGAAGCACTACTCGGCAAGTTTAAAGCCAGAATAGAGGCTGCAACATCGTCACCAGTCACATGTAAGGTCACCTGTCCACCAAATAAAATCGCATCATTGGTGCGCCCCATACCGGTCATAAAATCTTTAGAAACTGGCGGCAAAACAGCTAAACCGCTCCCGCTAACAATATTAGAAAGCGGGAAATGTAAGGCATGTGCCTTATGCAGGGCAACTTCCAACACACGTCCCACAATTTGCACCACGCCAGCAATGCTTGAGGTTGGCGTTAAGATAATGGTCAATTTTTCAGGTGCAATTTTTGTATCACGTACAATTTTTTCAATCACCGGCACGGGTGGCATTTTGTCCGTTTCTAATACAATGCATGTGCTAGACGCCTCATCTTTATAATCCAGCTCTTTAAACAGGTCTTCACGTTGCGCTAAAGCGCGTGCAGGTCCAGAACCCAGTGAAAAGAATTTCTCGTGACTTAGTGCCCAACCCGCATATTGACTTGCCAGACAAGCAATCACAGGATGCGCCGATGTTACCGCAATTGCATTCGGCCATTGAGGAAAACGATCATCTTCTTGTATACGTGCCTCACCTAAACCACCCATGCAAATTTCGGCAATCAAACGTCCCGCCTCCGCACTACCTGCATATTGAATGCCCGCATCCACAATAGTGCACCCTGCTTTATGCCTTGATATACCAAGTTGCAAAATATCAGCTTGAAGTAACAATTTTCTTAACAAAGGTTCGCTCAGCTGGTTGACACTTAAATGCGCCTTAGATAGGACCGAGTTTTGCATATATTCCCTTTTTAAACTATTTTATTGTAATAATTGTTGTATTACTTTAACTCTAGCATGCGCTAATTGCATGGCTCCATCGGCATTATCAGCATATGCAAGCACGGTACAAACTGGTTCTCCAGCCAATATCTTCACCGCTTTGTGTTGAGTAATGTGATGAGGATTATCCTCTACCCAGCCTGGCCATTCAAATGTGGCGGAAACTGCTATGTCCGACGCTGCATACACAATGGCATGTGCTTTCGAAGGCTTAGTAACTATAAGAACTTTTTGAGCATTATAGAGTGCCACTCCTTCAAGACAAGTTTGCACATGCCATTCCAGCAAGTGCTCTTCATCTTCATATAAATCAACCGTCGCACTCAGCCTAGGGTTAATTTCTAATATATAAACAACTTCATCTTGCACAATCGCATCTAAGCTATTTAAGCCGAGCAGGCCAAATTCTCTTGTTAACTTTTCTGCAGCACCCTTCAATTGTTGTTGAATCGCTTGTGGTAACGTAATACGACTCACCGCGCCGCCATAGCGAAAAGGCATTTTCACTGTTGGACTAAGCCATTGCTCATTAAAACCTATCACCTCAATTTCATGGCTATTTGCAATAAATAACAGTGAAATTGAACGCCCGGCAATATGTTGCTGATAATAATGATTAGCCTCTGGCTCTACATCCTCACTACTCGCTATCTTGATGTGCGTACCACCACAACCACCCGCAAACTTCTGCAAATAAGTACCTGCAACATAGTCAGCAGGTAATGCACTACAAGTGTCAGGGTATGCAATACTGCACCGCACCAAGCCAGCAAAAAAATCTGTTGCCGTTTTTACAGTACGCACCGTGGCAGGCACATTTCCTATTAACGGGAGAATGTTCGCTATCTTTTGCAACAACTCTGGTTGCGCATCAAAGCCGCTACCATACACAAAACCCAAATACTGGCTTGTATCTAGCTTGTCAATCACACTTAACAGTGATTCAGCGTTAAAACCATACTGATCATAATCTACAACAATTGTACTTTCAGCCAGACCTACCGTTTGCTTATCGGCAAAGGCATCAATTGCTATTGCGCGGTAGCCTGCCCTTACCGTTGCGGCTACAAAAGGCCGCGCAGACAAGGCAATGATTAAGATTGTGCTTTTAATAATTCGCGCGCCAATTTAAATGCCGCCATAAACTCAAGATATTTTGGTTTTTCAAATGGTTCATCCAGTGTCAACATTTGTTTAAGTAATTTATTTTGCGTCACATATTTCAACTGACCAATGGCCATGGCACCTATACCATAAGCCTGAGTACCTTCAATCAAAACGCCATCATCCCCTGGCGCAACACCTTGTACGCCTGAAGGCGGCACTGCATTTACATCGGCAGCAATTTTCAATTGTTTAGCGTGAGATAAGTGTTCTTGGCTAATGACCTGAATACCTGCAGCCGCTGCACAAATCACAATATCTGTTGTGGCTAAAACATTTTGTTTAAGCGTATCAGACGAACCATCCACTACCTGCATATTCACCTTATATTGGGCGTTCCAAGCGGCGGCTTTAGGTTCAACATCTGCTACTGATTGATGTGCCACCATTTGCACATTTGCACCCTGAAGGGCTGCAATAATGGAAACACAACCACCCACTGGCCCCGTAGAGCCAAACACGCTCACTGTTTTGCCGCTTAAATCTTCACCAAATTGCCTTTTAAGATGAAATTCAACCTTGGCAATCATCGCACCTGCCGTAGTAAATGCCCCTGACGGATCAGCAAGGACAGAACATGCAAAAGGTGGAAGCATCGCTTTTTTGCTAGCTTCCAACATTTGCATGGCAAGATCAACATCGCGCCCACCGATAAAGAGAGCTTCTCGCTTCACGCCAGACACACCACGTGAAAAAATAGCGTCTTGCGTAAGTCCTGTCACCTCGGATAACGTCACATTGGTATAAGACATAATCTTGTCAAAGCCCGAATCAAATGCCATGTTGGTATCAAACGGGCTGGCATTTTTTGCCGCTGTAATTAAATGCAAAATGCTGGATTTTTCCATATAAATTTCCTTAATATTTGGTGTGAAAGGTTTTCGATTATTAAAACCTATTCACGTAAAGCCGCTTTTAGGGTGTTTACATTAAAGCCGCCCCTAGAATGTACTTTTTAGAGCCAACCTTTAACTAATTAAGAGCAATTATTTCATTAGCTTCTATCACTTAATTCTCGAATTAAACGGGCTTTTATCAATCTATTCCGTTAGATTCAACAGATATCAGCTTCACCTAAGGTCAATTTTCGCATCTGTCTAGCAGATAGCCTGTGTAACCTTAGCACCATGATTACACGCACCGCAAATCATCCATGACAGCATATTATCTACAAAAATCATTTCAAGTTGCTGCAAATGCTTTTCAGCTTCAGCCGCATTTTCAAACACGGCAAACCCTGTTGGACCCCAAGAGCTTTGCCCAAAGCAAGCCACACCCATTCGTTCCAGATGTTGCAGCACTGAACCTACCTGCTTGCTTGCATAGCGTCCGCCTTGCGCGGGCGCAAAATAATCACCAACGTGTAGTTGCAATTCTTGTATGCTGTTACCAAAAGCGGTTAAATCGCGCTCAACCAAAGCAGGCATAGCCTGCATCAGCACATGCCTGCATAAATGTGCAGCCAGACTCTCTGGGAACACAGGCAACTGATTAAATGCGATGCGTTCTTCTTCACCATGAATGCCTGGCTGGCTTGAGTCAAATATCAGCAAAATACGCCAATCTTCAGGAAAATCATAACGCACCAATAAGGGTGGTACCTTTGAGATTTCTCCAGGTGATGTTGCCGCCCCAATACTTGAAGCACGCCCACCGTCAATTAACAACCCGCCATGATTAAAAGCTGCAATACCAATACCAGATCGGCCGCCGCGCCCTGTCAGCTCTGCAATTTTTTCTGTACTTAAATTTAGGTTGTATAGTTGGCTAATCGCCGCACCAACGACCAAGGCCAATTGTGTGCCAGAACCTAAACCTGCATGTTCCGGAATAAGCTGCTTGATGTTGAGCTTAACGGCGCCATTAAGGTTAAGTTTTGTGATAAGTTGTTGCGCGATATCTGATACCCGCGTGGTTTCTAATCCTGTGACGATTAATTTTTCAGCGGGTATTGCAGACAATTCAATTGCGGGCGACGCTAAACTTAAGCCTATGCTACCAAACTTTCGCCCTAGCCCTCCATGCAAATCAAAAAACCCCATGTGCAAACGTGCCGAACTATTTACCAACACCTCAGGGCTAGTTACTATCGTCATAGACTTTTTGTTTTGATTATTCATTAATTAAAATATAGCAATTAAATATGGCAATTAAATATGGCAATTAAAGTGCAGCGCTATACAACTTAGTAATATATGTGATGCATTTTAGCTGACAGCGATAACTTTTCATATGCTAACAGCTAGCGTTCACAAATCTTTACTGACAAGTGCGTATTTTCAGGTGACAGCACCCCCATATTTAGGCAGAATAGATACCTAAGTAAGAATAATTAAATATTTAATCACTTGTTTGAACATCTAAGGAACTATCATGTCAGCCCACGTTATTCCATTTGAAAATCTACGCAATGTAGACGTCCCTTCAGTCGGCGGTAAAAACGCCTCTTTAGGTGAGATGATTTCTCAGCTTTCAGCAAAAGGTGTACGCGTACCAACGGGTTTTGCAACCACCGCTGATGCGTATCGCGAATTTTTAGCCCAAAACGGTTTAGACGTCAAAATTAATGCTGAGCTTGATAAATTAAACGTAGACGACACACAAGCTCTCGCCATCTGTGGCAAGCAAGTGCGTGAATGGATTATGGCAGCACCCTTCCCAGCCGCGCTAGACCAAGCAATTGCAGAACAGTACGCAATACTCACAGCCAAGTCTGGTAACGGTGCGACGTTTGCTGTGCGCTCATCAGCCACGGCAGAAGACTTACCCGATGCTTCTTTTGCCGGTCAACAAGAGTCATTTTTAAACATTCAAGGCTTAGACAACATTTTGCATGCCATTAAAGAAGTATTCGCTTCTTTATACAATGACCGTGCAATTTCATACCGCGTACACAAAGGCTTTGTGCACGCAGACGTAGCATTATCAGCTGGCATACAGCAAATGGTGCGTAGCGACATTGGCTGTGCTGGCGTGATGTTCACCATTGACACTGAATCAGGCTTTAAGGATGTAGTCTTTATTACCTCTTCTTACGGCCTTGGCGAAACGGTGGTGCAAGGTGCCGTGAACCCTGATGAATTCTATGTACATAAACCAACCCTGGCCCTTGGCAAACCATCAATTGTACGCCGTACCATGGGTTCAAAGCTGATTAAAATGGTGTTCAGCGATGCTACACAGGCTGGTAAAAGTACCCACACCATTGATGTAGATGCTACTGACAGCGACCGCTATTCACTTTCGAACGAAGACGTTTTAGAGTTGGCCCGTTACGCCATGACCATTGAAGCACACTACGGCTGCCCGATGGATATTGAATGGGGTAAAAATGGCGTCGATAATAAACTGTACATCTTGCAGGCGCGTCCTGAGACAGTGAAATCGCAAGAGTCTGCAAACAACATCACCGAAACCTTTAAACTAAACAAACACAAGGCAGTACCATTAGTGGTTGGCCGTGCAGTAACGCAAAAAGTGGGTGTGGGCCCGGTACGTATCGTGCTCGACCCGGCAGACATGCATTTGGTACAACCTGGTGATGTATTAGTGGCCGACATGACCGACCCTAATTGGGAGCCTGTGATGAAGCGCGCGAGTGCTTTAGTGACCAATCGTGGAGGTCGTACTTGCCATGCAGCGATCATTGCACGTGAACTTGGTATTCCGGCGATCGTTGGCTCAGTAAATGCAACCGACATTCTACGTGAAGGTGAAATCGTTACCGTATCGTGTGCTGAAGGTGAATCAGGCTTTGTCTATCACGGCGCACTTGAGTATGAAGTCAGCACCCAAGCGACCGCAACACTTTCTACAGCACCTTGCAAAATCATGATGAACGTAGGCAACCCTGACATGGCATTTGGTTTTGCAAAAACACCGAATGACGGCGTTGGGTTAGCGCGTTTAGAGTTTGTAATCAATAACATGGTTGGCATACACCCTAAAGCTATTTTGAATGTTGATGCCATGCCACATGCAATTCAAACCACGATCAAAAACCGTGCACGTGGCTATGCCAGCCCTAAACAGTTCTATATCGACAAAGTGGCTGAAGGCGTTGCGACGATTGCCGCCGCCTTTTATCCAAAACCAGTGATTGTGCGTACTTCTGATTTCAAATCTAACGAGTACAAAAAACTGGTAGGTGGTGAAATTTACGAGCCGGATGAAGAAAATCCAATGATTGGCTTCCGTGGCGCAGCGCGCTATATGGCTGAAGACTTCAAGGAGTGCTTTGCCATGGAATGTACTGCCATGAAGAAAGTGCGCGATGAAATGGGCTTAACTAACGTAGAACTGATGATTCCTTTTGTGCGCACTTTAACTGAAGCAAAAGCCGTGACCGAGATTATGGCTGCCAATGGCCTCAAACGTGGCGAAAATGGACTGCGCCTGATTATGATGTGTGAAATTCCTTCTAACGCCTTGTTGGCAGAGCAGTTCCTGGCCTATTTTGATGGCTTTTCAATCGGCTCTAATGACCTCACGCAACTTACATTGGGTATGGATAGGGATTCAGGCATTTTGGCTGATGGCTTTGATGAACGTAATGATGCCGTGAAAGCATTGATTAAAATGGCGATTCACACTTGTAATCGCCTAGGCAAGTATGTGGGTATTTGTGGTCAAGGCCCATCAGACCATCCAGACTTTGCAGAATGGCTCGTTGCTGAAGGCATACAGTCTATGTCACTCAACCCAGACACTGTGGTAACTACCTGGCAAAGGCTAGCCAAGAAATAATGGTGCCAAATATAATGGCAAAAAAATAATGCTGAATCGCACCGTATTCTTTATTTCAGATGGTACTGGCATTACTGCTGGTGCTTTGGGTAAATTGCTTGAGCACTTTCCAAGCACCAATTTTACCCAAGTACGCCTGCCGTTTACGGACACGCTAGATAAAATCAAGCTTGCGCAAGAAGCAATTCTGCACGCCGCTGAAGAGGACGGCGGGCGTCCAGTGGTCATTATGTCTTTAGGCGACATTGCATTACGAAGTGCCTTAAAACAATCCAATGCTTATTTTATTGACCTATTCAATACATTTATTGACCCGCTAGGCCTAGAGCTGGATCAGAAACCATTAACCGGCGCGGGCATTGCTCACAGCGTTATGGGTACTAAATACAATGATCGTATGGAGGCAATCAACTTTACACTGAATCATGATGACGGCATGACAAATTCCGGCTTAGAAGAAGCACAAGTCATTTTAATTGGTGTCTCGCGCTGCGGAAAAACCCCTACCAGTGTTTATCTCGCCATGCAGTTTGGCATCAAAGCAGCCAATTACCCGTTGATTCCAGAAGACTTTGAACGTGGCACTTTGCCAGCAATATTGCATAAACACCTTGATAAGATTTTTGGCTTAACCATTAAGCCAGAACGCTTACATGCTGTACGCAATGAACGTAGGTCTGGCAGCTTTTATGCCTCTTTAGACAATTGCCGAAAAGAAATTGCTACTGCAGAAGGCTTAATGCGTAACTCTGGCATTACCTGGGCAGATTCTACCAGTCGTTCGGTTGAAGAATTGTCTGCAATTATTATGGAAAAAACTCGTAAACCCGTTTAGTAATAGTGTTTCATTGGCCCATCTAAAATCCCTTCAGAATCTGGCTTCACACCACCTATTCGCTCTCTAGGTCAGCTGTAAAAATAGGACTTTCTAAAGTCTATTGAAATAAAGTCACCAAAAATCCCAACACTGCAAACATTGAAATCAACTTAATAATGCTAACCTTAAACTTAAACAAAGCGACAAAACCAACTACAGCAAGCATGACTGCCAACCAATCAATACTGAGCCCTACTGTATTTTGAATATAAATATCATTGGGCACAAAAACATGCCTTGCAAAAAACAATGCCAAACTTAAAATCACGCCAACCACGGCTGCTGTAATAGCTGTAAGCGGTGCAGTAAACTTCAAATTCCCTTGCGTGCTTTCTATAAAAGGACCACCCATAAAAATAAATAAGAATGAAGGTAGAAAAGTAAAAAATGTCACGATACTGGCTGCCACTACACCAGAGAGTAAAAGACTTTCAGCACCAAATATCTGCTGAGTCCAACCACCTACAAATCCTACAAATGCCACTACCATAATCAACGGGCCTGGGGTGGTTTCACCCAAAGCCAATCCATCTATCATTTGCGTCGCTGTCAGCCAATGATAATGATCGACTGCACCTTGATACACATAAGGCAATACCGCATATGCGCCACCAAAAGTGAGTAACGCTGCTTTGGTGAAAAACCAACCCATTTGCGTGAGCGTAGCCTGCCAACCGTACGTCAGCACCAACACACCCATTACTATTAACCACAAAACCAACCCTGAAATTAATATTTTTATTAAATGTTTGAGGTCAAATTTAGCATGTTCAGGTGTAGGGGTATCATCGTCAATCACCGCTTTGCCGTAATGTTTATCAGTTGCTTTGTGCCCACTGCCTGCATTAAATGTAGAAGGAGAATAACGGCTACCAACATAGCCTATTAAAGCAGAAAATAGGATAATTAATGGAAATGGTAACCTAAAGCCTGCAATGGCGACAAAAGAAGCAAAAGAAATCAGCCACAACCATTTGTTTTTTAAGGCGCGGCTACCAATGCGATAAGCTGCAAATAACACAATAGCAACTACCGCAGGTTTAACGCCGTACAACACACCGGCAACAACAGGTTGGTTGCCAAACTGTAAATAAACATACGTCAGCGCAATCAAAATAAAAAGTGAAGGCAACACAAATAAACAACCTGCAATCACCCCGCCCTTTGTCCGGTGCAACAACCAGCCAATGTATATAGCTAATTGCTGCGCCTCAGGCCCTGGTAGCACCATGCAATAATTTAGTGCATGTAAAAAACGTTTTTCAGAAATCCAGCGTTTTTTCTCCACTAAATCTTGATGCATTATCGCAATTTGCCCAGCTGGGCCGCCAAAGCTGATAAAACCCAGCTTTAGCCAATACCAAAAAGCCTCTTTAAGCGTGGGTGTATTTGGTGCATTTTCAAAATGATTGGAATCGTCCATCTTTTTTATCATGGCATATTATCCATTGAAGTAAGCTTTCCACATTCTTGTAAACAAATAAGCTGGCGAAAACGATAGTATGGGCGATTAGATTGATACTTATCAATTAATACTTTTTAACTGCGATTGTCCATTAGACGAGAATATACGTAAAAACCCGTTCGTGGTGATGCTGAGCTTTGTCGAAGCATCGAACCATGAATTGCCCTTCGACANNTTCGACAAGGCTCTCCTGAGCAAGGTCGAAGGGCTCAGGGTGAACGGAAATTTGGCTAACAGACAATCTCGGTTTGAATAAAAAGATTAATTGTGTTCACTGGCGGAAGAGGCGTCCACCAATCCCACTTTCGCTAACATTCGTACTGGTTTATAAATACAATATATAACAGTTACTTATACAACATTCAGCTTGCACACGTTCGCCAAAGTTTGCTACAATCCCCATTAACGGGTAAGAACTAGGGTAAGAACTGGAGGTTAGGCGGATGGCTAAAACAATTGAGTTAATTACACCAATATCGGTAAAGACTTTACCTGCTGGCTTTCATTCTGATGGTGGCAATCTATACCTTCGCGTTAAAGATACTGGGGCGCGTAGCTGGGTCTTTAGATACAAACAGGCTGGCAAGGTTACTGAGATTGGATTAGGTGCATTAACGAGCCGTTCACTAAAACAGGCGCGTGAACTTGCTGGCAAGATGCGTACAGCCGTTAAAGAAGGTAAAAACCCAGCCCCATTAGTCAAAGTTAAATCAGACGCACCCGCAAAAACATTTAAAGATTATGCGTTAGAGCTAATCGAATCAAAACGCGCTGGCTGGCGTAACGCAAAACACGCGCAACAATGGGAAAACACCTTAGAGCAATTCACATATTCTAAGATTGGCGCAAAACTCCCCGCTGACATATCACTAGCAGACGTTAAAAGTATTTTATTGCCTATGTGGGGAACAACAACCGAAACAGCCGTTAGGCTTCGCGGACGCATTGAATCGGTACTTGACTATGCCGCCGTACATGAAGACGCTGACAGGCGCAACCCTGCACGCTGGAAGGGCAATCTCGATAAAGTTTTGCCACCACCTAGAAAAGTAACTAAGGTAATACACCACCCAGCCGCAAGCTACAATGAAGTGCCTGACATCATGTCACGCTTACGCAATAAAGACACAGCATCCGCATATAACCTTCGCTTTACAATTCTAACGGCTGCAAGGTCTGGAGAATCACGCGGTGCGCTATGGAGTGAGATAGATACTCAAGCCAAGGTTTGGACAATCCCAGCGGAACGCATGAAAGCAGGACGCGAACATAAAGTGCCACTGTGTGATGAAGCTATCGAAATACTCGCCATAATGAAAACATGGAATATAAAGAACTCTGACATTGTTTTTATTGGTGGGCGGGAAAAACACTTATCGGATGTAGCTATCAATAAAACATTACACGCTATCAATCCAAACGTAACAGTGCATGGCTTTCGCTCAACATTCCGCGTATGGGGAGCAGAAACAACATCAATGCCTAGTGCAGTATTAGAGCTGGCACTAGCACACGTTAATCAGAATGAAGTTGAAGCCGCCTATCAGCGCAGTGACTTATTCGAGCGTAGGCGCGACCTTATGACTACATGGGGTAATTACTGCAAAACTAAAGGCAATGTTATCCAGTTGGTACAAAACGCATGAACAATAAGACATTTGGTTAGGTGAAAATTGTGGAAGATGATGTTCTCGATAATTTGATGGATGCAGACATGAACCTGCTTGAATGGCGCAATTCACAGCCCTATGATGGCGTGCTTGGAAAGTTGGAAGATTGGGTACCTAAAGCGATTAAAACCGAATTTAGTCATATTCGGAACAAGTTACTTGATGCCATGAATTATAAAGAGCTAGTCAAGGTTAAGAAAATAAGACAATGGATAGATGAATGTTACAGAAAGCAAAAATTACAGGGAGATGAAATTTATCGTCCATCCATTCCGCCAAAATTTTTGCGAGATATTAGTTATTTGGCACTTATCCAAAATGCTAATTCTTTAGATGAAACTAAAGGCTTGCGTATGCTTGCTAAATACGAAGCTACTATAGGCGCAACTTACAGCAATGAACAAAGTAAGCGTGCAAAAGTGCCGAGAAAATTAACACAACCACAAAAAGAATACATTACTAATAGATACATTAAAGCAAAAAATGAAGGTAGCGTTTATCAGCGACAATAGACCCACCCCATGCCGCCATTAACATAGTAGATACTTATTATTTTTTTATGTAACCAAATCAATCGGGTAAGAACTACGGTAAGAACTGTACAAACAAAAAAACATTACATCAAGTAGACATAAGGCTTTCATGGATATTCTTGGCGGAAGAGGCGGGATTCGAACCCGCGTTAGGCTATTAGCCTAAACACGCTTTCCAGGCGTGCGACTTAAACCGCTCATCCACTCTTCCGAAAACGGACGCATTATAGTGCATATTAGTACAAAACCCTATATACCAATCTATGCCCTGCTTTACAGGGCTCTCCAGACGGGCGTAAGGACATGGTTTGTCAGGCAGATGACACCAAAAATGGACACAAGAACGCCACCAATGAACCTCCCTCACTCTGATAGACACCGTTATAGTTTAATCCTTAGGGTGCCACCAATCGTGTGTAAAATCACAAACCAAGGTTTGTTATCAATGGTGCATAAAATGGTGCATAAATTAAGAATTCATACTCCCCACGCTTATTGCGCCAAACATATCCGCCAGTTTGCGGGATTTAAAATCTTTGATGATTTCACGCGCGGCATTCCGACCCGGAATGCCGGAGACCCCACCCCCAGGATGCGTGCCGGAGCCACACATATACAAGCCTGAGATTGGCGTACGGTAATCGGCATAACCAGCCACAGGTCGCATTGAATACATCTGGTCAAGGTGCAGCGAGCCATGAAAAATATCGCCGCCGATCAAATTAAACTCACGCTCAAGATCTAGTGGAGAGAGAATACGCTGACCAATTACCGCATTGCTGAAGTTTGGTGCAAATTCAGTCATGGTCGCGACAACCCTTTCTGCCGCAGCTTCCCGTTCATCATCCCACGACCTGCCGTCTGGCAGCTTGGGATTAAAGTGCTGGCAAAATAGGCTTGCAACGTGTTTGCCTGATGGCGCCAAGGTAGTGTCCAGTGTAGATGATATCCACATTTCGATAGCTGGCCGTTGTGCATAGCCTTCGGTGTAGGCCTGATCATAGGCTTTCTGTAAATAGCTTAGAGATGGGCAAATCAAAATGCTGCCCTGATGATGCAATTGCAAATGCTTTCCAGGCAAACAACTAAAATCTGGCAATTCCGATAACGCGACGTTCATACGAAAAGAGCCAGACCCAGAACGATAACCGGAGATTTCCCGCTTGAATGTAGCGGGAAGCAATGCGGGGTCTACCAAGCGGTCAAACAGAATGCGCGGGTGGGCATTGGAAATTACTGTCTTAGCCATGATATGGCGACCATCGGTTAATACCACCCCACAAGCGCGACTGCTTTCCGTGATAACTTCGGCAACACGAGCATCGGTTTCGATACTGGCACCATGTTCCACAGCATCACGCGCGATTGCCTCAGAAATCGCCCCCATTCCGCCAATGGCATGCCCCCATGCGCCCTTAATGCCAGTTGCCTCGCCAAATACATGATGTAGTAAAACATAAGCGGTTCCAGGGGTATAGGGCGATTGGAAGTTACCCACGCTACCGTGGTAACCTAATTCACCCTTAATAGCATCTCCCTTAAACCACTTATCCAGCAGATGTCCTACACTACTGGTCATCAGTTCAGCAAAGAAACTTCTTGCGGGGCGACTCAAATGCCTTGTGGCGGCACCCTGGCTAGCCAAATCAAGCAGCGATTTCCAGCCACCAGCCAGATTAGGCGGTGTTTGCAACGCAACTCCTCGCACAACGTCAGCCACTTCGGTCAGAAGTGCCTCAAATTCCTGATAGGCTTCGCCATCACCTGGTGCCAATGAATTGAGTTGTGCCACCAAATCACCATGGTGCTCGCCTATGGTTAAATAGCGCCCATCTTCTGTCGGTACTGTGATATCTTGTTTCAATCGGACGATTTTCAGGCCATGCCGAGCCAGTTCAAGATCACGCTGTATCTGGGGATGCAACATGCTCACCACATAAGAACAGGTAGAGTTGCGAAACCCCGGGTGAAACTCCTCGGTAACAGCGGCACCACCAATGACACTTCTGGCTTCAAGCACCTTGACCCGAAAACCAGCACGCCCCAGATAAGCCGCACAGGCAAGGCCATTGTGGCCGCCACCAATAATCACCGCGTCGAAGGTATTGCTCATGACATAATTCCCATTAAAGTAATAGCATGTTCAGAATTTATCTTTTTCAAACTACGCCAACACGTTGGCTATAGCTAATCTTCTAAATAATGGCAGTGCTTACCTGTTATTGCTTCAACCCTCACATTTGTCATACCTTTGGGCGTCAGAATCTGGTGCCTTCAAGTCACTGGATTCCGTGTCAGCCAGTGCTTGGCTTGTCCGTGGAATATGCTAACTAAAGCTGGCTGTTCGCACGCAAAAGCATGGAATGACAATATGGGCTTAATGGGCTGACATTATTATTGGGACTGGCTATAAAAGCACTTACAGCCCAGTTTTGAAGCGTGTAAAAAAGCGTGTCATGGTACGGCGTGTATTGTTATCCACGTTACCTGGAGGAATCAAATTGGCAACATCCGCATCTGACAGATAGATGGATTTATTATTTTTAATTTCAGGGTCCACAAATGCTGTAGCTGCTTTGTTAGGGTTTGCATACGTCACTGCATTGGTGATACCTGCATGCACTTCTGCCTTGAGAATGTAGTTAATAAACTTATGAGCATTACTCGGATGTGGCGCATCAGAAGGAATCGCCATGGTATCCATAAACATTAGCCCACCCGTTTCAGGCACCAGCGCTACAATATTTTGAGTGGATTTATTTTCTATCGAGCGTTTACGCGCATTGCTAAAATCCCCCGCCCAGCCTAAGGCTACGCAAACTGAACCGCTGGCTAAATCCTCAATTTGTCCACCCGAGTTAAAACGACTGATATCTGGGCGCACTTTTTTAAGCATATCAAAAGTTGCTTTGTAATCTGCTGCATTAACACTATAAGCAGGCTTACCAAGGTAATGCAAAGCCACTGGAAAAATATCGGAGGGGGCATCCAGAAAAGTGATGCCGCATGATTTCAGTTTTGATGTGTAGGTCGGGTTAAACACCAAATCCCAAGCATTATCTGGCATAGGCATAGTGCCTAATGCTTTTTTCACTTTATCTACATTGATGCCCACTGAAACGTAACTCCATAACCAATTCACCAGATAAGCATTACCC
>CXWL01106155.1_pt1 | contig 14821 bp, 14 predicted proteins | sample 590931 | NCBI WGS metagenome assembly CXWL01 (sample SAMEA3498368, study PRJEB10139) | groundwater metagenome | biome: water well; material: biofilm material | place: Germany | collected 2015-04-27 | reverse complement strand
TTTGAGAACCAAACGATAAGAGAAATTCAACTTGATTGCGATTGGACTGAAACAACAAGAGAAAAGTATTTTGCATTAATAAATCATTTTAAAAATCTTTGTGCCGAAAAGAAAATTGAAATAACCACTACAATTAGGTTGCATCAAGTAAAGTTCTATAACAAAACTGGTGTTCCGCCAATAAAACGCGGAATGTTAATGTTTTACAATATGTCCGATGTTTCTGATATGAAAACAAAAAACTCAATTTATAATGAAGACATTGCAAAAAAATATTTAGTAAATTTTGACACATATCCGCTTGCGCTTGATGTGGTTCTGCCGGCGTTTAGCTGGGCTTGCTGGTTTAGAAATGGAAAACTAAAAAATCTCATTAACGATGTAAAATCAAAATATTTAGAAAAGGATTCAAGTTTTATTAAAGAAGACAAAAATATTTTTCGCGCTACTAAAGATTGTTATCTTAATGGTAATTATATTTTATCTGGAGATTATTTGCGCACAGAAGAAACTGATTTTAACACAACACTTGCTGCAGCAGAATTAATTGCTCCACACATAAAAAATAAAAAATTAAATGTTTCAATCTATCACCTTAACGGGGAGTTTATAAAAAACTATGGCACAGATAAGTTTAAAGATGTTGTTGATTGCTTCAATTAGCAGTTTTGTTCTTTTCTTTAATTCGGACAGTTCAAAATGTTGTGGGCCATATTATGATGAAAATCCTTTCTTTGATGGACTATTTGAGCCCAATATTATTAAAGATGAATCTTTATCGGCTTTTTTTCTTAGTTCAGGTTTCTTTGCGGATTATTCACATAAAAGCTTACTGAATCCAGAAGTAGAAAATATCCAGCGGTGGCAAAAGTTTTTTCATGATAGTTTTTCATATGAGGATATCAAAACAGTTATTTATCAATCTACACTTGAAGCAATCAAAATCCTTATGTCTGCAACAACAAATAAAATCGAGACAGTACTTCCAAAAAGATTTGAAAAAAACAGTTTAGCAAAGTCATTAAAAACTGGAAATTACCCGGAAGCATTTGAATATATAGTTTTTGCAAAAGAGTGTGAACCTCACGTTATTGATAACCGAAATTATAGCTGGAATGAACTAGTCCGTGATACCTCTGCAATGAAGGATTTATTAAACCGGGGCACGCAGCTATATTCTATCTGCAATGATAAATATTTAAAAGAAAGATATGCATATCAATCTATAAGACTTGCACATTATCTAAAGAATTATGATTTAACAATTAAACTCTTTGATGATTTGGTCGCCCCGCTTAATACTAATAGCCCGATTTATTATTGGTCTCTTTCTCATAAAGCTGGTGCAATCCGAAGTAAGGGAGATGTTACCTATTCATCCTATTTGTTTGCAACCATTTTTGATAAATGCTTAAGCAGACGGCTTATTGCCTCCCAAAATTTTAAGGGTTTGGACGCTTCTTTATTGTATGAAACTTTAGATTATTGTAAAGACAATCATGAAAAAACTGCCGTTTGGTTTTTACATGCTTATCTAACCGATGATTTAGGAAGTGCAAAAAAGATATATGACTTAGAACCTGATTCAAGATATTTAGAAATTCTTCTAACGAGGGCAATTGATAAACTTGAGAATGATATTGTTGAGTATTGGAATAAAGACAAAAATACACGTTGGTCAAACCAATTTATTCGTTTGGATTATCCTAATTTTTACAATTTTGTTAAAGACTGCGCCCAAAAAGAAAACACTTTCAGACCATATTTCTGGTATTACGCTGCTGGCTATATTTCTATGTTGCGGCAGGATTTTAATGCGATGAGAAAAAATTTTAAAGACTCAAAACGATTACTTCCCAAAGATGAAACTGAATACTTTGATAGAATCAGAATTTTAGAAATTCTAAGCAAAGTTGATGAACAGGAAATAATTGATGAAATTTTTGAAGCAAAGATTCTTAATGATGTAAAATGGGTGTTGGATTTAAAGAAGTATAATTCTGATAATGCATTTAGCTGGATGATGAAGAGATTTTCTGAGAAATATTATAAACAAGAGGATACCTCAAAAGCACAGATGTGTTTGGGTTTTAGGTTAGGTAAGGGTGATTATAAAAAGACAGTTTCCTGGTTTGATTATCTTTCTAATCCTGGGAGCGCTCCTCTTGATAAAATTATCCGGTTTGTTGAATCAGATTACAATAGAACAAATTTTGATAAATATTTAATCGAAAATTTTTGCTACTCAAAAAAAGACCTTTACGAGATCAGGGGTACGTTGCTTTTATCAAAATATGATTTTGAAAATGCACTGCTGTGGAATTTTTCAGATATTAAAAATGAACTTTCTTATCTTCCCGCAGATCCCTTTTTAATGAATATTAAAGATTGTCATGACTGTGATGCTAAAGCATTAACTTCAAATCCATATTCTAAATATTCGTTTGCCAAGAGAATGCTTGAATTAGAAAAAGAAGTANNAAAAACAGAGCAGAAAATTATTTTCTTTTGGCTAATGCCTACTATAATATTACATACTTTGGTAATTCTTGGATGATCGTAGATTTTTATCGTAGTTTAGTTTCGGAGACATATGATCCCAATTATTTAGATTGCTCAAAGGCTGAAGACTATTATCTAAAGTCGATGGTTGCTTCAAACGATAAAGAATTTAAAGCACGATGTCTATTTATGGCTGCTAAGTGTGAACAAAACCGATTTTATATCGACAAAGGTGTTTTTCAGGGAACGATCGATTATTATCCATATGATTGTGAAAAAAACCCACAGATTAAAAAAGAAAACTATAGAATGTATTTTAAAAACTTAAGTGACAACTACTCAAAAACTGAATTCTATAAACAAGCACTTAAAGAATGCAAATACTTTAATTATTTCGTTACCCACAATTAGAAAATATTTATGAAAGAACTTGCAACAATCGGACTTCTTACTTTATCAAATACTTTTATGACTTTTGCATGGTATGGTCATCTTAAGTTTGCTGAAATGAAATGGTTCAATAAACTTGGGCTCGTTTCTATTGTGTTAATCAGTTGGGGAATTGCATTGTTTGAATATTTTTTCCAGGTTCCCGCAAATCGTATTGGATATAAAGAATTTGGAGGTCCTTTTTCTTTAGTGCAGTTAAAAGTAATTCAGGAAGTTATAACACTTGTTGTGTTTATTTTTTTTTCTCTCGCACTTTTTAAGAATGAAACTTTTAAGATGAATCATTTTATCGGATTTATCTTTTTAATACTTGCTGTCTATTTTATTTTCAAACCATGACATTTTTATGAGCTTGGTTTTTTTTCCAACAGAAAAAGATTTACGTAAGTGGTTTGAAAAAAATCATAAAAAAGAAAAAGAACTTTTTGTGGGATATTATAAAGTATCAACTAGTAAACCATCAATAACCTGGTCGCAATCTGTGGATGAGGCACTTTGTTTTGGTTGGATTGATGGTATTCGCCGGAGTGTTGATGAAGAAAGTTACTGCATAAGATTTACTCCAAGAAATCCCAAAAGTAACTGGAGCGCGATCAACATCAAGAAAGTTGAAGCGCTTATAAAACTTTGTCTAATGAAACCAGAAGGATTAGCTGCTTTTTCTTATCGCAAAGAAGAGAAATCCAAAATATATGCCTATGAAAATCCTGCTGTAATCTTTGATAAGACTTATGAAAAAAAGTTTAAAGCAAATAAATCCGCCTGGAAATATTTTAAATCTACGGCTCCAACTTATCAAAAAATAACAACCCGCTGGGTAATGAGCGCAAAGCAGGAAGAAACAAGAATTAAAAGATTGGAAGAATTGATTAGTGATTGTGCGGCGGGTAAAAAAATAAAGGCAATGAATTATGGAAAGAAATAAATTATGAGCAAAATACCTCTTCAAGTAATTGATTGGAATACTATTTCTAAAACCGAGCATAAAGGAGAAACAGGAACATCCTTCTGGCAAACGTTGCAATACGATGGCTTGCGTGTTCGTGTTGTTGAATACAATGCTGGTTATCTTGCTGATCATTGGTGTAAAAAAGGTCACATTGTTCATTGTCTTGAAGGTGAGGTTTTTAACGAACAGGAAAATGGCGGGAAACATTTACTTAAACAGGGAATGACATACATCGTTTCAGATGGCTTGAGTTCGCATCGTTCTGTTGCTAAAACAGATGTTAGACTTTTAATAATTGATGGTGATTTTTTAAAATACGATTTATATGAATAACAATTTTATACCATTTCCAAACTTAACAACAGAAAGATTATCGTTAAGAAAACTTTCAATCGATGATGCGAATGAAATATTTTTTTTGCGTTCAGATGAACATATCAACAAGTATATTGATAGACCAAAAGCCATCACAATTGAAGATGCGAATAACTTTATTAACAAAACAAACCATGCAATTGAAAATAATGAGTGTATTGATTGGGCAATAACTTTTAAAGATGATTCCGGACTAATTGGCTCAATTTGTTTTTGGAATTTTTCTTTAGAGGAAAACAAGGCAGAAGTTGGTTATGAACTGCTTCCTGATTTTCAAGAAAAGGGGATTGCACAAGAAGCGCTGTGGGCGGTTATCAAATTTGGGTTTGATGTGATGGAGATCAATACAATTGAAGCGTACACTCATAAAGAAAATACGGCATCAATAAAACTTTTAGAAAGATATAATTTTAAAAGAGATTTGCATGCCGAATCTAAAATTGATTTTACAGTTGATAATCCAAATACTTTTGTTTATTCACTTAATAAAACATTGCAGTCATTGTAAGGGATGAAATGACGAAGCAATCTGTTCATCAATAGATTGCTTCTCCCGACAAGTCGGGATCGCAATGACCACACTACTATATTTTTCCCAAGAACTTTCCAATCGCTTCGTTTACTTCAGTTGGTTTTTCAATCGGGCTCATATGCCCGCTACCTTTTATAATAACAAACTCTGCGCCGTTGATTTTATCCGCCATTGCTTTCATAACCGGCGGTGGAGTAAGCGCATCAAATTCTCCACAAATTACAAGTGCGGGAATTTTTATTTTACTTAAATATTCTGTTGTATCATTTCTTCCCATCATTGCAAGCAAACAACCTTTAACTCCAGCAGGATTAAGTGCTGATGATTTTGCAATTCGTTTTTCAAACTCTTGTTTATTGTTTTGTTTATAAATATTACCATAGCAGTTTGTAATAAAATCTTTTACGAACGGAGCTAAACCTTCGGTGCTAATTCTTTTAATTGCAGCAGCACGTTTAATTTTCCCTTCGTTGCCATCTGCCTCAGATTTTGTATCGCATAAAATCACTGCGGAAAACTTTTCTTCCATTCTCTCAAGAGCACGCAATCCTATATATCCTCCCAATGATAGTCCGCAAAAAATTGGTTTATCCAATTTTAATTCATCTATAATCGTTTCTAAATCATCAACAAATGATTCCATTGTAAATTGGTCGTCACCTGCAGAAGTTTCTCCAAGTCCACGAATATCATAGGTTACACAAAAATACTTTTCACTCAATTCATCAACTTGCGCTTGCCACATTGTGTGATCGAATGGAAAACCATGAACAAATACTATTGATTTGTTTTTACTGTTTCCTTCTAGAAAAACCGATAGTCCGTTAATTATTTCTTTCATCTGAATTCCTTTTAAGTTAACATTTTATTTGAATAATGAAAATCGAATGATGATGTATTTGCGTTTTACTTCGCTATTCTAAAATCTTTATTCGATATTCGTTATTCATTTAAACAATTTTTACTTCTCAGATGAAATTTAATTCATTATAGCTTATTATTCACTTAGGAAAATAAAATTATTATATAATCACTCCTCTTTGTGCCTTCGAGTCTTCGTGGCAAAATCTTTTCCGCCACAAAGACACCAAGACACCAAGTTAGAATCAACAATAAAAATGAAAATAGCATTTATTACAACAGAGTGCGTTCCCTTCGCTAAAACAGGCGGACTTGCAGATGTTGCCGGCTCACTTCCCAAGGCACTAGAAAAACTTGGCTGTGAAGTAAAAGTCTTTCTTCCAAAGTATCATTCAATAGATGAATTAAACCATGGTTTGCATTACAACTGGACAATTGGGGAAATGCTAATTCGTGTTAATGGCATTGTACGCTCAGTTCATCTTCATGAGGCAAAGCTTCCTGGTTCTGGTGTAGAAGTTAATTTTATTGATTGTCCATATTACTTCAATCGCGGCAGAATTTATACTAACGATATGGATGAAGATGAAAGATTTATTCTTTTTAGCAAGGGTGTGATTGAATCTTTGCAACGATTTGGCTGGGCGCCGGATGTTATTCACTGCAACGATTGGCAAACAGGATTGATTCCACTATTTATAAAAGACAATTATAACTGGGATAGAATGTTTGATAAAACTGCAACTGTTTTTACCATTCATAACATTGGTTACCAGGGAAGATTTTCTAAATCAACATTGTTAGCAGCCGAAATTCGTGGCGACCTATATTACCCCAATGGTCCGGTTGAGTTTGAAGACTCTGTTTCTTTTATGAAAACAGGAATTGTTTTTTCTGATATGATAAATACTGTAAGTAATAAATACTCTCACGAAATTTTAACTGAAGAATATGGAGCTGGATTAAATAAGATTCTTCACTCTCGTAAAAAGGATGTTTATGGAATTTTAAACGGAGTTGATTATGAAGAATGGAACTCCGAAACAGATAAGTTTCTTCCGTATAAGTTTTCTGCAAAAGATTTATCCGGCAAAACAAAAAACAAAAAGTTCTTAATGGAGCATTTCAATCTTCCGTTTGATGAAAACAGACCTCTAATTGGGGTTGTTTCAAGATTAGTAATGCAAAAAGGATTTGATATTTTTTCCAGTGCTATAAATGAGTTTATGAGTCTTGATGCACAATGGATAATCCTAGGAAGCGGTGAAGATAAATATGCATCCTTTTTCCGTGGATTGTCGCAGTATTTTCCGGGTAAGATTGCAACTTATATCGGATACAACAATGAACTTTCACACCTTATTGAAGCCGCGGCAGATATTTTCCTAATGCCTTCGCGATATGAGCCATGCGGACTGAATCAAATTTACAGCTTAAAATATGGAACCGTTCCGGTGGTTAGAAAAACCGGCGGACTTGCAGATACAGTTAAAGATTGGGATGAAGAAAATTATTTTGGCTTTGATCATGGAAATGGATTTTCTTTTAATGATTACTCAAGCCTTGCACTTTCATCTTCTGTTGAGCGTGCTGTAAATGTTTTTAAACAAAAAGATATCTGGAAAAAAATTCAGCACAACGGAATGAAATTAGATTTTAGCTGGAAGAAATCTGCTGAAAAATATTTGGAGATTTATAAGCTTGCTAAGGAAAAGAGATCTTGATTTTATTTACTATTTTGGATCAACACTAATCATCTGAATTAAACGACAGAACTATGAGAAAGAAACCAATTAGTAATTTATCAGTGCTAAATGAAGCATACAATTATGAAAAACCCTCTGGATTTAGTCGTGGTTTGAGGGTAGAGATAAATGGTGTGACCTTTCTATTCATTTCGGGAACCGCAAGTATTGATGAATCGGGCAACTCGGTGTATGTTGATGATTTTACTAAGCAAACCGAAAGAACTTATTATAATATAAAAAAATTGCTTGAAGCAGAGGGTGCCTCCTGGAAAGATGTAGTTAAGACCACAGTATACATTAAGGATATAAAAAAACACTATGATAAATTTAATAAGCTGAGAATAGATTTTTTTAGACAAGAAGGTGTTACTCTATATCCTGCTTCTGTTGGAATTCAGGCAACTTTATGTCGGGAAGAATTATTGATAGAGATGGATGCAATGGCCATAATTAAAAACAAAAAGAAATCTGGAAAAAAATTCAGCACAACGGAATGAAATTAGATTTTAGCTAGAAAAAATCTGCTGAAAAATATTTAGAGCTTTATAAGTTGGCTAAGGAGAAAAGAGGTTAGTTAATCAAGAAATGAACTTCTCGCATAGATTAATTTTACTAGTTTCCGTGTGTATAATCCTGTTTTTGGGCGGACTACACGCTGTAAAAACAAGGAAATACTTTAAATAATTTATCTTGCTGCAAATAACGAGTTAGGACACATTTGAAGTCAAATACTAAAAAATATAACTATACTCATTGGTTGCGTAAGGTGAGTTAGTAAGATTTTTTATACAAACCCTTTTTATTTAATCAGCTCTTTATATATTTGCCGAAGCTAATTTAAACAAATTGCTCAAATCCGATTAATATATTTGTTTTCTGTAAATACCAATTTCTAAAAAATGATCCGTAATTAATATTTTGCGGTGTCTAAAAATTTTAATGCCATTACAACTAATTTAAAAGACAAGGATCACAATGACGAATCTATTACGAGCATATTGCTTTATTACACTGTTAATAACCGGGACACTTCATGCACAGGGGATAGTTAACGGCGGGTTTGAATCCGGACGTAATAATGGCTGGACTGAATATAGTCAGGGTGGTTTTACACTTATAGGCACTGCTGCATTCTTTGCTTCCGGATCAATTACACCACCCGTTACTCCACATTCGGGGCAATATATGGGACGGATTGGTGGTTATAATTATGAAATATGTTCGCTTTCACAAACGGTAACCTTGCCAAACACAACACCATTGTATCTTAAATTCTATTACCAGGATCGTAACGATGTAGGTTCCGCATGTGACGCATTATGGGGAGGGCAGATCCGGGTTTATATAGCAGGACAATTACTGCTTGACACCTATATCTGTTATTACTACCAACACGAAACATGGACTGAGGGATATTTTGATGTTTCTGCCGTAGCGGGACAAACAGTTCAAATTGTTTTCCGTGCTGATGCCGCACATTCTTCCTGGTCGTTTCTTTATCTTGATGACTTAAGTTTAACAAATTCACTTACGGATGTTGAGCCTGGTAACTGTCCTCTGCCAACAAATTTTGAACTCAAACAAAACTATCCAAATCCATTCAATCCAACAACAACAATTGGGTTTTCGCTAACCGAAGATTCCTTTGTAAACTTGTCAATTATTGATTTGCTTGGACGCCAGGTTTCTTCACTTGTATCCAAAAATCTTCCTGCCGGAACATTCAGCGCCACCTGGGACGCCTCTGATTTTCCGAGCGGCATTTATGTTGCCCGTATTCAGGCTGGTTCTTTGATAGCAACAAAAAAGCTTATGCTATTAAGATAGTCGAGAACGGCAACTAAAAATTAAATCCATGTTCGTTTTTAGAAATACGTTATTTTTGTCGTTCAACACAATTGATCGCTAATTGGTCATTTATATATGTATATCAATAACTTATTATTTAAGAATTGCTGGCCGTCGCAATATTTTTTATTTGGCCTAAACAATTTTGTGTTTTGGGTTAGGATTAATAATAATACCCGATTGAAAAATAGAATAAAACCTCTCCCCAGCTAACAGGATTTTCAGGAATATCTTTTCTTAATAAAAAACTTCTTCCAACAGCAAACTCTGCGGGTCCAATTGGGGTATCAAAGGCAATTGAACCACCGAGTCCATGTCTCAGATCTTTAAATCTTATCTGCTCTTGTTGTTCCCACGTAGTGCCTAGATCATATCGCAGTTTCAAGTAGGTATCAAAAAAAACAAGAAACGGAAGTTTGTATCTATACATAAGCGAAGCTAAAAGAATTTGTCTTCCTCTGTATTCATTTTCGTGCATTCCCAAAAAGGACTCTTGCCCACCTAAAGAATATTGTTCACTAAGCGGAAGTGTTTTATCAGCAAAACCAAAACTGATTTTGGGCGAAATTACTGATTGGTTTGAGAGCGGGAAATAGTTTTTGTACAGAAAACTTATGTTGCTGTATCCAACCTCACCTCCAAACACAGATAATGCTGTTTCATAAAAACCTGTAAAGTAAGCTCCACTTTCCGGAAAAGGATACTTGTCCTGTGTATCAATTGTTGATGAAATTTTAAGGCTTACGATTTTTATCTTACCTGGAATGCCGGGCTCTCTTTCTTTATTTATTATTTCATCCCATTGATATCTACCTTCAAAAATCAAATTTCCAAAACGACCAACTTGCGTCCCTAAGCTGATAGAAAGACCATAAAATATTTGCCTATATTTTCCAGATTCTATTTTTGAAAATGTTGATTTGCTTTGTGTTGAAACCTCCGAGTATGTTTTTACATCATTAAATTTATAGAAGGCATTAATTTTATAAGTAAAGTATGTGTTAAAAATCCTGTTTGCTTTTTGCTCTATTGTGTATGCCCGGTTGTCAAGTCCACCGAAAAATATCAACCCTAGTTCTGTTCCGGTACCAAAAAGATTTTCATCCCTTATATCTAATCCAAGTTGAACCCGGTACTCGTTGTCGCTCCTAAAACTCAGCCGAAGAAGGCTTGACGGCTTTTCTACAACACTAATAATAAGTATGTTTCGTCCGCTATCTTCCTTTACAACCATATCAATATTATCAAACAGTTTTGTGCTTCTTAGATTTTTTAATCCATCTTCCACCACACTAACTTTAAAAAAATCTCCTTCTGCAAAATTAAATTCTCTTGTTATTACGTTTTCATTGGTGATGATATTGCCGGTAACTTCGATTTTAGAAATAATTCCTTCATCAACGAAAATTTTAAGTCTTTTTTCTTCTTTATTATATTCAACACTCTGAATTTTTGCTAAAGAATATCCTTCTTCACGATATAAGTCAATCAATTTTAGTAATCCTGAATTTATTTTCTTGCCGGAATAGTGCTCGCCTTTAAATGGAGCAAATATTTCACTTATTTTGTTTGAAAAAATCAGAGAGATACCTATAAGATCAATATCATCAATAATCGGATTTTCTTCTTTTATAATTGATAAGACACATCCGTTTTCAGTTTCAGATATTTTTACAGCTAAAGATATATAATCTCCGGTTTCAAAAAGTTTGTATAAATCACAATTAATTCTTTTGTTAGATATTGAATTCGCAAATTCATAACTAGAAAAGAAAGATTTTTCTTTTGAAGTAAGACTATCGCTTAATTTTATATTATAGAAATGTTTCTCTGGTTCTTTTAGCGAATTATATATAGTAGAGTCTATTTTATACTTAAGCTCTTTTGTCTTTAGTTTTGTAAACTCGTAACCTATATATAATAGGGTATCAACAAGATTGAAGTTTGTTGCTAAAATATTACCAAGTTGTGGTTCAATAACATAATCTGCTTGTTTAAGTTGTGCTGCGTTGATTAATTTCATCGGGATGCTAACTATTTGATCGGCAACAATCCAAGGCGTTGATAGATCTTTTTCTGCCCACAAATCGCTAGTTGTATTAACTGCAATTACAAAATCGCCGCCATTATTTTTTGCAACATCAACCGGAATATTGGCAATAAGACCGCCGTCTACTAGCAACATAGTGTCCGTTTTAATTGGTGCAAGAAAAAAGGTTACCGACGAACTTGCTCTTAAGGCATTACTTAGAGATCCCTTATCCAAGACAACCAAATTTCCGGTAATCAGATCCGTGCAAACTGCTCTAAATTTTTTTGTCAGCAAGTCAAATGAAGTGTCTGAATGAAGTGGAGCACTAAATGTTAATATATTAAGTTTGTTGGAAAGTTTTTGTCCATCGTTAAACGATGTGGGCAGTATAGGATTTAGCCCATCAAGTCTTAAAGAAAAAACAGCTCTATCCTCGGTAACTTTTTGATCAACAAAAAGATCTCTGCGGTTTGACTGGTTGCTTAAGGTAAGTAAATCATCCCAATCTGTTTTTCGCGATATCGAATCAAGTTCATTTACACTATATCCTGCAGCATAAAGTCCACCAACAATGCTGCCCATGCTTGTTCCGATGATTATATCAATTTCTATACCTGCTTCTTCTAATGCTTTCAATATTCCTACCTGAGATAAACCTCTTGCGCCACCACCGCTTAAAGCTAGTGCAACTTGTGGTTTATTAGATGGCACAAAATCAGTTAGATCAAAAGGAAGTTTTTTTTCTTTTAGATCTAAGGACAAAACATATGATGATTGAGCAAAATTATTTGAGAGAAATAAAACAAAAACTATAAATAATATTTTTATCCGTTTTCTCATGTATTTAGTTGATTCTCAAAAACGGGAAGTGAATAATTCTATTTCTTTTTCTTTTGCTGACCCTTTGTTTTATCCTCTGCCGCTTCCATTAGTCGCGACATAAACCCTTTTTTCTTATTTGGGTTTGCTACAGGAACAAGCTCAACTGTTCCACCTTGATGGTTAATATAATACTGCTGTGCAATTGATAACACGTTAAACATAAAATAGTAAAGATTTAATCCCGATGGAAAACTCATAAAAAGAAGCGTTAACATAATGGGCATCATATAAATTAATGCCTGCTGTTTGGGATCTTTAACTGTCATTTTCTGTTGAACAAATGTTGTAATACCCATTAATACAGCTAGTCCGCTTATCTCTTGAATGCCAACAAGTGGTAATTTTGTACCAAGATTAAAAATAACATCTGGTTGAGATAGGTCAGTAATCCATCCAACAAAAGGTTGTTGGCGCAAATCTATCGCTGATTGGAACAGTCCCCACAGAGCAACGAAAATGGGCATTTGCAGTAACATTGGCAAACATCCGCCGGCAGGATTTACACCGTATGTTGAGTAAAGCTTCATCGTTTCTTTATTCATCTTTTGTGGATCGTCTTTAAGCTTTTCTTTCAACTCTGTAATCATTGGCTGTAAGGCCTGCATTTTTTTCATAGATTGATAGCTAGATTTTGTAAGCGGATACACAACTATCTTAATGATTATCGAAAAAATTATTAAAACGAATCCGTAGTTTGGAATTATTGAATGCAAAAATTGGAAGAGTGGAAGTAATACATATTCAGCAATTGGTCTAACAACAAACTTAAGACCGAAGAAGCTACCAAAATCAACAATTTTAACTAAGTTTCTTCCATATGCTTTAAGTTCTTTATAATCAACCGGGCCGACATAAAGTGTAAAGGAGTGACTTTCAACATTTTGATTTTGAAAAGGAAGTGTTAGTCTTACATTATATGTTTCATGATTTCCATCCTTTCCTACTATTTCGTGGGTTCCTTCAATATATGCACCTTCAACTTTTTTAGGATCATCAGGAATTATTATTGCAGCAAAATATTTATTTCTGACCGTAAGCCAATCAACTCTTCCACGAAATTCTTTAACTTCTTTTTCACCAACCGAAGAAGTATTTACAATTACCTGTTCATCCCCATAAAAAACGCTTGCGTTAGAATAATTTGCTTCATCAACCGAGTTTCTTTCAACCGAGCGTATTCCGTTACTCCATACAAGATCATAAGAATTACTACTAATAAGATTATTGAATCCAGAAAAAGAAATTTCGCTTTTAATCTCGTATTTGTTTCCAAAGAAAGTATACGATTTTGTAAGTATTTTGCCCGGTTCTAGCTCGAAAGAATAATTAATCGTTAAAGAATCTTTTTCGTTTATTTTGTAAGTACCGGCTGGTTTGTCTGAATTGAATGTTATTTCTTTTGTGTTAATTCCCCGGCCATCAATAGAGACAAAAGAAAGATCATAAGTNNCTATTAGTTGTACGTAATTATTATAATTTGTGTCGTCATCACTTTTTGTAGAATACCAGTTGTTAAATTTGGACAAGAAAATTTTTCTAAAATTTGCTCCTTTGTTTGAAAGTTCGACTCTGGCTAATTGTGTTTTAATTACGACCTGCTCTTCCGGTATGTTTGAATTAGCAAGATTTAATTTTTCTGTTTGAATTTCTGCGGGAATTGTTTTTGATACAAAAATACTATCTCTAGAAATTGTACTAACAGAGTCTGTTGTTTTTGTTGTTTCGCTGTTTACTTTTGGTTGTTGCTTTGGGTCTGGCGCACTTATATAAAGCCATAAAACCAAAATAGCGCCAATTAAAATAAATGCAATTGTTGTTTGCTTATCCATTTACTAAACTCTGATATTAAATTATATTTGAATAACTCTTAATTAATTCCGGTATGCTGAGAAGTGTAGTTATTTGTTGAAGTTTTTTTTTCAAAATATTCTGTCAAATCTGTTGCTTGATTTTAATTAGCAGTTCAATAACACCTGGAGAAACATCGATTAAATGTACTTTCCTATTATTTGCCTCAGATAACCGATTTGGAGAAAAAACCAAAAGTAAATGAACTTTTTTATTCAATGTTTTTTCTAATAATATTTTCTTATTAACTCGATAAGTTTCTTTTATTAGTCTCTTAACTCTGTTTCTCCAAACCGCCTTGCCTGCTTTTTTTGATACCGCTGCGGCTATTTTTATTCCCGATACATTACTATCTTCACATAAAAATTGCACCCTTATCCTTCTATCAGAACTGAATAGTACCTTTGCAGAACTATAAATCTTTTCAAAATCTCTTTTCTTTTTTACCCTCTCATTGCGGGTCAAAGAAAAATTTTTCAAAGTTATTACTTCTCATCACTAACGGTAAGTTTTTTTCTACCCTTTGCTCTTCTGCTGGCTAAAACTTTTCTACCGTTTTTTGTTTTCATTCTTTCTCTAAAGCCATGTTTGTTTTTTCGTTTTCTGTTACTTGGCTGAAAGGTTCTTTTCATTTTGTTACTCCTATTTTACATAAAGGTTGTAAAAATATAGATAGATTCAAATTTTTCCAACATTTTTAAGCACACACTTGCTGTAAATCGGAAAGAAAGTTTTACATTTGCCATCTAGAAATAGCCATAACACAATTTTATTAAAACCAATTAGTGCGAAGG
>CXWL01029740.1_pt1 | contig 14825 bp, 13 predicted proteins | sample 590931 | NCBI WGS metagenome assembly CXWL01 (sample SAMEA3498368, study PRJEB10139) | groundwater metagenome | biome: water well; material: biofilm material | place: Germany | collected 2015-04-27 | reverse complement strand
GGCGCGGCGGGCACGGGCGGCCGCGGGCTAGTCATCAAGAGCGTTACCGTGAATGACGAAACCAGCCAGCCGCCTTCAGTCGCCCACCTTTCGCCTCGGGCGAAAGTCGAGCGGCTGATCAAGCAGGTGCGCGGCCGCAAGCGCGCGTTGATTCTCACCCACGACAACCCCGACCCCGATTCGCTGGCCTCGGCGGTGGCCCTGGCGTGGATTCTGGAACGTCGCGCTCGGTTGCAGTGCCACATCGCTTACGGCGGCATCATCGGCCGGGCCGAGAACCTGGCGTTGGTGCGGGTGCTGAAGCTGCCGGTCTTTCCCGTCGGTGACGTGCAGTTCGACGATTACGACGTCTTCGCGCTCGTCGACACCCAAGAGACGGTGGGCAACCACGCGCTGCCTGACTACTTGAAAGCCGACATCGTCATCGATCACCACCCTCCCCGCGAAGGCTCGCCTCCGGTCGCCTTTCTCGACGTGGGTGGGCACTACGGCGCGACTTCCACCCTGCTCACCGAATATTTGCGGGCGGCGCGCACCGAACCCAGCCCCGAGCTGGCGACGGCGCTGTACTACGGCATCAAGGCCGACACGCGCGATCTGGAACGAGAGACCCGAGAGCCCGATGTGCGCTGTTACATGTGGCTTTTTCCGCGCATCGATCGCGCGCAGTTGGCGCAAATCGAGCACCCCGAATTGCCGGTGCGGTACTTTCAGCTCTACCACGCGGCCATCGAGCGGGCGAAGGTGTACTCGACGGCGGTGATGACCGATTTGGGCCAGGTGTACACACCCGACATGGTGGCAGAAGTCGCCGAGCGCATGAGCTTCATCGACGTGGTGAAATGGTCTCTGGCCTACGGCAGCTACAAGAATCAGCTCTTTCTTTCCCTGCGGGTGAGCGACCGCCGCATGAACGCCGGCAAGCTGGTGCGCGACGTCTGCGAAGGCCTGGGTGGATCAGCCGGTGGCCACGGCAGCATGGCGGGGGCGCGACTGCCTTTTCCCGGCGGGGGGCCGGCACGCACCACGCTCAAGCGCGAAGTGGTGAAGCGCTTCAAGCAAGCATTCGGGGTCGAGGGCGAGCGGGGAACCGCGCTGCTCAACCTCAATGATTTGCCGTGATCTACTTGGATCACAACGCCGGCGCGCCGCTGTGGCCTGAGGTCGCGCGCTTTCTAGGCCAAGCGTGGACGGCCGACCCAGGCAACCCTTCGAGCGTGCATAAGGCCGGCCGGGCGTGGCGCAGCCGTTTGCAGCAAGCGCGTGAGACCGTGGCGCGGCTGTTGGGCTGCGAGCCGCGCGAGGTGATCTTCACAGCCTCGGGTTCAGAATCGGCTTCGCTGGCGATCACCGGCGTGTGGCACGGGCGCAAAGACCTCGCCAAGCAGCGCATCGTTTCCACCTCGATTGAGCACCCTGGTGTACTGGGTGCGCTTTCAGCGCTCGAAGCGCAAGGCGCGGAAGTGATTCGCGTAGCACCCGGCGCCGATGGCCGGGTTTCCTTGGAGGCGGTGCTCGAGCAGCTCACGCCCGCGACCGCGCTATGCACGGTGATGTGGGCGAACAACGAGACCGGGGTGCTGCAGCCGGTGAGCGAGCTGGCGCGCGCCTGCCATGAACGCGGAATCATTTTTCACACCGACGCGGTGCAAGCCATCGGCAAAGTGAACGGCACTTTGCGCGACGTTCCCGCCGATCTGCTGTCGATTTCTGGGCACAAGGTGGGTGCGCCTCCCGGCACGGGTTTGCTGATCGCTCGGCCCAACGTCGATTTGGCGGCGCTGGTACCCGGGCATCAAGAGAAGGGCCGGCGCGGAGGTACTCCCAACGTGGTGCTCCTCGAGGCCCTGGCACTGGCGCTCGACCTGAGCATGCAGCGGCGCGAACGCGATGTCGCTCGCATGCAGAGCTTGCGCGAACAGTTCGAGATTTCTCTTTTGCGCGAGCTGCCGACGACCATCGTGCATGGGAAGACAGCTCTACGGCTGCCCAACACCAGCAACTTCAGGCTGCCCCATACCGACGGAGAGGCGCTGCTGATCGCGCTCGATCTCGATGGCATCTGCGCTTCATCGGGCGCGGCCTGCGCGTCGGGCTCGCTGACTCTATCGCACGTACTGACGGCGATGGGGCTGTCGTCGGCGCAAGCGCAGTCGACGATGCGGTTTTCGTTCGGACACACCACCACCGAGGCAGAAATCGACACCGCGGTGGCGGCGATTGTTCGGCACGTGGCGGCCTTGCCGCCTTCGGTCTAGCGGCGCGGCTGAGAAAACCGGCCAATCGACGCGGAATGCCCTCACCCCGAATGAGGGGTTTCAGCAAACAGCCCGCGTACCACCGACGAAATCGCCAGCGGCGTGCCCACGCGCTCGTCATAGAGCCCGGTCAAGGCATCGGCATATTCGCGCGCGGAAGCAAAGCGCTCATCGGGTGTGGACGCGAACGCCCGCTCAACCACCTGCTCGAGCTCGGGCGAAATGTCGGCGCGCAACTCGCGCACCGGCGTGAATTCTTGTTTGCGAATCTTCTCGAAGACATCGTCAGGGAAATTTCCCGAGAAGGGCCGCGCTAAAGTCAGCAACTCGTAGAACATCACCGTCGCTGCCCAGAGATCGACCGCGGGCGAGATCTGCCCTTCTAACGCTTCGGGCGACAAGTAATACGGCTTGCCCATTAATTCCTTCGCGCCGCCGTCCATCAACAGCCGAGCCACTCCGAAATCGCCCAGCTTCAATTCGCCCGTGCGCGAGACGAAGAAGTTCGAGGGGCCGATGTCACAGTGCACGATGCCCAGCGGCTTACCCGTGGGGCCATTGAGCGTGTGCGCGTACGAGAGCGCTTCCAGCAGGGTCTGCGTCAAATACACCGCAAAGTCGATGGGCCAGGGCACGTTCTTCTTGCGGCAGCGGCGAATCACCTGTCCCACGTCTCGCCCTTCGATGAGCTCCATCACCATGAAATAAGCGTCACCGTCCAACCCGACTTCATGCACGCGCACGATGTTGGGGTGCTCCAGGAAGCGGCTCAAGTCCGCCTCGCTGCCGAACCGGGTCAGCGCTTCGGGGTCTTTCTCGAGCGCCGGCGACAGTCGCTTGAGCGCGAATTCTTGCCCCGCGTGAGGCCCTTCGATCGCACGGCCTCGATAGACCTCGGCCATGCCTCCTTTTCCCAGCATGCCCAAGAGCTCGTAGTTCCCGAGCCGGGCGGGGGTCATTTGGGCTTCCGCGTCTTGTCGGGGCGGTTGGCAGACTCGATGAGCAGCTTCTTGAACTCGGGCTCGTCGCGTAGGTCGTTGACATCAGGGTCTTGCCGCGCCCGATCAGCCAGCGTGGTCGCCCCGGGGTAGCTGAACGCCACTTTGAGCGCTTCAATCGCCTCGCGCCTCTGCTCGAGCTTCGTTCGCGCGCAGGCCAGGTTGTAATAGATGTCTTGAAGCTCGAGATCATTGGCTTTGCTGGCGCGCGCCGCTTTCAGCGCCTCTTCGAAATCGGCCGCGGCCGCGCTCGGGTTCTTCAAGTTGATGTGCAAGACGCCCAGCATCGTCCACGCCTTGTGCACGCTGCTGTCGCGCGCCAGGCTGGCCTGAGCCAGGGTCGCCGCCTTCGCCAGGTTGCCTTCTTGCATCGTGCGGTAGGCGTCGGCGAAGAGCTTCTTCGCTTCTTCTTGCAGCTTCTGCTTGTTGGCCCCGTTCTTCTGCGCCAGTTGCGCGGCGCTCAAACCCGACTCTCGTTCCAGCCGCTGCAGATCTTCTTTCGTCGCCGGCACCGCGCGCAGCCGCTTACCGTCGAGCGCAGGTGAACGGCAGCCGGTGTCGAGCTTCACCTCGCCCGACATGCCGTCCGAAGCCACCAACGCCAGAAACGGGTACGTCTTTTCTTTCTCGCACCCCGGGCCGTCTTGGCACACCAGCACGGTACCGACGAAGACGTTGCCTTCCATCGCGCCGGTGAGCACCTGCAAGTCGGCGGGAAACTGACATGAACCCCCGCCCCGAACCCGGCCTGCTACCCGCCCGTCGTCGGTGGAGAGCTCGATGATCCCCAGTTCCGAAAGGCGGTGTGGCCCAACCAGAACCGTCGCCCCCGCGTGCGCGCTGGACACCAGCAGTAGGCTTAAAGCCACGCTTTTAATGTGCGTTCTTCCCACCAAGAGATTAGCGAACTTACCGAAACTGCCTCACGAAGTGCATCTCACATGTTGCGTAATCACTTTTGGTGTTCATATTCTTGCGGGTGAGGAAGGAGCTATTCCACGGTCTGTCCCCTGCGGGGTGCGTGATGGGCAGCGAAAATTCGAACCGATACGTTCATTAAGGGAATCTTGCCGCGACCTGGGTGCAAGCCCTCCACCCGAGAGGGAAGTCGAAGGGTCGCTTTAGATTCCCACCTGAATCACGAAGGGTTCAATAGACGTTGACCACACGGCCCACGGCGGGGGACTTTTTGTTTCGGACCAAGGCGCAGGCGCGGCGGGAATTGGAAGCACGGCGGAGAGCCTTGAGTACCGAAGAAGTCGTAGTGAAGGGGCGCGAGGCGCAAAAGCACCTCGCGTCCCTTTCTTTTTTTCAGACCGCGCGGGTGGTCGGCCTCTACGCCGCGCAACCCTTCGAGGTACCCACCTTTGACCTCGCGGCCCTGGTGCGCTCGCGCGGGGGAATCGTCTGCTACCCCAAGGTGACCGAAGGCAACCGGCACCTCACCTTTCAAGCCGTGGCGGACGAGGCCGCGCTGGTACCCGCGGGCTTCGGCATTCTCGAGCCCGGNNCACCCAAGCCCCCGAGATGCCCCTGGAGCAAATCGATGTCCTGGTGGTGCCCGGCGTGGGCTTCACCCGAGGCGGCGCGCGACTGGGCCGGGGGGGAGGCCACTACGACGCCTCCCTTTCGCAACCGCGATTTCGCGGTATCAGTGTCGGGCTCGCATTTGCTAACTGCATCGTCGACGAGCTACCTAACGAAGCTCACGATCGGGCCGTGAGTTGGGTAGTCTCGGAAGATGAGGCCGTAAGCACGTGAGCATCGAGGAACCGACAACAGAGCCGAAGGCGTTCTACTTTGGGCGCCCTGCCCTCGTGGGCTGGCTGCATGCACCCGGCGCCAAGGCACGCAGCGCCGCGGTCGTGCTCTGCCCATCGTTCGGCTACGAAGAACTGTGCACCCATCGCCACTTGCGCAGCTTGGCTTCGCTGCTCGCTGCCTTCGGCTTCTGGGTTTTGCGCTTCGATTATCTGGGCACGGGTGATTCGAGCCCCACCGAGCTCGCCAGCGAACAAGTGAGCGGCTGGCTCGCCAGTATCAACACCGCGGTGGGCTGGGTGCGCGAGCAGCTGCATGTTGACGAAATCGGCCTCGCCGGCTTGCGCTTTGGGGGCACGCTGGCGGCGGTCACCGCCTCGCAACGAAATGACATCGCCGCCGTGGTGATGCTGAGCGCGTTTACCAGTGGGCGCTCGTACTTGCGCGAGCTCAAGGCCCTGTCGCAGCTGGGAGCCCAGCCGGGGACAGCGCCGTCACCCACCCCGGGCATGGCGCTCGAGGCAGCGGGTTTCTCGCTGTCGACACCCAGCCTCGAAGCGGTAGGCGAAATCGACCTCGGTAAGCTGCGCGCTGCTCCGGCCTCGAAGGTGTTGGTGATGCCCCGCGACGACGTGCCCAAAGACGATCGCCTGGTGGAAAAGCTGCGCGGGCTCGGCGCCGCCGTCACCCTGGAGCCCTTCGTGGGGTACGCCGACTTCGTGCGCGATACGCACTTTGCGAAAGAGCCGTCGCAGGCCTTTGCGCGGGTCGGCGCCTGGCTTGACGCCGCCTTGCCTCCCACCACCGCGATACACCCGTCGCCCACGTTCAGCACTCGGCTTCGACCCGAGACTTTGGGTTGGGCTGAAGAGCTCGTCACCTTGGGCGACAAGTCGCTCTTCGGCGTGATTTCAGCGCCCGCGCATTCCACAGGGGGCGACGGAGCGGTGGTCTTTCTCAATACCGGCGCCAACCATCACATCGGCAACCATGGGCTGTCGGTTTCACTCGCACGGGCACTGGCGCGCGATGGGCTGACCTGTCTGCGCTTCGACATCTCAGGCACGGGCGACAGCCCGGCGCGGCCCGAAGCACAAACGCCCGGACTCTACTCGAAAGAGGCCTGCAACGAAGTGCGGCTGGCCATCGATGCGTTGGTGGCTCGCGGCAAGACCCGGGTAATGCTGGTGGGTCTGTGCTCGGGGGCGTACCTCGCTTTTCACACCGCACTCGCGGACACCCGGGTGCAGGGCTTGGCGTTGATCAACGCGCAACGCTTCACCTGGGCCGAGGGCGACTCGCTGGAGATCGCCACCCGGCAGGCGTTCAAGTCGACCCGTTTCTACTGGCAGGCGCTGCGCGAGCCCGAAACCTGGCGACGCCTGGCCTCGGGCGACATCAACGCGCGCGGCATCGCCACGACCCTCTTGGAGCGGACCACGGCGCGGGTGAAGCGGCGCGGCCGCGAGGCGCTCACTGGTGTGCTCGGGCCCGCGTGGGAAAAAAACGAGGTCGCGCGCGGGTTCTTGTCGCTGTGTGATCGCGGCACCCAGACGCTGCTCGTCTACAGCGATTCAGACGGAGGCCTGGACGAGCTCGAGAAGCACTTGGGGCCTGGCGCGGGCCGGCTGCGGGGCCGGCGGCAAGTGCACCTCAACATTCTCGAGGGAGCCGACCACACCTTGAGCTCAGCGGTTGATCGCAAGCAGCTGGAGACGCTGATGCGCGAGCACGCGCAGCGCATGTAACGCCACCGCGTCTCTTACCTCACCTGTTCTTCTCTCGTGGCGGGGCCAGCCATGATTGCAGCCGCTGCCGCAGCTCGATCATCTCGCGTGACGAAGGCTCGTCACCCCAGCGCGACAGATACGCCTGCGTTTCTTGCAGCGCTTCGGGCAGCCGACCGGAGCTGCACAGCTCGATGGTGATGCCGACCTGCGCCTCGGGCGCGAGCGCTCCATCGGGGAAACGCCGCAAATATTCCTGCCAGCGTGCGATCGCCGGATCACCCTCGAGACCACGGCCACGCAGCGCCAGCTCGAAGAGCGCGTTCTGCGCGGCGAGATCAGAACCCGCGGCGACATCGCCCAGACAACGCGTGAGCTCGCTCTCGCTCAACCCTTGCTGGCAGCGCTCTGCTTGCAAGGGAGGCATTTGTTTCAGGGCTCCCGGCACCAGCTCTCGGCCGCCTGCCGACAGCGTTCCCGCGCTGGCGATGAGCTGCTCGCCCTTGGAGACAAGCCGTTCTGCTTCGCCCTGCCGTGCCACCACGTACCCTTCTTCAACGCTGAGCATCGTGCGCTCGCCGGTGACGAAAGCCAGAAAGCGCGCCGCTTTCCACGCCACGCTCAAGTGAGGCGTCAAGATGCGGTTCAAGGTGGTGCTGGGCAGGCCGGCGAGCTTGCCTTGGTGAAGCAGAATCTCTTCTCCCCTGCGCTCGGCGCTCACCGGCTCGTTGTCGACAGCCGCGACTGCCGTACCCAAATGTGCCACCGCCGGCTCGGCCAGGGGGCGGAGCAGGACAAATGTCACCGCCGCCAACGCCGCGGTGCCCACTATCGCCAAGGTCACTCCACGCCACGCCGGCGATGGCCTCATCGAGCCTTCGGCGCCGAGCGCGCGCCACTTCGCTTCGCTGGGCGTGTACGTTTCACCCGCGCGGCCTTCGAGCATCGAACGCAAGACCTGACGCTGCGGCCCCGCGTCATCGTCGTCCACAATGCGTTTGGGCTCGGTCATGCTTGTTCCCCCTTATTCAAAATCTCAAAGCTGCCCCGCGGCTGTTGCGAGAGGGCGTGCGCGAATTCTTTTCGGGCGTGAAACAACCTCGTCCACACCGTGTTCACGGGGCAGCCGATCACCTCGGCGATCTCCGAACCCGACAGACCTTCGAGCTCAAAGAGCACGAAGACCTCTCGCTTGCGCCCGTTCAGCTTCGTCAACGCGGCTTGCACCCGGGCCGACGCCTGGCGCTGTTCGAGGTGACGGTGGGGCGTCGGGTTGTCATCGCGTTCTGCTTCGCCTTCGAGGCTGATGAACGTCTTCAGCTTGTGCCACCGACGCCGGGTCGCCGCCACTTTGAGCGCAATGCCGTAGAGCCACGCGCGGGCGTTGCTTACCGCCGCCACGGCTTCGGGCCGTCGTACCAAGATCAAGAACACGTCATGCACCGCATCATCGACTTCGCTCCGAGGCACACCGAGCCGGAGCAGCACCGCTGACACCGCGGCGGCGTGCTCGAAATACAGGCGCTGGCTCAGTGATTCGAAAGGCTTAGCGCCCATAGACCCCTAGTGACTCAACCCCGAACGACCTTCAAAGAAAGGTGCGCTGCACACCGACAGAGAGTGCTCCGCTGAACCAACTCACAGGCACGGTGCCACCACCGGCGACGAGCCAACGTTCTTCCCAAGGTTGCGCGGTGAAGCCTACCTCACCGAGAAGCCACCACCGGTCACTCAGGGCCACGCGCAGGCCCAGCGAAGCACCCGCGATCGGCGCGAACGCCACCGCCGGGCCCGTCTGCTCGAGGCCTCTGGCACTGAGCGCGGTTATCCGGCCCCCGGCGATCACCGACCATTCCCAGCTCGCCACGCCCCACAGGTCATACGCGCCTCGCACCCCCACCGAGGCCTCGCTACCCCACCAGCTCAACGAGCCCACGGCGATCGTCACCGCTCGAGGGGTGTAAGCTTTGAGCGACATTTGCAGCCCCCACCCCGTGCCTGCACCCACATCGAAGCCCAAGGCGCCTTGCATGCCCCAACTCACGCTCCAGTGCGCTCCAACGGCTGCGCGCACAGCCCAGGACCAGCGNNGCCCAGGACCAGCGCGTCGCCGAAGCGGAGGAACGTTTCGGCCGATCGCCGACGTCGTCGTCAAAATACGGCTCTTCGCCGATGCGGCGCTCTTTGTTTCCCCGCGGTAGATCGCCTTTGGGCAGCACCCCTTCAACGAGCGGCGTGTCCGCGGCTCCAGCAAGCTGTGCATCGCCCGGCAATGGTGACTTAGGGCGTGCACGGTCGCGCGGTGCGGGCCCTGGTCTGTCCGCGACGGCGGGTACCTTGGGTGCCGACACCGACACCGTGGGCTCGTCGATCACCGTCTGCTCGATAGCGCTCAGGGCCTGCGTTCCCGCGCCGGCCGACAACCACGACGAGACGAGCAGCGCCACCGTGTGGGCGACATCGGTGCAAGTCGCGCCGGCAACCTTCAGCTTTCTGCGGCCGACGATTTGGCCATCGTGTGCGAGCACTGCAAAAAGAGTGTCGGCGTCGGGCCGCGTCAGCTTCAAGTCCCACCGGCCTGGGTTGCTCAGCGCNNGCTCAGCGCCGTCGGCCCGATCAGCCGTTCGCGAAGTTGCTCCGCCGTGGGGCACGCATCGGCACCCTCGATGTTGAGCGAGCTGTTTTGAGCGAGCGCGCGCACGCCCACCACCGCCACCAGCAGCGCCCAACATCGCCACTGTGAAGCCGCTCTCACACTTCAATGCCTCCTACTGCGCTGCGCGATCGGCGAACACCCACGAGTAGACGGCGCCGCCACCCCCGGGAGGAAAGCGCACGCCACGCACCACCTGCAAGAGGCACGCGTCCAACAGGTGATCGGCGGCGGTTATCGCCTGGTTACTGACGTTGGCGACGATGGTGACCGAACTCACCGCGCCTTCGGGGGTCACCGCCAGCCGCACGCTGCGCGCTCCGCTCAACCCGGCACGACGGGCGAGCGCGCTTTCCCAGCAGACACCGACGCCGACGGCGCGTGTTTGAAACGCATCGCGAACCACTTGGGGCTCGATGATGCCCGCCGGTGCGGAGGCCGAAGGTGCGAAGTACGCTTCGACGTCACCAGCGGCGTCGGGCATGCCTTCACGCTCCGCGAAGCCAAACCGAAAGGCACGCGTGGTGGGCCAGGCGGTCGCGCCCAGAACCGCCTCCACGCAGCGTTCGGTATCGGTCACGGCCGCGAACTCTCCTCCCTCACCGAGCACGTGCACTTTGAGCGCTGGCGCGTGGGTGATGTCGAAGCGAACATTGCGGCGCAACCCCATGCCGCGCTTGAGGCAGGCGCTCACCAGCACCGCGGGGTCAAGCAAGCCGCGCTTCTCGTCGAACCGGCTCGCGCTCAACAGGCGCACGTATTCCAACACAGCCCAACCTGAAGGGTCGCCTGCCGGGGGCTTGAGTTCGAGGGGCGAAGGCGGCGATGCGTGAGGAGACGCAAGCAAGAGCTCGCGCGCGCAACGCCCTGTTGAATTGCTGGCCCCGGTCTTGGCCTCGAACATCCATTCATTCTCGACCCGGGTGAAGGTGAGTCGCGCCACCGGGCTGGCGTCGGCGGGCCAACACACTTCCAATAACTTTTCGAGGGGACCGCGCGGCGCCTCGATGGCCGCTTGTCTAAACGTCACTCCACCCTGTTCCGCGGTCGCGTGGGCGCACCCGGCGAGCATCAGAAGCGACGCCGCGCAACCCGCTAGAGCAAAGGAGCGCATCGCGAGCGTCCTAGAAGACGAGGCGTATCGGCTGTTCGAGCAAGGCTTTAAGCACCTTGAGGTACTGAGCGCCGACGGCACCATCGATCACCCGGTGATCACCCGACAGCGTCACCGCCATCATCTGCCGAACCACCACCTGCCCATCGCGTACCACCGGTGTCGGTGTCACCACGCCCACCGCCAGAATCGCCGACTGCGGAGGGTTGATGATCGCGATGAACGAGTCGATGCCGAACATGCCGAGATTGGAAACGGTGATCGACCCTCCCGTGTATTCCTCGGGCTTGAGCGCCTTTCTCTTCGCGCGCTCGGCGAGATCGCGGATCTCGGCCGAGATCTCGGCAAGGCCCTTGTGATCAGCGTCACGAACGATGGGCGTAATCAGCCCGTCTTCAATCGCCACCGCCACGCCCACATCGACCGCGTGCGACTGCAAGAGCTTGTCGTTGTCCCAGATCTGATTGATTCGCGGAAAATGACGCACCGCGACCGCGGTGGCCTTGACGATGATGTCGTTCACCGACACCTTGAGTTCCATGCCCTTCGCTTGCTCGCGCAGCTTCAGGGCCTCGTCCATCTCGACGTTGATGTGGAGGTAAAAGTGGGGAACGCCGGGCTTCACTTCTGTGAGCCGCTGCGCGATCACCTTGCGCATCGTCGTCAGTGGCAAAGCTTCGGGGGGCGCACCAGTTGTGTAGACGGACACAGGCACCCGCGCCGTGGGCGCGGCGGTCTCAGAGGGAGCGGCGGCTTTGGCGGCGGCCGCGGGTTGCGCCATCGCCTGCTCGATGTCGCGCTTGACGATGCGGCCCTGAGGCCCACTGCCGGCGATTTGCTTCAAGTCGACGCCGGCGTCACTCGCCATGCGCTTGGCGAGCGGAGTCGCCTTGAGCCGCACGCCCGTGGCAGAGGTGGGATCTGGCGGCCGCACCACCGGTGGCGGTGGAGGTGCCGGTGGAGCTGCCTTGCCCGAGCTCGCAGCTGGCGGCGCGGGGGGAACGATCGCGCTCTTCGCTGCGGCGGGAGCGGCTTGCGGGGCCGGTGCAGGCGCTGCACTGGGCGCCGGGGTAGCGGCCTTGATCTGCGCGTCGTCGATCTGCTCACCAGCCTGCCCGATGAACGCGATCGGCCCGCCCACGGGAGCGAGCTCGCCTTCTTTCACCAGAATCTTCAGCAGCACGCCGTCTTCGTACGCTTCGATCTCCAGGTTCGACTTATCGGTCTCGCACTCGGCGATCGCCGTGCCCGAAGTGATCTTGTCTCCCTCTTTTTTCAGCCAGCGGGTGATCTTTCCCTCCTTCATGGTGGGCGAGAGCGCTGGCAGAAGCACCGCAGTGGCCATGTGATTCTCCCCTTACCGGTACGTCACTTGGTTGACCGCGGCGACGATGCGCTCGACGCTGGGCATGGTGGCGGCTTCGAGGTTGGCGGCGTAGCTCATGTTGATGTCCAAGCCGGTCACCCGCTGCACCGGCGCGTCGAGATCATCGAACGCTTCGCGCTGAATCAAGTCGGTCAACGTCGCGCCCACGCTCGCCAGCGGCCACCCTTCTTCGACGATCACCACCCGGTTCGTCTTGCGCACCGAAGCAAGAATCGCTTCTTCATCGAGGGGGCGCAGGGTGCGCAAGTCGAGCACCTCCGCCGATATTCCCTGGGCGGCGAGCTTCTGCGCGGCGTCATTCACGTACCAGAGCAACATGCGCGACCAGGTGATGATCGTCACGTCGGTGCCGGCCCGCTTCACGTCAGCCTTGCCGATGGGAACCAGGTGCTCGCCGTCGGGCACTTCGCCCTTCAGGCCGTAGAGCAATTCGCCCTCGATGAAGACGATGGGGTTGTCGTCGCGAATCGCCGACTTGAGTAAACCCTTGGCGTCTGCCGGAGTCGCGGGCGCCACCACCTTCAACCCCGGGCAGTGCACATAGTGAGCTTCTAACGCCTGCGAGTGCTGCGACGAGAGCCGGCCGCCCGCGCCACCCGGGCCGCGAAACACAATCGGGCAGCGCAATTGCCCACCCGACATGTGGCGCAGCTTGGCGGCGTTGTTGACGATCTGATCCATGGCCAGAATGGCGAAGTTCCAGGTCATCATTTCGATCACCGGTCGCAAGCCCACCATCGCCGCGCCCACGCCCAGGCCCGCGAAGCCGAGCTCCGAAATCGGCGCGTCGACCACGCGCGCGCTGCCGAACTTGTCGAGCAGCCCCTGTGACACCTTGTAGGCGCCGTTGTAACGGGCCACTTCTTCGCCCAACAGAAACACATTGGCGTCGAGGCCCATCTCTTCGGCCAGCGCCTGGTTCAACGCCTCGCGGTAAGAGAGCTCACTCATCGCTTGCCGCTCTCTTTCACCACGGCCAAATGGTTCGTCTTCGGTTCCAGGTCCCAGGTGACTTTGAGGCGATCACCGGGGGGATAAGTCGGCCATTCCACTTTCACACCCCGTACGCGTTCGCGCGGGTGCTGATCAGGCTCACCGGGCACGACCCAAGTGTCTTTGGCCAGCTCTTCCAACCCCGGCTCGGGGGACGCATCGGCGAAGGCCACCGCTTCTTCGCACTCTTTCTTCACCTCGGCGTCGATGGCATCGAGCTTGGCGTCATCGGCGATCTTGCGCAGCACGATCTCATCGCGCAGCCGCGGAATGGGATCTGACCGCCGTTCATCCTCCACCTCGTCTTTGGTGCGGTAGGTGGCGGCGTCTGACATCGAGTGCCCGCGAAACCGGTACGTCTGCGCTTCAATCAGCACCGGGCCCTTGCCCTTGCGACAGTCGATGGCACATTCCTTCACCATCTCGAAGACCTTGAGCGTGTCCATGCCGTCGACGGTCTCGCCGCGCATGTTGTAAGCGGCGGCCCGCTTGGCGATCTCGGGCTCCGCCGAAACGCGCCGAATGTCGGTGCCCATGCCGTAGCGGTTGTTCTCGCAGATGTAGATCACCGGCAACTTCCACTTGGCGGCCATGTTAAGCGTCTCGTGGAACGCGCCCTGGTTCGCGGCGGCGTCTCCAAAAAAGCACACGGTGATGCGATCTTCATTGCGGTAGCGCGACGCAAACGCCATTCCCGCCGCGAGCGGAATTTGTCCGCCCACAATGCCGTAGCCATGGTAAAAATGGTGCTCGATATCGAACAGATGCATCGAGCCGCCCTTGCCCTTGCTGTACCCGGTGGCGCGGCCAAAGAGCTCGGCCATCAGCATGCCGGCGTCAGCCCCGCGAGCGAGTGGGTGGGCATGGTCGCGGTAACCGGTGAGCATGTAATCGTCGGGGCGAATCGCCTCATGGGTGCCGACGGCGACCGCTTCTTGGCCGATGTAGAGGTGGCAGAAGCCTTGAATTTTTTTCAGGCCATAGGCCTGCCCGGCGCGCTCCTCGAACTTACGGAGCAGCACCAGCTTTCGGTACATGCGAAGCAAGAGCTCGGGGCTGTGCACGGTGTCGAAAACTCCTTAAAAGAACGCGCCGATTTCTTAGCGGATTACGGCGAGTTCCGCACAGATTTGATTCCACTCAAGGCCTGGGCTTCAACTTGCGCTATCGCCGCCGCTCACCGCATCGCAAAATGCGGAATAGTGACGATGCGCGGCTCGAGTTCGACTGTGCGCCCCGAGTGATCGGTGTTCAAGTGCACGACCGTCGCTTGCGGAAACCGCTTCGCGTAATCGTTGGCGTGGTTGGGCTCGTTGTCGAAAGCGGCGATGAGCTGCCCCATTTCTTCGAGCTTCTGGTGCGCCACGCGCTTGTAAGCGTCATCGTCTTCCTTGAGCGTGGGCTTCATCAACAGCGACACCGTTCTTCCCGGCACGGGCATGCTGCACTTGATCAGGCACTTCACCGTGCCCTCGCGCATGCCCTCGTGGCGCCCGGTGACGTAGACGACCTGGGCTCCGGTAGCGACGCTGGCATGGAGAAAAGCCGCCGCGCCTTCCATCTCCGTGTCTTCGAGGCAGTACTCACTGGTGAAAAACCGCTCGGCCCAGAACGCCTTCGCCTCTTTGTAGAGTTGCTCGGCGAGGGTAGCGGACAGTCCCGCGGCCACCATCGCTCCCTTTAAATCCCACCCGCTTTTCCAGTGATCAACCTGACAAGCGATGAGCGGAGCCAAATTTTTGAAGCGGCCGTACTCGCTCAAAATGCGCACTTGCCGGGTGCGGTTATCGAAGACGGTGGAATCGAGATCGAACGCGAGCACGCCCCTGGGCCCAAGCGTGCGCGCCTGTTCGAGCACGGCGGTCAATGAGGTCGCCCAGTCGGGGCGAATGCGTTGCGCGAAGTCAGTCATCGAAGGGGCGCCGCTCTAGCAG
>CXWL01122182.1_pt1 | contig 14826 bp, 13 predicted proteins | sample 590931 | NCBI WGS metagenome assembly CXWL01 (sample SAMEA3498368, study PRJEB10139) | groundwater metagenome | biome: water well; material: biofilm material | place: Germany | collected 2015-04-27 | reverse complement strand
ATACAAGGGCGAGATCGAGATCTCGCACCCTGCATCGAGCGGCACGGCCTACACGATCATCGCGGGCCTCGTGCAGCAGATGGGCGAGGACGCGGCCTTCGACTACCTGAAGCAACTGCACAGGAATGTGACCAGCTACACCCGCAGCGGCCAGGCGCAGGCGCCCAACGTGGCCAAGGGCGAGGTCGCCATCGGCGTGAGTTTCATCTTTGGCTTCGAGCGCTGGCGGTATGACAAATTCCCGGTGAAGACCGCCGCACCCTGCGAAGGCACGGGCTACGAAATCGGCGGCATCGCGCTCGTGAAAGGCGCGCGCAACAAGGAGAACGCCAGGCGCTACTACGACTGGCTCATGAGCCCGAAGGGCCAGGCCATCGGCGGCACGGTGGGCAGCCTGCAGTCGCCGGCCAACAAGACCTTCAAGCCCGATGCGCGCATCCCGTCGATGGCCGATGTGAAACTCATCAAGTACGACTTCCAGAAGTATGGGCAGGCGGCCGAGCGCAAGCGGCTGATCGATCGGTGGACCAAAGAGNNTCGGCTTCGCTCAGGTACTCGCCTTTCTTCGTCTTGCCGTAGTAGCGGTCGCCCATGCAGTGGTAGACCTTGGATGTGTCGTTCGCCCACACCTTGCCCGCGCCACCGCCGGGCGCAGCGGCCATGTTGGTGAGGTCGGGTGCGCCTGGCGTCCTGGTGGCGGTGCCGGTGCTCGGCGCCACGCCGGTCTTGTTCACGGCAGCCGACTGGGTCTCGACCGCGGGCGTGGCTGCAGGTGCAGCAGCGACGGCAGCCGGTGCGGTCTTGGCGTCCGCAGCCTTGCCGAACCACGTCTTGATGCCCTTGTGGCCCCGGCAGGCGCCCGACCTGGCGTCGGGCGAGGCATAGCTGTCGTCCTTGCACTGCACGGTGGTGCCAGCCGGCGCATCAGCGGGCACCTGGGCCTGGGCGGCAAAGGCGCTCAGGCCCAGGCAGGCTGCGAGCAGCAGCGTCTTGTGGCGAATCGTTGTCATGGGGGCTCCCCGGGTTGGTTGAGCGCGCAGCTTCCGTGCTCAAACCCAGCGGAAGCTGACCAGCCGCTCAGGGCGTGCTGGCCGTGAACGTCACCGTGCCGCTGTAGGTGCCGGCGGTGCGGCTGGCCGAGTTCAGGTAGGAGAAGGTCCAGTTCGCGTTGCGTTGCGTCACCAGGTTGTTGAAGCTGGTGCCGACAACGTTCACAGGGCTGCCCGTGCCGCTGTTGGGGATGGCCGGCGCGGGCAGGTTGCCGTCGCTGGAAGCGATCGTGATTTCCGACAGGGGAATGGTGTTCGCGCCGTTGGCGAGCGGCGCCGTCGCAGTGGCGCGCAGGGTGACCTGCCCGGCATTGCTGCGCACCTCCACAGGCAGCACGTTGCCGTTGGGCGTGACCGCAAAACTCGGCGCGCCGCCGCTCCAATTCACCGTCGTGTTATTGACGGCGGCGGGCGTGGTGGGAACGCCGGGAATCGAGGGCGTGAGCGTGAAGGTCACGGTGCTGGGCGTGCCGCCGGGCGTGGGGAGGTCGCCGTTGCCGATGCGAAAGAAGATGAACTTCTGGATGCCGATCGTGAAGGTCAGGTCCGCCTGTGTGCTGCGCGGAACGTTGGCGCTGCTGGCCGACGTGCTGGAGTCGGCCCGCGCGGCGGGCATCGTCGCGGCGATGCTCGCCGCGCAGGCGATCGCCGCCATGCCGCGAACTGCGGTGCGAGTGCGTCGGGCACGCCGCATGTCCGCGACAAGCCTCACTTGAGCTCCGCGTCCACCTTGAAGCTGCCCTTGTCCCAGTCCAGCGCGCCGCTGGTCTTCACCGGATAGACGGGTTCCGGCGCGGGCTGGCCGTTCTCGGCCTTGGGCACCAGCGCCAGCGTGCGGGTCTGGCCCGGCAGGATCGGCGTGCCCTCGGGCACCAGTTCGAAGGCGCGGCCCTTGCTGTCGGTCGCGTCCAGGCTGCCTTCGAGGCGGCCGTGCGCGTCGCCGGTGTTGGTCACGGTCACGACGGTGCGGCGCTTGCCGCCTGCCACGCTGCTCGCGATCTGTTTCATATCGAGCTTGGGCTCGGCCCCGTCGAGCATGAGGTACACCGCCACTGCGATGCGCCCGGTCACCGGCAGGCTCAGGCTCGCGCCGCCGCCCTGGATGATGGTTTGCTGCGCGGGCTCGGTGCCCTCGATGGCGATCATGAAGCGGCACTCGCCGCGCGGCGAGCCCGCCGGCGGGTCGATCTGGAAGCGAAACGATTTCTTGCCGCGCGCCGGCACCGTCACGCTGCGCCGCTCCAGTGCCACCCAGGGCCGGCAGCTGCCGGGCTGCAGGTCGTCGTGATAGGTGATGTTGCCGTCGGCCGAGTAGCTCCAGTCGATGGTGCGCACCGACACCTCGGTGGGGGCCGACGCGAGGTTGTGGATGTCCAGCGACTGGCCCAGGCGCACGCCGCTCTTGCCCGACACCTCGAAGCGCGAGGGGGAGACGGCGACCTCGAACGGCGCGGCCGTTGCGGCGCCGGCACAGGCCAGCAGCAGGAGGAAGGAGGAGGCGCGCAGCCATTGCGGCAGCGTGCGGGTGTGAGGAAGACGAAGAAACTTGTTCATGGCAGGGTCTCGATTTCGAAGATCGATTCGAAGCTGAGGGATGCGCCCGATGGCAGGCGAAGTTCGCGCGGATCGATGCGCAGCGTGAGGTCGAAGGTTTCGTTCATCCACGGCGTGGCGACGGTGCCGCTCCAGACCGGCACACGTTCGCCCGGGCGGGCGGTGCCGCTTGCGAAGGCGCCGTTGCCGCGCCATTGCACCTGCAGGCCCGAAGGCGAGCGCAGGCCCGGAATGCCCGCGGGAATCACGTAGAAGATGCGCGCCCGCCGGCCGATGTAGGGCGCGGTGGCGAGCCGGTATTCGATGCGTCCGAACGGCAGGTTGAAGCTGGTGCCGTCGATGGGCTGCGCGTTGCGAAAGTCGGTGTTGATCTGGGCGCGCGGCGAGGTGGAGTCGTCCAGCCGCGCGGCCAGCGCACTGGCCGGAAGCGCCAGGCACAGCAGGAGGCCGGCGCATGCGGCGGTTCTCAGGAGGGCGTGCATGCGCGCCTCACTCCATGGACGCCGTGAAGCGCACGGTGCCCTTGTAGTTGCCGGCCGGGTAGATGACGTCGTTGTCGTAGCTGAACTGCATGCGCGTCGCGTTCATCGCGTTCGACTGGTAGGTGTAGCCCAGGCAGAAGATGATGAGCGGGAACGAGCAGAAGGTCGCGTTGGCATTGAAGCTCGCGATCTGCTGGTTGTTGGTGTCGTTGAAGCGGCCGTTCTGGATGTCGCCCGTGGCGGCGGCGCCGTTGTTGCTGGCGACCCAGCTGATCTGGCTGAAGGGAATGATGGTGCTGCCGCAGCCGCCCGACTGGCACGACAGGCCTGCCAGCGAATCGACCTTGAGCGTCACCGGCCGTGCGGTGCTCGACGAAGTCGTGGGCCGGATCGGCGTGACCGAGACGTCGATGGTCTGCGAGCCCGTCACCGCCGTGGGCGCCAGGGCCACGTTGTTGCCCGTCACGCTGAACGCCACGGTGTCGACGCCGCTCAGGGAGCCGACCCGCAGCGAAATGGCGTAAACGGCGCCGGTGTCCGACACCGTCGTGATGACCGCGCCGGCGGGCATGGCGGCACCCGCCGCCAGTACCACGGCTGCGAGCAGGCCGCGCCACCGGCGCCGTGCCTTGCGGCCGGATCCGTCGACGTGCGCTGCTCGCAAATGCATCAGATGCCCTGTGCGGTGTAAGTGATGGTGTTGGTGTACGTGTTGGCGCGCCAGTTGGCCGGCGTGCCGCCCAGAGCGTACGTCCAGGTGCCCGTGGCCACCACGTTGGAGGTGAATGCGGTCGAGGCGCAGGCGCCCAGGTTCGCGCCCGGATGGGGCAGCGTGCCGGTGGTCGCCACGGTGAAGTCGGCATTGGCCGGACCGCCGGTGAGGATGTTCCATGCACCCATGGCGCAGTTGATGGTGCCCGTGCCGGCATTGGTCCAGGCGTACACGGTGAGTGAGCCGGCCGTCGTGGCGGTGGTCACGGTCGGGGCTGCGCCGCTCCAGTCCACGAAGGTGTTGGCTGCCGTGGCCAGGGGCGCCGTGGGAACGCCGGGGATGCTCAGTGTCGAGGTCCAGGCGATCGTGTCTTGCGTGGTGTTGTTCCCGCCTACGCGCAGCAGGATGAGCTTGGGCACGACCACGTTCAGCTTGACAGTGGCCTGCGCCGTGATGGTGCCGGTGCCGGTGCCCGAGCCGTACTGGCTTTCGGCCATGGCGCCGCTGGTGAAGAGGGAGAGGGCCGCCACGGAAATGGCGAGCATGCGATGGGCGATGGAACTGCGGATCATGAAATTGCCTTGGTTGAGAAAGATGAAGGGAGACACGAAAAAAGACCGGGAAGACACGTCGCTCATTCGCCCACCTTGACCACGGGGATCTCGGCGGTGGCCTGGCCACGCAAGGGAACATTGACGCTCACGCCGCTGTCGCCGGCCGCGCCCCAGGGGAGCGGCACGCTGTCGAGGGTGAGCGTCAGTTGATGGCGACCGGTCGTCACCAGCGGGAATTCGAAACGGCCGTCGCGGTCGGTCGTGGTGCGGTAGCGGCCGTCCAGCTGCACCTCGACGTTGGCGACGCCGCCTTCGCCGGACTGCTGCACGCCGTCGCGGTTGGCATCGAAGAACACGCGCCCGGCCACGCTGCCGCCGCCCGCGCCCGCGCCCGTACCGTTGCCGCGCATGCCGGCGGTCTGGAAGGCGGCGCCCGCGCTGCCCTCCCAGCGCAGATAGATATAGGCGGTCTTGTCGTTGCTGCGATAGAGCTGCGGGCCGGAGATCGACGTCGGCACCACGGCGGCGCGCGCCTGGTTGAAGCTGGCCGCGAAGCCGAGGCGCCAGCCCTTGGCGAGTTCCTTCTCTGCCGTGAGCGAGCCCGAGAGGCCGCGGCTCGTGTAGAGGCCGCCGCTTTGCGAGGTGTAGCGCAGGTTGCCGGCGATGTTGAAGCTGCTGGCGAGCCAATAGCGGAACTGCACGCCCGCCGTGGGGTAGTCGCGCGCCACGCCGCTGCTCTTGTCGTGCGCGTAGCCCAGGGTGGTGGTGAGCTCGGGGCGCATGTTCTCGTAGCGCCCGCCGATCCAGTCCTGCTCCCACTGCAGCTCCTCCCCGGTGGCGGCCTGGTCGCCGAGCACGATCAGCTCGTTGCGCCGCACCGTGAGGCTCAGGCGGCTGCGCGGCAGGTCGAGGAAACGCGTCTGGTAGAAGGCGTTGCCGTAGAGGCTGCGCGAGTCGGCGCTGCTGCTGCTGGCCAATGCGCGCTCGGTCTTTTCGTAGCGCGTCTGGTAGACGCTCACGCTGCCGCCGGCCGACGTGTTGCGGTCGAACAGGTACTGGAAATTGCCGTTCGCACCGGTGCGGCTGTAGCCCGAGAGATTGAAGTTGGCATCGGGCTGCGCGCGCTCGTGGTCGAGGCCGGCGCCCCAGCTCATGCGGTTCGTGTTGCGGTCCACGCGCCAGTAGGCGCCGCGCGTGCCGGCGGCCACGGCGTAGTCGCCGAAGTACAGGTTCGGCTTTGCCGTGTAGGCGCCGAATTCGTGGCGATAGAGGCCGGTGCGCGCGCTCGCCTCGACAAAAAGCCCCTGCGAATCGCCGGTGGCGACGCCCGGCGTCTGCGAACTGGTGCGGCTGCCGAGCAGCGTGGCGCGGGCCTTGAAGTCGCCGCTCTGCGCCACCTCGCGGCCATAACCCAGCGACGTGGCCCAGCTCGTGACGCTCTTCGCGCCGAAGCCCTGGCCAGTGAACGGGTCGATGTAGTAAGCCGGAATGTCGCGCGCCTGGTCCAGCTGTGCGGCGGCGAACCACTTGTCGCCCAGGCGCTGCGTGAGGCCGAGCCAGCCGAGCGTGCCCTGGCTCTTCTCGAAGCCGGGATAGGGGCCGCCGGTCAGGGCGCCGCGTTCGCCGAAGCCGGCGCGCAGGTCGGTGCTGCTGTTGAATATGCGCGTCGATGCGCCGCGCACCGTGGTGCTGCCGAGCGAAAGGCGGTAGTTGCGACCCAGACCCTCGGTCAGTTCGCTGTAGATGTCGCCCACCGCGGTGTCGGCGAAGGTCTCGGGGGTGATCGGAAAGCCGAGGTTGCGCAACGTGATGCGGCCGCTGCTCGCATCCCGCGCATAGCCGAGCGATCCGATGCTGCTGCCGCTCGCCTGGCTGTTTCCACTCAGATGCCGCCCATCGGCTTGCAGCACGAACTCCCCGTAATTGAGCGTCTCCTGTCGATATTCGAGGCGCTGGCCGAACTCGGTCGCGCGCTGCCGGCTGTAGCCCGAAGCCTTCGAATCGCCGAAGCCGATGCGGCTCTCGACCAGCCAGGCGCGAAAGCCCTGCGGCTGCTCGGCCTCCTCGGGCGTGTCGCCGGCGGCGGACGCAGCGCCAGCTTCCGGCGCGCTCATGAAATTGTCCTGGTAAGCCTTGGGAGCGGCCTCGATGAGCGCCTTCAGGCGCGCCTGCTCGGCCTGGGCGCGGTCCATCGGCTGGATGCGGGCATCAGCCGCGACGGATGGCATGGCCGCCGCCTTTTCCGGGCTGGTCTCGGCCCGGGCAGGGCCGAGACAGGCCAGCACCGCTGCGCAGCCGGCACCCAGCCGCGCGACGACGAGGCGCCACGGCATTCCGGCCGGGCCGGCGGCAATCGACGGTGCCACGCTCGTCATCGAACAACATCTCCGTTCCTTTGGGCAGTGCGGCCCCGGTTGCAATCACAGGGAGCGGAGGTTAATTCACAAATGTTAATTTCAGTAACTTATATGACCCAAAAGTTCACATTTTTGAAGTCGATGCCAAATTGTTCCGAGCCAAATGTGGAAAGCTGTGCGCGTTCACCCGCTCAATCGTTGTTTTTCGAACACTGCACCCTCAGCTGAAGAAGTTGGCGCTGCGTCGTCTTTCGGTCGCCGCGCCGACTTAGAATTTTTTTGATTTCGACATTTCTCTCTCTCATGGCTGACTCCTCCAACACCAAACTCCCCTTCCAGGCCGAAGTCGCGCAGCTGCTGCACCTCGTCACGCACGCGCTCTACTCCAACAAGGAAATCTTCCTGCGCGAGCTGATCTCGAACGCGTCCGACGCGTGCGACAAGCTGCGTTTCGAGGCGCTCGACCACCCCGAGCTCTACGAAGACCAGCCCGACCTGGACGTGCGCCTCACGTTCGACAAGGCCGCCCGCACCCTCTCCATCACCGACAAGGGCATCGGCCTGTCGCGCCAGGAAGCCATCGACAACCTCGGCACGATCGCCAAGAGCGGCACCAAGGACTTCATGAGCAAGCTGAGCGGCGACCAGAAGGCCGACGCGCAGCTCATCGGTCAGTTCGGCGTGGGCTTCTATTCGGGCTTCATCGTGGCCGACAAGATCTCGGTGGAATCGCGCCGCGCGGGCCTTCCGGCCGACCAGGGCGTGCGCTGGGTCAGCGGCGGCGCCGGCGACTTCGAGGTGGCCGACATCACCCGTGCCGAGCGCGGCACGAGCATCACGCTGCACCTGCGCGACGACGCCGACGAATACCTCAACGCCTGGAAGTTGAAGCAGATCGTCGGCAAGTATTCCGACCACATCTCGCTCCCGATCCTCATGGAGAAGGAAGAGTGGAAGGAAGGCGAGAACGACCAGCCCGGCGACATGGTGAAGACCGGCGAGTGGGAAACGGTCAACAAGGCCAACGCCCTCTGGAGCCGCCCCAAGAAGGACATCACGCCCGAGCAGTACGAGGAGTTCTACAAGAGCATCAGCCACGACTACGAGGCGCCGCTCGCCTGGAGCCACAACCGCGTGGAAGGCAGCACCGAGTACACGCAGCTCCTCTACATCCCGGCCAAGGCGCCGTTCGATCTGTGGAACCGCGACAAGAGCGCGGGCGTGAAGCTGTACGTCAAGCGCGTCTTCATCATGGACGACGCCGAGGCGCTCTTGCCGAGCTACCTGCGCTTCGTGAAGGGCGTGATCGACTCGGCCGACCTGCCGCTGAACGTGAGCCGCGAGCTGCTGCAGGAAAGCCGCGACGTGAAGGCCATCCGCGAGGGCAGCACCAAGCGCGTGCTCTCCATGCTGGAGGACCTGGCGAAGAAGCAGAAGACCTCGCCCGAGAGCGGCGAGGGCAAGATCGACGTGGGTTCGGGCGAATCGGTGCCGGCCCCCGAGCCGACCGAATCGGTGACCGACGTGGTCGACAAGAACGCGCCCACCGCCGCCGAAGCTGCTGCGGCAGCCGCCGACGAATCGGGCAAGTACGCCAAGTTCTACGCCGAGTTCGGCGCTGTGCTCAAGGAGGGCCTGGGCGAGGACATGGGCAACCGCGACCGCATCGCCAAGCTGCTGCGCTTCGCATCGAGCACCAGCGACGCCGTGACCGTGAGCCTGGCCGACTACAAGGCGCGCATGAAGGACGGCCAGGACGCGATCTACTACATCACGGCCGACACCCTGGCTGGTGCCAGGAACAGCCCGCAGCTCGAGGTCTTCAAGAAGAAGGGCATCGAGGTGCTGCTCATGACCGACCGCGTGGACGAGTGGGCGCTCAACTACCTCACCGAGTTCGACGGCACGCCGCTGCAGAGCGTGGCCAAGGGCGCGGTCGACCTGGGCAAGCTGCAGGACGAGGCCGAAAAGAAGGCCGCCGAGGAAGCCGCCGAATCCTTCAAGCCGCTGCTCGAGCGCCTGAAGGAAGCCCTCAAGGACAAGGCCGACGACGTGCGCGTGACCACCCGCCTGGTCGACTCGCCCGCCTGCCTCGTGGTGCAGGACGGCGGCATGAGCACGCAACTCGCGCGCATGTTGAAGCAAGCCGGCCAGCCCGCGCCCGACCTGAAGCCGGTGCTCGAAGTCAACGCCGAGCACGCGCTGGTGAAGAAGCTGGAAAGCTCCGAGCACTTCGACGACCTCGCCAACATCCTGTTCGACCAGGCGCTGCTCGCCGAAGGCGGTCTCCCGGCCGACCCCGCGGCCTACGTGAGGCGCGTCAACGCGCTGCTGGTGTGATGGCCCGGCCGCGCACCCTTCGTGCAGCAGCCGTCGCTCCGGCGGCGCTGCTGGCGATGCTCCTGGTGAGCGGCTGTTCGCACTATCACATCGGTATTCCGCTGGTGCCCGGGCTTTCGCTCGGGCTCGGCGCCAGCAAGGATGGCAATTTCTCCGTCGGCCTGAACACCGGATGGGGCCCGCTCGGCGCGGGCGTGTCGGTCAACAACACCGGCGTGGTGGCTGGCAATGCGGGCGTGGGTGTCGGCGTCGGCATCGGGCCGATCGGCACCGGCGTCGGCGTGGGCAAGAGCGTGGTGCTGCACGACCCGAATGCGGGCAAGCCGGGGTACGCGCCCGCGGGCGGCACCGCACCGGTCACCACGGCGGCGGTCGGGGCCACGGTGCCGATTGCCGGAACGTCCGGTGTCACCGGTGCCACGCCTGTGGCGCTGGTTTCGCCGGCTGCGCCGGTCACGGTCAGCAAAGGCGGGGTGACCCGGCCGGTCGCCACCCCCGCACTTCAGCAGCAACCGCCCGCGGTGCGCGTTTCCTACAGCACACCGGCCCCTGCCGCTGCCGCCGCGCCGGCCGGCAGCCTCGGCACGCCGGGCAATCCCGTCGCGCCCTGATGGTCGCGTCTTTCCATTCATCCGCGCCGCGGACCGGCGCGAGGGTGCCCCGATGACTCTCAGCACAGAAGCCGTTTTGGCGCTCGCGCCCGACGATGCGTCGGCCAAGGCCGCCAAGGGCCTGCTCGCACCGGCCAAGTGGCCCACGCTCGGGTACTCCGACGAGGCCGTCTGGGGCGAATGCCAGGGCAGCGGCAGCAAGCCGTACCAGACGCAGGTCGATCTCTCCGGCCCGGTTTTCCGCTGCTCCTGCCCGAGCCGCAAATTCCCCTGCAAGCACGGCCTCGCGCTGATGCTGCTGCGCGCGCAGAGCGGCGCCAGCTTCACCGCCGCCGCGCCGCCGCCGTGGGTGGCCGAGTGGATCGCCTCGCGCCGCGACAAGGCCGAGAAGAAAGAAGCGCGCGCCGCCGAACCTGCGGCCGCGCCCGATCCCGCCGCGGCCGCCAAGCGCGACGCGCAGCGCTGGAAGCGCATCGAGGCTGGCGTGCAGGAGCTCGCGCGCTGGCTCGACGACCAGACGCAGCGCGGCCTCGCCGCGCTCGGCAGCGAACAGCAGCAAGCCTGGGGCGCGATGGCCGCGCGCATGGTCGATGCGCAGGCGCCGGGGCTCGGGCAGCGCATCACGCAGGCGGCCGAACTCATCGGCGTGGGCGATGGCTGGCCGGCGCGCCTGCTCGACCGGCTGGGCCGTCTTCAACTGATCGTCGATGCGGTGCCGCGCCGTGAATCGCTCTCGCCCGCCACGCTGGCCGACCTGCGCATCGCGCTCGGATGGCCGCAGGACCGTGAAGGCCTGCTCGCGGATGGCGAACGCATCAGCGACCACTGGCTCGTGCTGGGCCAGTGCACCGACGAGCGCGACGCAAAGCTGATCGAGCGCCATGTGTGGCTGCAAGGCCGCGCGAGCGGGCGTCGTGCGCTGCTGCTCGACTACTCGCATGGCGGGCGTGGTTTCGAAACCGGCTGGGTCAGCGGCAGCGAGCGCGCCGCGGTGTTGTGCTTCTATCCGGGCCACGCGTCGCAGCGCGCACTGGTGGCCGAGTTGCTGGCCGACGCGCCTGCATCGACCGCGCCCGCCACCGATGCGCCCGACGAGTGGCAACGCATGGCACAACAGATCGCCGCCAACCCCTGGCAGCCGCTGCTGCCGATGGTGTGGGCCGAAGCCGTGCCCGCGCGGCATGGCGACCAATGGTGGCTGCGCCTCGACGCCGCGCCGCAGGCCTTGCCGATGCAACTGGCCACGCAAGAGGCCTGGCAATTGCTCGCGCACTCGGGCGGCGCGCCGTTGCGCGTTTTCGGCGAATGGGACGGTGAGCAGTTCGCGCCGCTCACTGCCTGGGCATCGGGTGCAGCGCCCGGAAGCGCGCCGGTCTGGACCTTGGCTGGAGTGCGCGCATGAGCCGCCGGGCCGCTCCCAAGGCGAATACCGCAGCGCGCAGCGCGGAGGTCATCGAATGAGTCACTGGAACACGCTGCTGCAGAGCGCACTGGTCGGCACTGCCCGCCAACCCGTGCCGGCGGCCGATGCAATGGCGGGCGAATTCGGCGGATTGCTGCAGGCGATCCAGTCCGGCGACGCGCAAGGCCAGTTGCTGCGCGTCGCAGGCGCCGTCGCCATCGGGCGCCGTGCGGGCTTCGTGGCGCCGGGCCTCTCGCCTTCTGACGCGCCGATTGCCGCCGCGGATGAACGCCCAGTGCTGAACGATCCTGCGCTGCAGGCTGCCATCGCCGATGCGCTGGCAAGCGGTCCGCTGCGCCTGCAGCACGAAGGCCTCGCCGCCGTCACCGTCGCGGGCCTCCGCCTGCCCCACAACCTTCTGCCTACCGCGCTCGACGCTGGCCGCCGCGCCATCGACCTGCGGCCTTCCGTGATCCCCGCGCTCGGCGAGCGCGGCCTCTGGCTCGCTGCGCGCAACGACGACTGGCGCTACGCCGTCGGCGCCAGCGAGCAGGCCGATGCACAGACGCGATGGGACGAAGGCAGCCTCGAACAGCGCCGCGCGGTGTTGGTCGAGCAACGCCGCAGCGACCCCACTGCCGCGCGTGATCGCCTCGCCGCGGAACTGCTGCAATTGCCCGCCAAGGAACGCGCCGCGCTGCTCGGCGCGCTGGCCGAGAACATCGGGCCCGACGACGAAGCGTTGATCGACGCCCAGCTCAAGGACCGCGCCCGCGACGTGCGTCAGGCTGCTGTCGAGCTGCTGCAGCGCCTGCCCGCCAGCGCCCATGTGCAGCGCATCGAAGCCTTCCTCGCACCGCTGCTGTCGCAGNNCACGACAGCCTCGGCGAGCGCGCCTGGTGGCTCTACCAGTTGGTGCGGCAGGCGCCGTTGTCATGGTGGACCACGCACACCGGCATGACCCCTGCCGCGCTGCTCGGCTGGGCCGAGAAGAGTGATTGGAAAGATGCCCTGTTCCGCGGCTGGAACGAAGCCATCCTCGCCACGGCCGATGTCGACTGGGGCGACGCGATGCTCGACCACCATCACACCCGACACAGCCAGCGCGCCTGGGTCGGCCAGTTGCTGGCGCTGCTNNCAGCGGCGTGCAGAACGTGATTGCCTTCGCCGACCAGGCCTGTGCACCCGGCGAAACGCCATCGGCCGAACTCTCGCTCCAGCTTGCGGCCGCGCTGCGCGCTCGCGTCGAGCGCGGCGACCTCGTCAACGACTACGTGCTGCGCCAGGTGCTCGGCAACGCGGCCGCGCTGCTGCACGCCGATGCGCTGCACCTCCTGGCCGACCTGCCGCGCGCGGCCGAGGAAAGCCCCGGCCTCGCGAGCGCATTGAGCGACACCGCGCGGATCGTGCGCGCGCGCCAGCTGTTTTCGACCCTTCGTCTTTCGTCCACTTCTTTTTCTTCTTCTTCCTCCTCATCCCAAGGCCGTCCATGAGCAATGTCCTGCGCCAGCATGCCGAACATCAATTCGCCGAAGAACTCGATGCGCTCCAGAAGGTCGACGACCGCCAGCGCCCGGGCAACTGGAAACTCTCGCCCTGGGCCGTGCTCACCTACCTGATGGGCGGCAAGCTCGCCAACGGTTTCGAGGTCAGCCCCAAGTACATCGGCAATTCGCGCCTGATGGAGATAGCCGTCTCCACGCTCGCGACCGACCGCGCGCTGCTGCTCTACGGCGTGCCGGGCACCGCCAAGTCGTGGGTGTCGGAGCACCTGGCCGCGGCCGTGAGCGGCGACTCGACCATGCTGATCCAGGGCACCGCCGGCACCAGCGAAGAGCAGCTGCGCTACGGCTGGAACTACGCCGAGCTGCTGGCCCACGGCCCGTCGGAAAAGGCGCTGGTGCCCAGCCCGCTGGTGCACGCGATGCGCCTCGGCAAGATCGCGCGCGTCGAAGAACTCACCCGCATCCCGGCCGACGTGCAGGACACGCTGATCACTGTGTTGTCTGAAAAGACGCTGCCCATTCCCGAACTCGGCAGCGAGGTGCAAGCCGTGCGCGGCTTCTCGGTGATCGCCACCGCGAACAACCGCGACAAGGGCGTGAACGAACTCTCCAGCGCGCTCAAGCGCCGCTTCAACACGGTGGTGCTGCCGGTGCCGGCGAGCGAGGCCGAGGAAGTGCAGATCGTGGTCAAGCGCGTGTCCGAGCTCGGCCGCGCGCTCGCGCTGCCGGCCGAGCCGCCCGCGCTGCAGGAGGTGCGCCGCGTGGTGCAGATCTTCCGCGAGCTGCGCAACGGCCAGACCGAAGACGGCAAGACGCGCATCAAGTCACCGACCTCCACGCTCTCGACGGCCGAAGCCATTTCCGTCATCAACAGCGGCATGGCACTGGCCGGCCATTTCGGAGATGGCGTGCTGCGTTCGGCCGATGTGGCTTCGGGCCTGATCGGCGCGGTCATCAAGGACCCGGTGCAGGACCACGTCGTGTGGAAGGAATACCTGGAGACCGTGGTGAAGGAGCGCACCGATTGGAAGGACCTGTACCGCGCCTGCCGCGAACAGCTCTGAGTTCCGCGCCACCGCTGCGATCGCACATGGCATCACCGCTGCATTACTTCGGCATCCGCCACCACGGCCCCGGCTGCGCGCGCAGCCTGCTGCGCGCCTTCGAGTCGCTGCAGCCCGACTGCATCCTGGTCGAGGGTCCGCCCGAGGCCGAGGGCCTGCTCTCCTTCATGGCGCATGCGGACCTCCGCCCGCCGGTCGCGATGCTGGTGCACGCGAACGACGACACGCGCCTGGCTGCCTTCTACCCCTTCGCCGAGTTCTCGCCCGAGTGGCAGGCGCTGCAGTGGGGCGTGAAGCACGCGCTGCCCACGCGCTTCATCGACCTGCCGCAGGCGCATCGCATGGCCATCGAGCAGGCGACGCGCGCGGCCGACGAGGCCAAGGCCACCGAGGCAGAAGAGCCCGCCGAAACGCCACTCGACGACGACGAGACCGACAAGCTGCCGGTCGCAGAAACCGTCGAAGAACCCGTGGAAGAGCAGGCTGCCAACGCACTGCCCGACGACCCCTTCGACTGGCTCGCCCACGCTGCGGGCTATGCCGACGGCGAGAGCTGGTGGAACCACATGGTCGAGGAGCGCGGCGACGGNNCGCGGCCAGCGCGCGATGGAGCGCGAGCAACTGCGCGAAGCCTTCATGCGCCAGTCGATCCGCGAAGCCGTCAAGGCCGGCCACCAGCGCATCGCCGTCGTCTGCGGGGCATGGCATGTGCCGGCGTTGCAAGGCACGGTCACCGCCAAGGCCGATGCGGCGCTCCTCAAGGGCCTGCCCAAGCTCAAGGTGCTCGCGACCTGGGTGCCGTGGACCTATCGCCATCTCACGAGCGCGAGCGGCTATGGCGCGGGCATCGATTCGCCCGGCTGGTACGAACACCTGTGGCAACAGGGCCAGCAGGTCGCGGGCCGCACAACCGGCTGGCTTGCGCGCGTGGCAAGGCTGCTGCGCGAACACGACCTCGACTGCTCCTCCGCCCATCTGATCGAAGCCACGCGCCTTGCCGAAACGCTCGCCGCACTGCGCGAGCGTCCCGCGCCCGGCCTGCCCGAGCTCGACGAGGCGGTGCGCAGCGTGATCTGCATGGGCGAGCAGGCGCCGCTCACGCTGATCCACCAACGGCTCACCGTCGGCGACCGCATGGGCCAGGTGCCCGCCGAAGTGCCGACCGTGCCGCTGCAGCGCGACATCGAGCAGGCGCA
>CXWL01024156.1_pt1 | contig 14826 bp, 12 predicted proteins | sample 590931 | NCBI WGS metagenome assembly CXWL01 (sample SAMEA3498368, study PRJEB10139) | groundwater metagenome | biome: water well; material: biofilm material | place: Germany | collected 2015-04-27 | reverse complement strand
GTGCTCGACCAGGCAGCGACGATCGTCGGGTTCGTCGAACGATACCCTGCGCCGTTCGAGGGCCTTACCGGCCCCTTCCGCGCCGAGGTGATATCTCACCTGCATGGGTCGACGCAGATTGTCCCAGCACGTGAACGCGGCCGCCGCATGGACCGGCACGAGATCGTCGCCTACGCCATCTCGACTCTCGACGGCGCCTGAGCCTGAGACGACGGACCGTGGCTCCAGCGCACGAGAACGTCAGCGAACCACCGCCGCCGCTTCGGGGAACCCACTCGTGCACCTCAACGACCGATGACCATCACTCCGACGGCCCACGCTGCGGCAGGACCACCCCCATGAGGCCGGCGCTGTCGGGCGCGCTCGGCACCGGCCACTGCCTGCCTCACCCACACACTTCGCTCGCGCCGAAACCCGTCCGAACCGGGCGGAGGCGCCTCACACTGCGGCCCAAGCCGAGCACCCGGAAATCGCGAACCCAACGCCGTTGCTGTCCTGCCGGGTCGACCACAATGGTATCGAAGTGATACCATACTCTGATGGCCTGGATGTTGCCGCGTGGCGCCATGAGGCAGGCTGACGAGTCCGCGTTGCCGTTGGGCCGAGTTCAGCTGGCGTGGAGGTAGCGGCGGAGTGCTTCGCGGATGACGTCGGATGTGGTGACCCCGTCTTGTTCGGCCCGCACTGCGATCTGTTCGTTGAGCTCAGGGTCGAGGCGGACGGATTCGACGGTCGACGGCCCGGCTCCGCCGAGGGTGGGTCGTCCGCGCTTGCCGCGTCGAGCGATGAGTTCGGCGGGGTCGTAGCCGCGTTCGGCTTCGTCGGCGAGCGCTTCGATCTCGGCGTCGGTGATGATGCGTCCGTTCGAGGTTCGGGGTGTCGTCATGGTTCGAGCAGCTTTCGGTACTTCGGTCTCATCGGCATGGCGTGGATGGCGAATTCGTTGCCGTCGCTCGAGATGAGCACGACGATCTCGCGCAGGTTGCCCGCTCGGTCTGGACCGATGACGAGCCATCGATCGGGATCCTCACCGAGATCGTCAATGACGAGTGGGTGCGCGATGGCGTGGGTGATGTCGTCATCGTCCACGCCGTGGCGTCGAGCCGATCGATGGATCTCCACACGCTCAAATCGTACTACGAAATTGCCAGCGGTGGGCCGGCATCGTCGAAATGTCACGCGTCGGCCGTGGCACTTCGTTGTCGGCGTGTCCTCATCCGCCCTTCGCCGCCCTCGCCGGCACTCGATCCTTGCTGACCTGGGACTTTGCGGTCGCCGCTCCGATGCTGGGGGGAGTGGCACCCCCGGATTCCCCCGTCCGTCACTGGGTGAATTTCCCCTGGTCAGGGCCTTGCTCGACTGCGTGGGGGAATCCGACGCCCTCACGACCTGGAATAAAAGCCCAGGTCAGAGCGCATTGTCTGACAAGTGGAGCTGGGGGGAATCGAACTGCCGCGCGACTGATTTCAGTGGTCCTGCTCAGAGCATGTCGCACCTGCTCAGTGCTGGTTTTCGGTTGACCGCCAGTGTCTTTGAGTGACCGCCGGAAGCGCACATTCCGCGTCCTCTCGCGTCCTGTCGCGTCCTGCGACGGAGCCGTCGGCCACCTCTCGATGGCCACTCAGGGTCAACTACGAAGCCGAGCGCAGCCGCGAGACTGGTGAGGTGCTGATCGTTCGTGGGACCAAGAAGGTGCTCGACCGGATCGGTGGTGTGACGGCGTCGGAGCACGATCGTTCGACGACCCGTCTCGGCGACTGGTATGTGAACGTGCTGTTCTGGAGGCCGCAGGTGGCGCTGTTCGTCAGCGAGGCGACCCTGCTCCCGGTGCTCATGGCGTTCGCACCGGCGACCACGTTGCTCGACCGGTTCCCGACGACGTTGCTGGCTCACCTTCAAGCCCATTCGGTCCCGCGCAAGTTTGCCGAGCCGGAGTTCGCCGGGATGGACTCGATCAGAGTCGCCAAGACCGCGAACCGGAGCGTGCTCGGCGTGATGAACGAGTTCAAGTATCTCGCCGAAGTCCACGCCAAGGTCGACGGCGAGACCGACCTGATCTCGTTGGCTCTGCGGTTGGCCGAGACGCCGTGCGGGCCGCTCTACAAGCGGCACATCAGCCCCGATCGAGAGCTGGCTGCGCTCGTCGCCGGCGGGTGAGAGCGGTGGCAGAAACAGTCCCGAACCGGTACTGAATCTGCGTAGCCCGAACCTCACGCGACCAGCGCGAAGACCCGTTCGATGACGAGATCGCCGGCGGCACCGATGTCGTACCCGTCGGGCCACGCCGTGACAAGCTGGTCGAGGTCGGCGCGGAAGGTCTCACTGTCGAGCTTTCGTCGGAGGTTCTGCTCGCCGAGTGCTCGCGTGTACCCGTCTGGGCGGTAGGGCGCGAAGGCATCGACGATGTCGGCTGGTGGCGTAGCGAGCGGGACGAGGGCGAGCCACAGGTCGAACAGGTCGCGACCCTTCGATCGTTGGTAGAGGGCGCGGATCTTGGTGGCGACGAGCTCGGCGAGATCGAAGGTGAGCACATCCGCCCCGCCGTTGAACCACGGGCTGTCGATCGAGTACGGAACGCGCTGCAACGGACGAGCTGGCGAGCGTTCGAAGGTGTTGATCTCGACCTTGATGCTCATCGTTCCGGTGCCCGTCTCGAACGGTGCCCGCAGCCGGATCTTCGGGTGCGTGGTCACTCGCGTGTCGACCCGCATGCCGAGTGAGTCGCCGATCTGACGGACGGCATCGATGATCGGTCCGACCCCGCCGGCGGTGGTACGCACGTAGTCGAGGTCCTCGCTGTATCTCAGCGGCGTGGGCAGGTAGAGCTTGTGGAGACACGTCCCGCCGCGGAACACGATCTCCTCGCCGAGGTAGCCGTCGTTGGCGAGTTCGACGATCAGCCGCGACAGCACGAGGTCCTGCTCAATCTGTTCGCGGGTCGGCCACGGTGCTCGGCGTTCCCAGTCGGTGATGTAGGCGGCGGGGATCACAAGTCGGGCTCGACGTCGGTGTTGACGATCACGTGCCACCGTGCGTCGGCCGGTCCGGCTCGGCCGGCCGATGGCAACAGCGGCGCGCGCTCGGCACCGGCAACGAAGGTCGCCAGTGCCGACAGGTCGACCGGACGACCGACCAGTTCGGCGACATGCTCGACCATCCAGCCGGTGCGCTGACGGACCGACAGAGGGTACCCCTCACCGACCCGAGCGAGCCCGTCGACGTCAAGGGTGTCGTTCTCGAGCAGTTCACCGATCACGGTGGCTACGTTCGAAAGCCCGCCTCCGTGCTCAGGCGAGGCGACGAGGTCGAACGCGGTCACCTCCGGAGTTCCGACGCGCATAGTCCCGGTCGGAGTGTTGCGATCCGCGCTCGGCCGACCGGCAGCCTCGGCCGAGGTCGTGAACTCGATACGCACCCGGCCGAAGGAACGGTCACGAAGGCGACCGCTGGTGATGACCTGGAACACCTGCGGCCGTTGGTGGGCAGCGCCGTGGACCTCTGCAGCCGACAGATAGGCCACGTAGTAGTCGTGCCCGAGAAAGTGCATCATCGGATCGATGAAGTGGCTCGCCGGCACCGCCCTCCACGACCGGAACTCGGGTGGGATGGGCACGTACGCGCCGCGAGTCGGAGCGAACGCCTGCGCCTTGGAGCGCCAACGCGCGGCCAGCGGCGGGACCTCGTTCGTCGGGACGTCGAGCAACTCGGCGATCTCCGCTGTGGTGGCCCAGTTCCGCCCGCGTGCAAGAAGCCAGTCCGGAAGGTCTCGCGGTCGGATGTCGGGCTTGGCTGCTGTCACGCGCTGAACATAGCACCTTTCGCTATTTTGTGCACGCGATCACAGTCGAGCTATTTCGCGAGAGCTTGCACTGCGGCGAGAAGGGCGCTCAGGAGGCTCGGGTTGTCGGCAACCAGCTTCGAGAGGTCGCCGTTGTCCTGCGGAACTCGCGGCTGTCCGAAGAGCTTCTGCGCGATCGCTACCAGGAGCCGATCGCGCTCGCTCTCCTGCGAAAGGTCAGAGAGATAAGGCTTCAACGCAGCGAGCTGGACGGCGACGTGCTCGGCATCGCGCTGACTTGTTCGATGCTCGGCAGACTGCGTCGCCGCATACGCCGCAACTCCCGCAACGATGAGACCCAGGAATGCTTTCGCAGCAAGCAGATCCCAATGGGTTGTCTTGCCGGCCGCTACCGCGGCGGCCCAAATGCCGATCGCGACGGCGATGAGCGCGGCTCCGATTGTGATGCGTCGCCAGATATCTGCGGACTGGCGCTCGCGAGTTGCGTTGCGTGTGTAGCTTCCGATCAGCGTTGTCTCGGCAGCGATCTCGAAGAGTTGATCGATGCGGTTCTTCTGCTCGTCCGCCGTCTCGAGGCGGGTCTGGAAGTCTGTTTCGACGGCCGAGATCGCGCCCTCGAGCTCAGACTGCATCCGCGCAGTCGTAGTTGCCAGAGCGTCCCGGGATTCGGCAAGCAGCTTCGAGAAGGACTCTTGATTCGTGGTCTGGGACGCATTGAAAGTCGCTAGCTGGTTGGTCTCGAGTGTCCGAGCCGATCCGAGCAGCGTGGTCATCTCCTCGCGCAGGCGAGTGACTTCCGCGCTCAACGCAGCGGCCTCCGCGAGGGCGACGGCCTGTTGCTCGTTGATCGCCTGAAGAGCTGTCGCTTGATCAGAGCTCAGCGTCGTCCGTGCTTGTTCGAATTCAGTCGAAAGAGCTTCGACCTCGCGCTCGACCTGCCCACGATGCTGTCCGATGGACCGTCGAAGCGAACCGACCTCAGCGGCGGCTTCAGTTGCGCTGCCGGTGAGTGGGATCGACGCGAGCACTTGCGTGATCTGATCGGCGACGGTCGTTGCGTGCACGAGGAGGTACTCAGGACCGCTCCCGGCACGCCATGACTCGAGGTGTTGCGCGAGTGACTGAAGTCGTTCGGTCAGTTGTGTGAGAACGTCCATCGCGATGAACGCCGGGTCTGCGTTCGCGACGGTCCAGCTGACGTGTTCGGCGATGTGGTGAAGACGCTCGAGATGCTGTTGCTCCTCGTCGTTCGAAGCTCCGCCGAGATCGCCCAACTCGCGACATCGAGTCGCCGCCGCCTCGACGCCGCTCGATTCAATCCGCTCGGTCCACACCGACATATCGCCCTCCCTTACACGTCTGAGGGGAAGCGTAGGGATGGGGTGTCACAGCGAGTGGGGCAAGGACCGAGAGTCATGGCGAGTCGGCTCCGACTGCCGCCGCGCGCCGGCGATCCGCGAGCGCGACCACCACGGCACTTCGATCCAGATGCGTCGGTGTCCAGTCCATCCACCTGCGCAGATGGGCTGTACTCAGGCCGACGCCGTCCGCTGCTGCCTGGACGGGGTCGGCTGCGCCGCGAAATCGTGCAGCGAGTGCCTTCGTCAGCCAGACCGCGGTCTCGTTGGGAACTTCCACCGGCTCCGCCCTGTTCCACCCCCTCGCGGAGATCTGCTTGTAGAGGCTTCGTGCGTGGTCGTCGTCGATGACACCGAGCGTCCGGCAACGCATGACCAGTGCCTTGATGGCTACACCCCAGTGCTCCTTGAGAATGGACAGCGTGCGGAGCGTCACTCGACCACCTTCCTCACGGAGATCGTCGAGGAATGCATCCGCAGGCGCGAGAAAGGCACTTGCGAACCGATTGGCCTGGCGCTCTATCTGCGCTGCCTGTTCGGCCGTTTGCGGTGAGCCCATGCTGGTGTGGAGTGCGAGGTGTCCAAGTTCGTGTGCGACCGTGAATCGCTGACGATCGCCGGGAACGTGTCGTGCGGGATCGACGGATGGCCGGCTGACGCAGATCAGGGGGATCAGGCTCCCGCGGATTGAGAGACCGACGTGCCTCCCCAGTTCTTCCATCATCGGCACGATGACGCACCCGAGACGTTCCGCCACGCGGATCGCACCTGGGACAGCATCAGCCGAATTGAGCCCAGCGGTTGCACGGACCTCAAGCGCGAACCCTTCGATCGCGTCCTCGTCGGTGAGGTCTCCTCGGAACGTTGGGATCACGTCCGGAAGGGTCTTGAGGTCGAGGTGCTCGATCATCTCCACCACCAGGTGACAGTTGGCGAGCTGACGGTCGAGCGCTCGTTGAGATGCGTCAGCATAGGCCCGCAGCCAAGGCCGTGATGAGGGTCCGATCGAGCTCCCACGCGTGAGGAAGCCGGGCGTACATCCAAGGGCCTTGGCGAGCCGCCCCAGGTCAGCTTCGCCAGGAGTGAGCCGCCCATGCTCGAGCTTTGAGATCGATCCACTCGCCATGCCAACTCGGCGGGACAGTTCCAGTTGATCAAGGCCAGCAACAGCGCGGAGACGGCGAACGCGCTCGCCGACGTCGGCAGGAAGGTTTGAGGGCGCAGCGGTCGTCACGCCGACTGCTCCCCGGGTTCGTCACCCAGGTCGCCGTCGAGGAACTCGTCGAGGAACTCGTCGAGCCCGGTGGTGTCGGCAATGAACGTGCCCGGCCCAACGCTCGGACCCGAACCGAGATGGATTTCGTCTCCGAAGACGAGCTGACCGGGGCTGCCGACGGTGACGTCGCGCACTTCGGCAGCGATGATCTCGTTGATCAGGCAGTCGTCATCGGCCACCCACACGAGCGCCCATTGCTCGAACGGCCAAAGGCCGATCTGCTCCTCGTCGACCGACAACGTCGAGTCCGAGTTCACGCTGACGACCAGGTCGCCACGACCGTTGCGTCGGCCGCGGAGGACCCGGAACCGACGGTCGACGTCGATGCAGAAGCGAACCTCTCGGCCAGCGCCATTCACCGAGCGGAAGTCGGCGTCCACCCGGTGCGTTGCGGCCGTACCTATCACATCGACCACGAGATCGCGCAACAGCGACGACCTGGATCGTCCACTACCGAAAGCCGGGTCGACCGCAAGCGCACTCTCGACCCGGTACCCCCTCGAGGCGGTGGCCTCGATGAGCTCGTCGGCGATGAAGTGGAGGCTGGCGAGTTCGGCAGCGGACAGATGTGACATTGACCGTGAGGATATTCTTCTGATTGTCACGTGTCAAGCATCGGCGTTGGAGGCGCCATCGATTCGCGCGATCGGCCGGACGCCGAACCTGCCTCCGGGGGCCCCAGGGCGATTCTCCGGTCGGCGCGTCCGCTCGACGAGAGCGTCGAGGTCGTTGGTGAGCTTTTCTTGCTTGTCTTGGAAGAGGTGGCCGTAGACGTTCATGGTGACCCCGATCTCGGAGTGGCCCATGCGCTCGCTGATCGCCTTCGGGTGGGCATCGAGATCGATGAGGAGCGATGCGTGAGTGTGCCTCAAGTCGTAGGGTCTGAACTGCGGCATGTCGGCGGCGACCTGGGCGTTGTGGACGATGCGCCAGAGGGTGTGGTCGAACATCGGCTTGCCAGTGGGGGAGACGAACATGCGGTCTACGCCCGCTGGGCGCGCTCCGGTCGCCGCCGCTCGTGCTGACAGGGACGCGGCGAGTTGTTCGATCAGCCACTCCGGGATCGGAATCGTGCGCATGCCGCTCTCGGTTTTCGGTCCCTTGACGACCATCTCGCCCTTCACCCACATCTGCGTCTCGTTGACCGTGAGCGTGCGGCGAGGCCAGTCGATGTCGCGCACCCGCAGGCCGCAGAGCTCGGACGGCCGCAGGCCGGTCAGCACGAGCAGCCAGATCGCCGGGACGTAGCGCGGATCGGTGGCGTCGACGAGTTGGTGGACTTGTTCCATCGTGAGTACGGGCGCACGACGGCGTCGGACGGGGATGCTGTGTCCGCTCGCAGGGTTGTCGCGGATCACCTTGGCTCGAACTGCGGTCTTCATGATCAGCGACAGCACCGAGACAGCTTCACGGCAGGTCTTCGGGCTGAGGCCGCGTTCGACGAGTGACGCAACGAACAGCTCGACTTCGAGCCAGTCGATCGAGGCAAGGCGGCGGCCGCCGAAGGTCGGTCGCACGTAGAGCCGGAGCGTCTTGTCATAGCCCCGTCGTGTCGACGCCGACAGTCGTGCTGTGGTGGCGAGCCATGCGTCGGCCCACTCGTCGAAGCCGGCGCGGCGGCGTTGCGGGTCGACCCAATCGTCGCGCTGAATGTCGGTGTCTACGCGGGCGAGGAACTTCTCGGCGTCGAACTTGCGGTCGAACGTCTTGCTGCGAGCGCGGCCATGCGGATCTCGGTAGCGCGCCTTCCATTTCGTGTCACGGCCGACTCGCTTACTCCGAGCGCCGGTCGAGTGGTTGGTGACCAGCGTGAACTTGGTTGGTTCGACGAACCCCATCGATCACCTCCAAGGCGGTGGGTGCTGCGATCGTGGCCGTGGTGCGGCGAGGCGACGACCGGCATCGCTGGCTGCAATGCTACGCGTCATAGTGGTCGACCGAAGTCGCCAACGTTGACGGCGACGATCCGCGAATCGGCTAGCCAGTCGTTGACGTCGGCGATGTCGAATCGCACGAGATGGCCCCACTTCACGTATGGGATGCGTCGCTCGAACACGAGCCGGCGCACGTGTCGTACCGAGACACCGAGGTGCTTGGCGACCACTGCGATCGATACCAGTCTGGGCAGTTCGGCTCGGTCGCGGGCCCGGTTGGCGGACAGCGGTGTGGCTTGTGATGTCATGTCGGCGACAGTGAACCTGTGACGTCACGGATTGCTACCCGGGTCGCGTGCGGTTCACCATTCGAGGGTCGGGACGTCGACGTCGGGTACTACCCGGTCGATCCCCGGCGCGCTCCGTTGCCACCAGTCGCCGGGGAGGCACCCGTATTGGTCGTGGTAGGCGGCGGCGTGCAGTACCCGGGTGACGATGTCGTCGATCCGGGTAGCTCGGAGTTGTCCCTTGTCGTGGCTCTGGCAGAGCTGGTCGATTACCCAGGCGGGCGGATCGGCGAGCGTGTCGTGGGCGAGGGTGATGGCTCGGCGTTCGCGCGCTGCGCTGGTCGGATCGGCGCCGTACTGAGCGAATACTGCGTCGATCCGAGCTTCGTGGCGGACGACGCGCAGCTGATCGCGAGCATCGTGGATTGCCGTGCCGATTGCCTCCCGCTCGGCGTCGGTGGCAGCGCGGGCTTGGAGTGCGTCGAGATCGTGCGATCGTCGCTCGAGCCTTCGGACGCGATCGTTCGCAACGGCGTCTCGTTCGATGTCGGCGAGGCTGCGTTCCTCGCGCCGTTCTGGGGTCGGAGCGATCAGAGTGAGGGTGTCGAGCACGGCGCGCACGGCCGGGGGTGGGGATGCCGGCCAGTGAGCGAGCGGTGGCTGAGCCGCGATCAGCGCGGTGATCTGTTCGAGTTCGACGACGTGAGGCCAGTTGGCGATGATCCAGTCGCGGCGAGCGTCTCGGGCGCGCGCGGCGACGAGGAGGTTGGCTTGGACTTCGGCCGCATCCGCCTGGGTGCTCGTGAGTCGGTCGATGAAGGCCTGCTGGTCCGGGGGAGCGGTCCGCATGAGCACCTCGAGCTCGTCGCGCCGCTCGACGAGTTCTGCTGCAGAGCGGACGGTGAGTTGCATTGCTGGTTCGTCGTCGCGGTCGAGGAGCCAGCAGCGGTCTTCGAGAACACGCAACATCAACCGCTGCCAGACCTGAGCCGTGTCCGGATCGTCGGGTCGCGGTCCGAGACCCGGTGTCTCGTCGTCTACGCCGTGCAGAACCCGGAAGCGGGCGACATGCGCCGTAGCGTCGTCCCACACCGTTGCCCCAGGGCCGTCGCTGGGGCGTCGCCCGAGCCAGGTGGTGAGCCACTCAGGTTGAACGCCGCGCAGGTGGTGGGCAGCGCGATCTATGACGACATGGACGGCGCGCCGGTAGCGGTCGGCGTCACCGGGTTCGATCCCGTATGCGGACAGCTCGAACGCCCAATCGTCCTCGGCACGAGCGACGGTCTTGGCAAGGCGGTCGAGCGTCGCCGCAGCGGCCTCGGTCAGGTCGACCGCATCGGGTTCGTCGATCACGACCAACTCGTGCCACGTCAACACTCGGGTTGCGCTCCGCCCGTGGTCGTTGACGAAGTGGATGACGCACGAGCCGACGTCGTCGTCGATCGCCATGACGCGGCCGACGTTGTCGCGGTCAAGGGCACGAACCCGGCGACCGACCTCGATGTGGCTGCGCGCCGAGGCGGCACGTTCGAAGTCGGCCCGCAATGTCGCCGGGTCGACGCACACGGCCGCGACCGCGCACTCGGCTTCACGCGCACCACCCGCTAGGTCGACGAGTTCCGACACGGGAAGAGCCGAGGCCACCGCGCTCACCAGTGCTGCGTCAGGATCGCTCATGGTGACGAGCGTCTTGCTGCCCGACGTGTGCATGCGTTCGACGAGCTCGTGCTCGGGATCGAGCTCCACCTCGGTGGGCAGGGCGATTCCTGAACCGTGAGGAGCGTCCAGCTCGATGGCTTGTGAAGCGGTGGCGTAGATCCAAGCGCTCAGCCTCGCCCGAGACAGGGCGACGTAGATGCCCTCGCGGTACAGCCCGGCCGGGCCGACGACGAGCACGTGATCACACGTCACGCCCTGTACCGCGTGGACTGTCGACGCGTACCCGTACTCGACCCAGCCGTGGCTGACGTAGCCGTGATCGAGCACCACGCGTTCACCGCTGGACACGACGATGTGGACACCGACGTCGTCGATGCCGACGATCACGGCGCGCGTCCCGTTGTCGACGGCGAACGCTTCACCGCTCTCGAGACGCTGGCCTCGATTGTTGCGTCGCAGGATCACCTCCTCGCCGGGGGCGAGCAGTCGGCCACCGAGCTCGACTTGTCGGGCGACGTCGAGTTCACCGGTTGCCAACAGAACATCGCGGGCGACCCGATTGAGGCGAGCAGCCTCGGCGCGGGTGCCGGCCAGCATCAACGTGTCGCCGGTGCCGCGAAGGCGCTGCCAGTCGGAGATGGCGTGCTCCCGCAGGACGTTGTGGTCCTCCGTGAGGACCGCACGGCCGTGGAGTCGATAGGCAGCGAACGCGGCAGCGACCTCGCCGTCGCGGAGTTGGTTCAGCGCGGCCTGCTCCCACGCGTGCTGCTGGCGGCGGTTCACCGTCAGTTCGACGGCCCGCCCGCCGAGCAGATCGAGCGCTGCCCGGAACCCTCCGCCGGCAGCGACCTCGGGCAGCTGATGGTGGTCACCGACCAACACCACTTTGGCGCCGATCCGTGTCACCTGATCGATGACACGGGCCAGATCGCGCACCCCAGCCATTCCGGCCTCGTCGACCACGACGACCGTCGTCGCATCAATCTCACGACCCTCGACGAGATGCCGAGCGAGCGTCGCCGATTCGATCCCCGCGCCCGTCTGCAACTCCCGCGCCGCACGAGCCGATGGCGCCAACCCGACCACCGTGAACCCGGCCGACTCGTACAGCGACCGCAGTGTGCCCAACGTGTGCGTCTTCCCGGTGCCAGCACGCCCAACCATCACCGCCACCCGATCACCGGCCGACGTCAACGTCCGCACCGCGTCCGCCTGGTCATATCCCAGCGTCGAGCCGGCGATCGCAGCGTCCACCACATTGGTGTCGAGAATGCCGTGACCTGCGTCGACTCCGGCGGAGAGCTGTTCCAGCAGCCGAGCCTCGACCGCCAACAGCGATCGAGACGTATACCGCAACGCGCGGTCGTCGACCACGATCCGACACGGCGCATGAACCGACACCCGTTGCTCCCAATGGTCACCGACCGCCACGACACCTGCCGATGCCAACGCCCGCTGCACGGCCGTCTCGATCACCTCGACCGACGTCGACGCCGACAACGCGGCAGTGACAGCCCGAGTCAGCTCGAAACGAGTGAACGTCCCGTCATGTGCCGTCACCCGCGTGTCGAGCAACCAGCCAAGCCACTCCTCGAAGCCGGCCAGCCGAGACGACACCTGGCGCACACCGTCCCGCCACAAGTCGTCCTCGACAACGAACCCATCGGTTGCCATCGACGGCACCACCGACGCCAAGAGTTGCTCGAGCTGGGCCGGACCCCAACCGAGCGCATCCGCACGGGCATTCCACAACGCCTCCACCGCCGCGAAGTCGGCCGACTCCTGCTTCGGCTGCCGCGTAGCCCGCTGCGCCGTGGCGGTCGCTGCCGGGCCTGACTCGCCTGTCGACTCGAGCCACTCCACGATCTGCTCATGCCGCTGCGAGAACGTCCGCAACAGCCGATCCGGAATCCCAGCGATCTCAGCCGCGTCCTCACGCACCGGACCCCATTCCACCCCGAGCACAGCCGACAACTCGCGACGCATCGCCGCCTGGAACACCGCACCGCCGGTGCGCGCCGTGTCATAGATCGCCCGGCCGTCGAGCGCCGACCATCGCCCATCGATGCCCTGAGCCAAGTTCGCCACCAACACATGCCAATGCAGATGCGGGTCACCGGCCCGAGACGTGCGATGCCGATACGCTGCAGCGACAAAGCCGTTCGCCACCATCCGTCGAGTGCCCCACTGCTCGCCCCACGCCTCGCGGTTCTCCGCCTTGTTCGTGCCGCGTCGCACGAAGCAGGCCTCCCGCTCCAACCACGCCAGCGTCTCGCCGAGCGCCGCCTCGCAAGCCCCGACAATCAGATGCTGGACGCGTCGGTCACCGAGTGCGTACGCCGTCGACACCGACTTCGGCACGGCAAACGTCAGATCGAAGCCGGGCACCCGTCGCGGATGGACGCGCAAAGCCGTGCCGTTCGGCGACAACCCAGTGCCCGGTGCAAGTCCGGCGAGCACAGCGCGCAGATCCGCCGGGTCGACCTCGCCGGTGAGACCCAGCGCCTCGATCCCGCCGCCAGTCCAGAACCCCGGAGCCTCACCTGCACCCGTGTAGTACTCGTCGAGCCCGCGAGCCACCTGCGACAGGTAGTACGCCTCAGCACCGACTCGCAGTTTCCAAATAGCCTCCACATTGAGTCATGCCTCGCGAAACGCGATTTCGTGACGCGTTCACGGCAATTGTTTCTCTCGGGCACAGATGCACCCCCGGGGGGTGGCCGTACGCGGGTCAGCGCCTGCGTGCGGAGTGGTTTGCCTGCGATCCGCTCGTGAACGCGCTACTTGGGGACGAAGAGATGGACGGGACCCAACCCGTGACACTCGACCGCAAACGTTCCTCACAACCCGTCGATCCGCAAGATGGTTCCGGTCACCGTGACCACGAAGCCGACGTGGCCGACGAGTTCCAGCGATGTGGGCCGATCGAGGCCGCTCACCACGGTCTCGAAGGTGCCGTCTGCGCCGACGGCAACGATCTCACCGGTGTTCGGAGCGGCGGGGAAGCCCTCGTTGTCGGGGAGCGGCTCGAGGTCCCAGTGGCCCTGCAGGAGTCCGTACAGGCGGTGCTTGCGGCCCTTCTCGACATCGACGATCAGGCCACGGTTACCCGCGTAGTCGGCGCCCCACTCGCCAACCACGTTCATCGATCCGTCGCGTCGCACTTGGCTGATCTTGGACGTCGATGGGAGATGCGGGATCGGACCCGCGGTGGCCACGAAGACCTGGCCGCTCGCGACTTCCAGACCGGTGGGCACCGAGTCGGTGTTGTCGAAGGCCAACAACTCACTGATGTGTCCGCGCAGGTCGATGCGAATCACCCGTCCGAGATGCGCGTCGGCCACGACGAACCCGTCGCGCCACACTTCCAGCGAATACTGGACGCCTTGCGAGAGGAACCAGTCGGGGTCCGCCGGCGGGTGCGCCGCGGACCACGTGCCAAGATCGGCGAACACGGAGAATGTGCCATCGCGCCTCAGGCGGTAGAGACCCATGACGGCATCGGGAACGCCGACGTCGGCCCCCGCCAGGGTGACCAGCACGTAGGCCCGATAGCCGATGAACACGGTGTCCATCGCGCCACCGATCCCGACAGTCTGGCGTGGCAAGCCGCTGCCAACGACGGTCTCGGAGCCGGACGTCGGATCGATCCGGACGAGCGTGCCGTCGTTCCCGTTCGTGACATAGAGGGCGCCGTCCGGCCCGATTGTGCTTCCCGATCCCAGGCCCTCCAGGGCGGAGTCGTTGAGCACGGTGACAACCGGCGCCGTTTGTGGTGACTTCTGGGCCGACACATCGGAGGTCGGCGCCACCATCGTGACCGCGAGCACTGCGGCAAACATGGTGCTGCGACGACGTGTCATTGCCCCTCCGGTACTCACGGTCCTTCGAGGACGGTCCGAGATGATTGGCGGTCGGTTCGTGTTCATTGTTCTGCGCTCACTTTCTGACGCTTGTCATCGGATGCTGCTCGTCGTCGGTGCCAGCCCTGGCTGACGGGAGTCATCCTCACAAGGGGCGATTTCACCGCGATGTCACGCCGCTGTCGGCGGGTGCGCCGGCCGTGAACGTGGGTGGGGTCACCAGCGACATCGCCGGAGCGGATCGTCCCGTCCATGAGGACACACCGCATCATCTCCGGCATCGCCATCTCCCTTGCTACGACGACCGTCGGGCTGATCATCCCCTTGGCCGGACAGGCCGCAGCATCACCCGACTGTGCCGGTGGCGTCACCGCCTTCGAACTCGGCACGCTCTTCCACCAGCCCGGAGTCGGACCCGGTGGCCTGGTCGGCGAGGACTACCAGCGGGCCTACCGGCTCGCCGACGGCCGGGTGCTGTGGACGTTCCAGGACGTGTTCCTCGGCGGTAGCGGTGCGAACCTGGCGTCGGCTCGCTTCGTCCACAACGCTGCCCTGCTGCAAACCGGGTCGTGCTTCCAGATTGTGCACCAGGGCCGCGCCGGGTCGGCGAGGAGTTGGATCGGCGGCGAGACCGAGCGCCAGTTGCAGTCGTGGTACTGGCCGCTCGACTCTGTGGCGGCGGCCGACGGAACGCTCGTGCAGTTCGTGGT
>CXWL01119072.1_pt1 | contig 14829 bp, 6 predicted proteins | sample 590931 | NCBI WGS metagenome assembly CXWL01 (sample SAMEA3498368, study PRJEB10139) | groundwater metagenome | biome: water well; material: biofilm material | place: Germany | collected 2015-04-27 | reverse complement strand
GCCTTCATGAGCCAAACCGAATTTTTCAATCCACGCACCAAGTCGGTCTTCCCTGAACTTCAGAAAGATACCTTCTCCTCTAACAATGACCGCCGGAAGCCATCTCTTCTTTTCTAGTGCCACCAGTTTCCATCGTTCTTCCTGCGTGAGGTCGTCACCAGGGTAAATTCTTGAAAATCCCACGAATGCCCGCGTCTCTCTCAACTTGTGCAGCAAGGATATGCGCTCAAACGAGGACCGGACAAGATCACCATAACTACCCATCTCTGAGCTTCGTATCAACAGATTGGCCTTTGGATAACCCTCCTGAACATCACGACAGAAGACTCCGTATTCCTCCCCCCTGTAGTCAGAGTCCGCCAAAGTATCCTGTTGAACTCCTGCCGTTCCTTGTTCAGTATCCACACCCTTGTCTTCAAACCAATCAGACAACGGGCCCAACAAAACCGATGGGGCAATTTCCCACTCCGGACAGTGGCTTTTTATTGCGGAACTCACCATATCAAGCGTGAGCTGCTTGTCAGTCGAGACCTTTATTTTTTGCGACAAGAATTGCTTCACCTTCCTGTTTTCCAGCAGAATATCCTTCAGGATGTGCCTGTTGGCTGCTTCTGCCAAAACTGCCGCGTCCACGGTTGACTCCGGGTAATATTTCTTCAGCGCGTTCCGAGCCGCCTTCGCTGAAACCATGCCATTGTCCGCATCCTGTGCGCTGAGCAACAGGATGGATTTCAGCAAATGGTCATCGAGGATATCCAGTATTTCCTGATCAAGATTCTTGTCATCAATGCTCGGAATGTAAATCGAGCTGACGACCTGAGGGAAGTAGAGATTCGACGCACCACGAAGCAGGGGATATATTTCCTGGCCACAACCTGGCAGCGGATTCGGGCCGTTCTTGCCAATTCCCAATGCAGGGTTATGTCCCTCGCATCTGACCCCAATTTTCCCGAAGGCGGTCTGTGAATCGCTTGACCCATCGCCTTGAAATGCACCAGCAAGTGTTCGCTTTTCAACAACCTTAATTTCTCCATTCTCCAATCTTTCCTCCGCAGCCACTTCCACGCCGGTAAGCGAAGCACTGCCGGTACTTCTCATGCGAAGCCAGCGCAGGTTGCCCTCCGGCTCCCACAATGGATCCGGTTGCTTGAACAACCACTCCAACCATGGAAAATCTTGCAGGTGGCCCTTTTTGCATGCGCCTACAAAGCGAACTTGAACTGTTTTTCTCGGCGGATGCTCTGATCCACTTCCACCTCCAGATCCAATTGGCCCTCTACAGGTTGGAGGTGTGCTGTCTTGATATCGCGCAAGATGCATTCGCCCACATCGAGGACAAACATGCCAAAGAGGAAATCTGAGAAACGGCAACTTCATATTAAGGTTGGACTGTGCTGCATCCTGCCCCCATTCGGGCTGACGAAAATCCGGGGGCTGTACAAAGTAGTCTACGTTCAGCCGGCTGGAAAGGCGTTTTTCATCATCAATGATGAACTCCCGGTGATCCGGTTCGCCTTCCTTGAATGGCCAAGCATCCAGCCCGGCGTGAACGAGAGACACAGGACCTGGAAAGTCCACCAACGCCCCGATGCCAAAAGGCGAAATTGCCTGCGACCTTCTAACTGGGCGGCTCATATCTGATCATCCTGCAGCTGATTGAAGAAACGGGTTATCTCTGCTTCACAGGAAGCATCGACATTTCGCAGGGACGACATGGTCGGCCAGCTATGTCCATCCCAGTTTGGCGGTACTGTACTACCAGCAGGGTGCAACAAAGGCGGATCCTGAGGTGCGGCTCCAAATCCGCCATACTCGCTCGGCTGCCATTTTTGCCACTGGCCAAGACGGAGCTGCAGTTTTTCCATTACTGAATCACGCTCTTCCGAAGCAACCACTCCAACGCGTTCCTCTATCATCTCATCCACCAGATCTCGTAACGCGGAACTTTCGCCAAGCGGAAAAGGATCCGGACTGCTTGATTCAGCGTCCAATATCCCAAACTGCCTCACCGCTGCGACGATAATGCCATGAAGGGAACGCTCTACCGCCGGTGCGCTGAATGGGGTAACACTGGTCGGTTCAACCTGTGCGTATAGCCGCTGATGGTAAGGTCTGAATCGTTCAAAATGACTACGATCTCGGGGTTTGCTCTGTCCATAGAGCACTGCCACCAAACCCGGTTTTTCAGGATCACGCCCGACGCGGCTGGAAACTTGAATATACTGGGAAGTTGTTTTAGGTTGACCAACAATTGCCATGAGGGCCAAACGACTAACGTCAACGCCCACCTCGATAATGTTCGATGCCAGACAGGCATCAACGACATCATTATCATCTGCTGTACTTTTGTTATTGCCCGTTTGAGTGCGAAGGGTCCTCTCCAGTCGCTCCAGCTCTTTGGGTACTTGGTCGCTACGAATACGACTGGTCAGTTCAGAAACATTGAACAGCTTCCGGATCTTTTCATACTTGATACCTTGCCTGTCAAGAATGACCCGGAGATAGTCTCGTGCATCCGCAACAAACAATGACGCCGCACCACCAAGTTCCCGCAACGAGTTGAAAAAGCAGAGGAGAGTCCACCATGGATCCCTGCCAGCCTCATCGGTATTCATGATGGCGGCGTGCTGCATGAGACATGCATAGACGCGAGCCTGCGTGGTTTGGAAAGATCCATGCGCAGACGCAAGAATACCCACGTAGAGGCGTCCAGGCTTCGGTGTCCCGTCATCGTTGCGGGCGTCTCGGGCAAAGAAGGAATCCCCCGCTTCAAGCCCGGAAGGTGGAAACAGGAACACATCATCCCGCGCATACAAATGCGATATCTGTTCTCTTGCACGGCTGATCGTTGCAGTTGACGCGATAATTTTTGGTTTGATATCGCCATACCCATCCTTCCGGCAGAGACGCTCAATGACCGTCTCATACGCGCCGACCATTGATCCCAATGGCCCTGAAATCAGGTGAAGCTCATCTTGGATGATAAGGCTGGGTGGGAGTCCTTCATGCTTGCCGTTACTTCCAATTCCAAACAACCTCCGCACCCCTGGCTTCCAGGCAAGCATTGCGAACTTGTCAACGGTGCCGATTACTATGCTGGGTGGATCTTCAATAAGGTCTTCATCTATGATCACAATCGGTAGTGGCGGACGAGGTCTTTGCATCGAGGAAGCAGTCCCAAAATCGCAGGCACTATCGTTGCATCGAAACACTACTGTCGGAGGAGCGCCATTTGTCTTGGTGTATTTGCTATAGCCAAGGACACTCGGAATTCCTGATTCTTTCGCGTGAACACCCCGCCCTCTCGCCCCACCACGTTGACGATGCCCGCCCTCAGTAGAAGAGGGGCCAAACTTGGCTCCACACCATGGGCACTTGAGCAAAATGAATGGATTTTCGCTCTCCGGATCTTTCTGAAGACTTTGCAAAGCGTGAAGCGCTTCCTCTCGCGTATTTGGGGATGCGCTCCCTCCCACCCACAGACCAATTCGAAACGGTTTTTCTCCAAGCTTGGGTATCTCGTGTCGTATCCGCTCCATTGCACAGAACAGAATCGCGGCTCTCTGAAACTGCTGTGCTGTCAGTAACCGCAACGTATACCGCATCAGCACATCTGCACCGCCCGAATTCCTGCCGGAGAGTCGATTGAACAGAATCGTGAATGCGGTGAGGCCCAAATAGGCCTCAGTCTTGCCACCACCTGTCGGGAACCAGATCAGGTCAACGATTTCCCGATCCGTACCATCTGGTTCAGCAATTCCGCGTAATGACATCAGGAGAAAAGCAATCTGAAAGGCACGCCAGTAACCACGTCCTTGCGGATCGGGAATGGAAGGGTCTGGATTCAAAATAGCAGGTGACCAGACAATACTTTTTCCGTCACTACCTAGACCGGGTTCACGTAAATCTCTGGTTGCCCTGAGCTGGGCAATCAACATTGCTTTATTAGCCAATACAAACGCTTCTTTGGCTGCGCACGCAACAGTGGAGCTTTCCTGAAGAAACCTCACACCATCCTCGATGCGTTCCAAGCACTTTTCGCAACGCTTGATAAGTCCTTCCGCAGTCTCTGTCATGTCCCCAGAAATGTTGGGCACATTCTTACGTTCCTTTTTCAGCTCATTGACCCAGCTCTTGTAGGCCCGAACAAGCGCATCAATCTCAGCAGATCCATCGTCCTCTAGATCCAATCCAGCAAGCTTTCGCATGCTGACCTTGATTGGTTGCTTGCTGCCATTCTCATTCTGGACAAACAGATCAGCACTCGTCGTGGGCGTCTCAAAGGCAGGCATCACGTCAGTCCACACTTCAGAAACTGTACTTGGGGATTGCCCTACCCAATCCGCCGCACAACCATGACCGATCGCAAATGTCTGGTATTGCCGGTAAATCAGTCGATTGATCTGTTCATCCGACATGGGATCCATCACACCCAGTTTACTGACCTCGGTTTCAGGGTAGGGTTGAATCCAAGGTGATCCAGTTTGACCCTTGACGCGAATCCCAGCCTGAAACAAGCATTGCTCGTCAAGATTGCCTGCACCAAGCTCCTTCCTATTAACAAGAGATACGGTTATCAGCCTCTGTGTTGATGTCAGGCGAGAATAGCCGCCTCGTGAAACCACCACTATCTCCAGCCCTTGGCCTACGCCTTCGAGCTTTTTTATGATTGCTCCTCTGGATTCAAGAAGCTCTGCTGAAGAAATTTCGATGCATGGATATTTTTTAGCGTCGTCCAGCATGGGAACCCTGAGCCACACGGACCTCGGAAACGGGATTCCCCCTGGGTCTCCAACTATCACCTTTGTCTGTTTGTAGGTTCCAACCGGAATTTCCTGAGTATCATCATTGCCGAGACGACCAACACTTACGACCTCCACCCGCAACCCCGTGCCCTCGACGGAAAAGTCCGCAAGAAAACTCAAGCCAATCGCCGATGGCCTGAAGGCGTTAGCCAATGTAACGGCATAGTCTTCCGACTCATCCATCGCAGCGGGTGTCTTCGCGGCCTTTCGTTCCGCACGCTTTTCAAGCTTCTCATCCACGTCCTGATTCTCGCCCGGATCAATATCAGAGCCACCCTGTCGATCCTCACCGGCACGCAGCTGTTCGTGTTCTTCGATAACGCCAATCGGAAAAAGAACACCAGCACCATATCTCTTGGCAGGAGGGTCCTGCCATACCACCTCTTCGCCATTGATCTGTCTTTTTGGTTTTCGAAACTCCTCCCATGAAAACTTTTTTTGCTCACCGCCAGGACGAATATCAAGTTCTATACCAGCCGGATCCGGCCCAACAATCTCGGCACGCAATCGCGAAGCTAGCCACTTGCGATTTGAGAGATTGGTTGCAAGTTTTTCTGAGAGTGACATGATCTATTTCCTCGATGACATTTCAAGACCAGCATCCAGAATTCGGTCATAACTGGCACGACAGCTTTCATGCATCAGCATGAATAGCCGGATTCTGGCTCTCGACATGCCGACGTAGAGAAGCGCACGAGACCTCTCGTCGTTAAGGCTATCGATGTCAGTGATGATCACCGCCGGTGCTTCTAGTCCCTTGAAAGCATGAATGCTGGCAAACGGAATCGTCTGGCCGTCCTGCACTTGACGTATCGGTGCAAGACGGATGCCGACGGAGCCCGCTGAAGCGCTTCCAGCGCAGGAACTTTCGTCACTCCGCATGGATAGAACCATTATCTCTCCAGCCTTGAATGTTTCCTTCAAATTATTGATTGCATCTGCAAGATGCTTCTCTTGATCATCTGCCGATGAGTAGAACAAAGGATCAACATCAGATCCCTCATTATCGTGAAGCACCCTCTTGTAACCTGGTGCAAGTCCGCTTGTTATCGCAAGTGTCTGCGCAATTGGTTCAGCATTCCTGCAATTAATGCGCAGCGAGGTTTTGACGTGACTGGGAGCACGATCCGATAGCCCCTCAAGCGCCTGCTGAACTCCCGCATCACCTTCCGAAACATAAATTGCCTGTCGCTCGAAATCGCCGAAAAATACCCATTTCCCACCGGCAATACCGCCCTTCAGCAGGAGGTCAAAAACATCGAGGTACTCCTCCTCCAAAAGGTCTTGCGCCTCATCAATTACAAGCATGTCATAGGAATACCATGGGCGAGCGTCGTCCAGCAACCGATCTAATGCTCGCACCGGCAGGTCTTTTCTCCAATATGAATTACCCAGCCCATTGGCGGGNNGGTCTGCGCTTGCAGCCAATCTCCGAGCAAGTTGTTGTAGCAGAGAAACAAGACACTGTTTCCATCCGCAATTGCTCGTTTCGTCGCCTCCATGGCAAGAAATGTTTTTCCTGTGCCAGCAGGCCCTTTGAAGACCACTCTGTCGTTTTCCTCCAGCAGATCGAGAGCGTCGAACTGTTCCTCGGTAAACTGGCAGATCATCTGTTCCATGAGCTCCAGATCACTTCGAGGTGAAACTGTGTATTCGAAATTATCCCGAAGAAGGGCAACCATCCTTCGAATCTGGCCTTCATCAGGGCTGCTGTCAGTCGCGTTGTACCAGGAGTGCAGTCCTACGCAACTCTCAACGTGCTCGTGCGCGCGTTGAAGGATGTTGCTGACGTTCACTGAGATCGGACGCCTTACAAATAGCCTTCTATTTATGTACTGCCATGGATGCCACTCCGGGGACTGCTCATCAAAATCCACGCGGGTAAAAATCGCCGCCGAGAAGAAAAGAAGCTTTGAGAGTGTGCAGTCTTTACTTACGAGATAGGCACGTAGCGAATGCATAGCCTTGGATGCTTGCTTGAACGGACCTTCGATAGAAGTTTCATAGGGGTAAATCCATTTCCCATCCTGACGGGATACATCGCAACCTTTTACCTCGATGCAGAGAACACCCAGCCTTGGCACAAGCACCACCATGTCAAGTTCACCTTCGATCTTGGACTGATGTTTCTTCAGGTCGAGTGAATGCAGCACAACCCAACCCGTAGTATCCGGATCATCCCTTAGCTTGTTGAAGAGATCCTTTTCACCCAAGGGAGTTCTTGTCGCGCAAGCAGGCGGAATCATCCGAGCCATTTGTTACCTTTCAAGTCATCCACCTGACCAAGACGCGATGGCGGAACATGGGCAGGATTGCGATCCACTGATGAAACCCGAAGAATCAGAAGCTCGGTACCAGCAACACCTTCAATGTGAATTCGCTCACCGTCATTCAACTGACCATTTCCACTTTCAATTCTATTGAATAGTACCTTGAACAGATCTTGCCTAATCAGGTTGCCTGCCTTGTGCCGAACCCCCCTAAGCTCTTGAAGGCTTTTCCAGCGAGTATCGGCATAGCGGGTCAATTCCCCATCCACTTTCTTTATTTTTCCCTTGTCCGCAAGCAAATTTATGAGTTCCCTGAACACGCTTTCATTGCCAGGTCCAAGCACGTCTGGGCCAATCCATTGACGAATGCTGGCAGCATTGGTTGGTGCGTCTCTCTCACGGAGTGCCTGAGCTACTTCTTCATTGCTGTGCGTAACCAGCAGTGCTTCGAGCGCCTCCTTCCAGTCAGTCGCGATCTCAAACAGGCTTTCATTATCTTCGCTACTCATGATACGGTCAGTTGCTTCATCTAGCAGAAACCCAGAATCGCCTGATCTCAGAACTATCAGATCCCCCTCACAGACATTCTCGACACGAACTAGACATAGGTCAGCCTCGTCGGTCACTTCACCATCTGCTGGCAACGTTAGAATGCGCCCATTTGCTGGCAGAAAGGTGCCTGTACCATCACAGAACAGCATGTAGTTGGCAGGAACAAGATTGTGCGAACTGTTTCTTTCAGCACCGTGAAGGCCTTGCCAGAAAGCTTCATTCACCCATGTGTCGACTGCCGACATTGATGAGTCCCCCGAAATTACATTTACCTCATGCTCAATCTCAGTCTTCTGCAATCGACCCGCAAAAATACCATCAACTGGGAGCTCCAATCTTTTTGGTATTTGAAATCTTTCCCCTTTGTATAGCAGCACTTCAAGCTTAGCGGCACACCCGGAGAACAACAGGTCCGACAATAGCGAGAAAGGAGCATTGCAACAAGCGCAGGGTAGAATCACCGTTCCAAACACATTGGCTCTCATGTGTCTGCGCGACCCAATCAGCATGAGACGATCACTTAACGCAGACAATTGGGCATTTCTTTCTGAAGGCCATCCTGGCGGCCTCCCAGCAGACAACGCGCAAAACATCCCAATCGTCCCGTCATCCTTCTCGATGCTTTCGGCAAGAATGTGAAGGAACAACTCACGCTTCGGGTTTCGTCCAACACTAACGATATTCGTTACGTTCTTTTTCAATGTCTCAATAAGCTGAGTGGCGTCTGGCAGACCAAGTGACGACTGCTCAAGCTCATTCATCTGAAGCTGCAATCTCAGGGCTGAATCATCAAATGGGAGAACGGTAAACAGGATTGACGATCTGAGCACCCATAATCGAAGTGAGACTTCCGCCTGGACAGGATCGGAACGATCAAGCATCTGGAACAATCGTGACGATATCTGCATGACCTGAGCTGCTGGAGAAAAATCGATCTCGTGTCTTTTCAAACAGGGAAGTCCGGCATTTTCGAAAGCTCGGTTAGTTCTTGAGAACACACTGTTAGCAGCTGTCATTATTCGTCAATCCAATAGGCTGCAAGTTCGATGCCGGGCGTAAGTGTACTTGGCATGGCACTTTTCAAGTCGGCGTTTTGGCAATCACTTGATATGCTTCTGAGTTGCATTACTTCGCCATGGATTCCCTCTTGGTATTCTGATCGATCAAGAATCACAAGCATATTGGAACCTGCAGTCAGATGCTCATGCACCATGAAAGCTTTGGCACCATCGAGGATGACAATAGGAAAATTGCCCGAGATAACCCCCTTGGGATGATCAATTCGCAGCTTCGCATGGCTCTGGATTTTGTTTCTCTCCAAACAGAGAAGATCAGACAAGGCGATCGGATTGTGCCCCTCAATCGATAGTGAAATTCCGGCAATTGCACTTTCGAAGGTGGCCACGTTGGTAACGAGTAGCCCTTCGGCTCCATCGGCCCATATCCATTTTGGGTTCAGTTTCTCGACCAGATAGCTCAGTGACTGCGCTGCCGCATCGAAAGATGCTGACCTTGGGGCAGTAGCTGGTTTCTCTTCTGTGAAACGGTAGTCATCGAAGTAGTTTCGAGAAATCTCACTACGTGTTCCTTTCTCGGATCTTTTGGGTGCCTTCGTTACATCCACTACTATAAATTCTGATCCACCGTACTCCTTGAAGCCAACAATATTGCCGCCATAATGTTTCGTACCGTTCTTGGATATCCAGAACACACCTCGACCAGAAGGCAACTTTTTGAACGTTGACCACGATAGTGCATCCTCAAAATTGCTCGCGCCAGCGATGAGACAACCAAGGCTGGCAAAAGCAGCCGCGAGTTCGCGGGTTGGAAGGACAGCAAATACAATCAATCTTTTGCCAGACAGCCTGTTAGATCGGCACCATGCGCCCAGCCATATTAGAGATGCGGCCCAATCTGGCAATGATGATTTTTCGCATCCGTCGAGAACGGAGATGCTATTACTTAGAGTGACAGGCAGAAGATTCATTAATTCTCAGCCGAGTTGGATGAAATCATTTTTGTCGACAAAGAATCAAGTTAGTTACGCTTGAAACCTTCCTGCTCCAGTCGATCAAGAACCTTCATCAGGACAGCGGCTTGTTTATCCGACGGCACCCATCTCCCATGAGAGGCAAGGCGAACCAAGTCCGCCTCCCTTCCCGCCAATGGGCAATATCGTTTTGACCAATCATCCAATCTCTTCCAGCAACCTACTTGGCCCAAATTGAATACTTCCACAACTGAATTGATGACGGCATCCTCTGCCGCCTGCCCAGCAGCATCGTCACGTTCACGTTTTACTGCACTCTTGGAGATAAGTTCAGCATGTAATGCCAGTGAAAGAGGAATCGATATTCCATGTACCTTATTCCAGCAATCTTCCTTCTTGCACCATTCGCCTACGTTCATATTTGAGACTGGAGGCGCTGTTATAGCTACTGAAACGGCTTTTGCAATATCTTCCATCTGATTAGAGAGAGCGGGGGACACTCGCTGTCTTGACCAGATAGAATTAAGATTCAGTGTGGCCCCAATTGCTTGGTCGTCAATCATCGACACCAGCTTAGCAATGGTATAGGTAACAATCTGTGCCCTGTAATCGCTTCCATACCATGACTTCTTGGCTTCTGACACCATCCATTCCACAAACTTGAACAAGATGGCTTTAGCAACGACCTCTTTGAAGTAAACCTCATTGTCAAACTTTGCGCCATCCGTTCCATACTCTTTTTCCACGTATTCGGCAAAGCACGAGAAATTCTTCTGAGCACCACGACTTACAATATGCGGTTGCTTTCGCCATGAATTTTCGAACTTGGCCAAGTCAGTCTTGTTCATGAGCTGTGAACGAGGGTGTTCCAGCAGGAACGCCTTCTTTTCCTTGATCGTCATTCTTGCTTGCGCATTGACGTACTGTCCCCTTGCTCGCTCATAAAACCAGAAAGTATTGAATGTAGCTCCAGCCGCTCTAGGTGCCGGAATGCTCCTTGAGTTCCTTTCCATCGCACGGTGGAAAGGATGGTTTGAGAAGAAATCGGCGTCGCTGACCTTGTTTTGTGAATTAGAGTATCTCGCAACCTTCTGGATCATCTCATCCAGCATTTCCGTATCCTTGGCTCTCACGACTGACAGCTTCATGGGCACATGAATTGCACCGAGTTCAGCGTTATCCTTTCTTTTCGCGACATGTAGTGAAGCGGTCGTCTGACCGCCATTTACGATTTGCAGGTATTTGGCAGACATAAGCCTTGGCCCGTCTGCAGTATCTTCGACGACGGCAGATGTGGCGGTCGCAGAAATCCCGTTGTTATAAACGAAAAACCTGTCCGGCTCCGCCCTGATCGTTGCCTGAATACCCTTGTTGATTTTTACTGTGGTGCTCAGAAATGAGCGGACGTTGCCCTCAAGCAATCGGCTTCCATAGCGATCATAAAGTTCGGCCAGTGCGTCGCCTTGGATTACGCATAGATAGCCATCGTAGTCTTCTGTCTGGCTTGCTCGGAGACACGGGAACCCACCATCTGCAAACTCAGTAAAATCAATTTCGAGTTCTTCAGTCCCGAGAATCGAGGCTGACACTGCCTTGAGCCGACCAACGTCCCAAATATGACGTTCGATTGGAACGCCGTCCAGTTCGTCAATCGGCAAGTCCTTGACTCGATCACTAAGAACGGAATCCGTTATCAGATAGAAACGATATCGACTTACTGATCTGCTTCCGTCCTCTTTCACGCAATGCCGCTGCTCAATCGTGCCCGAGAGCTCCTTGGTTTGAATAGATTCACTTAGAGAGGAGCTCCAGATTTTTCCTGATGAAGACTCCTCCACGAACGCTTTCAATTGTGCAAATACAGCATCTGCTCGCGTTCTAGTAATGGTTTCAATCTCATCTCCACCTCTGAAATCTGCGATTAACAGGCGTATGGAATCATCAACCTCGTCTAGCTCGTAACCGTCCACGCGAAGTTTCTTTGATCGACTCCCTGTTCCAGTACCATGACAGGGAATGAAATCTTGAAACTCTTCGGCGTCTGACAACCGCGCACCAACCTCGCAGACAAATGCAAAATCCAGCTCTTCAGTACCACAGCCTTCTGGTGCACGCTCACGAACAGCATCAAGCAACCCCTGACGAAACGACTCCATGTCAGATGCGTCTGCTGCCTCACGAAGTTCCTTTATCAGATCCATTGTGTAGCTCTCCCTGATGTATGCTCAAGTTTTATTATTTTGCATCAGCTTTATTTCAGGACATTATAGACGCGGCATGCCTATATCGTCTCCTAATCAACCAGTTCAACATGTATCATGAAAATTTGATTGATGCCATAGTTCAAAATATTTACTTTTCGCCCCTTCTTGCAATTCTTGAAACATAGTCACACATCAATAGCTCACCAAGTGAGCTACCCTCAAAAAAAACCAGTTATTTAAATTGAACAGGATATGGACAGGACAGAACGTTTTTACAAAATTGAACAATTACTGAGTTCACGAGGCACAGTGCCAATTTCTATGTTTCTGGCAGAACTGGAGGTTTCTCTTTCAACATTCAAGCGCGATCTGGAATACCTGCGTGACCGGATGAACATGCCCATAGAGTGGGATCGTGATGCAGGTGGCTATCGTTACACATCAAACCAACCCGATGGACATGTCTCACCGTTGCCGGGACTGTGGTTCAATGCATCAGAAGTGCATGCACTCCTGTCGATGCAATATTTACTCTCTAATCTCGGCAATGGTTTGCTGAGCACACATATTTCTCCTTTGCAGACCCGCCTTAAAGCTTTACTGAGCAGTGCCGACCATAGCACTGAGGAAATCGAGAAGCGTATCAAGTTGGAGCATGCCACCAGACGTATTCTGCCTTTGCAATGTTTTGAAACTATCGCCACAGCAACATTGCGCCGAAAACAATTACTGATTACCCACTTCAACCGCCAGAACGGGCAAGAAAGCTCTCGCACCGTTTCACCCCAGCAACTTCTATTCTATCGGGATAATTGGTATGTTGATGTGTGGTGTCATTTGAGAAATGGGATTCGAAGCTTTGCCATTGATGCTATTCGACATGCGGAAATGTTAAAAACTCCTGCATTGGAAATATCTCAGAATGAACTCAAGGAATACTTTGAAAGTGGCTACGGCATTTTCTCAGGAACAAATGTGGCATGGGCCAAACTCAGGTTTACACAAGAACGGGCTCGCTGGGTTTCCTCTGAGCAATGGCATCCCGATCAGCGCTCAAGTTATGACCACGATGGCAGTTACTTGCTGGAGGTGCCTTATTCAGACGACCGCGAACTATTGATGGACATCCTAAAGCATGGAACTGATGTCGAGGTGATTGCCCCTCAAGCATTAAGGAACCGCGTCAAGAAAATTCTCGAATCTGCATTGGCTCAATACAAAACATAATTTTGCGAATCATCATCAGCAGCAGATTCCACCCCTTACTTGCTATCCTTCCCTTCAATCGTTTCTTGAATGTATTTGCCCGGATTCTGCCCAGTCACTCCCTTGACCACACGATTTGCCGCATCCGCCACATCTTCCGTAAGCTCCATTCCCTTACCCGCAATAGATTCAGGTTTTAACTTGCGGAAATCGGACGTTGTTGCATTCTCCTGATGGGTCCGCCCCGCCCTCCCCCCACGATCATTAACCTCATCCGCGTTTTTTGAATAATCATGCATCGCTGTCTGCTTGGCCTGATCGCTTGGTCGGCCTTGCGGGGTAACACCTGCACGTCCAGCCATCCCCTTAACCTGGGCCAGGTCATCTCCTCCTGCCGATTCGACCGATTCACGGTTTGACATGCCAGCCCGGTTCGCTTCGTGCTGCGCATGAATCGTCTCAGCGCCCTGAACCTGCCCAGCCACTTCACCCAACATCTTGTCGTAGTTTTGCGCGGTGTATTCCTCAATGTATGGCCGCAGCTTGTACGGATCGCCCATGATTCCCTGAAACTTTTCGTAGTTGTATTCGAGCTTGGGTAGCAAAAAATCCTTGATGAAGTGATCCTGAAGCTGAAGGTTCGCGCCAAGCTGGCCGCTATGAGACATTTCCCACATCTGCCGATGTCCTTCAGTTTCCTGCATTGATGCACTGAAGGCATCGCGCGATTGCCGTGCGTGATCCAGCGATGCACGCATGCCTTCGCTGCCGGCGGTCTTGCCTTCATCGTTGGTTCGATAGTTTCGCTCCCAGCCGTTGTCGAGCACGGTGCCAACCTTCTTACCGAAGCTCGACTCCTTGGCATACTGGGCCATTTCCTCCAAGGCTCGCGTTGACTCGGCAGAGTTGCGCATCTTGGCCGCTACTTCCACCCCGCCGCGCAAGCCTGCAATCTCCAGAAGTTTCGGCGTGCTCATGCCCATCGAGGCGCCGACCATCAGTTCCATCGCCACCTTTTCGTTGACGCCGAGTTTTCTGGCCCACTGATCTACCTGGCGCAGGGTTTCATTGGCCTCGGTGCTCTGGCTCGACCCGGTGCCGTGGCGGTATCCTGTGGTGTCACTGCTGCCTTTGGCGTGGCTTCTTTCAAAACCGGCTTCCTGTTTGATTGCCGCGAGAGCACTTTCAGCGTACTCGGCGGATTGCTGCTGGGTTGCCTGCTGGGATCGCTCGTAATTCTCTTTCGCAGCGGTACCCATGGAATCGTTGAGCGCCATGTCGGCGCGGACTTCGCTTTTCGCCTGTTTGACGACAAAGCCGCCACCGGAAAAATTGCTGTATTCGAATCCACCGCGCGCCTGATAGTTGGTCATGCCCTGCCGCAGGCTGGGGTTCATGTCCACCGACAACCCCTTCATGGTGTCGTGGCTGACGTTGTTGAGCGAGGCGCTGCCCATCTGCATGTTGCCCATGGCCAGACTGCTGGCTGTTTTCTCGGCATCGCGCGGCGGCGACACAAGGCCTGCGACTGCCTGCATGCCCACATCACCGCCTTTCACGATGGCAGCCGCAATGGCCGGGATGGAGATGACCAGCATCCCCGCAATCGCTTGGTCGCTGACGATGGCGGTATTGAGGAAGCTCATCTGTTCGATGGATAAACCATTCCCGGCGCTTCCGCTTGTGTATTGGCTTCTCGAATACATCGTGATGATGAAATTCATCACCGCATACAGCGGCGCCCAGAGCTGTATCCAGAACAGGCTGGCCGCGTAGGACTTGATGACGCCACCGGCCTGGTG
>CXWL01007421.1_pt2 | contig 14838 bp, 15 predicted proteins | sample 590931 | NCBI WGS metagenome assembly CXWL01 (sample SAMEA3498368, study PRJEB10139) | groundwater metagenome | biome: water well; material: biofilm material | place: Germany | collected 2015-04-27 | reverse complement strand
TTGGAAATCAATCCGACACATCCGGTTGTTGTGCGTTTGAAGGCAGAGCAAAAGCATTTTGATGATTGGACAGCGGTGCTATTCGACCAAGCTTTGTTGGCGGAGGGCGGGCAACTGGATGACCCAGCGGGATTTGTAAAACGCGTGAATCATCTGATGTTGGAAATGAGTGCTGGCTAAAATGAGTTGCCCCGATTTACTTGCGATTCGCAGATTGGGGTAATTCAACCCGCTTCAGCGTATCGTTTTCGGACAGCAGCACATGGTCACGGTGAACCTCTTTGACGGTGATGCCGGGCAAAACCTCTGATCCGACCCTGACGGATTGTGCAGGCTTTCCATCGGCTAACAGAATCGCAACACTCTCACTCGGATTGCTACTAACCACCACACCTTTCAGTTGTATGTTGCTGGAGACAGTTGAAGTTGCGTGGCTACCAAACAGGCTGGCGGCGGCATCCAGTGACGGTTCTGCTTGAATTGCTTGAGGTGGTGCGGCAACGGCGCGCTGTGTGGGCTTAATGAATTGCATCGCCCAATAAGCGGTGGATGCGCACAAGGCGATGAACAGGATGAAGCTGGTGATGAGAGGTGTACGGTTCATGGTGTTCCTTTTAACTCACATAATTTTACGAACAGAACGCTGCGTCATTCCCGCGCAGGCGGGAATCCAGATGATTAAATAATTTCTCGCGCAGCGAGGCAACATTATGATTGTGTCCGCTACACGGAATTGTTTTCTTGCTGGATTCCCGCCTGCACCCGCAAAGAGTACGCCGTGGTTGTATGTGGCTGAAGCCCCGACAACACACGCTGCGCGGGAATGACGAGTTTGTAGATTGCTTGGATTTACTTCAACCATTATGGTTAGTGTACCAACTGATTGATTTCAATAATCGGCATCAACACGGCCAGCACAATCAATAATACCACCACGCCCATCGCCAATATCAATGCGGGTTCCAGCAAGCCGGCAATGGTCATGGCGCGTCGTTCCAAATCCTGTTCTTGTGCGCTGGCAGCACGTTCCAGCATGGCGGGCAATTCGCCTGTGGTTTCACCCGCGCGGATCATGTGGATGAGCATGGCCGGGAAATGTTTGTGAGCCGAGAGCGCGTTGGCCAAACCGACACCTTCACGGACTTTGGCGGTGGCTTCGGCAACTTGTGCGCGCATCGCCATGTTGGATAAGGTGTCGCAACTGGTTTGCAGCGCGCGCAATATCGGCACACCGGAACCCGTGGTGATGGCGAGGGTGCTGGCGAAGCGTGCGGTGTTGAGGCTGCGTTCAAATTTGCCGTACAACGGTGCGGTCAACAACCAAGTGTGCCAGCGCAATTTGATGGCTGGGTCTTGCAGTGCGCGCCGCCAGGCGAAAGCCAGCGCGATAATCGCCAGTAAAACCATCCAACCGTAATGCCGCACAAAATCGGAAATGCCCAACATCATCACGGTGAGTAACGGCAACTTTTGTTTGGTGTTGGCGAACACCGAGACGATTTGCGGCACGACGTAAGTGAGCAAAAAAATCACGATGGCAAATGCGACCACGGTGACGATGGCGGGGTAGGTAAACGCCAAACGGATTTTTTGCACCAGCGCGTTGCGTCGCTCGATATAGTCTGCAAGCCGTGATAACACGCGGGGCAGTTGCCCGATTTGTTCACCTGACGCAACCAATGCGCGATAGATGTCGGCGAAGTCACGCGGATGTTGTGCGAGTGCTTGTGAGAGTGATGAACCGCTGATGACTTGCGATTTAATGGATGCGATCAAGTCCCGAATATAGGGGCGTTCGGCCTGTTCCAATAACGCCGAAAATGCCTGTTCAAGCGGCAGACTGGCCTCGAGTAAGCTGGCTAATTGGCGAGTGAACAGGGCTAATTCGTTGGTGGAAAGTTTGTCGCCAAACGCACTTCGCTTAGTTAAACCCGCTTCGTCGAGTTGCGTTGCGATGGCATCCACTTGAATCGGCGTGAGTCCTTGTCCGCGCAACTGGGTGCGCGCAGCACGCGCACTGTCGGCATTGACTACACCTTTTTTGGTTGCGCCTAGGGTATCGACGGCTTCGTAGCGGAATGCGGGCATGGTGAGTTGGTTAGCAGGGTGTCGGAACCAAAATAATTACCGAGAGTGTCGGGTGAGATTGTCGTGTCTTGTTTTGGAGATGAAATTAAAATTAATATTTTTGTATTGAGGATTCATGGGTGGCTTTCCATTCCATAGCCAACTCAGGAAGACGAGTTAGAACTTCTCGACCAAATATTATTTCGTCAACATAACCCATATGAAGCATGTCGATCATGCGGCACAAATATGAGCGACCACACTCCCACCAAGTGAAGTAATCGTCGATGAATAAAACGTGCTGAACTTTCCTCTGGGCTGCGGTTTCGAGTTCTTCCAATTCCATGCCATCCAGCAGCGTTTCATACACGCCATCAGCCACACGGCTGCCGAATGTCGTGGTGTAGTAATACTCCTTGATTTCCCAAATCGCAATTGGATTGATGACGGAAGGAAATGCGCCATCCACTCGACGCGCGAGGGTTCGGAGTGGCATCGCGTTATGAGTTATCGTTGTCAGGCTGCGTGGATCATAATCGCATGGTGTACTGCCAATGTTTGCCTCAATCAACATATTCACGATGCAGGTCAGGAAAGCATAGTTTTTCTTTTCGGCTTTTTGCTTATTCATCGGTAACGGGCATTGGGGTTTTAACTGTTTCATTAGCCGTTTGAATTCGACATTTGCAGTGTCCTTTTTCATGAAGTGATGACGAACCGTTCCATTCAAAATGGTAGCGCGAAATGTGAAGTAGTCAAACAAACATTGGCCGAATTCGGTTAATGCATCGTCTGCGTTGGCAATATGTGCTGTGCTCAGTCCTAATCTGGAAAATTCTTCACGAGTGGATTTCAACGAAGGAATCTTGATAGAGTCTTTTCCGCGTTCGGTATAGCCGACTTCTTGGCTGATGGTGCGGACGTTTGCCCAGAACTCTTTGGGCTGGGAGAGAAAACGGCGATCAGCTTTCAAGATACCGCTCCACGAAGCTGGTTAGCTCGATGCCAACGGCTTTGCACACCGCTTCGAGTTCCATCAAATCCAAACGCTGCTCACCGCTCTCATATTTGGACACATAGGATTGAGTCTGACCAATTTTTTCGGCAAGCTGCAACTGCGTGAGTTCGGCATCCAAACGGACTTGTCGCAATAAGGCGGCGAGATGGTTTTTTTTCATAGCGACAATGTAAATTCTAAGTTGGAATATTCAAAGTTAGAATGTTAGAATGTTGCCTGAATTTAAGAAGTTATATACCATGCGCGCCCTAGCCACCCAGCCACAATCCGAGTTGTTCACCATTGATGATGCGCCCTTGCCATCGTCGGGCGGCACGAGGCCGTTTCACACCCAGCTATTAAAGTGGGTAGGCAATAAGCAGAAGCAGGCCGACGCGATCATTGCCTGCTTCCCGAAACAGTTTGGTACCTACTTTGAACCGTTTCTTGGCAGCGGTGGCGTACTGGGCGTACTCGCCCCGAAGAAAGCCGTTGCAAGCGACACGTTTGCGCCCTTGGCTCAGATATGGCAGACCCTTCATAGCGACAAAGAACTATTAAAGCAGCAGTACGCCGAACGCCACGCCCTAATTGCGCAGCTAGGAAAAAAAGCGGCATACGAAAAAGTGCTGGCAAGCTACAACGCAAAACCGAATGGAGCCGACCTTCTTTTCATTTGTCGCGCGTGCTACGGTGGCGTTGTCCGTTTTCGCAAAAACGATGGCTACATGAGCACGCCTGTGGGAGTGCATGATCCTGTACCGCCTGAAAGTTTTGCGAAACGAGTAGACATTTGGCACGCGCGGACACAAGGCACGCGCTTTCTTCACATGGACTTTGCCGATGCAATGATGCAAGCGCAGCGCGGCGACTTGGTCTATTGCGACCCGCCTTACGCCGATAGCCAATCAATTTTGTATGGGGCGCAGGTGTTTTCGCTGCAACGACTTTTCGCTACTATCGCCGAGTGCAAAGCTAGAGGTGTGTACGTTGTGTTGAGTATTGATGGCACAAAGTTTTCGGGACGCAAACTTTGTGATGTAAAGATCCCTGATGGGTTGTTTGAACGCGAAGAATTTGTCACCGTGGGACGCTCAATGCTGAAACGTTTTCAAATGGACGGCAAAAGCTTGGAGGATCATGAAGTTCGCGACCGTCTTTTGATGACCTTCTGATCCCTTTTCTTCGCTCATCACTACGCCACCAAATAAATTCAAAGCAGCATTTTTCGCTATTCCTTGGTTACACGTAGCAACTCCGCCTGCGTAGTCGTGCCATCCACCAGCCAACGTTCGCCGTCTTCACGCATGGTGCGCATGCCGTTGTGTTGCGCGGTAGCGCGGATGTCGGCCTCGGATGCACTGGTGTGAATTTGCGCGCGTATTTCATCGGTGGTCAGCAGCAATTCGTATACGCCTACGCGACCTTGATAGCCTGTCTTGCCGCATTTATCGCAACCTACCGCGTGCCAGGTTTGCCCGTCGTAACGTTTGCAATGTGTGCAGAGTTTGCGCACCAAGCGTTGCGCGACGATGCCGAGCAGTGACGAAGACAACAGGAAGGGTTCAATGCCCATATCCAGTAAGCGCGTGACGGCAGCGGCTGCATCGTTAGTGTGCAACGTCGCCAGCACCAAGTGGCCTGTCAATGAGGCTTGCACGGCAATTTGCGCGGTCTCCAGATCACGGATTTCGCCGATCATGATGATGTCGGGGTCTTGGCGCAAAATGGCGCGCAGGGCTTTGGCAAAGGTCATGTCGATGCGCGGATTGACCTGGGTTTGACCGATGCCACTCAGCTCATATTCCACGGGGTCTTCCACCGTGAGGATATTGGTGTGGGTGTGATTGAGTTGCGACAGGGCAGCATACAGCGTGGTGGTTTTGCCCGAACCTGTCGGACCGGTGACCAGCACGATGCCGTGTGGCTGCGCAATGAGCTTGTCGAACTGTTTCAGCACTTCGGGACTCATGCCCAAATTTTTTAGGTCCAGTTGTCCCGCTTGTTTGTCGAGCAAACGCAACACCGCGCGTTCGCCATGTCCAGTAGGTAGAGTTGAAACCCGCACATCGATTGGCTTGCCGCCCACCCGTAACGTGATGCGTCCGTCTTGCGGCAAACGTTTTTCAGCAATGTCGAGCTGGGCCATGATTTTGATTCGCGAAATCAGCGAAGCATGAATCGCTTTTTTCGGACGCACCACATCGCGTAAACTGCCATCAATGCGGAAGCGCACTACTGAAATTTGCTCGAACGGTTCGATGTGAATATCCGATGCCCCTTCGCGCAAAGCCTGAGTCAGCAAGGCATTAATCATGCGGATTACAGGTGCATCGTCAGTCGAAGCGAGCAAATCTTCCACCGCAGGCATATCCAGTAACAGCTTGTTGATGTCGAGATCAGACTCATATTCATCCACCACCTGCGCGGCATCGCCACCCGAATTTGCGTAGGCTGAGGCAATTGCAGCTTCGAGTTCAGCGCGTGGCAGGGAGGTTAATTTGACGCGACCAAAATAACGCGATACCTCGGCGATTGCACTCGGTGCAGTTTCGTTTGACACCAGTACTTCAACGGGATCGTTTGCGTGGCTGCGCTGCGCAAGCAACTTGAAGTCACGGGCGAAAGCGAAGGGGAGGCGGATGTCAGTCATGGCGGTATGTTATCGAAAAGTGGCGGAGCTATCGAGCCTCAATGATAGCGTTACCCGCAATTAAACGCCTATATTGTTGGGCAGCCTGTTCGGATTGGGCGGTGTTACCCAGGTAATAATGTGCCATCGCCAATGATTCCCAAGAGTCGGGATGTGCCGGGTAAGCCTTTATTTCCCGCTCGGACTCAAGCACCATTTGTTCCCATATTTGTTTTTTATTCAAGGTGTCGCGCACGTTAGCGGTATTGCGCAAAAATAACATTCCAGAGCTTTCGCGGGAGACCAGTACCCACTCAGTATCGTTGCTTAACTGCTCAACGAGCGGAATGTGCTTGCCGGAGAATTGCATGATAGCCGGTGTGAAAATCGCATCAATTTTGTACTGCGCCAGCAGATTTTTCCAGCCCGCATCCGCACGAAAAATAGCGTCGTGCAATTCGACGGCCCGATTTTCTTTGGTGTCCGAGCCATCCACAAACACTTTGAACGATGACGGTAAAGACCATGCCAGATAGCCGCCGTAATCGAAAAAATTTAACACGTTGCCACCATCGGGAAAATCTTTTCGGAGGTGGGATGCGGCTCGTTCCGGGAATAAATCAGGTTTGGGTCCAGCCCCCCATTCGTTTTGCCAGAAAGGTATGACCAGCAAACTCGACAGAATCGTTGTTGTCAGGGCATGTTGATAATTGAGTTTTATGCTGGCTGGAAAAACTTGCAGTGCCAGACGGACGGCTGGAGCTAATAAGATTAAGCAAAACAGCCCAAAGTTACGCACATAAAAAAAAGCTAGTGTCCCAAAAAATACCAGTAACAGCCCGAAAGCAACACGACGCTGCGGTTGGAAAATGAGGGCTGACAACCCCAGCAATGCCGTAGCCAGGTAAACGTGGCTCAAACCCGTATCCATGATGGGCGCGTATTCGGTCAGGTCTGCCATCAATTCGCGGGATTCAAAAAATAATTGCACGGGTTCTGCAACCTGATGCCAACCGAGCGGATTGATACAGGCAACGCCGAGCGTGATGACCCCGGTTAGAAAAAATCTGATTGCAACGGATAGCCGGGACTGGTTGTTTGTCGGCGTAATTATTTGCTCTACTGCATAAGCACCCAAGATGGGAAGGAGAAAAATGACGGTCGGGTGCAACTGTATGAGTACCCAGCCTATCACCGGGATAGTGGCGAGCCAATGCCAATTACTTTTGATGAGGTAGCGTTCCAATACCCAGATTTCGAGGGCGATGGCTAAATATAAAAAGCCTTCTGCGCGGTAGTTGATGCGAAATTTTATCCAGTAGGCAATGCACGCCAGCACCAAAATTGCCGCAGGGTTAAGCAATGAACGATTGAGCGTGGCTGCGCGGTAAACAAAAAATAATGCACCCGCTCCTAAAATGGCATTCAGCAACGCCATGCCGGTAAATCCCGCCGCNNCCCATCAGCGGTAGCAAATAAAACATCTGGTCGGGAATTTTGCCTGATTCGACTATCTCTCTCCCCACTACCATGTGAAACCAAATGTCGTAGTCTTCTATCGGGCGACAGAAGAAAAATACCAGCACAAAAAATATCACGCTACCTACCCAAATGTTTTTGGGCTGTTGTGAGTTGAGCATGTAGGGTTGATCCAAAAGATTTTTAGAGGAATACGCTCCGAGATTTTCTCGAATTGTTACCTTTCAAGAAGTGATTTGCATACTACCAGCTTCATATTACGGTGTCTTCTTCGCTGGTTATCGCATTGAGGGACGCTCCGCAAAAGTCACACGAAGACTATCGGGAATAGCCTTGAGCAAAATGGGCATTCCTGTTCCAATCCCGTATCGCTTTAAGCATAGGGAAGCAGCATGGCACAGGCAAGCATCGGCATCATCGGCGGCAGCGGCGTGTATGACATCGAAGGATTGACCAATAAACGCTGGGAAAGGGTCGAATCGCCTTTTGGCGCACCCTCTGATGAGTTGCTGTTTGGCGAATTGAACGGCATCAAGCTTGCCTTTTTGCCACGTCACGGACGCGGCCACAAAATCCCGCCTGCCGAAATAAACTTTCGCGCCAACATCGACGTACTCAAGCGCGTGGGCGTGACCGATGTCATCTCGGTCAGCGCGGTGGGTTCGCTGCGCGAACACCTCACGCCCGGTACTTTCGTCATCGTCGATCAGTTTATCGACCGCACCTTTGCACGTGAAAAATCTTTTTTCGGCACGGGTCTCGTGGCGCATGTTTCGATGGCGCATCCGGTATGCAAACGTTTGGGCGATCACATCGAAGCGGCAGCGAAGGAGGCGGGCATCGCCGCGTTGCGCGGCGGCACGTATCTGGTGATGGAAGGGCCGCAATTCAGCAGCCTTGCCGAATCCGAGCTGTATCGCAGTTGGGGCTGCGACGTGATCGGCATGACTAACATGCCCGAAGCCAAACTCGCCCGCGAAGCCGAGCTATGTTACGCCACGGTAGCGATGGTTACTGACTACGACTGCTGGCATCCCGATCACGATCACGTTACCGTTGAGCAGATCATCAAAGTCCTGCTAGCCAATGCCGACAAAGCCAAGACACTGGTAAAACATGTTGTGCCGCGTATTGGGTCTGATGCTAATGCCTGTGAATGCGGTTGCCGTAGCGCATTGCAATACGCCCTCATTACCTCACCCGAAGCGCGCGATGCAGCGATGAAAGAGAAGCTGCAAGCCGTGGCGGGCAGAATGCTGTTGTAGGAGCGAGCTTGCTCGCGAATGAGAGTCATTGAACGTTTCTTCGCGAGCAAGCTCGCTCCTACCAAACCGTTTTTGAATGAAAGATTGAATATGACCGAACAATCATCGCGCCAGCACCTGCTCGACACCTCACGTCGCCTAATCGAACTCGGCTTGAATCGGGGTTCTTCGGGCAACGCCTCGGTGCGCGATGGTGCAGCCATGTTCATCACACCATCCGCCTTGCAAGTGGCGGAGATGACACCGGATAGCATGGTACGCATGGATTTGCAGGGCAACGTGCTACAAGGCGGCAAGCCTTCCAGCGAATGGCGTTTTCACCGTGACATCCTTGCTGCTCGTCCCGAAATCGGCGCGGTCATCCACACGCATTCCACTTTCGCCACCACCCTTGCCTGCCTGCGTAAAGAAGTACCCGCCGTGCATTACATGATCGCCATGGCAGGCGGCGACACCATCCGCTGCACACCCTACAGCGTGTTTGGCGAACAGGAATTATCCGACCACGCGCTCGAAGCATTGCAAGGCCGCAAAGCCTGTCTGCTGGGCAATCACGGCATGATCGCGCTGGGCAAGGATTTGGATGACGCGCTGGCAGTTGCTATTGAAGTGGAATTTTTGTGCGAGATTTATTGGCGCACATTGCAGGTTGGCGAGCCGCACATTCTTACATCTCAGCAGATGCACGATGTGAAACAGAAGTTTGTTGAATATAAGAAACGCAGTTGAAAAATAATTCAAAAACATTGTCCACGAAAGACACGAAAAGCACGAAATAAAGCGGTCGAATATTTTTATGATATAGCTCATCAATTTTTTCATTGTTTGAAGTTGTTTGGTTTGTTCGTGTATTTTCGTGTCTTTCGTGGACAATAGGTTTTGCAATTTTAATAAGGAAGCAGCATGCCCATCAAATCAAAAATCCGTACCGTCCCCCACTACCCCAAACAAGGCATTCAGTTCCGCGACATCACCACCTTACTCAAAGACCCGGTAGGGTTTCGCGCCACGATAGATGAGCTGGCACAGCGTTATGCCGACATGAAAATAGACAAGATCGCGGGTATCGAAGCGCGCGGTTTCATTTTCGGCGCAGCGTTGGCTTACGCGCTTAACAAAGGCTTCGTGCCCATCCGCAAAAAAGGAAAACTGCCCGCTGAAACCATCGGTCACGACTACGCATTGGAATACGGCACAGACCGCATCGAGATACACACCGACGCAATAACTAAGGGCGAAAAAGTATTGTTGGTGGACGACCTCATCGCCACGGGCGGCACGGCAGAAGCAGCCTGTGTGTTGATCGAAAAGATGGGCGGCAAGATCGTCGAATGTTGTTTCATTATTGACCTGCCCGACATCGGTGGACGTGCGCGGTTGGAAAAGCATGGGCACAAGGTGTTTGCACTGTGCGAGTTTGAAGGCGATTGATTGCCTTCCCTCTCCCCACGGGGGAGGGATTGAGGGTGGGGGTGCTTTTTGAACCCGCCAATAATTCCGCAAGGATTTACAGATTGAGAACCCCATGCTCTTTGATAAAAAGAATGCGTATTTGAGCTAAGTGACACTTGAAAACATGCTTGTCAAATATATTTGACAAGTTAAACTCGCGCCGAGTAGCATCATCCCTATGATTTTCAATCTAAAAACTGCAGGTTCACAAATCAAGCAAGCCAGATTGAAGGCGGGTATCAGTCAGGCCGAGTTAGCGCGCTTGGCGGAAGTCTCGCGTGCGACCATCAATGCGCTCGAAAATAACGTCATCAAGGAAATCGGTGTAAACCGCTTGAATCGAATCGTTTCGGTGAGCAGATCGTTAGACGATGCTCAAGCTCTTCCAGTGCAGCCGCAACGAAAATCCGCCAGCCTGAATCTATCCTTTCCGTATGACTGGAGCAATTCATCTATGCCGGATGGACTCCTCATTAACAAGGTAGTGGAGCGTGGCCTATTTGAAGATATGGCCAAGATTGCGGTTCGATTTGGCATCGCCCCATTGCGCCATTCCATCGCGGAATTTTCTGCGAAGAATCGCGCTGCCGCGCCCACCTTAAACCGAATGCTGGGCAATATCGAAAAGGCTGGGCATGTTGAAGCTTAAATTCATGCCGGCGCGTACTCGGCGCGTATTCGAGGTGTTGGCGCAAGAACCGCTGATGAAAGGCTTTGTGCTGATTGGCGGCACGGCACTGTCTATTCAGATAGGTCACCGTTTGAGTGAAGACCTCGACTTTTGGTTGCCCGCAACATCCCTGTCCAAAGAGCGCGTGGACTCGATTTTGTCCAATGTCGGCAAGCAAGGGCTGTTGTGCGAAATGGTAACACCCGCGTGGAAAATATCGCAGGCGCGCATCAACGGAATTGACTTGTTGGCACAAAGCCGGGATCACATCATTGGCGGTGTCAAAGTCACCTTCTTCGCGCGCGACGACGTTCCCTATCGTCATTTTGCAAACATGGGAACCCTCAAAAACAAAGCCAAATTCAGCATTGCGCATGAAGGCACCCTGTTCAATATGAAATCGTGGCTCCTCTCGCAAAGAGTCAGATCGCGCGACCTGTACGACTTGATGATACTGATGCAACGCGGCAAAACGATACAAGACATCCTTGATGCCGGCGCGCAAGCCGACCCGTCTTTCCAGCGCGAATACGCGAAAGAAGTGCTGGTCGGCAATGTCCCGCTCGACGCGGATGACGAAGGGTTTGAGTCCATCGGGATTCAAACCACGCTGGACGACATGCGCGAGTTCTTTTTGGCGGTGGTGAACGAATATGAAGTGAACCTCGCCAGCGCGATTGGCAAGGCTATACTGCGAGAAGAGTGATGGGGAGTTGGCGGACGCGCAAGGTTGGAAAAATACGGTCACAAAGTTTTTGCATTGTGCGAGTTTGAGGGTGATTAACGTATTTTTTATTGGAGTTATGTAATGTCAAAGGGGAGAAATAAATGAAATTTAGTAGAAAAATTAGAGCTTGTTTATCCTCCTTTTTCGCAATGGTGCTGGCGATTATTTTGCTGGCGAGTGGTGGGGCTTATGCTCAGTGCAATTTCTTCACAGGCTTTGCCGACAACAAGGATGGCACGGTAACGGACACTAGGAATGGTCTAATTTGGAAACGTTGCGCTGAAGGGTCTGATTTTAACAATGGTGTCTGTATTGGCAATGGTAAAAAAGCCAGTTGGGAATCTGCTAAGTCAATGGCTAAACAAAGTCGTTTTCTGGATAAAAGTGATTGGCGATTGCCCACCAAAAAAGAGTTTATGGCCGTACTGGGTGACTTTAATGAATGCAAATTAAATCAGGCAGGAGAATATGCGGCGAGCAAAGCGATAGCTATCAAACCAGACATTTTTTGGTCTTCCTCTCCATACGATGGCCTCTTCGGTGGTATTTGGTATGTCAACTTCCTAAATGGCGGTTTTTACCACGATGCCGATTTTGACAGCAATGACGATGTCTATGTACGGTTAGTTCGAAAGGGTAAGGTGAAAGGTGGTGAAGCTTCATTGGAATTTGTGAATCAGATAGCCGAAACCAACATAAAACGTGGCATCGGAGCACCAATGCTAATGTTGAACATGCCTGAAGAAAAATTGTGTGCCGCATATGGCTCTGCCTTACGCGAAGGTGTGGTTTATGGAATAGGTCCATTCCCAGACATTGTGAGGTTAGTGAGAAATGAGTCAGCTCGCAGGAAGCTAGAATTTGACGATAAGTTAATTAGCAGCGGAAAAATAAAATTGGGTATTTCTGAATGTCAGCTATATGCGTCTTGGGGCTTGCCAAAAGACCAAAATCGGACGGTAGGTAGTTGGGGTGTTCATATACAGCACATTTATGGCTCTGGATCTTATGTCTATACGCAAAATGGACGAGTAACTAGTTGGCAGGATTGATTTCCATAAAAATATACACTATGAAAGTTAACGGATTCCCTCAACGCACCATCTGGCCAACCGACGACGACACGGCGGTGGAAATCATCGACCAGACCAAGCTTCCACATCAATTCGTCACCGTGCGGCTGGAGAGCATGCGCGATGCCGAACGTGCGATACGCGATATGCAGGTGCGCGGTGCACCGCTGATCGGTGTGACGGCGGCGTATGGCGTGGCGTTGTCGATGCGCCATCATGCTAGCGATGCAGCGTTGCAAGCGACGTGTGACATGCTGCTGGCGGCGCGTCCGACGGCGGTAAATTTACGGTGGGGAGTGGAGCGCATGCGTGCTTTGCTTGCACCGTTACCCGCAGAACAACGCGCCGCTGCTGCTTGGCGTGAGGCTGCTGCGATTGCCGAGGAGGATGTGGAAATAAACCAAGCCATCGGGCGGCATGGTTGCGACATCATCCGTGCGATTCATCAGCGTAAAAAAACCACGCGCGACGGTATCGTCAGAAATTCGGAGTTTCAGGATGCAGCGCAAGGCGCAAGGCGCGGAGAGCCGCAGGCAGTACACGAAGTACGACAAGGGTCGAGCACCGCGCAACGTAGCGATGCGCCTGAAAAACGGATTTATGACGATACCGTAAATATTCTGACGCACTGCAACGCAGGTTGGCTGGCGACGGTAGATTGGGGTACGGCACTCGCGCCTATCTATGCCGCTGTGGGGGAGGGTATTCCGCTGCATGTGTGGGTGGATGAAACGCGACCGCGCAATCAGGGCGCGAGCCTCACCGCGTGGGAACTGGGGCAGCATGGCGTTTCGCATACCGTTATCGTCGATAACGCGGGTGGTCATTTGATGCAGCATGGCAAGGTGGATATGGTCATCGTCGGCTGCGACCGCGTGACCGCGCGCGGCGATGTGTGCAACAAGATCGGCACGTATCTCAAGGCACTTGCGGCACACGACAACGGCGTGCCGTTCTATGTGGCACTGCCAACACCAACCATAGACTGGACGCTGCAAAACGGCGTGCAGGAAATTCCCATCGAAGAACGCGCGGCAGAAGAGGTGACGCATATCAGCGGGCTGGCTGACGACGGGCAAATACATACGGTGCGCGTCACCCCGCTTAATTCACCCGTGGCGAACTATGGTTTCGATGTGACACCTGCACGATTGGTGACCGCGCTTATTACTGAGCGGGGAGTAGTGCATCAGCCGGATCAATTGAAGTTGCGAGGATTGTGTTTCTAACGCGATGCGATTTAATTTCCTCATTCCCGCGAAAGCGGGAATCCAGCTAATAAATTTAGCCCGCTTAGCGGACAAAACCTTGACGTTGTCCCCGCTTCGCGTGGGAGTCATTCAATAATCTGGATTCCCGCTTTCGCGGGAATGACGGAGTAATAGAGGGTTGTGGTTTAACTACAACGTAGCGAATTTTTTCAGCGCATCCACATCAGTAATCTCAATCTGCTCACGTCCCAAATGCACCCAGCCTTGTTCGGCAAAGCCTTTCAGCAAACGACTGACAATCTCACGCGCACTGCCGAGTTCGTCAGCCAGTGCCTGATGGGTGGAGTGGAGGGTGCGAGGTTTGTTGGCGAGCAGCGCAGCGAGACGTTGGTCGAGTTTCTGAAAAGCGACCGCCGATACCAAGGACATCAAGTCGGTGAGGCGATCTGCGAATAAGTGAAACACATAACTGCGGAACGCATCGTTTTCGGCGAGCAGGGTGTGGAAGACGCTGGCAGGAAAAATGACCATTTCGAGGGTTTGATCGACGATGCCGCGAGCCTGGTAGCGTGTGTGTCCGAGCAAACAACTGCTGGTGAGGATGCAGCTTTCGCCCGGTATTACCCGATACAACTGCAACTCGCGCCCACTTGCGGCGGCTTTGATGACGCGGATTCCGCCCGACAGAATTAGCGGAAAACCTTGGCACGGTTGATTTTCGTCGAACAACACTGTACCCACAGGGAGCGACATTACCATCGCATTTTCCCGCAATTCATCCAATTTTCCTGCGGGCAAATCTGCCAGCATGGGGTAATGAAGAAGTAATTGTTTGGTGGTGTCGTTAGATAGCATCATAGTTGGGCTGTAACTTTCTGTATGCCGCGAAGCTCGGTTAATATCCCAACGCTCTTGCGCTCTGGTAAAACACGAAGCTTACCAGCCACGCCAATCCTAGTGACCAAGCGAGTGACAGCACGGTGAACTTGAGTTGTTTTGATTCGCTTTGCAGGGTGGCGATGGTGGCGAGGCAGGGGGTGTAAAGCAGGGTGAACAGCATGAAGCTGTAGGCTTGTACCCAATCGAGTTGTTGTCCGATCGCGCCGCTGAGTGCATCACCGCTCAAACCGTAAATGACCGCGAGCGCACCGATAACGATTTCTTTGGCGATGAAGCCGAAGATCAGCGCGATGGTGAGCTGCTCGTTGATGCCGATGGGTTGGAACACGGGATGCAGTAGGCCGCCTATCATGCCTGCAAATGTT
>CXWL01007630.1_pt1 | contig 14840 bp, 13 predicted proteins | sample 590931 | NCBI WGS metagenome assembly CXWL01 (sample SAMEA3498368, study PRJEB10139) | groundwater metagenome | biome: water well; material: biofilm material | place: Germany | collected 2015-04-27 | reverse complement strand
CCGCGGGGCTCCACGACGAAGGAGCCGAACATACCCATCACGGTCAGCTCACGATCGTTACTGAACGTATGGAACTGACGGACACCTTCCTGGGTGTTCGGGTGGATATACCACTCGTAATCACCGCTCTTATCCTTGGCAACAATCGTATCCGAGTTGGTCGTGGTGGCCGCGGCACCCGTTGCGCTCACCACCATGGAAGAACCATGGATGTGGAGGCTGACTTCTTCGCCGCCTTCCAGCTTGTTGCTCAACTTGATCTTGACGCAATCGCCCTGGTTGGCGCGGATGGTTAAGGGTTGAATCCACTGGGCCTGCACACCGGGAATGATCGCTCCGGGATCGAACCCTTCCTTGTCGCGCGCGGCTTTATTCGTCGCTTCTTCCGCGCGGACCTTGTCGAGATTCTCATCCAGCACGTACATATAGCCGGGATAAAAATCGAGCCACTGATTCAGTGTGATCTCGACGTTGATCGCGGACACGTTGTACTGCTTTACCGGGGCCGTTGCGGGGCACTTGCCGCCGCCCACCATCGCCACCGGCTCAACGCGGGGATCGGACACCAACAACATGTCCTGTCCACCCGCACCATATTGGTGCATCATCGACTGGGTGTTGTACATCCCGGTGTTGACGCCCTGGACCTGCGGATCATGGGTCATGTGCTCCATGATGCGCTGATGCTGCTGCTCGACCATCGCCGACCGCTCGCCCCTTCCGGACATCGTGTCTTCGACGATCGTCTGACCTTTGAGCTGTTCCGCCCAGCCTGGCAGCTGGTGGTTCATCGTGATCTGCTGAGTCGTGTGACCAGCGGTGCGTGGGGACTCAGCAGATGCCAGCGGCGCCCCGAAAAGGGCTACCGCTGCCATCATGCTAAGCATACGGATAGATACACCAACTCGTGGTGTGCGACATAACATGGACCGGCCTCCTTGTTATTATGATGAAACTATGTAAAACGGAAAACAGGAAACAAACTGCACGCGATACATTTACATCAAAACTTTAAAACTTTGCCTCCCGGACAATACCGATGGCTACTTCCAGAGAAGGTCGCACGATACTGAACTCACGATTCTCTGTCAACCCCCTTAGACACTGTGCAGTCGACGTTGCGGCTTACTTCCTCACCTGCGATCTATTTTTGCGACACCATCCCGAGTCAGAACCGCTCAGGTTCCTCAATACACCCTCTATCATCTCCGGTTGACCCTCCCCTTATCTACTTGCCGCACCCCCCGGCGTCCCCGCATAATGCCCGGCTAGCCACAGAATTCCACTCCGCTCAACTCTGCAGAGCCGACAGGATGTCATGGCACTTCGCCCACGGCTGCTTCATCTCATTACCATCGGAACCTGCCTGGCACTCTTCGGCATCGACCTCCTGCTTCCATTGGGAGTCGCAAATGCCGTCCTCTACGCAGGCGTGGTGTTTCTCGCCACACTCGGCCCTTCATTCCGAATTCCCGTCGTGACCGCCGCAGGATGCTCGGTACTCACCATCGTCGGCGCCTGGCTCGGTCCGTCGATTCCGGGAGTTCCCCTCTGGATGGCCCTGTCGAACCGGACGATCAGCCTCATCGCGATCTGGACGCCGGTACTGTTCCTCGCGCAGCGCCGGCGGACGGAATTCCTTCTGCGCCGGATGAATGAATCATTGGAAACGCGCGTCCAAACCCGCACGTCTGAAATTGCGGCGAAGGAACTGGCCTTGAGCCAGACGCAGGAGGAACTGCGCGCCCTCACCAGCCGGCTGCTGACCGTGCAGGATGAAGAACGGCGGCGCATCGCGCACGACTTGCACGACGACATCAATCAACGGCTGGCGATGCTGGCCCTCAGCCTTCGCGCAGTGGAACGGCCGGAACTGGCTCTCCCCGAATCGGTTCGCGTCACGCTCGATCAAAGCCAGCAGGACATCCTCCTGCTCTCGGAAGACGTCCGACGCATGGCCTATCGCTTTCATCCGTCGATCCTGGATGACCTGGGGCTGGACGCCGCGCTCAAGCGCTTGCTCGATGATTTCACCCACCGAACAAGGATCAAAACATTGCTCGTCAATCCTCCATTCCTCACCGCACCGTCTAAAGCGATTGCCACAACCGTCTACCGGATCGTCCAGGAATGCCTCTCGAACATCACACGTCACGCCAAGGCGACGCGCGTGGAAGTGGAGCTGTTCAGTAGCGAGCGTGAATTGGACCTCACTGTCCGAGACAACGGCGTCGGGTTCGAGATCGATGCCGCCCAACACGAACGACAGGGCCTTGGCCTCTTCAACTTACGTGAGCGGGCACTGGCATTGTGCGGAACGTCTCGCGTACAGTCTCAACCAGGGCACGGTACGGAGATCCACGTGCACCTCCCGTTGTCCGAGCCTTCCTCCCTATGAAGAAACCGACTGTCATTCTTGCCGACGACCACACCCTGGTGCTCGAAGGCTTTCGTCGCCTGCTCGAAACTCACTGCGAACTCCTGGCGACCGTCGGTGACGGGCAGGCACTCTTGCAGGCGGTGGCGCGACATCGTCCCGATATCGTTATCCTGGACATTTCTATGCCCGTGATGAACGGCATTGAAGCGGCCCGCGCCCTGAAAGCCAAGTTTCCCTCGATAAAGCTGGTGTTTGTGACGATGCATGCGGACCCCGCGTACATTCGCGCCGCCTTTCAAGCCGGAGCATCCGGTTATATCCTCAAGCAGTCTCTGGGCGACGAGTTATCCCAGGCCCTTCACACCGTCCTGCAGGAACAGACCTACGTGACCCCACTGATCGCCAAAGATGTGGTCGATGGGATACTGCGCAGCGATACACGACCGCTCATTGAACTCACCGCTCGACAACAGGAAGTCTTACAGTTCATCGTTGATGGGCTTTCAGCAAAAGATATCGCCGCGAAACTGAGCATTTCGCATCGGACCGTCGAGTTCCACAAAGCCCAGCTGATGCAACAACTGGATCTCCATAGTACCGTTGAACTGATCAAATTTGCCCTGACGAACGGGCTGGTACGCCTGTCGTAGCCGATATCCCTACCGCCGGCCTTCCCGGTAATTTTCCCCCGGTACCCTCGTAGTCTTACTGGTGCCTTCCCCTTATTTCCCCTCTATAGTTCACTCTCTGTTCCAGGTCGAAACCGAGGAAGCCGGGATCGTGACACCAACCACTCGCCCCGCCATGATTATCGGCGATTCATCGCGCGCCATGTTGGCCCTCACGGAAACTATGGTAGACAGTAATTTTGACGTCGTGGCCAGCGTGATGGACTGCGAATCACTTGTGCTGGCGGCACAACACTATCAGCCGGCTCTAGTGCTCCTGGATTTCACGCCCTCGTTCGGAGACGTCCTGGCCGCGAGCCGGCAGCTCTCCCAAAAACTCCCGACAACCAAGATCGTCTTCTTTTCAACCCATGACGACGCCGCCTATGCGGCGGCGGCCTTTGAAGCAGGGGCCTCCGGCTTTCTTGTCAAACAACGGACCAGTGACCTGACAAGCCTTCTGACCCGAATTCTGCACGGCGAACGGATTCAGCACCCTGCAACGCTCCCAACCCCTTCACGTCAGTAGTGGACACGATCTCTGAAAGAGTGAGCACACCCCATCATGCCTGATACTACCCCTCGAATTGTGCCCATGTGTGAGCTCTGCCGGCGAGTCTATGACCACAGTACGGACGCTGACCACACGAGCGTCTGGACCCAGCTCCAGGCCTACGTGACGCGACACCGACTCCACGCCAGGCAGGTGGTATTTTCTCCGTCCTATTGCACCGACTGCCAAAACGGCTACGCCCTCGCGACAACCTACGGACGACACTAGATCTCCTACCCGGCGGCAGCATGGTCCCCACGCGCCTTTTCCTTCCTCCTGCCGGTTGTGCGATAATGCAAGATGCTTCTGAAACGTTGGCTCGTCGGCGACCCGCTCAAAACCGCCCAAGCAGCACATGAACGGCTCTCCAAGACCCTGGCCTTGGCGATCTTTTCGTCGAATGCCATTTCGTCGGTCGCCTACGCGACGGAAGAGATTCTCCTGGTTCTGATCCTGGCCGGCACCGCCGCCGTCTCCTGGTCGATTCCGATCAGCCTGGCCATTCTCCTCCTGACCCTCATCCTGACCATCTCCTACCGCCAAATTATTTACGAATACCCGGAAGGCGGAGGCGCCTACATCGTCGCCCGGTCCAATCTCGGAGAACTCCCCGCCCTGATCGCCGCCGGCGCACTGATGATCGACTATATTCTGACCGTCGCCGTCAGCGTCGCCGCCGGCATCGCCGCCCTGACTTCAGCCATTCCCGTCCTCTTCCCACACCGTGAGGCCCTGGGATTGGCTGCGATCATCTTTATCATCGTGATGAACCTCCGCGGCGTGCGCGAGTCCGGAAAATTCTTCGCCATTCCGACGTATTTTGCGATCGGTGCGCTCGGCCTCATGGTCGCCATCGGCACGTTCCAGTCATTCTCCGGACCGGGAGCGGTTCCCGTCGCACCCGCTACCGTCACCCCGGAAAGCCTGGATGGAATCACGCTCTTTTTAATTCTCCGGGCCTTTGCCGCAGGCTGCTCGGCCGTCACTGGTATGGAAGTGATCTCAAACGGCGTCAAAGCCTTTCGCGAGCCGGAATCCAAAAACGCCGCCGCCACGATGGTCTGGATGTCGGCCATTCTCGCCGGCCTGTTCATAGGCATCAGCTGGATGGCCTATCACTACGGCATTCTCGCCAAGGAGAATGAAACGGTTGTCTCACAATTGGCACGGCTGACCTTCGGCACCGGCGCTGTCTACTACGCGGTCCAGATCAGCACCATGCTGCTCCTCGTCCTGGCGGCCAACAGCGCCTTTGCGGGATTTCCTCACCTGTCGTCGATTCTGGCCCGAGATGGGTATATGCCGCACCAGATGGCCAGCTTCGGCGATCGGTTGGTCTTTTCCAACGGTATCTTCATTCTCGGGTTTTTCGCCTGCCTATTACTCGTCCTCTTCCATGGCGATACCCATGCGCTGATTCCGCTCTATGCCATCGGCGTCTTTGTCTCATTCACCCTGTCGCAAGCCGGCATGGTCAAGCGCTGGCTGGTCAAACGGGGCCTGCACTGGCGCAAAAAACTCGTCGTCAACAGCATCGGCGCGGTCACCACCGGCGTCGCGACGATCATCATTGCCACAACAAAGTTCATGCAGGGCGCGTGGATTGTGTTCCTGCTCGTCGCACTGCTCATCATGATGTTCCGCAACATCCGGTCGCACTACAACGCCGTTGCCGAACAGGTGTCGCTCACCCGGGACACACGCCCGCCGCGCCCCCGTCGCAATCTCGTGATTATGCCGATCGGAGGGGTCAATCGCTCGGTGGTCCGCGCCGTAGACTACGCCCGCAGCCGGGGCGGCGAGATTCGCGCCATCCTGGTTGATGTCGACAAAGAAGAAACCGCGCTCGTCCAAATCAAATGGGCCCAGTGGGGTTGCGGTGTGCCGCTCATCGTCCTGCCGTCTCCCTACCGCTCCATTCTCGGATCGATCCTCGACTACATTGAAGACCTCCAGCAGAAGGATCCTGATTGCTGGATCACCGTCGTCATCCCGGAGATCTTGCCGGCCCGATGGTGGCAGAATATTCTCCACAATCAACGGGCGCTGCTCTTGAAGGGAGCATTGCTCTTCAAAGATCGTGTTGTCTTAACCGATGTGCCCTACCACCTGACGAGGTAACGATGGTTCATGAAGCGCCAGGCGTGAAGCGTCAACCGTGGATTCGGAGCGTCTACCTCGTTACCTTGGCTGTCGGCAGCCTGCTGTCGGCAGAACAGACATTTGCGTTTAAAATCATGGCCCCGGCCGACGGCGCCACGCTGAAATCCGGTCAAGCCGTCACCGCCACAGTCGATCTCGGCGCGGATAGCGGCATCGTCAAGGTACGCTACTACTGGTACGGGGAGCAGGCTGAGACCCTCGTGCAACAGGACGACTCCGACGCGTCGATCATGCCCCAACAAGACAGACTGAGCGACGATCGTTTCTCCCAAAAGGACAGTATCTCCGGCGCTCCGGTGGTCGCCATCGCCGCCCTCTCCTCCAGTTCGGACCAAACACCGCCGTTCGGCGGGGCTTTGAAAGTCCCGACCGACGCAGTCGGCCCGATGCGCCTGTTGGCCGTTGCCGAAATTTCACGCGGGCGATTGGGAACCCGCACTGTGTTCGACGAGGTGATCGTAACGGTCGAACCGGAAGCGGCCCTGCAAATGATCGACTTCGAGACGGACAAACCGCTGCAACTGGGACGCACGGGCCAATCATCGGCATTCGGCCATGTCGATTCGCTGGGCAAAGTCTTCGAACTGCCGGTCGTAGGTGAGTTCGCCGACGGGGTCGTCCGGCCCCTCGCCTCGCCGGCCAGCGGCACGAGCTATCAGAGTTCCAATCCCGCCGCCATCAAGGTTCTGAGCAGTGGGATGCTACAGATCGTCGGCAACGGCAAAACGATCCTGACCGTGACCAATCGCGGCAAGCAGGCGTCGCTCGACATCCATGTGACCGTGAACGATGAGCCCAACGAACCACCGGTCGCCGATGCAGGCAGGAACAAAACGGTGAAGGCCGGAACGAAGGTGAAGCTGAGCGGGTTGAACAGCCGCGATGCGGAAGGCGAAGCGCTCTACTATTCGTGGAGCCAGGTCCGCGGCAGCAAAGTGCCGCTCCTGGATGTGAACGGCCCCGAAGCCTCCTTCCAGGCCCCCCACGTCTCCGAACCGCGTATCTATCGATTCAAGCTGCGCGTGACGGATAAGAAAGGCGCGGATAGTCTGCCGGCATTTGTGGATGTGACGGTGGAACCATAACGTCCTCCCGCGTTTCTTCCCACCCTAGATCCTGCTCAATTGCACCGGCCCGAAGACTTGGCGCGCCTGTTGAAGTTCCTTGATATGGCGCCGGAGGGCGGGGCCGAATGTGGAGCGCAGAACGGCTTCCCGGTGGCGGACGATACGCGCTTCGGCGTTCCCGATCTGTTCTTCCATCTGCCGCACTAAGCGCGCGCCGGAGCCGGTCAACCACTTCAAATGCCCGCCGGCATACTCCAGATCTTGAATCGAGTAGCGGACGGATTCGATCTCTTCAAGACAGCGAAAGCGCGCCCGCATGAGATCGCGCTGCGTCAGCCCGGCGGCTTTCCACTGCTTCATCCCCTGCTTCGTTTCCGCCCACGACGAAAGCCGCTCGAACAGCAACGCACCCATCGTGAAGGTAAAGGTCGCGTGGAGAATGCCGCGCAGGGGTCGCAGACTCCGCCTCCAGGGCGAGTAAAAGATCTGCTGATTGTGATCGCCGTGATACATGACGTGCTTGCGCAGTAGCAGATTCAAGTGGTGGTGGCTGTTCTCGTGAATCAGATCGTCGATAAGATCGAGATTGTCCCGATCGAAACAATTGATGAAGGAGAGGCCGGGACGATGGCGGTAGCTGAAACTGACCACACCCTTGGCGTTGAGCGGAATCAGTCGAGAGGTCAACAGCGCCAAGACCTCATGCCCTTCAGGCCATGCCGCATGAATCGTTTCCCAGGCCCGCCGGATACGGGCTGCCTGCTCCGGATCCGTCGGAACTACCTTTTTCGGCTGACGGTCTTTGCCATACGCTAGGGTGGATCCGACGGTCACTGCGCCATATGAGGTACAGAGCACTTCGGCGGTCGGACGTACCGCCCAATGCCACTGAGCCTGCCCGCCGGCAACCGTCCAAATCGGCGCGAGCGTTCGCCCGACTTTTAAGGTAATCCCCGAAGCATCGACACGAAAAGCCGCTCGCCCGGCAGCGCGCGTCAGGAGTCGCTTCAGCGAAGACGGGGCTTCGCATTGATCTCCCGCCACTCCGAGCGGCACGGCACCGGCTTCTTCCGCTTTTTCAAAGTTCTGCGCCAGACTGCCCGGCACGTTCCACTGCGACACCTTACGCGCGCGACACCAGGCTGCCGCGGCGGCGGGATCGAGCCACAGGGCCTCTTGCGCAATATCTTGAGCCAGTCGTTTGCAGAGACGCGCGAGCCGGCCATCCAGACCGCTGACCTGCGGTTTCCCTTTGGGAAACAGCTCGTCGAGATAACTATTTTCAAAAAACTTTTCCTGACACTCGGCAAACAGTTGATCGGCAAACTCCCGGCGGTCCGACTCTGTCCGCCACTGCTGCCAAATATCCAGGAAGTACACGAAATCGTTCAGCGACTCGATCCATCCGACCACTTTCCAATTGGACAAGTCCTCGGCTTTCACGCTGCGACTGAGGAATTGCACAGCGTCTGTCGGAAACGCGAGCTGTGATGCCAACTCAGCATAATCGTCTTGCAACTCACGGCAGAGATCCTGGAGCAGCTTCCGCATGGACAGTCGAAGTTCAAGATTCAGCGCGATCAACGATGGGGAATCGAATAGAAGCACCTGCCGCCTCCCTCAATAATCAAGATAAAACCAGGGAGACTGTAACGTAGGCGGGACAGGCCTGCAAGGAGGAACCAAGGCGGGAAACACACAGAAACGGTCTGGGATAATCCCAATGAGCGCGTATGCCACCAGACTCATTGAATCACACCGCAGTGAAAACCCTACGGCACCCGATCAGGCCGTAGCTTTGAGCTGCCCCGCGAACTCCGGCACCAGGACGCCCGGCTTCAGGAGCTTCATCGCTCCGGATTTCTGAATCATGCGATGACGGAGGATCAACGGATCCACGATATTGCCGCAGGACACACAGCGCATGCCGCGCATCCACATGGGCACGCAGCTTTCCTGCAAATCGATCAGATTGTCGACCACCATGAGGCCTTCACATCTGGTGCACTTCATAGCGCCCTCCTCATCACGAATGATGTTCACCCGCTCGCACATCCGGCACCGCGGCTATACAGAGCCTAGCAGCTTGCCGAAATCCTGCTCGCCCGAGAATAAAGCAAGCAGGATGCCAGCCAATGCATTTCTCTACCCTTGCGGGTTTTTGCGTCGAATCGTAGAGTGTGCACAGTCGAAAAACGGCTGCGGTGGAGGAAATGTGACCGAATTGGCCCCATGCAACATAAATGGAGAAAGACCGGTGCCGCCCCTCAACCCTGTGGCGAAGTGACTCGGACAAACAATGGCACTGACAGCGACAGAAATTACCCGGGTAGTGGAAGAACTGGCTCCCGCCCTCATCGGGGGCTGGATCCAAAAAGCCTATCAACCAGCGGCACGGACGGTCGTGCTGGAAATCCGGACTCACGGACAGACCCACCGCCTCCTGCTCTCCACGTCTCCGGCCACGACACGCATCCATCTTGCGAATCACCCCCTGCACAATCCACCGACACCGCCGGCCTTCTGCCAATACCTCCGGGCTCATCTCCACGGCGCGCGCATCGACGACCTCCGGCAGGAAGGCCGGGACCGGATCGTCTCGCTCATATTGACGAGCAAATCGGGCCCGCAACGCCTGATTGCCGAATTGACCGGCAACGCCGCCAATCTCCTGGTGCTTGACTCCGAACAACGCGTGCTGAGAGATCTGAATCGCTCGACGGACATGTATGGCAAACCATACCAACCGCCGTTTCTTTCAGCCGGCGCCGGACTACGGGAGCGTGACGCCCGTTTCGCGGCAGAGGCGCATGCGCCTTTCGGCTTGTCCGCGGCAATTGAATCCTACTATGACGAGAAAGAATCGACGGACAGCACGGCCGCCGTCCGGGACGCCCGCGCACAGCAGATCAGGAAAACGATTAAGAAACAGGGGCGACGTGTGGAGGCCTGGCGGAGCGATCTCGCTAAAGCAGAGAAGTATCGCAATTATGCCCGCTACGGAGAATTATTGAAGGCCAACCCGGGCACGATCAAGAAAGGGCTGGAGTCGATCGTCGTCGTCGACTACTTCGATGAGGCCCTGCCGCAACTCACGATCCCGCTCGACCCGACGAAATCCGCCCAGGGCAACATGGACGACTACTTTCGCAAACAACGGAAACACGCGACGGCTGAACGCGAGCTGCTCCCCAGGATTGCACAGGGAGAAGCCGAGCTGGATGCCCTCCGCCGGGAACTGCAATCCATTGAGCAGGGAACCTGGCAACCGGCACCGGCCCGGCCGTCAGTCGATGCGCCCACTCGGCGGCGGGATCGATCAACATCGAACGAGCGGCCAGACGAACGACGCGGCCCGTTCCGCCGCTTCACATCCTCGGACGGACTCCCGATCTTCGTGGGACGGAATGCCAGGGAAAATGACGAACTGACCTTTGGGCTCGCCAAGAGTGACGATCTCTGGCTCCATGCCCGCGGCACACCGGGCTCACACGTCGTGGTGCGCCTGGAGAAAGGCAGCGACCCGCCACCGGAAACCATCCGGGACGCCGCTACACTGGCGTTGCTCTATAGCGATCTCAAAAAAAGCGGCAAAGGCGAGGTGATCTATACCCGACGCAAGTGGGTCAAGAAAGCGAAGGGGCAGGCGCCCGGCGCCGTGACCGTGACCCAAGATAAATCCCTCCATGTGAATCTGGATAAGAAACGGCTGGATGCCCTCAAGACCCGCTCTGCCCGGGAGTAATCGTTCTTATCTCGCCGTGCCTTTCCTAATATTCTCCCGCCGTGGTACAGTGCCCACATATGGGCACCCCTTCACCACAGGATGACTCACTGCGAATTATTAGTGCGGTGATCGCCTGCCAGGGGCTCGCTGAATTTGATCGCACGCTAACTCAAGAGCTGCTCAAGACGTTACAGGGCGACCTCGTAGGCTTCTACCTCTATAGCGAAACAGCAAAAACCTTCGCCCCTATCTCGGATCTACTCAGAACACCGGGCTCTCCCGGCTATCTCATCGGGCAACTGCCGGCAGCAGGAACCATCAAAGAAGCGGTCGTCCGACACGGCCGTGCAATTCTGGAACATGACCTAGCCGGTTCATCCTGGGCAGAAGCCGTTGTCCTCAAGACCGCTCCATTTCAAACCGCGTCCGTCCTGGCCGCTCCTCTGACCATGGTCCATCCGACAGAGCATCAACTCCCTCGTACCATTGCGATCATGGCCATCATCGCAATCAATCGAGCCAACGCCTTTACCGAAGCGGATCGGATATTCATCGAGCAGCTCGGCAACCGCTTGGGGCCGGTCCTGCAAAACATCCTCGCGGCGGAAGAGCGCGATGCCCTCATGGCAATCAATACTCGCGTCGTCGTCGGTATGATGACCATCGGTCAGCTCATCACGGTCGTGCGAGAGGTACTGCATCGCGTCATCCGGCAAGATATGACCGGGCTGGTCCGATTCGTTCATACCCCGCAAGGCCCCTGGTTCGATATCGTCTATCGCGACGGCGTCGAGATCGATCTGGCACAGCTTCGCCGGTTTCCCTTCGAGCAGATGGCCCCTGCCGAAATGATGGCCACCGGAAAACCGCTCCTCATGACAGGGCACAATCACGAGCATTTCCCCGAGCGCGCCTATATCGAATCGGTGGGCATTCTCTCCTGCATGCTCTGCCCACTGATCGTGCACGGATCGCCCTATGGATTCCTGGCCATCGGCAGCAAACGGCGTAACGCCTTTTCAGAGCGAGACCTGGCCTTCGCCGAGCAGATCGGATTTCACCTCTCGCATGCCATTACGAACCTCACGGCTTACGAGGAAATCCGTTCACTAAAGGAACAGCTCGAGCAGGAGAACGTCTACCTGCGGGATGAGATAACAGCCTCCGTCGATTTCAACCAGCTGGTCGGAGAAAGCCCTGCGCTGCAAAAAACACTGAAAGCGATCGAGCAAGTGGCGCCGACCGATTCTACCGTCCTCATCACAGGGGAAACCGGGACCGGCAAGGAACTGGTCGCTCAGGCAATCCATCGCCTGTCGCCACGGAAGGATAAGCCGTTGATCACGGTCAACTGCGCCGCGCTGCCGCCGACCTTGATCGAGTCGGAACTGTTCGGGCATGAAAAGGGCGCGTTTACGAATGCGGCCGCGCGCAAGATCGGCCGCTTCGAACTCGCGAATGGAGGCACCATCTTCCTGGACGAGATCGGCGAGCTCCCGATCGACCTCCAGGCGAAATTCCTACGGGTGCTCGAAGCCCAGGAATTAGAACGCGTCGGCGGAACCCGTCCCGTCAAGCTGAATGTCCGCGTCGTCGCCGCCACCAACGTGAATATTGAGCAGGCGGTCAAACAAGGGCTGTTTCGATCCGACCTCTTCTATCGGCTCAACGTATTCCCGATTCGCATCCCCCCGGTCCGAGAGCGCCGCGAGGATATTCCGATGCTCGCACGGCACTTTGTGAAAAAATACAGTGGACGGCATCACAAAACCATTTCCCGCATCAGCAGTAACACGCTGAAAGCACTCGGCGCATACGACTGGCCGGGCAATGTGCGGGAGCTTGAACACATGATCGAGCGGGCCGTGATCGTCAACCAGGGTCCGGTCCTGGTCATCGATGAGTTGGATCCGCCGACAAAGAGTGTTGACGGGAAAGATTCCCCACGCACGTTAGCTGACGCCGAACGTTCCCATATCATTGAGACCCTCGGTCAAACTAATTGGGTCCTTGCCGGGAAGCTGGGCGCGGCCGCGCGTCTCGGGATGAAACGCTCAACGCTGCAACATCGGATGAAGAAACTCGGTATCGCCCGCCCCCCACGCCGCAAGAAATAAGATGTCCGCATATCGGCAGCAACCTTCCCGAGCTGCCAACCCTTCGGCACCTGTCACAGTGATCCAGTAACAGCTCTCTCAATTTATTTTCGCGATTCTTCCCATTTCATCAGAGTCTTGCACAACACCCACTCCCGCTCCGCCAACCTGGCACTGTCCCTGCTCTCTTTCGTCTGCATGAAGCAGCACCGTCCCATGACTCCCGAGCATCTCAGCCGAACCATCGAAGCATATATGGCAGAGCGGCAGGCTGAGATTCTTCCCTCCGGTGAACAGACCAAAGACGGCAAGCCACTATCCTGGTGCGGCGAAGTGTTGGAATACCTCACGGAAGGGCTGGCCGAGCGGCTGGCCGCGNNCGCGCGGCATTACGTTTAGCAAAACATTCCCCGGACCGTTCCGTCTCATGGATGAGGATCAGCTGACCGACGGTCAACACGTTCGCCGGTTCTGGACGATGGCACTCGACCATGGTTGTCCCATCGCTCGTCTCTGCACCATTTTTTTTCACCGTCACGACCAAGTAACTTTGCCACAACCACCCCAGGTGATCGCCTATCCCCCCGGCCATCCGGCGCCCGATCCGGAGGAACCGGCGTGAACTACGTCGCGCTCAAAATGCTGTTTGGCGATCGTGCCAAATACCTCATGTTGCTCTGCGGCTTGACCTTTGCCGTCATGCTTATCGTCCAGCAGGGGTCGATTTTCTGGGGTCTCATGATCTGGTCCCAATCCAGCGTCAGCAATCTGAATGTGCCGATCTGGGTCACGGATCCCGGCATTGCACAGGTCGACGAAGTGAAACCGATCGCCGACACCGCCGTGGACCGTGTGCGCAGTGTGCCCGGCGTGGAATGGGCCGTCCCGCTCTACAAAGGCCTGTTACGCGCCCGCCTCTCCAACGGGGACTACCATCAGATCACGCTCACCGGGCTGGAGTCTTCGACGCTGATCGGGCGTCCGGCCGAAGTTCTGGAAGGCCGGTTCGAAGACGTGTTGCAGCCCGATGCCGTCGTGCTGGATCAATGGGCGGTGGAACGGATGGGCGGCCCGAGCGTCATCAAGATCGGCACCGTCTTCGAGCTGAACGACAAGCTGGCCCGCGTGGTCGCCATCGCCAAGACCCAAAAGAGCTTCACCAATATCCCGGTCGTCTACACCACCTACGAACGCGCCATCCGGTATGTACCCAGGGAGCGCCGGACCCTGTCGTATGTCCTCGCCAAAGCGAAAGACGGGGTCCCGGTTGCAGAGGTGACCGCGCGCATCCATGAGCAGACCGGGCTGGGCGCGTTCACCGCCGAAGAGTTCGGGTGGAAGACCATCGGCTGGGTTCTCAAGAATACCGGCATCGGCATCAACTTCGGCACGACCATTCTCCTGGGCTTCATCGTCGGCATGGCGATCGCCGGACAAACGTTCTACCTGTTCACCGTGGAAAACCTCCGGCAATTCGGCGCGCTCAAAGCAATGGGCGCCTCGACCTTCACGCTGGCGAGGATGATTCTCCTGCAGGCCTTCACGGTGGGCCTTACCGGCTATGGCGTCGGCATCGGCCTCGCCACGGTTTTCGGATTCTTCACGGCGCGGAGCGGCGGATTGCCGTTCATCGAGACCTGGCAACTGCTCCTTCTGGTGCTGGTGGCGCTCTTGGCCATCTGCACCTTTTCAGCGTTGATCAGCATCATCAAACTCGCCCGGCTCGAGCCGGCCATTGTCTTCCGGTGAGCACGATGGACCATCAAACACAACCGGCAGCCGTCAGCCTCCGCGGCATCGTAAAATCATTCGGCACCGGCGACACGAAAGTGACCGTGCTCAGGGGAATCGACCTCGACATCTACCTGGGCGAGATGCTCCTGCTCGTCGGTGAATCCGGCGGCGGAAAGACCACGCTGTTGTCGGCCATCGCCGGAATCCTGGAGATCGATGAAGGCGACATCGATGTGCTTGGCGTGCCGTTGAGTGATCTGCCGGCCGGCAAGCGCACGACGTTTCGTGGCCAGACAATGGGATTCATCTATCAGCAATTCAATCTGCTGCCTGCATTGACGGCGGCTGAGAATGTCGCCGTGCCTCTCCTGATCCAGAAGATCAGCCGGTCCGAAGCACTGCGGCGGGCACGGGCCATGCTCGACCGCGTCGGTCTGGGCGACCGGACGGAG
>CXWL01103753.1_pt3 | contig 14845 bp, 9 predicted proteins | sample 590931 | NCBI WGS metagenome assembly CXWL01 (sample SAMEA3498368, study PRJEB10139) | groundwater metagenome | biome: water well; material: biofilm material | place: Germany | collected 2015-04-27 | reverse complement strand
TGAGACGCTGGTCTATTTGCCGCAACACGATAGCGCATCTATCGATACCGCACTCAACCTGATTGGCTTGATCACCCAGAAGAACGGGTTCCCGCTGTTCGGTACCCAAGTAGTTTTCGACGAACCCAGGGACTGGCTCGGCGAAATGCTGGTAGTCGGCGAGGTAGCGTCCATCCCTAAATCCATCACGGCACTGGCTCCTATGCAGCCGAATGGCATTGGGTCCATCCCTTATCCGGTTCAACGCGGCTGGGATAGCGAAACTTCCATTGCGCTAAGCAAGCAACAGGGGGGGCTGGGAGAAGGCACCGGCTTGCTGATGCAATTCGAATCCGGCAATCAGAAAGGCCGCTCGGTGGTTTTGGTTACGGCGCAGTCGGGGAAAGATTTGCTGGCGCTCGGCGATGCCTTGCTGTCACCCGGCATTCAGGCACGCCTGAATGGGGATGTGGCACTGGTCAGGCTGGATGTGCCTGAATACGATGTGACGTCGCTACTGGCAGGAAAGAAATATTCCACAGGTAATAAAGGGAGCATCTCTGCGGTGGACGCCTTTCTTTATGCCAATACTTACGTGTTCTACGGCTTGATAGTGCTGGCGATACTCGCTTTGAGCATGGTTGGTTACTGGTTGATTCGCCGCTATCGGGGCAAGCGCGTACAAAATGAGCAAGGCTGAAATCCTTAAGATAAGGAAATGCTGAACGTTATGTTTATACATAACGACATAAATCGACTGCGCGAACCGGCATCGGGGGCATGCGGTGCTCGGCATCCTCATGTACCTCTATGTACACTCCGGTGCCTGCGCTCCGGATTTCCCCAATACCAATCCGCTCGCTACGATTTCTGTCGCTATGTATAGTTGCCACAAGCCGCTCCTGCTTGCTTTCGCCACTACTCTGGTGTTTGCGCTGGCTCCCGTTTATGCCGAGGATCTTGGTGATAGCGGAAAGAAATTATCGCTGATCCACTTGCTGGCCAGAGCCGGCAAGAATGAGGATGCGGCTACCGCGATGCGTTCGCTCTATCCCAAGGGTCCGCCGTATGGCGGTGAATTGGCGCTGGAATATTACGATATCGTCGGCAACTCAAGCAATGGTTGGGAGGAAGCAAAGGCCGGTCTGGAGAAGCTGGCCAAGTCGGCTCCTGAAGACATGCGCAACCGGCTGACGCTGGCCAAGCATTTGTCGCGTCGTGCCGCAACGCGCCGCAACAGTCTGCAAATGTTTGCCGAGCTGGCCAAGCGGCCGGACATAGATAAACCGCAAGTGTTGGAAGAGTGGCGGCGCGCACTGGACGGGCTCGACAACAGATCGGCCAGCATCGGGCTGTATCAGGAATATCTGGCGGTTGACCCGGACAATGCCTCCGTGCGTGATGCACTCGCCGGTGCTCAGCGCGCCGAAGCCGCGAGCCTTCCTTGGAAGTTGCGCGACAAGGCAGATGCGCAACTGGCAGAAGGGCACACGGAAGAAGCGCTGGCTACCCTCAGGAAGGCATTGCAACTTGACCCGAAGAATGCTTGGGTACGCTTCGATTTGTCCCGGCTATACCACAAGCAAGGCGACAAAAAAAAAGGGCGGGCATTGATGGAAGAGGGGTTGTCAGTCGCGCCTGGCGACGAAGACATGCTATATGCCGATGCCCTGTATCTCAGCCTGTTGGGTGAAGCGGAAAATGCGCTAAACCTGCTGGAAAGAATTCCTGCCTCTCAGCGCTCGCCGGCGATGCAACGGCTGAAGCAAAAAATGACTATCCAGTCGCAAACCCAGCAGGCGCAGACATTTGCCCGCGATGGACTTCGCTCCGACATGCAAGCGACGATGGAGCATGCCGAAGCCGGTGCGGGCAGCGATGCGGAGCTTGTCAACATCGTCGCCAATGCATTGTTAGATTTGAACGATTCTGCGCACGGCGTAACACTGATGCGGCGTTTGGACGAGCAGCCATCATCGCCGATAGCCACGCGGCTGTACTATGCCGCACTGCTGAACCGCGCGGAGCGTGATGAAGAACTGGCTTCTGTTCTGGATAAGCTTTCCGCTAACAAGGATTTGGCAGCAAAGGACAAGGAAGAACTGCGTTATCTTCAGGCATCCTTGGCTGCACGCCGGGCAGACAACTTGCGCCATGCGGAAAATCTTGTTGCGGCGCGGGCAGTGCTTGCGTCCGCTCTGAAAGATGATCCGGAAAACTATGACATGCTGATGGCGCAGGCGCGTGTTCATACCTCTGCGCACGAGCCTCAGCAGGCTCGAGATATTTACCAGCGGATACTACGCAGTTCACCGGGGAAATTAGGAGCACGTCTGGCGCTGGCCAGGGCGATGGGGGATGCAGGCGACAAGGCCGAAGCGCAACATGAGATGGCAACGGTATTGGCGAACTTGCCCGCCGACGATCTTGATACACGCATGTTGATCACCGATTGGTATATCGGAATGGATGACATGGCTGGCGCACGTGCCGCCGTCGAGCAATCAAAAATAATCTCACCTGATGATCCGCGCGTGCTGATGCAGGCAGCAAAAATCGCCAAGGCAGAGGGGCGCTACGACGAGGCGATGGATAGTTATAAACAGGCGAATGCCGCCGATGAAGTAACTGACTTGGAACGCAATCGAGCCAAGGGCTACATGACGACCGGAGTGGATTACCTCAACAAACCCGGTGGAACGTCGGGCATCTCCAATTTGACAGCGATGGAGGTGCCCATCGAGATACGCATGCCGCTGGGCTATGGTGGAGATAGTGCATTCGTACAGGTTGATCCGGTCAGCGTGAATGCAGGTGCGTTAGACCTCGCCGATCTCTATAACTTGAGGCAGTACGGCAAGATGCTGGCGCTGGCGCCAGCCGGGATAGCCAGTGCATCAGAACAATCGGCGCGCGGTACAACCCTGGCGGCAGGATATGAAGGAGAGGGCGTGCGAGCCGACATTGGTACCACGCCGCTGGGATTCCCTGTGTCGGACATAGTGGGCGGCGTCAAATGGTCGCACTACACAGCCACATCCGGCTTCTCATTCGATGTCTCTCGCCGTCCGGTTACCAGCAGCCTGCTTTCCTATGCGGGAGCGCACGATCCGGTTAGCGGAGAAGTGTGGGGTGGTGTGCGTAGCAGCGGAGCGAGTTTGCATGTGAGCCAGGATAGCGGCCGTCTCAGTGGATTCATCGATCTGGGGTATTACTGGCTTATCGGCAAGAACGTGTTGAGTAATGCACAATCTGCACTTCGCACCGGGTTTAATTGGAGCTTCATCGGTGAAGAGGACATGCGCCTGACCGCCGGTCTTGCATTCACCGATTGGCGCTACAGCGAAAATTTGCGCTACTACACGTTCGGGCATGGCGGCTATTACAGTCCGCAAAAATACAATTCGCTCGCGCTTCCGTTCCGCTGGACGGGCCGAAAGGCAAGATGGTCATATCTGCTGCAAGGCTCGGTGTCATCTTCGGTGAGTTATGAAAAAGACATGCCGTTCTATCCGACGGATGCTGCCTTGCAGACGCAAGCCGTTGCTAATGCCGCCATCATGATGCCGACATACACCGGCGGCAACGGACACGGTACAGGCTGGTCGCTCGGCGGCGCATTAGAACACCAATTCACCGCGCAACTGTTTCTCGGCGCGCGTTTACAGCTCGACCGTTCCGATTACTACACGCCGAACTTTGCCATCCTCTATTTGCGTTACCTGTTCGATGCGCATACCGGGCCGGTGCCTTATCCGCCTGATCCAGTCAAAGCATATTCCCGGTATTGATCATTCCGACGTATCGTAATCGACCCATTCCGCATCCCTGGAATGGATGAAGTATCGTTCGTCGCGTCGCACCACCACCACATCCTCGTTCTCTGACACAAAGTCTGTAGCTGGCAGATCGCGCACATAATCATCGAGGTTCAAGCCACTGTTGCCGAAAGGGGATGTGGTGGTGAACTCCGATAGCAACTGCGAGACGGCAAGATAACTGGTGGGTTTGGAAACGAGTAACGGCTTGGATGCCGGATTATCGGGCAGACCGATCAATTTGATACCGACCGGCACGATGGTGATGCGCGGGCTGGGGATCTCGCGCAGTCCGGCAATCTGCATCTTGTCGCCGCGTATCGAAGCTCCGTGTTCCGAGATGAATACCACCACTGCGCGCTTGCCTGATGCCTGCAATAAGTTGAAGAAACGATCCATATCGTCCAGTAACCGTGCGAGTCGTGGCGGGTAAATTTCCATACTATTGGTACGGTGCCCAGAATAATAATTGCCGTCATGCAGGCTGATGGAGTTGTAGAACAATGCCACCCGTTCATTTGGCGATTGAACACGTTTCTCCCACCATTTCTGTAGCACTGCATAATCGTCATACACCGGGGAACCATCAAAGCTTTGCAAGTAAGTTGAAATACCTTTGTAGCCAAATGGAGCAGCCTTTAGTCCGCCGCCTTCGCGCACATCATCCAGGAAACTACCGTAATGGCCGTCATGGTTCATGGCCAATTGCTGGTCAAAACCGATTTGATGCAGTTTATCCAGCGTCAGGCATTGTGCGGGAGCAGGGTCATATAGAGCATTGTGTATGGGCTGGCCGCAAGTGCCGCGCAGCATGCGGATGGCGGCAGGGCCGCTATAAGAGGCAGCCGAGTTGAAATTGGTGAATACGATGTCAAAGCGTTTGAACAAAGGATTGTCGCGCTGCTTGGTGAAATCCAGATCGTCCCAGGACAGCGAGCAAATGTGCAGGAAAATGATATCGAAAGGTGCCTCCGATTTTGACGGTGGCGAAAAGGACACGACACGCTCGGCTTCATTGCGATAAAACGTCTTCAGTTGCGCCGTCAGGCTGGCATCCGTGGGTGGACCGGAGTTACTGCGGGGGACGACATCGGTGACTACTGGTTGAGGGGGTTGTCCCTGTCCGATGGAAAATAAAGGTGCCAGCATGGCGAGAAAAACAAAAGAAGAAATGCGAAATTTTCTTTTGGCGAAAGTATAAATCACAAAGAGCAATATCAACCCGCCGGTGACTAGTGGATTGAAAAATCGTTCTGCCAGTTCCATCAGATAGGTTGGGCTGAAACCTTCCAGTTGAGAAGCTTGTGAAAACACACGCATAATTGGCGGCAACCAAGTGTCGTAATAAAACAGCGCAATACCAGTAGGGACGGCGATTATCTGCCTGACAGGTTTCAGGCGCGCATAGCGTTTCGGGAGCGGGGTAGACAGAAATACGGCGAATGCTATATTCAGCCATGCATGGAAATCCATGTGGTGAGCAAAATACAAATACAGCTTGGTAATAAAGTAAAAATTCCAGATGCCCATGTTGATGCTCCATCACATTATCTGCATAGCTCCTGTTTGACATTAGGGCAGAAGTAAGTCCGTGTTACAAGCCGCTCGCGCAAAAAACAAAGCTACGGGCACAGTCACGAAATTTACACTCAATCATGCACTGACGTATGATGCAGACACCCACTCAGTTAATGACAATTGATTGGTAACGGCGCGCTTTTTTGGATGGGCGGCTGACGCATAAGGAGAGAACGTTGATCACGAAATGTCTTTTTCCCGTGGCTGGGTATGGAACACGCTTCCTTCCCGCAACCAAGGCGCAGCCAAAAGAGATGCTGCCCATCCTCACAAAACCACTCATCCAATATGGCGTGGAAGAGGCATTAGAAGCTGGCATGAGAAACATCGCATTTGTCACGGGGCGCAGCAAGCGTGCCATCGAGGATTACTTCGACATTACCTACGAGTTGGAAGACAAGATCAGCGGTACCAGCAAGGAAAGCAGTCTGGACGGCATCCGCGACCTGATCCGTCAATGCACCTTTTCCTACACGCGACAAAATTACGTGCGCGGTCTGGGCGACGCTATCCTCACAGGCGAAACGCTGATTGGCGCTCAACCCTTCGGCGTGATTCTAGCGGATGACCTTTGTGTTTCTAAACCAGCCAGCGTCATGACACAAATGGTACGTGTCTTCGAAAAATATCGTTGTAGCATCGTTGCAGTGGAGGAGGTTCCCGTCAATGAGGTGGACAAGTACGGCATCGTTAAGGGACAGCGGCTGGACGATAGCCATATTCGAGTTGAGCGCATGGTGGAAAAACCGGCACTCAAGGATGCCCCATCAAACCTTGCCGTTATCGGGCGATACATTCTGACGCCCGATATATTTGATATCTTGAGGAACACTCCTCCTGGCAAGAACGGTGAAGTACAACTTACAGACGCACTGCAAACACAGGCGGCAGACGGAAAGGTGATCGCATATTGCTTTAAGGGACGACGATTCGATTGCGGCAGCGTCGAGGGTTTCGTCGAAGCTACCAATTTCTTTTTTAACGATGTTACGAATTCAGGCTCGTTTTGAAAAACGAGTGTGTTAAACGGCATGAGGGTTGAACCTGTGGAAATCGAGCTTGCCAGCGGCATCACCACGGCCTCAGCTGTAGAAGGGAAAGAAGCCACCAGTCAAAGCGATATGCTCACCTTTCACCTGCTCAACTCGTCGAGCATTCGGAGCGCGTTTCTAGTTTGCTCAATGGCACAAATATGGCACAAGTAGCGGAAAAATAAAAAAGGCTGCATCGCTGCAACCCTTACTTTATCTGGCTCCCCGACCTGGACTCGAACCAGGGACCTGCGGATTAACAGTACAGGTAACTCGTTGAATTCATGCAACTATCCTGAAGAATTCTAAGCAATTTTCAGCAACTTCCTGCATCGTGTTGCCTTCACCGAACCTATACCGAACCTAATTTTGGCTTCGCTTGCTGGTCCGCATTTTAACTTCATCCGAATCATCGAGTTGCGAAAGTTTCCACCGAACTGAAACCGATCCTGATGGGGGCGGTGGGCGGAGGGGCAGCAGAAGTGGCGTACTCGGAAAACTGGCGCGGTGGAATTCTGGCAGGGTGTGGGACGATTGGGGAAATCCTAGACTACTTTCAGGCATGTGTGTAACACTTTCCATATGAGCGATAACAATCAAGAACAGCAGATGAAGACGTTGGCCGATGAGGTGCTTCGCAAGATTGGTCGCAATCTAATTCAGTTCCAACAGATTGAAGTGATGCTAAAGTATTTGGTTGCTAATAGCAGATTTGAAGGTGATACATCTAACCTTGTTGATCGGCACCAAAAGAAAACCGAAAAAGTTCAGAAGCAGATGTTGGGTGAGTTGGTGAAACAGTATGTTGGTGATGTTTTGAAGGATGCAGGTGAACCTATCGAGGAGCCGGAAGTTGTAAAGATTCCATACTTGATCACTACTTTCACGACATCAAGCACACAAGAGTTTTACGAATCTCAAACAGCTGATATGAAATTGATGGTGGATGAACGAAACGAACTGATCCATCACTTTCTTCCAAGATGGCAACCTCAGACTATCGCGTCACTTAAAGAAGCTTCTGATTATCTAGATGCTCAAAGTGAAAAGGTAAGGCCGATGTACGATCATCTAGATTCAGTCATCATTTCTAGGAAAAAAGTTGCGCAATATTTATCCAGTGAAGATTTCCATAAAATATTCGAGTTGGAATGGCTTCAAAAGAGTCAAATAATTCATTTTATGAAGGAAGTAACAGCCGAAATTCGTCGGGCAGATGGATGGACATACCTAGCGAACGCTGGGCAGATTGCAAAAGAAAAGATACTGGAAGATGTAGTTCGGATGGAAGAATGTTACGGACACAAAACTTTCAAGCAGCTACTGTTAGCTTCTGAGTTGTTCGATGTACTTGATGAGCCTTTGCCGAATGGAAAATATCGCACTGTGTACAGAGTGCGAAAGATTGTGGCGCATTAGGGGATCACCCGTCGCACCCGACGACTCGTCGCCAATGCCATCCCCGCATCTCCCATACAGCACATGGAAAGCGTCAAGTGCGTCAAGTGCGTCGGGTTCGTCGGGTGGTTTGGGGAGTTCTCAGGGATTGGGGGACAGCGATTCAGAATTTCAGTTTTCAATTTTCCAGCGCGCCAGTTTTCCAGTGTGCCAAATTTGCCACCACCTGCCACCCCCGAAATCTTCCCCTGATCCCAAACGCGGCCCCGAAAACCGCCCCCGATTGCGCCCCGAGAACTATCCAAGGTTGCGCGATAGGTACCCGACTCGGGACGACTGGGGGTGGCGGTAGGGGGTAGGTAGCGCGGGGAGTTGGGGGCGCGTTTATGGGGCTTTTGGGTTGGGGCGTGGGGAGGCTTAACGGGTGGGTACGCTGGGGGAGGGGCGATAATTATGGTGAAGGGTATTGTGATCTCGACCCGAACGCAAAATTCGTGTTTCTGAATTTAGTTACTCGAATGGAGTACTCTGAATGCGGAGGCACAAAGATAAATGAAAATATCGCTAAGTAGCAACATAATAAATCCAGGTGACACACTCTTTGCTCAGGTAGTTGGCGAAGATATTAAAAATTTTGGTGCTGTCGAGATTTGTATTAGTTCGGTTGGTGTACTCAATCCGAGAGCGACGGAGCTATTAAATGTACCCGTCGTCAATGGCATCGCTCGCAGCACAATTCAGACCGAGCACCTTGAACATGGGTACTATGAAATTGCCTACCTAAAATTGCTACCTATTCTTGGATTAGCTAATCCTGTCGATGAAATCATGGTGCTGAGCGGCGACGACTTCAGTCGAAAAATCTTTAAAGTAACTTCAAGCAAGGAGCAAATAACACCAGAATTTCTCGAAAAGATTGTTTCTACCAAAGAGGCAGAAATGAAGAAGCAATTTGAGAGTGGGATTGTGCTGCCAGGCACATCCGTAAACCATTTTCGTGCTCTATGCTTCGTTTCTGGAATTTTAATTCCGGCGGACATACGATTTCAAAATTGGGAGGTTATTAAACACGTCCCGTTAGATGGTCAAGACGTACTTGCGTCTGTTAACTCCTTTGTCAAAGAATTCTCGACTTGGACCTTCGGACAGGGATTCAATTATGAAGACCTCAAAACACAATTTAACTCCAGTCGCCCAGTCTGCGTAGTCCATTTTCCAAAGCTAATTGCAAATGACATGGAACAAGCGAGGGACTATTGCGTACATCGCTCTCAAATTCTCTCGGAGTGCTTGTGTCTCAACCAAGGAGGGTCTGGAAAGGATTTCTGCGTTGTCATAGTTGATTTGAAGAAGGAAGCCGCAAAACTTTGGGTAGATCCAGGTCATTTCAATGGAAATTTGCTCGGAGGGGCATTTGGCACACCTACGGAGCTCGAAACTGTATGCGAAAAGCTGGAGACTGACACGCGCCTTCGCTACTTTGTGAATCTTTACAAAGAAGCAAGGCTGGAGTCCGATGTTAGTTACCAATACCTTAGATTTTGGCAACTGCTTGAGACAGTCGCGGAGTCTAAGAACTACCTTGTTACCGATGCCATGATCTGCTTCGAGACAAATTTGCCGTTCTTAGATTCAAATGGAACACCACGAACTATTGGGAAAAAGGGAAAAAACGGAGACCGCCCAGATTCAAAAATGATTGTTTATAGACTCATTTCAGATGTCGCTGCCTCTATGCGTACTCGCAACAGTTCTATATTTACGGTATTTGGCGATACGGCAGCAGTTAGTTACGATTTGGAGAAGTACGTCAACGGATGGCAAGCCATGCGAAATGCAGCAGGCCACTTTGGGCGTTTCGTTTCAACCGATCAAACACAACAGTTGCGCCTCAAGGATTATGCGATTTGTAAGGCGGTATGCGAAGATCAGGGGAATAGTCGCGCTGGTTTTGTGTTAATGCAGTTAAGGAACGTGGTTGAGTTGGTTCTGCATGAAGAACTTCGGTCTACCCCACACTCCTGAATGTATCCTTTCAAGACTGCCGAGCAACTCGCCTAGTCCAGCCTTGTTGCGTAACCGTGTCCAAACTTTCATGATCGTCGTGTACGGCTTGCCGGTCTGATGGTTGATGAACAGATATCCCAGTCGATACCCGCAATCAACTTTTATCCAGAGTATGGTGCGAAAAATGCCGTCAAGAGGTGACCATTACCAACTTCACCGGAACAGTCAGAGGAGGGGACTTGCTGCTGGTCGGCAAGTGTTCAATCTGCCACGAAGATGTGGCAAGGGTTATCGAGAAGGGTTGAAGCATCTCAGTTTTCTAGTTTCACAGATTTCCGGCTACGCCTACGAATCCCCCCGAAATCCATACCGACTCCGGCTATACCGACCCACGGACTTTCCGAATTCTGACCCAAAATAAAAAGGCCACCTCGAAAGATGGCCTTCAATATTTTGGCTCCCCGACCTGGACTCGAACCAGGGACCTGCGGATTAACAGTCCGTCGCTCTACCGACTGAGCTATCAGGGAATTGATGCGGGCGCTATACTAATAGCTGGAGGCATTCCGGTCAACCTTGTGGAGTGGCTGATGTCCAGTTTTTGCAGGCAGGAAAAGTTTCAAACTCAATTAAACTACGGCGATGGTCATGGATAAAAAAACAGTCTTTATAAAAACTCCCGTTGGTGAAGCGACAATTGCCAGCTTGTCCGGAGATATGAAGCGGGTCATGCTGCTCATCGATGACAAGTCAACGCTGGATGAAGTGACCAAGCGTGCGCCGCCAAGCCTGCGTGGCGATCTGCGCGACATCATGCAGCAACTGATCGATACGGAACTGATTCGCGATAAAGACAAGGTGGTGGCTGCGCCCAAGATTACTGCACCGAAAATGGTGAACCCAAATCCCGCGCAAACCAAAACCAGCGAGGAGCTGGACTTTACCAGCATGGTTGCTCCCCCCAGCCCCGCTGCATTGGCTGAAGAAGCGGCCAAACATAAAGCCCGCCAGGAAGCAGAAGCGAAAGCCAAACATGAAGCAGAAGCCGCGCGTGCCCGCACAGAATTGGAAGCAGCTGTCGAGGCTGCCAAGCTAAAGGCCGGCGCTGAAGCGCAAGCCAAGGCCGAGGCAAAAGCCCGGCAGGAAGCGGAGATCGCGGCAAGAGCCAAGGCGGAGGCCGATGCAAGAGCCAGCCATGAAGCTGAAGCGCGCATGAAAGCCGAACAGGAGGCTGCCCGCGTGAAAGCGGAACTGGAAGTTGCAGCCAAGGCAAAAGCAGACGCGGAGGCGCGTGCCCGTGAGGAAATAGAGGCTGCGGTCCGTGCCAAGCAGGAAGCCGAGGCGAAAGCCAAACAGGAGGCAGCTCGAATCCAGGCTGAATTGGAGGCTGCCGCGAAAGCCAAAGCGGAGGCCGAAGCAGCTCGCGTCAGGGCTGAACAGGAAGCCGCCAGAGTGAAAGCGGAGTTGGAAGCGGCCAAAGCACGCGCACAGGCCAAAGCGTTGGAGGAAGAGCGCGCCAGACAGGAAGCCGCTCGAATCCTGGTAGAGCAGGAAACAGCCCGAATCAAAGCGGAGCAGGAAGCGGCGGCACGCGCCAAAGCCGAGGCGGAAGAGCGCGCCAGACAGGAAGCTGAAGCAGCACGCCAGAAAGCGGAACGCGAGGCAGCTCGAATCAAGGCAGAACAGGAGGCAGCGGCACGCGCCAAAGCCGAGGCGGAGGAACGCGCCAGGCAGGAAGCTGAAGCAGCACGCCAGAAAGCGGAACACGAGGCAGCTCGAATCAAGGCGGAACAGGAAGCGGCGGCACGTGCCAAAGCCGAGGCGGAAGAGCGCGCCAGACAAGATGCTGAAGCCGCGCGCTTGAAGGCTGTGCAAGATGAAGCCGCGCGCGTGGCTGCAGCGGCAGTCGCCAAGTTGGAGGCGGATGAAAAGGCACAACGCGATGCAAAGATCGCCAAGCAGGAGACACTCGCGGCTGCAGCAAAGAACTCAGCCGAGTCCGGTTCTTCACCGTTCCAGATCAATCTGGACACCTTTACCGCCGGTGCTGCTGAGGTTCCACCGCCGCCTGTCCAGAAACAGCCTGATCGTGCAGAGCAGGCAGAGGCAGAGGCGCAATCTCATGCCAGGCAGAAGGCAGAGCAACGTGCTGCTAAAGAGGCCAAGGCTGCGGAAGAACAAAAAATGAAACAGCATGCTGCTGCCGAAATGGCGCGTTTGAAAGCCGAGCAGGAGGCAGCACGACTGAAGGCAGAACAGGAAGCGCTGGCGAAGGAGGAAGAACAAGCCTTGGCGGGTGAACAGGCCAGCGCTTGGGCGGAAGCCGAGCAGCGCGCCAAGCTTCAGGCCAAGCTTGATTCCGAGCAGGCAATGCAACAGGCAACGCTGTCGCAAGCCAAAGCAGGGCAGAAACCCGCTGTCAGGGTACGGCGCAAACCGTTGCCGCTGGGCAGGATTGTTTTCGGTCTGGCCGCGCTGGCGCTGGTGGTTGCAATCGTGCTGCCCTATGTCTATCCGCTCCAGGAATACATCGCGCCGATTGAGCAACGCCTTTCCGCACAACTCAAGCAACCTGTGAAAATTGGCGGGATAAGCGCCGCCTCGTTGCCGCCCAAGCTGCAACTGCTGAACGTCACCGTGGGCAATGCACAGGAAGTGAAGGTCGGCACAGCGGTGCTTAACTTCGATCCATTGACGCTTTTCTCCGAGAGTAAAGCGATCGGTAATGCCGAACTGCAAAGTGTCACTTTTGACGGGCGCCATCTGGATCAAATAGCGATCTGGTTGAAAGGGCTGGGTGGCGATGCGCAATATCCGCTGCGTCACCTGACCATCCAAAACCTGCAGGTGAATACGGAGGGCATTTCGTTGCCGCCCCTGAAAGGCAGCGCGGACCTTGATCAGGGTGCCTTCACCCGGATTGTCATGCACAGCGAGGACGACAAGATGCACGTCGAGTTGCTGCCGGTGCAGAACCGTTGGCAACTCAGCTTCGGCATCAAAGAAAGAAAGTTGCCCTTGCTGGCCGACGTGATGTTCAGCGACTTCAGTGCAAAAGGAGACATCGGTGATGGTGAAGTGAATTTTACCGAGATCGACGCGCACGCCTACGGCGGAATATTGTCCGGTAACGGAAAACTGAGTTGGCGCAAAGGTTGGCAAGTACAAGGCCGCATTCAAGCCAAAACGATGGAGCTGGAAAAGTTATTCCCGCAATTCAAACTTTCCGGCGAAGTGTTCGCCGAGGGNNAAGGGCGTCATCAACGGTATTGATATGGTGGAGACTGCACGCCTGTCCAGCCATGAGCATATTCCCGGTGGGCGTACCCATTTCGACGAATTGACCGGAGCGCTGCAATCGGAGAACCGCAATCGGCATTTCCGCCAGATCAAGATCACATCCGGCATGCTGAGTGCAAACGGCTCCTTCGATATCTCTTCCAACGACGCGCTGTCCGGTAGTTTCAATTCGGAGATCAAGATGCGTGCGGGGAACAATCCGCTGGTCTTGTCCGGCACCTTGACCGAGCCCAAGCTTAAAGCGCGCTAGCGATACTCCCGGAACGGGGGGAAGTTCTGGGGGTTTGCCGCTGCGACTTAGCTCAATGCCTTGGCGATGCGTTCCAGCGCCAAAGTTTTGGCTCCAGCGTAACCTGTGCGTGGTTGTTGCCACTTTGGTGGCTTTACAACCACGGCCTCCCCCTTGCGGGGAGAAGGTTAGCCTTCACCGAAACCTCAAGAAAGCGCTTTTGCGATGCGCTCCAGCGCTTGCTTGAGGTTTTCCATCGAGGTGGCGAAAGATAAGCGAATGTAACCTTCGCTGCCGAAGGCCGAGCCCGGCACCACTGCGACACCGGCCTGCACCAGCAGATATTCTGAAAACGCGATGTCCGTCGCTTCCTTGATGATGCCTTTGCCGTGCAGCGTGGCGATGGCACCCCTTGCATCGGGGAAGGCATAGAACGCGCCGCCCGCCATGATGCAGCTCAGGCCCGGAATTTGATTCAGCTTGTTCACCACGAACACATGGCGCTCGCGGAAAGCCTTGAGCATCGGCGTGATACAGCTCTGGTCGCCGTTCAATGCCGCTTCCGCCGCCACTTGCGAAATGGAGGTCGGGTTGGAAGTGCTCTGTGACTGCACGTTCTCCATCGCGGTGATGATGTTCTCCGGCCCCGCCGCGTAGCCGATGCGCCAGCCGGTCATGGCATACGCTTTCGATACGCCGTTCAGCACCATGGTGCGCGGATACAGGTCGGGGCAGGCATCCAGAATATTGACGAACTTCGCATCGGTCAGCGCGATGTGTTCGTACATGTCGTCGGTGGCAATGAGGATGTGCGGATGCTTGCGCAACACTGCGCCGAGCGCCTGCAAATCTTCCAGTGTGTAAACCGCACCGGAAGGGTTGCTCGGGCTGTTGATGACCATCATCCGGGTCTTGGGCGTGATCGCCGCTTCCAGTTGTGCGGGCGTCATCTTGAAGCCCTGCTCGATGCCCGCCTGCACGATCACCGGCTTGCCTTCGGCGATGAGCACGATGTCCGGATACGACACCCAATAGGGCGCCGGGATGATGACTTCATCGCCGGGGTTGATCACGGCGAGTGCGAGGTTGAAGAAACTCTGCTTGCCACCGCAGGACACCAGAATCTGTTTCGCGCTGTAGTCCAACCCGTTGTCGCGCTTGAACTTGGCGATGACCGCTGCCTTGAGCGAGGGTGTGCCGCCGACGGCGGTGTATTTGGTGAAACCCTTGTTGATGGCCGCAATCGCGGCATCCTTGATGTGCTGCGGCGTGTCAAAATCCGGTTCGCCCGCACCCAAGCCGATAATGTCTTTGCCTTCCGCTTTCAGTTTCGCCGCGCGGGCGGTGACGGCAAGAGTGGGAGAGGGCTTGATAGCCTGGACGCGAGTGGAGAGAAGCACGATATTTCCTTCAGGATTGAACAGTGGCGCGGATTATACCCGTGCCATCATTCTCAGTGAATGAGTATCGTCAGGGGGTTGTGACAGCTGGCAGTACTTCGTGCG
>CXWL01108892.1_pt1 | contig 14846 bp, 17 predicted proteins | sample 590931 | NCBI WGS metagenome assembly CXWL01 (sample SAMEA3498368, study PRJEB10139) | groundwater metagenome | biome: water well; material: biofilm material | place: Germany | collected 2015-04-27 | reverse complement strand
CCGAACGACCACGTCAACATGGGGCAGTCGTCGAACGACATCTTTCCCACCGCGATGCACGTGGCGGCGGCGCAGGCCGTCGTGCACGCGGTGCTGCCGGCGCTGGCGCAACTGCGCGCAACACTGGAACAGAAGGCGCGCGACTTTGCCGACATCGTCAAGATCGGCCGCACCCACCTGCAGGACGCGACGCCGCTGACCCTGGGCCAGGAGTTTTCCGGCTACGCGGCGCAGCTGGAATACGCCGAGCATCACATCCGGAACACCCTGCCCGGCCTGCTGCTGCTGGCCGCCGGCGGTACCGCGGTCGGTACCGGCCTGAACGCGCATCCGGAATTCGCCACCCGGATCGCGACCGAACTGGCCGCGCGCACCGGCCTCGGCTTCGAGACGGCGCCGAACAAGTTCGCCGTGCTGGCCGGCCACGATGCGCTGGTGGCGATGCACGGCGCGTTGAAAACGCTGGCCACCGCGCTGATGAAGACCGCCAACGACGTGCGCTGGATGGCGTCCGGCCCGCGCTCCGGACTGGGTGAAATCACCATTCCGGAAAACGAGCCGGGCAGCTCGATCATGCCTGGCAAGGTCAATCCGACCCAATGCGAGGCGCTGACCATGCTGTGCTGCCAGGTGTTCGGCAACGACGTGGCAATCACCGTTGGCGGCGCGTCGGGCAATTTCGAACTGAACGTGTTCAAGCCCATGATTGCCCACAATTTCCTGCAAAGCGCGCGCCTGCTGGCCGACGGCATGCGCTCGTTCGATGAGCATTGCGCGCGCGGCATCGAGCCGAACCGCGCGCGCATCGCCGAGCTGATGGAGCGCTCGCTGATGCTGGTCACCGCGCTGGCGCCGCACATCGGCTACGATCGCGCCGCGCAGATCGCCAACCTGGCGCAGCACGAGGGCACCACCCTGAAACAGGCGGCGCTGAAACTCGGCTTCGTCACCGAACAGCAATTCGATGCGTGGATCGTGCCGATCCAGATGACCCAGCCGGGGCTCTGAACTTTAGACGGCGCGCCGCGCACATTGTGCGTTATCGAACCAACAAGCAAACACTACAAGGATAAAATGCAGAAACTAACTTTTGAATTGGACTCGGAATTCATCGAGGTCAACCAGCTGTTGAAGTTGTCGGGACTGGTCGACAGCGGCGGCGCGGGCAAGAACCTGGTCGCCAGCGGCGTCGTGTCGGTCGACGGCAAAAAAGAGTTGCGCAAGACGGCCAAGATCCGCGCCGGCCAGACGGTCAGCGTGGGCGATGTCCGGATCAGCGTGCTAGCTGGAATCGGAAACAAGGCGTAGGCCGGGCCGCCTGGCCTGCGCCCGAACATTGCAAAGGTAAAACGGAGGCAAGCTAATCCCTGTCATTTGCGCCGACACAAACACGGCTGGGCTTGCTTGCTTATATCATAAGACGTAATCAATCGGTTCAAAGGTGACCGCCATGGATAGGCCCGAAGACAACCCGCAAACGCAGGAAAGACTCATCGGCGATTTACGTCTCGTGATTGAAAACGCGGAGGAATTGCTCAAGAATACTGACCAATACACCAGCCTGATTTACCAGAACGCGCGCGCCAAGCTGGCGCTTGCATTGACCGCGGCGACCGAAGAGTTGGCGCGTTTCGAAGACGCCCAACTGGAGCGCATGATCGTCGCGACCCATGCCGCCAGCATGATCCATGCCGACAAGACCGGCGAAGCGCGCGTCCTGCGCGCATTTCATTAGTCGCGGCTCGCGCAAGTCCCGCACGGCGCCTTCACGGCGCCGTTTTCAATCGTCGATCCGAAGCGCCGTCAACAGCGACAGTTCCAGCCAGCGCTGGAGGTGGGCGGCGACGTCGAATTCCTCGTCGATGCCGAACGCAGCGTCGAGTGCGGCGCCGAACGATCCGCCGGCCGCAAGCACCGCCAGCCCGGCGTGCGCGGCATGGCTGAGCGGCGCCAGTTCAGCCTTCCAGCAAGGCCGCGTGGCCAGCGCGAAGTTGGCGGTGGCCATCTCGGACGGAAACGCGACGCCGCTGTCCGGCTGGTGCGCCCGCCACAGGTCGACCACGGCCCACTGCGAGGCCAGCAGGGTGCAGGCCGGATGCAGCGTGAAGCGCGCCGTCTCCAGCTGTTCGGGCCCGAGCGCGCCGAGCACACTGGCGGCCAGGCCGCTCGCGTCGGGCGCGAAGTGAGCGCGGTGCAGCGCCCATTCGAGGCGCGCCATGTCGGGCATGTATGGGTACTCGGCGACGTGCTCGAATCCTTCGAGGAATTGCGCGAAGGTGGCGCCGAAGCGGTTGAGGTCGGCGTCATCCGAGGGATGCGCCATGCCGTACGCGCGGCTTAGCGCACTGAAGAATTCGTCGCCGACCAGCTGGCGCAGCACCGGATAGGCCGCAGCCAGCGTCTTGTCCCAGGTCGAGGTGAGGTTGCCGCGGTACAGCGCCAGCCCATGCTCGCCGGTACCGTCCTTGAATTGCGCCAGCAACGGCGCTGCAGCGCCTGGCGCGAACAGGGCGGCGGCGAAATCCTGCTGCAGCCCGGCGATGCCAGGCTGAGCGCCGGGCGCGTCCACTGCCGGGGCGGCCGCCCGATCGGCCGGGCGCGCGCTGAAGGCGCTCGCGATCGCTTCGGCCTTGCGCGCCTCGCCCAGCAATTCCTCGAGCGGCGGGATATCGGTATCCCATTCGATCAGCGTGGGCAGGCTGCCGAAGCGCGCCAGCGCGGCCCGGTACAGCTCCCATACCGGCTGCGCCACCGCGGCGCCGTGATGGTCGATCACCGCCCTGGGCGTCTCGAGGTGGCCGGCCAGGTGGATTTCGCCGACGCTGCCCGGCGCGATCGCCGCCAGCGCGGCAAGCGCGTCCTCACCGTGGTTGCACTGGTTCACATACAGGTTGTTCACGTCGAGCAGCAGGCCGCAGCCGGTGCGGCGCGCCAGCGCGGCCATGAACTCGGCCTCGCTCATCGAATCGTCACGAAAGCGCACGTAGCTCGACACGTTTTCGAGCAGGATCCTGCGACCCAGCCGCTCCTGCACCCGCCCTACCCGTTCGGCAAGCAAGTCGAGCATGGCGTCATTCAGCGCCAGCGGCAGCAGGTCGTTGAGGTTGCGGTCATGCACCGCGCCCCAGCTCAGGTGTTCGGACACGAGGAAAGGATCGACCCGCTCCACCAGCGCGCGCACGCGCTCCAGATGCGGCTGGGAAAAGCCGCGCGCGGAACCGAGGCCGAGTCCGACGCCGTGCAGGCTGACCGGATAGTCGCGCCGCAACTGCCGCAGCACATGCCAGTCCCAGCCGGACTGGGCGAGATAGTTTTCAGTATGGACCTCGAGCCAGCCGACCTGCGGCCGCTGCTCGAGGAATTGCCGGTAGTGGGGGACGCGCAAGCCGACGCCGACGCCCGGCTGCGGGGCCGGGGGCGTGGCGTGCTGAAGCGGAATCGCGCGCCCGCCCGCCAATTACTTGGCCTTTTCCAGCTTGCCGCCGGCTTTTTCGCAAGTGCCCTTGGCGACGAACTTAAAGTCCGCGGCGCCCTTGTCGACTTTCGACTGGCCCGAGCAGCCATGCGCCCCGTCGGCCGCGGCGCAGTCGTTCTGGCCTGCCTTTGTAACGCCGAAGCATTTTTCCTGTTCGACTTTCGGCTTGTCGGCGGCGGATGCGGCGCCGGCGGCGCAAACGGTGGCGAGGGCTGCGGCGATGAGGGCGTGGCGTTTGGTCATGTTAAGACTCCTGGGATGAGTGACAAAAAGATACTGCACGCTGGCTGGCGCCGATGGCGCCAGCGATGCGGAGCCCGATTTTACACCGCTTGGCCGAGGCGTAAAAAAACCCGGCGCTTCCAGTCGGGAAGGGCCGGGCCTTGCGGCGCACCGAGTCAGAAGGATGCCGTTTTCTTGGTACGGTCCTTCTTGACGGTCGCCTTCTTGTGCTTGGGCGCAGGCGCGGCTTTCTTGTGGACCGGGGTGGCGACCGGCGCGTCGGGAGCGGCGGGAACCTGCGCCAACGCGGCGCCGATTGCAAACGTGGAGACGGCCAGGGCAACGATAAGCTGTTTCATGCTTGCGTCCTCCGGCGAATCAGGCCTTGGTATCGATGGTGTTGCCGAGGTGTGCCGGCAGGTTCTGCACGGTCGGGGCGGACTTGACGGCGTCGATCAACTGGGTCGCGGTCGAGGATTCGATGTCCTGGGCCTTCTTCAGAACGGCGATATCGATTTCCTGCTTGGTTCCTGTCTCAGCCATGCTGGTTGAAAGCTTGGCAATTGATGACACATCCATGTCGTTCTCCGGTTTGGGGCGTATCCATTGTTAACGGACGCGTTCGCCGGAACTTTAGGAATTCGCAGCAATATAAGCGGTGAGCCAGCCCAACGCCGCGGCCGGCTGGTTCAGGTCCAGCCAGGCGATGGTTTCCCGCAAAGCTTCCGGGCGGGGCGCATCCGATGCTACCGCGACAACGTTGGCGTCGTCCGGATACAGCGCCGGCTTGCCGAGCGACGGGCGGTAGACCTCCAGCTTGGCGATCGGCTCCCACTTGTAGCCCTCCACCAGGGTCAGGTCGGCCGGCGCCAGGCGCGCGACCTGCTCGGCCAGGGTCGGCTCGCCCTCCCCGCGCAATTCGCGCATGATCGCCACCCGGAACGGCGACGCCAGCATCACTTCGGCCGCGCCGGCCATGCGCAGGCGCGCGCTGTCCTTGTGCGGCGGCTCGAGCAGCACGTCGTGGTGGCTGTGCTTGATGACGTTGACCCGCAAGCCGTCCGCCGCAAGCCGGGCGACCAGGTATTCGAGCAAAGTCGTTTTGCCGCTGCCGGACCAGCCGACGACGCCGAGGATCTTATGCATGGTCGGCCATGTCAGTACGGGACTCGATAGCGATACCCCTTGAAATTCATCACCGCCGCTTTCGGCAGCAGCTTTTCGAGCACCAGTCCGGGCGCCACTTCCTCGCCCTCGTGGCGCAGCGTCTTGTCGATCAACAGCAAGCGGTCGGCCGGATTTTTCGAATACATGTAGCCGCCGAAGGTCAGCGGCGGCACCGAGCGCTGGATCGCCTCGGGCAGCTCGCGCAGGGTTTGCAGCTTCTCGTCCTCGGCCGCGACCACCGGCGGCGGCGCGGCCGGCGTGCTTGCTTTCACCGGCGCCGGCGGCGACGGCGGCGGGCGCACGACGACCGGCTTGGGCTTGGGCTCGGGCGATGACGGCGGCACCACCGCCAGCGGCGGGGCCGTCACGACTGGCGCTGGCGCTGCTGCCGCCACGGCTGGCGTTGGCGCTGCTGCCACCACAACCGGCGCTGCCGGCTGCACGCCTGGCGCCTTGAGCTGCCACGCCGCCACGCCCAGCGCCGCAACCAGCGCGACGGCCGCCAGCGCAATCCACACCGGCCGGCGGCGTGCGCCAACTGCGCCCTGCGGTGCGGCGCCGATCGGCACCGCATTCAGCGTCGGCGCGCTGCCAAGCTGGCGCTCGGCCTGTGCTTTCTTGAGTGCTTCGAGAATATAGGACATCGTTATTTCCCCTGCCCTTTCGCCGCCAGCAGGCGCGGTTCGTCGACCCCGCCCAACTGGCTGAGGCGCATGTAAGTGCGCGGCCCGGTCACGCCGTCCGCCTTCAGGTTCTGCTTCGCCTGGAACTCGCGCAGCAGCTTCTGCATGCGGCGGTCGAGCGGCTGGTTCAGGGCCGGCGCCGCGACGCCATTCAGTTGCGCCAGGCGCGCCGCGATCCAGTCCACGTCCGGTCCGTTCTCGCCGGCCGCCACTTCCTCGCGGAACCCGCGCGGCGCGGTCCAGAATGTGGTGTACTCGCCATCGAAGCGCGCGGCGAGCGCCGCCACGCTGAGTGTGTGCGAATTGCCGTACAAGCGCACGGTGGCCGAGTTGTCGTCGAGGCCAGTCAGAACCGCGTAGCCGACCTGCTGGCCGTCGTGCAGGGTCAGGATCGCCGGACGGTCGAGCAGGCGCAGTTCGTACAGGCCGCCCTTTCCCTGGTGGCAGTGCAGGTTCAGTTTCAGCGCGGCCTGGCATGGCTCGCCGGAACCCAGCGTCTGGCCCCACAAGCCGGCCAGTTCGAGCAGCGCGTCACTGGCGCTGGCGTAGGCCGGCGTCGCGGCCGGCGGCGCGGGCGGGGCGGCGGGCGGCGGCTTGACAACCGGGGCAGCCTTGGCCGGCGCGGCGACTGGCGCTGCTGCCTTGTGCGGCAGCACCTGCCATGCGGCGGCGCTAATCACGGCGCCGGCCAGCAGTCCGCCGGCGACCATCGGCCAGCGGCGCGAACTTGCCCGCGCCGCGTCCTGGCCGTCGAACACTTCGTCGGCCGCCTTGCGCAAAATGGCGCGCGTCACTTCGCTGGTATTTTCGACATAGGCGCCGAGCAGCGCGCGGTCGCACAACAGGTTGATCCGGCGCGGCACGCCGCCGGTGAGGCGATAGATGTGCGCCATCAGCGCGCGCGGAAACGGCGTCACCGCTCCTGCTCCCGCCACCGCCAGCCGGTGCGCGATATAGCTGCCGGTTTCGATCTCGGACAGCGAGCCAAGGTGGTAGCGCGCGATCACGCGCTGCGCCAGCTGCTCCAGCTCGGGCCGGGCCAGCATCGTGCGCAGTTCCGGCTGGCCGATCAGGATAATCTGCAGCAGCTTGCGCTCGCTGGTTTCAAGGTTGGTCAGCAGGCGCAGTTGCTCGAGCACGTCGGCCGACAGGTTCTGCGCCTCGTCGATGATCAGCACATTGTTGTTGCCCTGCGCGTGGCTGGCCAGCAGGCAGCCGTTGATGGCGTCGACGTAGCTCTTGATGCTGACCGCGCCGGCGCCGGCGGCCGGCAGGTCGATGCGGAATTCGTCGCAGATCGACAGCAGCAGTTCTTCCACCGACAGCTTCGGATTGAAGATATAGGCCAGCTTGCAGTTTTCCGGGATCTGCTCGATGAAGCAGCGGCACACGGTGGTCTTGCCGGCGCCGATCTCGCCGGTCAGCAGCACGAAGCCGCCGCCGCTGCCGATCCCGTACAGCAGGTGCGCCAGCGCTTCGCGATGGCGCTCGCTCATGAACAGGTAGCGCGGGTCGGGCGCGATTGAGAACGGAGCTTGCTTCAGGCTGAAATAGTGCGTGTACATGGATTCCCAGGGAGGCGTTAGCGCGCGGGCGGCAGCGGCTTGTACTTGGCGCAGTAGATCTTCGACTTGTTATTGAAATAGACGATCTGGCTGCCGGGGGCCGACTCGCGCACCGGAAACGCCGAACTGTCCTGCGCCCGATGGCGCGTGCCGACCGCGGCGCGGATCGCTTCGTCGAGCTTGTCGGGCGTGCTCTCGGTCACGGCGCCGACGAACACCAGCTCGCTGGTGTCGTCGCTGACCATGATGTCGGTCACCGTGGTGCCCCACAAGCTGCCGTCGGCCTTGAACCACCAGGCCCCGCCCTCGTGCTTGTAGGACGGCCCGAACGCGCTCGACAGGTAGGAATAGAAATAGGCGTTATCGAGATGGCTGCGGCACAGCAGCGCGTTGCCGATGACCGGCCCGAAGGTGGACGGCGCCGCGCCGGCCTGGGGCGCGACCATCCACAGCAGCGCCGCCGCGAGGGCCGCGCGCGCTGCTGCGTTTCGTTCCATGCCGACTGGCTGGCGCATCCCGGTTCCCGCAGCTGCCGGCTTACTGGCGCGAGCGCTCTTCCTTCTTGACCTTCTTGGCTTCCTTCTTTTCCTTCATGGTCTTGGCCGGCTCTTTCTTGCTTTCCTTCTTGCTATCTTGTGCTTTGGTCATTCGAGACTCCTTGTTCAGCATGTGCTTGCGCCCGGGGGATGTTGCACCTCCCGCCCGGACGGACCTGCTGCATTATGACACTGCGGGGCGCGGTTTCGCCATCAATACCTGTCGCGGGTGCCTGCGCCGACCCTGCGGAAAGCGCCGCCGTGCTCATCCAGCCAGCGGGTGGTCAGGTGGCGATTGTCGCGCTGCCAGGGATGGAACGACGGCGCCAGGTAGCGCAGCGAGGGACCCAGCAGGTGCCAGAATATGCCGTCGCGGCCCAGCCAGGTGCGCGCCGCGCTGGCCCAGGTGCTGGCCTTCCACAACTGGCCGTCGCGCCGCAGGTTGTCGGTGGTCTGGAGGAAGATGTCCAGCGCCAGGAACATGCTGGCCTGGATGTAGATAGCAACCCGGCGCCAGTAGCCGCCGCCGGCCGCGCGGTACACGTCCATCGCCACGCCCTTGTGCTCGTTTTCCTCGGCGGCATGCCAGCTCCACAGGGTATGCATGTCCGGCTCGGCTCCTTCCAGCCAGCTCGGCAGGGCGAGCACGCCGTCGGCCAGCATCGCGGTGTAATGCTCGATCGCGCAGGTGGCCGCGACCCAGTCCAGCGGATCGAGCCGTGACAGTATGTGTATGCGCCGCGCAATGCTGTTTTCGCGCACGAACACCAGCCCCTGCGCGGCGAGCTGGTGGTTGTACTGCTGGTGGACGAAACGGTGGCTGGCCTCCTGACCGATGAAGTCGCGGATCTCGGCGCGCAGGGCCGGATCGCCGATGCGCGCTTCGGGCACTGCGCGCATGCTGTCGATGAACGACTGCTCCCCCAGCGGAAAGGTCATCGACAGCGCGTTGAACAGCTGGGTGCGGTAGGCGTCGCCGCCGAGCCAGTGACGGCCAAAACCTTTCGACAGGTCGACGTTGAGCTTGCGCACCGTGAGCGTGGACATGGCGTTTCCTTCCGGCGGAAAGGCTCAGTTGCAATAACTATAACTATACACCTTGCGCCTACAAGAGACTAGGCGCGGACTAGTGGACTGTAACGTATGAATTGGGAGCGAAGGACGCGCGCATGCGGTGCAGGGCAAGGCGCAAGGCGCAGCGATAGCTGGCTATCGCGAGCATTTGCAACGCCGCCATGCGCTGCGGGCGCGCGGCAGGCGCTGCCGATTCATGCGTTACAGTCCACTAGCCACGGGTCGTCCTCCGGGTGCGGAAACTGCTCGTTCATGAAATCGACAAAACTGCGCACCTTGGCCGACAGCAGGCGCCGGCTCGGATACACCATCATCACCGACAGCTGTCCCAGGTGGTGACCTTGCAGCACCTGCACCTGGCGGCCGCTTTCCAGGTCGCCTTCCAGCGTGAACGACGTGCGCAGCATGATGCCCATCCCGGCCAGCGCCGCTTGGCGCAGCACGGCGCCGCTGTTCGACACCATCCGGCTGGTGATCGGCACGTTCTGCAGCTCGTCGTCCCACTGCACCGGCCAGTGGTGGCGCAATTGCTCGAATGCGAAATTGAGGCAGTCGTGACTCGAGATATCGGATGGCTGGGTCGGCGTGCCGCGCCGCGCCAGGTAGTCCGGCGACGCGCTCAGCACCACTTTCGAGGTGGCCAGGCGGCGCGCGATCATGCTGGCGTCGAACTTCTGCAGGCCGATGAAGATGCCGACGTCGAACCCTTCCTCGACCAGGTCAGCCGCATGGTCGGCCAGTGTGACGTCGAGCACCACGTCGGGCATCGCCCGCGCGTATTTCGGCAGCAGCAGCGCCAGTTGCGACTGGCCGAAGCCGGGATGGCAATAGATGCGCAGCGTGCCGCTCGGCTTGCGCGAACTGGACGAGGCCAGCGCGTCGGCGTCGTCGATGTCGGCCAGGATCTGGCGCACCCGTTCCAGGTATTGCTGCCCGGTTTCGGTGAGCGACAGGCGGCGCGTGGTGCGGTTCAGCAATCGCGTGCCGAGATGCGTTTCGAGGTCGGCCACGTTGCGCGTGACCACCGTGGCCGACATCTCCAGCGCCGTCGCCGCGCGGGCAAAACTGCCCTGCTCGACCACCTTCGCGAACACGCGCATCGATACCAGCCTGTCCATATTGATCCTTTGATTATCCCGATTTACGCAATTGTGCATTGCGATTATTCGCCTTTTTTGCGGAACCCGCAATGTGTACACTGGTTTCCATGGACGGGCGGCAACGCCCTTCACCGCCGCAGCCGCCGGCTCGACGCTCACACCCACACAGGAGAAACACCATGAACGTACAGAAATTCATCGCCGCTGCTGCCGTGTTCGTCGCCGCAGGTTCCGCCTTCGCCGCTGACGCACCGGTCGCCGCCGCCGCCAGCTCAGTCGTCATCGCATCGAACCTGAATTTGCCGACGGTCAGCATCACCAACAGCACAAGCCGCGCCGCGGTGAAAGCCGAAGCCGTCGAGTTCGTGAAAAACTACAAGACCGCATTCGCTGTCCAGCTCGAGCAATACAAGAACTAATTTTTACGCTGGTGTCAGGTCTGACATTCGGACATTTTGCTGGTGTCAGGTCTGACAATCGGACATTTTGCTGGTGTCAGGTCTGACAATCGGACAAATTNNGACCTGACACCCCGAAAATGTCCGAATGTCAGACCTGACACCCCGAAAATGTCCGATTGTCAGACCTGACACCAGCGTTTTGTGCGAACCCAGCGTTTCCGGCACATCCCGCGCTTTTGCGTTTCAGTCGCCGTTTCCGGCGTTTTGTCGTTTCCTCCGGGCGCCGCGCATTGCTTTGTCATATCGTTCACGCTCCGCATCCCGCAGCCACAACACGATCGATACGACATGCACACAGCGCTCAAGCAAACCACCATCGCCATCGCATTAGCCGCCGGCGTCCTCGCCACCCACTCCAGCCACGCCGAGACTGTCACCGAGCAGCGCCCAGTCGCCGCGTTCAGGGCGATCGAGCTGTCCGGACCCTACCGCGTGCTGATCCGCGCTCAGGGCAAGCCGGCGCTCGAGCTGTCGGGCGAGCGCCGGCAGTTGGCCGAGGTCGAAACCATCGTCAGCGGCGACACCCTGATCGTGCGGCCGGTGCCGCGCAACGGCTTCCATTTCGGGATCACGCGGCGGCGCGATAACGTCACCATCCACATCACCGCGGCGATGCTCGCCGGCCTGAAGATGAGCGGCAGCGGCGACGTCGAACTCGAACAGGTCGGCGGCGACCTGTTCAGCGTCAACGCGACCGGTCCGGGCGAACTGCGCGCCGCGGGCGCCGTGCGCGAACTGACCGTCGCGAGCCGCGGCAGCGGCAACCTGGACCTGCACCAGCTCAGCGCCACCAACGTGAAGCTGGCAATGTCGGGCCCCGGCGACGTCAGCCTGGCCGGCATCGGCGGCGAAATGACTGCGGAGGTCAGCGGCTCCGGAGACCTGCACGCCGACGCGCTGCGCCTGTCGAAACTGACCGCGCTGCTGCGCGGACCTGGCAGCGCGACGCTGGCCGGCAGCAGCCGCGAACTGCGCGCCGAAGTGTCGGGATCGGGCGACGTCAATGCCTGCTCGCTGGCGGTCGACAGCGCCAGCACCGTGCAGCGCGGACCGGGCAACGTCTGCGTCTCCGGTAACATCAAGCGCTTCGACGCCGAAGTGCACGGCTCCGGCGACCTCGAGGCCAGCGGCCTGCAAGCGGCCAGCGCGCGCATCGCGCTGACCGGGCCGGGCGCGGCGAAACTGGCCGGCAGCATCGGCACCCTCAGCGCTGAACTGAGCGGCTCGGGCGACCTCGAAGCGCGCGGGCTAAACGTACGCAACGCCACCGTGCGCAGCCGCGGTCCCGGCGGCGTGCAGCTGGCCACCGTCACCGACACGCTCGACGCCAACATGCGGGGCTCGGGCGAGATGTCGGCCGCACTGGCCGGCAAGCGCCTGCTGCTGAAAATGAGCGGCCCGGGCGACGCGCGCTTCGAAGGAACGGTCGATACCGTCACCGCGCAGCTGACCGGCTCCGGCAGCCTCGATGGCCACACCCTCGCGGCCGCCCATGCCGACGTCGCGGTGCGCGGTCCCGGCAACGCGGTCGTCAACGTGAAAAGCAGAGGCGCCGACAGGGCGCGCCTGATGACGATCGACCGCAGCGGAACGCACACGGCGGCCGAATAATCCGGCTGCGGCGGCGCTGCCATTGTGATAATGTGGCCGCGCCGCCGCGCGAGCTTCGCGCGGCGCCGTATTGACATCGCCCTCACGCTCACAAGGACGCCTCATGAAGTCACCGATCATCCGCCTGGCGCCGCTCGCCAGCGCACTCGCTTTCGCAGTAGCCAGCTTCGCCCACGCACAAACTCCTCCCGCTCCCGCTCCCGCGACCTATCCGGCGCTGCCTTCCGAAACCCCGGCCGAATTCGCGCCCGTCACCACCAGCTTCAACTACGTCAAGCGCACGGTGATGGTGCCGATGCGCGACGGCGTCAAGCTCAATACCGTGATCATCATTCCGCGCAACGCCAAGGGCGCGCCGGTGCTGCTGACCCGCACCCCGTACGACGCCAGCGGCCTGACCAGCCACGCCGAAAGCTCGGACATGATGTCGATCCTGCAGGGCTACGACAACGCGGCCGACGTGATCGTCGAAGGCGGATACATCCGGGTGGTGCAGGACGTGCGCGGCAAGTACGGCTCCGAAGGCGACTACGTGATGAACCGGCCCCTCTCCGGCTCACTGAACCCGACGCCGGTCGACCACTCCACCGACACCTGGGACACCATCGAGTGGCTGACCAAGAACCTGCCCGAATCGAACGGCAAGGTCGGCATCATCGGCATTTCGTACGACGGCTTCCTGCCGCTGATGGCGCTGGTGAACCCGCATCCGGCCCTGAAGGTGGCGGTGCCGATGAACCCGATGGTCGACGGCTGGATGGGCGACGACTGGTTCCACCACGGCGCCTTCAGGCAGATCAACATGTCGTACGTGATGGAGCAGGTGGTCACCCGCAAGAACGACGCCAAGTGGTTCACCTCCACCTACGACGACTACGACATGTTCCTGCGCGCCGGCTCGGCCGGCGAACTGGCGCGCCAGCGCGGCGTGCAGCAGAGCGGCTTCTGGCGCAAGATCGTTGCCCACCCGACCTACGACGCCTTCTGGCGCGAGCAGGCGATGGACAAGATCCTGGCGAAGCAGCCGCTGACGGTGCCCACCATGCTGGTGCACAGCCTGTGGGACGCCGAGGACATCTACGGCGCCATCGCGGTGTACAAGGCGATCAAGCCGAAGGACGCGGCCAACGACAAGGTGTTCCTGGTGATGGGACCGTGGTCGCACGGCGGCGGCATCGGCGACGGCAGCCGGCTCGGCGAATTGAAGTTCAACAGCGACACCGCGCTGCACTTTCGCCAGGAGATCCTGCGCCCCTTCCTCGACCGCTACCTGAAAGATGGCGCGCCGGCCGCCGACGTGGCGCCCGTGTCGGCGTTCGAGACCGGCACCAACAAGTGGCGCAGCCTGGCCTCGTGGCCGAGCGGCTGCGCCAGCGGCTGCGCGATCAAGCCGGTGGCACTGCGCCTCGGCGCCGATCAGAAGCTGACGCTGGGCGGCGCCGCCAATGCGCGCGGCTTCGACGAGTTCATCGCCGATCCGGCCAAGCCGGTGCCGTACCGCGCGCGCCCGCTGAACTACGGCTACGATGAAGCGAAGGGCCAGACCTGGCCGCGCTGGCTGACCGACGACCAGCGCGAGGCGTCCGGGCGCACCGACGTGCTGAGCTTCACCTCCGACGTGCTGACGGCGCCGCTGAAGATCAGCGGCGAACCGATCGCCAACCTGGTCGCCTCCACCAGCGGCACCGATTCGGACTGGGTGGTCAAGGTGATCGACCTGTATCCCGACCAGGTGGCGAGCCAGCCGGCGATGGGCGGCTACCAGTTGATGATCTCGGCCGACATCTTCCGCGGCCGCTATCGNNCCGCGGCCGCTATCGCGAAGGCTACGAGACGGCCAGGCCGATCGCCGCCAACAAGGCGCTGGCGTACCGCTTCGCGCTGCCGACCGCGAACCACGTGTTCCTGCCGGGCCACCGCGTCATGGTGCAGATCCAGTCCAGCTGGTTCCCGCTGTACGACCGCAACCCGCAGACCTTCGTGCCGAGCATTTTCGACGCGCAGCCGGCCGACTACAGGAAGGCCACGCAGCGCGTCTTCCACAACAGCTTCGTCGAGCTGCCGGTGGTCGAAGCCGCAAAATAACCGTCAAGCCTTGCACCGTCGCTCCCGCGAAGGCCGTTGAATAACAATCGCTTATGCGCATAACCCGGCGTTATCCGAGGAGGGCGATTCGGCATACTTCAATACCACTTAAATACCTGTTGACAAGCTGGAGTGTCAAAACTATAGTGCCCTGACCTCCCCGCAGCTCACTAAGAAGCACCACACATGATCGAATATTTCATCGGCGTCGACGGCGGCGGAACCGGCACCCGCGTACGGCTGGCGCGCGCCGACGGCACCGAACTGGCGCAGGGACAAAGCGGCCCGTCCGGCCTCGCGCACGGCATCGACAGCGCCTGGACCAACATCGGCGACGCGGTCGCCACGGCGTTCGAGCAGGCCGGCCTCGCCCACCCCGCGCTCGGCGTGGTGGCGATCGGCCTTGGCCTGGCCGGCGTGCACAATAAACGGTGGGCCGCCCAGTTTGTCGCCGCCAACCCTGGCTACGCCGCGCTGCGCCTCGAGACCGACGGCTACACCACGCTGGTCGGCGCCCACGGCGGCGAGCCGGGTACGATCGTCGCCATCGGCACCGGCAGCGTCGGCCAGGCGCTGCTGCCGAACGGCGAGCAGCGCGNNGGATCGGCCTGCGCGCCATCAACCACATCGAGCAGGTGATCGACGGCCGCAAGCCGGCCAGCGCCTTCGCGCAAGCGGTCATCGACGCCTGCGGCGGCGGGCGCGACGCGATCCAGGTCTGGCTCGGCCAGGCCACCCAGACCAGCTACTCGCAACTGGCGCCGATCGTCATCGCGCACGCCGCGGCCGACGCCACCGCGCGCGCCCTGCTGGCCGACGCCGGCCGCGAAGTGGCCGCCATCGCGCACGCGCTCGACCCTGCCGGCA
>CXWL01009823.1_pt1 | contig 14852 bp, 16 predicted proteins | sample 590931 | NCBI WGS metagenome assembly CXWL01 (sample SAMEA3498368, study PRJEB10139) | groundwater metagenome | biome: water well; material: biofilm material | place: Germany | collected 2015-04-27 | reverse complement strand
TGTGGGGGTACTCACACGAAGGGTATGAACATACCGTGAATTCCCATATCAATCGGCTGCGGGGTAAAATCGAAGCTGATAGCAGCAGGCCTCGGTATATTTTAACCGTGTGGGGGGTCGGCTACAGCTTTTCTGAAGAATGGGCAGAACGGTAGCGGCATGTTCAACACGCTGTATGGAAAGTTAGCGACCGTTCTCTTCGGGCTCTTTTGTGTGATCGGCGCCGTGACCATTATGCTCACGTTCTTTGCCACCCAATTATACTTCCAAGAAGGCAGCCAGAAGCTGAACCGGACCTTAGCCGAGCGGATAGTGTCCGACAAGGTCCTGATACAGGAGGGGCAAGCCAATGACGCGGTGCTGAAGGAAATCTTTCACGATCTCATGGTGATCAATCCCAGTATTGAACTGTATCTGCTTGATCCTCAGGGTACCATTCTGACCTTTTCCGCTCCCCCTGAGAAGGTCAAACGACAGCACATCTCCCTCGATCCACTCCAGCGTTTCCTGTCTGGAGCCGAGGACTTCCCTATTCTTGGGGATGACCCACGTGATCTCACGCGTCAGAAGGTGTTTTCAGTGTTTCCGATTGAAACCCTAGGTGGTTCCATTGAGGGCTATCTGTACATCATCCTGGGCGGGGAAGAGTTCGATTCGGTCATGCAGATGCTTCAAGAGAGTTACATTCTCCGGTTGAGTATATGGACCGTCGGGGCCATCCTGGTACTGACCCTCCTGGCCGGGCTGCTCTGCCTGAAACTCTTGACGCGACGGCTCAACTCCCTGGCCTTGGCGATGGATTCCTTCAGGCGCGGGGAACTCTCCGCACAACCGGAGGTCTCGTCTCACTCAGATACTCGACCATCTCCCCTCAGCCGTGGCGATGATATTGACAAGCTGGAGACAACCTTTGCACACATGGCTGAGCTCATTCATCATCAAGTTCACCAATTGAAAGAGACCGATCAGTTGCGGCGAGAATTGGTTGCCAATGTCTCACATGATCTGCGCACCCCTGTCACAAGCCTCCAGGGCTATCTTGAGACCTTGCTGCTGAAGGAAGGCACGCTCTCGTCTCAAGAGCGACAGCGGTATCTGGAAATTGCCACGGCACAGAGCAAACGGCTGGGAGATCTGATTGCGGAACTGTTTGAACTTGCCAAGTTGAATTCGCAGGAAATGAAGCCTCGTATCGAATCGTTTTCACTGAGTGAACTGGTGCAGGACGTCGTTCAAAAGTTTCGGTTGGCTGTTGAAGCCAAACAGATGACGCTTCAGGCCAAGCTGGGTGAGAATCTCCCATTTGTCTCGGCTGATATCGGCCTGATCGAACGCGTCTTGGAAAATCTTATTGAGAATGCCCTCCGATACACACCGCCAGGGGGGCGGATCATGGTGATCCTGAGCCGCATGGGTGAGAAGATCATGACACGGGTCACGGATACCGGCTGCGGTATTCTACCGGAAGACCTGCCGCATGTTTTTGACCGATACTATCAAGTCGGGAAGAACCATCAAAGTCCTGACAAAGGGGCCGGGCTCGGGCTCGCGATCACGAAGCGAATTCTAGAGTTGCATGGAAGCACCATTGAGATGCAAAGTGCCGTCAATCAAGGAACGACCTTTGCCTTTCACCTCGCAGTTGCCCAGCCGGGTGTCATCCGGGTCGCTACCCCGTTAACTGAATACTCGCCCCACAGATAAACCTTCCGGTCACACATCACTACTCCTGTCCTAGCCCTATTCACTCGACTCACGCGGACACGCCGTGTTTTCTGCTGGGCCATGGTGTCATCGCACGACCATGTGTCCGGAACACGATCAGTCTGTGACGAAGTCGTCATGATTTCGTGACGGTTCTTTGATCATTTCCTGCGAATATACCGATGAGTCCATCGTGCCTTCACGGATAAGGGCTGAATCGACTCGTTTCATCAGAACACTCTCGTATTGGAACACAAGTGTCAAAGACGACCGTAGCGTAGAGAATGAGCATGAGTACAAGCGTGACAAGAGATACAGGTTTGATTCCTCTTACTGTATCAGCGGGAAACGTATCCCGCTTGATGAATGATGAGGATCGGCTTGTGTCACAACTCCGGGCAGGGGAGGAAGAAGCATTTGAAGCTGTCGTCACCCACTACCAGGAAACACTCATCCGAATGGCCATGCGCTATGTAGCCAATCGAGCAACGGCAGAGGAGGTCGTGCAGGAGACCTGGATCGCGGTCATGAGCGGGCTGAATCGGTTTGAACGCCGGTCGTCCCTCCATGCGTGGATCTGTGCGATTCTCATCCACAAGGCGAAGGATCGAGGTGTTCGAGAGAAACGGCAGAAAGTCTTCTCAGATTTTAAATTAGAAACCGATGACTGGAGTGGCGAAATCAACCTATCCCGGTTTCGTCCGTGCAAGGAGTGGCCAGGGCCTGCGGAATTCTCACAGCATCTTTGGGACGATCAAACGCCTGAGAAACTGTTGGCATCAAGGGAAGCTACAGCCTGCATGTGGCACGCGATCGAGACCCTGCCCACACACCAGAAGGAAGTCCTGATGCTGCGCGATGTGCAGGGCATACACACCATAGAAGTGTGTCAGCAACTGAAGATCTCAGAAACGAACTTCTATGTACGGTTACATCGTGCTCGGGAATGCGTGAAAGTGGCGGTCAAGGCTGCGCAGGGATGAGATGAGGTCTGACCTCGGTCGTTTGCGTAGAGGCCACACCTCGCATGAAGAGAGCAAGTGGGATGACATCGCAGCCCGCTTCAATCGAGGCGGGCTGCTCAGGAGTCGATCATTGAATGGAGTTGGCGAAGCGACTGTGGGTGATTTCAGCACGTACGCGGTCTCCAACCTGCTTGTTGCCGCGTAATTGCTTGGTTTCTCGGCTGACATAAAGGTGGATTTGATTGCCTTCGTAATCCTCAATGGTGTAGACATCGCCCTTGATGTGCTTGACCGTCCCGCCGATGGTCTTCCACGCCGGACCAGGCTTACGATTCGGCTGAACCGCAGAAGAAGACAGTGAGGCAGGTTCCGACGCCGAGCCATCGCCCTCTGCAGAGGCTGGCGCAGAAGCATGACTACTCGGCTGCTTCCCATCTTGTGAGCGTGCGGTTGCAGTAAGAGGTGTTACCACGAAGAGAATCGCGACACCTCCAAGAATAACCGAAAGGATGTTCCTGCGACTCATATTCATCCTATACCTCCTGGTAGAAAGCCATGTATGGTGAACCATTGTTCGTTCAGCAAAGGATATGCCATCAAGATTTGTCATACCCTTAGGTCTCTCAATAGTTTGCGAAACAGGGCTGACGGAGCACATGGCGTCTTGAGGAGCCCAGGGAGAAAAATGTCACGTCATTGGGCAGAACTGCACAGCGACCACCAGACGGACTAGTCATGCTGATACGCATCGAACGATCACAGCCTCAGGCAAATCCACAAGTCGATAGGCATTCTACGGAGAAGAAGGGGAAACCCAGCCTTCCTCAAGCACTATGGAGTGGACTGACCAATCTGGTGCTAAGGCGTCCGCTGCTGGCCGTGTTTCAGGTGAACCTTCGTTGTAATTCTTCCTGTGGCTACTGCAACCTTCCATTGAATGTTGGCCGGTATGAGATGTCACGGCAAGAGATCCGGAACGTCTTCGCCGGCCTCTACAGGGACGGACTACGTCTCGTGTTCGTGCAAGGAGGCGAGCCACTTCTACGCCGTGATTTGTCAGCTATTCTTCAAGATTTAGTTGAGATAGGGTTTCATCTGACCGTGATTACGAACGGAACCAAGCTGACTCCACACCTGGTACAGCAATTCGACGATCTCTCCGTATCCCTCTCGATTAGCCTCGACACCCTGAATCGCAACACGTACGAACGTATTAGGGGTTCTGATCAACTTCACGCGGTCCTTGCCGGACTTGATCTTCTCCAGTGCTATCGCCGTCCAAAATTCCTCACCTGTATCGTGAGCGAGATCAATCGAGATGAGGTGACTGAGGTAGTTGCGTTTGCTAGGCAACGGGGTTTCTTGCCAGTCGTCGGCGCATACCATTGGGATGTAGGACTCTATGGCAAGCAGGATGGGACGTTGATGTATGACCGTCAACAGGCCAGGCTGGTCTTCCAACGATTGCTTGAGGAGGAGGCACTGCCTCCCGGCTATCTTCGGCAATATGCGAAGGACAATGTGGTCTGGCTAGGTGGAGAAGCCCTGAAGCCGTGCGATGCAGGACGGTATAGTATTGCCATTGATGCCTCCGGAAATGTCTCACCCTGTTTATCGCTCCCAGAAGCCGGGAATCTCCTCCATTCATCGCTCAGTGAGATACTTGAGAGATTCGATCGACGAGCGATTCAGCATTGTTCCGATCAGTCGTCCTGTAACAGGCTGGATGGGCGCGTCATCGGGTCGGTTCTGCGACATCCCATCGCAGCCTGGCAAACACCAGTGACATGGTAAGTCGAAAGAAGGTTCTGATGCGATGGATCATACTGAGCATGACCTTCCTGGTCGGAGGCTGTTCAACCGTTCCGACAACATTCACGCCTGTTGAACCTCTTCCCACCGGTGAGTTTTCGCACAGACTGTTGAGTCTAGTCCTGGAGGCACATGTGAGTCAGGGCGTCGTCGATTATCCGGCGATTCAACTGGACAATCGATTGCCGACCTATCTTACACAGGTGGACCAGGTCGACCCCAACGGGTTTGCCACGCGCAATGAACGGCTGGCCTTCTGGATCAACGCGTACAATGCCTTCGCGATCAAAGGCATCCTTGATCACTACTCGCCGATGAGCTATGTAGGGCGCTATCGTTATTTCATCGGACGGGACTATCGGGTTGGGGGAGCCACCATCAATCTCTACGATCTAGAACGGCAAATATTGATCAAGCAGTTTCAGGAACCGTTAATTCATTTTGCTATTGTGTGCGCCTCCACCTCCTGTCCTAAGCTCCAGCCCTGGACCTATGATCCGAATCAGCTCAGCAGCCAGTTGGATCGAGTCGCCAGGGACTTCATTAATGATCCCACACGCAATCATTTCGACCGCGCGAACAAAGTGGCGTCCCTCTCGATGATCTTCAAATGGTTTCATGATGATTTTTCAAGAGCGGCCGGTTCTGTCCTGACCTACATTACTCGCTACGTGAGCGATCCTGAACTGGCCCAGGACCTGATGCAATCGGACTATCGCATCGAGTATCTCGACTACGATTGGAGCTTAAACGGGACACCACCAAAGGAGATGAGCGATGCTGGTCGGTCCTAATGAGAGAGAGCCCATCGCCAGACTCCTGGCGTTCTTAGAGCACGGCGAACGGATGGCCCATGAGTGCGCAAAAACCCAAGCCTCGTTGTCCGGCGATCCCAAAACGCGGCGATTTCTACTGAGCCAGGCCAAACAGGAAGCAATGCATGCGCGAGTCTTTCAGGGAGCCATTGCCTGGCTGGCGCCGAAACACCTCCGTAATACGCCGTTTCTTCCTGCCTTGGAAGAATATCGAAGGATTCTAGACGATGCGCTGGCTCGCCACGACCTCACGGAGACGTTCCTTGCAGAGCAAGTAGTCCTTGAAGGTTTGGGAGAGGCCATTCTCACACGGATCGAACAAGGATTGGCAAAACGCGCCGCACCGTTCGGACCGCTTCGCCGTATCCTGCTCAAGCAAGAAGAAGCGCATCATGGTTTCGGTCGTCGCCAAATCGAGCAGACGATCCAGCGAGGTGAGACCGATGTGAAGGATCTTGGGCGGCGGGCGCAATGATACCTCGAATTAATCGACGCCATGGTCCTTACCCTCTGCGACCTGTTCGAAAGCATCGATGAGGACCATAGAGCTTGGGCGCACGATGTGCGGACATTCTTGCCGGCCTGGTGCGTGGCATGATCAGCGTCATCATGCCTACCTACAACGAAGAGAAGGTGTTACCAGGCACGTTGCATGCGCTGTTCGCGCAGCCAGGCACATTCGAGACGATCGTGGTGGACGGCGGTAGCACCGATCGGACATGCGCGATCGCCGAATCGTTTGGGTTTGCTGATCGGACCGGCGATGACGGCGGGTCGTCGCTCGTCGTTCGCCAGACGCTTCACAAGACACGCTCGCCTCGCTGAGCGGGCTTCACACTTTACATGTTGTTCTGACAGCACCGAAGGGCCGCGCCTCACAGATGAATGCCGGAGCACAGCAGGCGATCGGCGAGTGGCTGCTTTTCCTTCATGCCGATACCGTGTTGCCGGACGGCGCTGTCCAGCGGCTCAATGACATGGAAAGTGATCAAGCGATTCAGGCCGGGGGCTTCATGCACCAGTTTTCCGGTGACGACTGGCGGCTGCGATTCATTTCGTTTTTGGATAATTTCCGCTGCACTCGCAGTCGCGTCATCTATGGGGATCAAGCGTTATTTGTTCGGCGCACGCTGTTCGAGCAGTTAGGTCGATTCCCGAATCAGCCCATTCTTGAAGACGTCGCCTTCTGTGAGAAAGTCATCAAGAGGACAACTCCCGTGCTCCTGTTTCCACCCGTGATGACCGATGCCCGAAAGTTTCTACACATGGGGGTGTGGAAAAGATTTATCCGCGTGCTACTTATTATCCTCCACGTTGAATATCGACTTCCCGTGTTGCCACGCGCGTTTTTTCAAGACATTCGATAAGTTGTCCTAAGCTCAAACCGAAAATCACGGCTTGACTGCTATAGGGGAACGACGGGCTCTGAATTTTGCCAAGATGGGAGCCAGAATTTCTTGCGCCTCAGGAGTGAGTAAGGTCTCTTGCAATCGTTCAAGGGTGTTTTCCGTCATGGATTTCAAGCTTGCCAGGGCTTCCCCTGCCCGATATCGCACCCACCAGTGTTCATCATTCAAGAGCGCAATGAGCCGCGCTTCATCGTCCTGTGTCCCAACTTTCCCGAGCGCGGTGGCGGCTTGGACCCGGACGTACCAGGCCTGGTTTGATAGATGCTGGCGGATCACTGGAAGATCGGTTGGGTCTCGAAACTCCCCAAACACGAACAAACATGCGGCCAGAATGTTATCCGACTGCGGTCGCTCACGAAGGAAATTCCGTAATGGTGACAGCCCGCGCAGGCCGTGGGTAATCGGGAGATGACGAATCAAACGTGGGGCGACGAGGGGATCCCCCTGTATGGCCGCCTGCACCAGGGTTTCTGACGCGAGATCGCATCCCACTGTATTCAGCATCGTGGCGATCCTGAGGGGAGACCAATCCGTTCGGTGGCCAATGAGAGGGACTAAGAGCGGGATCGCGGCGTGTGCGTCGATCAGGAGGAGGGCCTGCGCCGCCTGGAACGCCAAGAACGAATTAGGGTGTGTAATGAGCGCGGATATCTCGTTCCAGACGGAACGGTCTCGTAACCGGCCTAATGTCGCGACGGCGAGAATCCTGCGGCGCAAGAGCCGTGAGTGCAAAAGGTCTTTTGCAACACGATCGCTGCCGACTTGCTTGGCCATCTGGATCAGGTGAGCGGTCGTCACTTCGGACGCGGACTCGCTATATTCGTTCCAGAGATGAAGGAACACAATGTGTTCGCGCTGCGTCAGTGGCGGCAACGCCTTGATGGAGTTGTTGTGGCATCGTTCTAACAACGGTTGCCAGAGTTCCGTGACGCGTTGCCGTCGACGCTCTTTCGCATGGCGACTCATTCGGAAGAGCAGGATGCCCGCCAAAAGGAGCAGGATCATGCAACCGATGGAAAAGGCCGAAAAGTACCAGAGTTCGAGCATGGGAATCGTTTAGCTGAGGGGATGCGAAGGACATTGCCAGAAAGACATCAAGCTCGTTTACCAGTGATAGATGATGCTGAAACTTCCTCCTTGCCGTTGGTACAGAATGCCGCGGTTTTCATAAGATCCGATGGCTTCCAGAGACAATCGGTCGGCGATCGGGAGCGTGATGCCTCCTTGGACGGTGTGGCTACTCACCCGTGTCAAATCTTGAGTGGCCACGATGCGTTCTCCTGATGTTCCAAATGAGCCGGATGCAAAGATCTGCAGACGATTCATGGGGCGCCAGGTCAGACGAGAGGCGAGGGTCAGTGCGCCTGTTTCTGGAACATAATAGAGCTTCTCCGTCAGCCATACGTTGAACGGAAGAAAGATGGTTAGGCCTGGTATCAGAAGATCGCTGTCGCCGGTCTTGTAGGAGAGGTGTCGATAGCCTAACGAGACTTCTAGTAGTGAAAGAGCGGGGTGGGCGATCCCCAGCCCTTGCGTGATCTCTCCTCCGACCGAATAATTGGGTGAAAAGTGAGGGTTGATCGTTCCCTGTGCGCCCAGATATCCCCATGCCCGCCTCCACAAGGGGCTGTATAACTCGCCCGACAGCGGCGTGTCGTGGAAGCCGAACCTGGTGATTGGCTCAACCCTGGCGATCACGGTATAGGCACCAAGAGGCTTGGCTGCTTCAAAGAGGATATTCCGCTCACCCGGAATGTCTCGCGAATAGGAAAACTGGCCATAGCCCAACTTGACATAGTCTCGGTAGGGCAGGCGTAGGATGGAATCCCGCAGGCCGAGCGGCGCCTGCGAGGAGGTTTCGAGCGCGGCCGTGACGGCTTGTACGCGCGCCGCGCTCTCTTGATCCCCTGTCAACTGCGCCAATCGTGCATAGTGAACCAGCGCTTCCTGGGTGGCTCCGCTCCAGAACAAGGTATCGGCTAATCCGCGGAGTGCGTCTGTGTTTCCGGCGTCCTGCTGAAGGACGCCCTGGTAGAGCGGGATCGCGGCATCAAACTGTTTTTGCCATGAAAGTACACGGGCGAGACCTGTTTGAACATCGGCATCGGCGGGATGACGCGTCAGGATGTCTCGGTAGAGTGACACCGCTGGTTCGAATTGTCCGTCTCTGGCCAGTACGTGCGCGAGCGCACCGCCTGTTTCGTCGTCTTCCGGGTGTTCCGCGAGGACCTGCCGATAGGCAGCGATGGCTGGTCCATACTCGGCATTCCGCTCCCATGCCCGTGCCCGCGCAACCATCTCGTCTTTTCTGGCGGACAGGGGCGGGCGGACGGTCGTCGAGGGCCTCTGCGCTTGTTGAGCGATCGCGCTCCGAATCGACGCCATGCGCTCAGCAATAGTCACATCATTCGAAAGGGCAAAGGCTTGTTCGTAGTAGTGGAGGGCCGCTTCCGAGCGTCCCTCCCAGAACAAGACGTCCGCCATTCCTTGGAGCGCCTCGAGATGGCGGGAGTTTTCTCGCAATACCCCCTCGTAGAGGGTTCGCGCTTCGTCCAGGTGTTTCTGCCATGATAATACCCGCGCGAGCGCGGTCCGTATATCGAGATCAACCGGATGCCGCCGAAGAATCTTTCGATATAAGTCCACGGCTTCCGTATAAGCGCCTTGCCATGAGAGCAGTCGAGCCAAGGCTGCTCGTGCGTCGTCTTTTTCCGGCTCGCGCCGGAGCACCTCTCGGTAGAGGGAAATCGCGTCGGGATAATGCTGGGCGGATTCGAGATGTTTCGCCTGTTCGAGCAGGACTTGTGTGGAAAGCGCGGCACCGTTCTGCGTCTGTGCGTTGCCAACTCCGCCAAGGGTAGACAGCGTGCAGCAGAACAGCAGCGGAATACTTGCGTTCAGGAATGGTCGTTCTAAGATGGATAAAGCGTGCACGTTATTTTTGCAATCCCAGGTAGCCCGGTAGATCGTAGGTCAACAGTCCGGAAACACTTGGCGAATGGATTTTGGCAAATACACGGCTGATCGCATGACGGACTTCACGCTGAGTACGACCCGCAAAGGACAGGCGCTCAAGGAGTACGGTTGTGTCGTGATGGATGCGAAACCACATCTGGTCCTGTCTGTGCGCATCGACAGCGGGTAGGTGTCCCAACGTCAACTTCCTTCGCACGGGATCAAGTATCCCGTCCGCGAGGGCTGGATCGTCCTCGTGTTTCAAGATGACATGGCGTTCGGGCAGGAGGCGCGTGGTTTCCATGGCCAGCCAGACCAGGAGGCTTTCTAGCCGGACGTAGCGCAGGGTGTCTCCGCTGATCGTGGCCAATTCTTCAACGTCTGTTGGGTAATCCCAATACCAAAAGTCAACGGAGGGGATCAGCAAAATGGCCGGCTCTTGATTCATCCATGCGCATTCTTCCAGCACGACGTCCGCGTCATTCTCTGCGAGCAGCGTTACCTGCGTGAGGCGTCGAAGATCGAGTTGCCGTGCAATCGGTGCGAGAGGGAAATCGACATCAAAGCGGTCGGCGACACGCCCGACCTCGGCGGTGCTCTGCCGTTGATCAGCAGATTCGGCGACCAGCGTGATCAGCAAGGGGCTGGAGGTTGACCCACGTACTCGGAGAGTCTGGAAGGACAACGCGTCCAGGCTGTTGTTCGCCGTCCTGAGAGACCACACCAACTCGCAGGGGGATGTCCCCTCGCGAGCAACGCGGACCCGAAGAGGAGGAACGACGCGTTTTTGCTGTGCCCGACAGCCGCCAACCGAGGTGCCGGTCTGTACGAAGAGGGCAAGGTGTGGATCGGAAGGCCGATAGGAAGAAAGAGTAAAAGAGTTGGCCGGTTGTCGACCGCGCACTATAATTTTGAGAACGGCGTGATCGCCCGCATGGATCAATTCGATTTCCTGGATTTCCGTTGGAGGCGTCTGCCCAGGAACGGCGAGTTCTTGGGACCGTGTCGAGGACGGCCAGAGGCAGAGCACGATCATGATCGGGATCGCCGCCGTCCACGCGATGAAGCTCATGCAGGGACACGCCTGACCATCAGGAACGGGCCACGATGCCTCCAACACAGAACGCATGATGCCGGAAGTCATCTTTAACATTGTTCAGTCTGGGTTCTTGTTGTACTTAGCCACCATGACCGGTGGATACGTGATGCTCAACATCACATCCCTCTTCTCGCTTCGGCAGTATTTCGAGGAGCGAAGGGGCGAAGGATTTCCCGGCGCATTTACGGGGTATGAGCCGCAGATCAGCATTATTGTGCCAGCATACAATGAAGCGGCGACGATCGTGAATTCTATTCGATCTTTGCTCCAGCTGAAGTATTCCGAGTATGAAATCATCGTCGTCAGCGATGGCTCGACCGACAACACCGTTGATGTGCTGAGGCAGGAGTTCGGATTGAAGCCGTTTCCTGAAGCCTACAGCCACGCTCTGCAGACTCAACCGGTGCGCGCCATGTATCACTCGTCGACCTACGCGAGTGTCCGTGTCATCGACAAAGAGAACGGAGGGAAGGCGGACGCCCTCAATGCCGGAATCAATCTGTCCGTGTATCCATTATTTTGTTGCATCGATGCCGACTCCATATTGGCGCCGGATAGTCTGTATCGAGTGGTCCAGCCGTTCTTGCTTGATCATCGTACAATCGCTTCTGGTGGCACTGTCCGTGTTGCCAACGGCTGTGTGGTAGACAATGGGCTCCTGAAAAGAGTGGGGTTGCCGTCCAATCTCTTGGCGCTGTTGCAAACCGTTGAATACTTGCGCGCGTTTCTATTCGGGCGTCAGGGGTGGTCTCCGCTGAATGCGATGCTGATTATTTCTGGTGCCTTCGGGCTATTCCGAAAAGAGGCCGTCCTGAAAGTCGGAGGGTATCGAACAAGCACGATTGGCGAAGACATGGAATTGGTGGTGCGCTTGCACCACCAGTACCGCCTGAATAGCCAGCCCTATCGCATTACGTATGTGCCGGATCCGGTCTGCTGGACCGAGGTGCCGGAGGATTTGCGCACCCTCCGGAATCAGCGCATNNCGAAAGGGCGGGACGGTCGGCTGGCTCGCCTTTCCGTTCATGGTGATCTTTGAATGGTTTGGGCCGACGTTCGAGATGCTCGGCTATGTTCTATTGCTTATAGGACTCGCGTTCGGGCTGGTCTCATGGCACGTCTGGGTGGTTTGCATGTGTGTCGCCGTCGGGTTCGGCATCACGCTCTCGTTGAGCGCCCTCTTCATGGAAGAAATGACGTTTCATTTGTATCAGCGTCCCTCGGATTTCTTGAAATTGCTGGTTGTCTCGGTGATTGAAAACTTCGGGTATCGGCAGTTGAATTCCTACTGGAAACTGATTGGTCTCTGGCGATGGCTCCGCGGGACCAAAACGGAGTGGGGCAAGATGGTTCGATCGGCCTCGTGGCAATCCCAGCAGCGCCCTCCGGAAAACAGCTGACCCGCGTCTCTACAGTTCCGCCCGGTTCTCGCGGATAGGGAGTGAAGAAGTCGGTTTCTATCGACATCACGGGGAGGGTTCTCGGCCCTGCCATCGGCGAGCGAACTGGTCCAGTCCTGCACCACCGTCTTCACGTTGCCGGAAATCTACTTCCGCGTTCTGGCGCAAAAGCGTGCTGTGCGCCTTGCTTGCCGAAAAGATCGCCCAATCGTGCGGTCTGGAAGATAGCGAACGGTTTTTTATCGCAGGTTTGATGCGTGATATCGGCCAGTTGGTTCTTTACCAGACCGTTCCGAAACAGGCCCAGTCTGCCCTCATCGAAGCGGGCTACCTTCAAGCCTCTCTGGCCGAGGTGGAACAGTCCAATATCGGATGCGATTTCGCGGAAGTGAGGGCTGAGCTCATCCGATCCTTGGGGATGCCTCTGCAGATTGAACTGGCTGTCCGTTGTTCAGCCCCACGCCATGGCTGTCTAGCAGGATGCGGAAAAAGATCGCCAGTGGCGTTCTCGCCTCACTCAGAGGCTCACCGTACGGCTCAGAGTACGATTCGCCTCTTCGCTCGCTGCGGCGTCTTGGCCAGCCAGGCCTGCATGTACTGGGTGTCCAAGTCCTTGACCGTGTGCTCATGCAGGTGCCGCAACTGGGCGACGGCCTTGTTCGCCATGTCCCGGCACAAGGTGCCGACGTGGTGGGCGACCCGCTGCATATAGCGCGGATTCTGGGCCAGCCAGGCCAGCCGCTCCCCTTTCACCCCCTGACAGTACGAGCAGGCCACTCGCCGTTGTTCAACCGACAGATAGAGGCGCCAGCCCGCCGCATCGGTATCCCGCGCCCGGCGCGTCTGGCGGTCGTAGACGGTGCGGTGCCGCATCCCACAGCCCGAGCACACGGCAGGTTTTTTCGCCGGACTAAGGTGATCAGCCGGGCGTGGGGATCGCCGAAGATCCCCTGCAGTCGGCTGCGGGCACGGAATCCGGGGAAGGAGAACAAGGCGGAGAGTGTTCGAGTCTGTTTCATGGGTCCTCCAGGACAACTGCCGCCAGGAGTCTGCCACAGATCTCGGACAAGATTCGAGGTCTCGCCGACGAGGCCAAACCTCAGGCTGGATGCGAGGGTGGAGAGTCACGCTCGCTCTTCTTTATCCACTCCAATCTGCGGAGAGCCAGATGAGAGAAGGTCTGGCGAAAGGGGGTTGAACCCAAGCGAATTGATCCGGTCCTTCGGCAGATGACGTCCCGTCTTGAGTCTGCCCATGAGGTGTTGCAAGAGGCAGGGCCTCGCGGAATGGAGGAGGGGAATCGCCAACGCGCCATCGAAACGATGGCGGAAGCGCTTTCACGCGAGGCAACCGTCGAGGAAGTTCGTGAGCTGGCGCGGCTCTCTCAGCATGAAGGCAAGCAACAAGCGACTCAAGAGGTTCTGGCGGCTGGTGCGACAAGCCTCGCTGTGATGAAAGAAGGTAAGATTCCGTCGAAAGACGGAATAGCCTTGGTCGGTGAAGGAATCAAACAAGGCTATCGCGCATCTGAGCTCTTGGATCTCAGTCGAGAAATAAAACGGCGAGGGTCCGACTTTGAAGAAGGTCGTGCCCGCCTTCAAACACTTCGCGACAAGGTCAGCAAAGGGGAACGGAGCGATCGGCTCTTTCGTGATGATCACAGCGGCTCCGGAGGTGATCGCGACCGGGGAGAACACAGCGATCGTGGTGGGAAGGAGAGCCGCGACGATTCCGACAGAGACCGATCTGACCGACATGAACCGTCCGGTAGCCGAGACCGATCCGACCGAATCGACCGTCCAGATAAAGTGGATCGAGTTGAACGTCCCGACCGTCCTGACAGTAGGGATCGCTCCGAGCGATCTGACCGTTCCGACCGAGGCCGCGATTGATCGATCAGAACGTCTTCCCTCCCGCCTGGTGCGGATCCCAGCGTATCCAACGAAAGCGCGAGAGCCGTTTCGTTCTTCACGCGGGCCATTATCTTTCCAGTCATTTCGCCATATGAAGGACCCTGCTAGAATGGGCGCATGGAGATCATCGCCACGCACAGCAACGCGGATTTCGATGGCCTGGCCTCCATGGTTGCCGCGCGCAAGCTCTTCCCTGATGCACAGCTGGTCTTGCCCGCCGGAGGCCAGGAGGCCGTCCGTAATTTTCTGGCCGTGCACGATCTTGATATCAGCAAACTCAAGGACATCAATCTCTCGCAGGTAACCAGAATAGTACTGGTTGATACGCAAGAGCCCGACCGGATCGGAACGCTCAAATCGTGCATTGAGAATCCGACGGTCGAAGTCGTGGTGTTCGATCACCACCCCCAACCAGACTCATCCCTCGCCGGCGGTTCGAAACAGTCTGTGATTGAATCGGTCGGGGCCACGACGACGCTTCTGATCGAACAACTTCGGCGGCGGCATATTCCCGTCACGCCGTTTGAGGCGACCGTGATGGCTCTGGGCCTCTATGAAGAGACCGGATCGTTCGTCTTCGCCTCTACGACCAGCCGTGATTTTGAGGCCGGGGCGTTTCTCGCCACAGCCGGCGCGGACTTGAATATGGTGGCGGATACGTTGCTCCGTCCTCTCGATGCAGATGCCGTCGCGCTGCTGAACGACTTCTTAGAGCACAGCGACGTGCATTACCTGGAAGGCCGCAAGGTCCTGGTGGCCACGAGCACGATCGACCGCTGC
>CXWL01106845.1_pt1 | contig 14854 bp, 13 predicted proteins | sample 590931 | NCBI WGS metagenome assembly CXWL01 (sample SAMEA3498368, study PRJEB10139) | groundwater metagenome | biome: water well; material: biofilm material | place: Germany | collected 2015-04-27 | reverse complement strand
CTCGAGCCTGTCGACCCTGCGCCGCTACCAGCTCTCCAAGCTGAAGATCGACCGCTCCTTCGTCGACGACATCGCGCGCGAGCCGGCCGGCGCGGCCATCATCCCGGCCATCATCGCGCTGGCGCGCAGCCTGAAGCTGCGGGTGATCGCCGAAGGGGTCGAGACGGCCGGGCAGCTGCGCTTCCTGCAGCAGCACGGCTGCGACGAATACCAGGGCAATTACGCCGGCATGGCGTCGAGCGAGCCGGACCTCACACGCCGGCATCCATGAGGCCTGCGGCCACGTCGAACAGGCGGATGCGCGCCAGCACCTGGCCGTGGTCGGACGCCTCCGGCAGTTCCAGCACCAGGTGGTCGTTCAGGTAGACCACGTCGACCACTTCGCCGATCGCGTTCGGCAGCGTGGCGTTGAATTCCTCCGACACCAGGATATGGTCGATGGTGGTGTAATGGCCGTCGTGCAGGCTGGAGAAGCCGACGTGGCGCAGGTGGTCCTGGCGGCGCTGCAGCTGGTAGGCGTCGAACAGGCGGTCCGACAGCGGCGCGCCGGCGCCCAGCACGATGCCGGTGGTGACCGCGTCGGCCACGTCGTTGAAGTCGCCCAGCACCACGCGCGGGCGCTGGCGCCCCAGGTTGCTCAACAAGACGCGCAGGGCCACCGCCTCGGTGCCGCGCCGGATCAGCGAGCGCAGGCAGGCCAGCGCGTACAGCAGGGTGTCTTCGGCACTGTCGCCGGTGCGGTAATCGGGGCGCTTCGATTTCAGGTGCACCACCACCACGTCGACGCTGACGTCGGGCGAGACGATGACCTGGGCATGCACCACCGGGCGCGCGAAGCGGTCGGCGTCGCGGCTGCCGGGCGGCATCTCGACCCCGGGCGGGAACAGCGCGTGGGCCAGGCCGGGCGCCGCCAGCGGCAGGCGCGACACCAGCGCCACGCTCGGCGTGAGGCGTTCGGCGGCCGGATCCGGGTCGAAGCCGACGTGGAAGGCGTCGCGGTAATTGCGGGTGCGCGACAGCGCCAGCTTCAGCGCCGCCTGCGAGAAGATCTCCTGGAAGCCGATCACATCGGCGTCGAGCAAGTCGATCTGGCGCGCGGTCCAGTCGATCTTCGCCTCGAATTCGTCCTCGGTGCACGGCAACAGGTTGTCGTACAGTTTCGCGCCGGCCGGGGCCAGGTTAAAGACGTTAAAGGTGGCAAAGCGAATTTCCTGCTGCATAATTAGAAACTCCTCAATGAACGAACAGCGTATCACGCATGGCAAACAAAGAGCATTTTTCCGAAACTCCCGCGAGCGCGTTGCCGCCCAGGCGCCAATGGCGCGCCGCCAGACACAATTTTAGGTGAGATGATGAAATTGGGAAACGGCCCTGAAACACCAGCGACAAAATTCCTGCGGCAGCACGGAGTGGACTATTCCAGCCATCTCTACGCATATGAGGAACATGGCGGCACCAATGTATCTGCGCGCGAACTCAATGTCGACGAGCACTGCGTCGTAAAAACCCTGGTCATGGAGGACGAGTCGGCGAAGCCGTTGATCGTTCTGATGCACGGAGATTGCAAAGTATCGACCAAGGATCTGGCGCGCCAGGTCGGCTGCAAGAAAATCGAACCGTGCAAGCCGGAAGTGGCGAATCGACATACCGGCTTTCTGGTCGGCGGCACCAGCCCGTTCGGCACCAAAAAGAAAATGCCGGTCTTTATCGAGAAGACCATTTTCGATTTGCCGCTGATTTACATAAACGGCGGCCGGCGCGGCTACCTGGTCGGTATCGCTCCGCGCGAACTGACGCGCCTGCTCGAGCCGAAAATCGTCGAAGCGGCGCTGAAATAGCGCCACCCCGATCGAGAATTCGTACGCTCGGTCCGCTACATCAGCCGCACGCCCGGCAGCGACAGCAAGGACGTCTCACGCATGACCTGGACAAAGTCCATCAGGTAGGCGCTCTCGGACAGGCGCTTCGGCGTGACGGCATACAGGCGCCCCGTCAATCCATCCGGCCCGATGCGCTGGCGCGCGACATAGCCCCGTTCCAGATAGCCGTTTACCGCCCATAGCGGCAGCGCGGCGAATCCGCGGCCGCTCGCCACCAGCTGCAACATGCCGACAGTAAGCTCGGTGGTTCTGCGCGGCGGTTCGACGCCGGCCGGTTTGAGCACCTGGCGTACCAGGTCGAGCATCTCGTCCGGCACGGGATAGGTGATGAGCGCCTGTCCGGCAAAGTCGCCGGCTTCGAGATACGGCTTCGCCAGATACGGGTGGTTCAAGGGCAGCAGTGCCACCATTTCAAATTCGAACAGGGGGTGGAAGACCATCTCCGGCTCTGCGTCGTCCAAATCCGAGACGATCGCCAGCTCTGCGCGGTCCTGGTGCAGCAAGCCGATCGGATCGGCCTGAAACCCGGAAACGATATCTTGCTCCACCTCCGGCCAACGCTCGCGCAAGGCATCCATCGACGGCATCAGCCAGTCGAAACAGGTATGGCATTCCACCGCAATCCGCAATTTCCCGGTTCCGTTACCGGCCAAACGCGCCAGATCGCGCTCTGCCGTCGCGACCGCTGGCAGAACCTTCAGCGCCAGGTCGAGCAAACGCTGCCCGGCGGCTGTGAAGGCCACGGGTGTGGATTTCCTTTCGAACAGGCTTGCCTGGTATTGCTCCTCAAGTGCCTTGACTTGATGGGAGAGCGCCGATTGCGTGACGTTGAGCAACTGGGCCGCGCGCGAGATGGTGCCCGATTCCTTCAGGGCGACCAGGGTGCGCAGGTGGCGTAATTCGAGAATTGAATTTGACATGAATTATTTTCACGCTTGTTAGAAAAAATTTCGTTTGAATTATGCACCATTGCGGGCCATCATCATCAACATTATTCATCAAAAACGAATTTCTCATGATTAAATCTCATATACTCGGCTATCCCCGCATGGGCCTGAAACGCGAACTCAAATTCGCCCTGGAGCGCCATTGGCGCGGTGAAATCACCGAGCGGCAACTGGAAGAAAGCGGCGCGGCGCTGCGCCGGCGCCATTGGGCGCAGCAGCGCGATGCGGGCCTGGACTTCGTGACGGTGGGCGATTTCGCTTACTACGACCATGTGGCCAATCACATCCAGCTGTTCGGATGCGAGCCTGCCAGGTTCGCGTTCAGCGGCGAGGAATCGGAACTGGCACGCTATTTCATGCTGGCGCGCGGCGTGGCGCACGGGCACCGCCACGACCCATCGTGCAATCACGCGCATGACAGCTCGGCCGGCAAACCGGCGCTGGAAATGACCAAATGGTTCGACACCAACTACCACTACCTGGTCCCGGAATTCGATGGTGAAACCGCGTTCAGCCTGGCGTCGGCGCGTCTGCTGGGCGAGGTGGAAGAAGCCAAAGCCCTTGGCCATGCCGTCAAGCCGGTATTGCTCGGCCCGCTGACCTTCCTGTGGCTGGGTAAGGCCAAGGAGCAGGGCTTCGACAAGCTCGCATTGCTCGAAAAACTGCTGCCTGCCTACGTCCACTTGCTGCAGCAGCTGAAAACTGCCGGCGTGGAATGGGTGCAGGTCGATGAACCGATTCTTGGCCTGGACCTGCCTGGCGCCTGGGCGCTGGCCTTCGAACGCGCGTATCACACGCTGAACACGGCGCAGGTGTCGCTGCTGCTGGCAAGCTATTTCTCCCCGCTGGAAGAACACCTGAGCCTGGCCTGCAAGCTGCCGGTGGCCGGCCTGCACATCGATCTCATTCGCGCTGGCCAGGAACTGCAATCGGTCGTCGATTGGCTCCCGGCGCACAAGGTGCTGTCGCTCGGCATCCTGGATGGCCGCAATATCTGGCGTACCGATCTGGACAAGGCCTTGCGCTTGTTGGCGCCGGTGGTCGAACGGCGCGGCCAGATGCTGTGGATAGCCCCATCGTGCTCGCTGCTGCACACTCCGCTGAGCCTGTCCGACGATGCCGCCATCGATGACGAACTGCGTGGCTGGCTGGCCGGCGCGGGCGAGAAACTGGCCGAGCTGCGCGTGTTGAAGCGAGCCCTGAACGAGGGGGAACAAGTGGTGAATGCCGAGCTGCAGGCCGCGCGCGCGGCGATTGCATCGCGCGCCGGCAGCGCGCGCGTCAAGAATCCCGCGGTCGCGCGGCGCGTCGCGCAACTGTCGCAAGGCGTCGATCGCCGTAACAGTGCGTTCGCCATCCGCCAGGCTGAGCAAAAGGCCCGCTTCGCCCTGCCGCAATTCCCGACCACGACCATCGGCTCGTTCCCGCAAACGGCGCAGATCCGCGCTGCCCGTGCCGGCTACAAGCGCAAGGCGCTCTCGGAGCAAGAGTACCAAGCGGCGATGCGCCGTGAGATTGCGCATGCGGTCCGCCTGCAAGAGGAGCTGGGCATTGACGTGCTGGTGCACGGCGAAGCGGAACGCAACGATATGGTGGAATACTTCGGCGAACAACTCGATGGATTCGCCTTCACTGCAAACGGCTGGGTTCAATCGTATGGTTCGCGTTGCGTCAAGCCTCCCGTGCTGTTCGGCGACGTATCGCGTCCGGCGGCGATCACCGTAAGCTGGACGGCATATGCGCAAAGCCTGACGCAGCGCCCGATGAAAGGCATGCTCACCGGCCCGATCACCATCCTGCAATGGTCGTTCGTGCGTGACGACCAACCGCGTTCGGCGACTGCGCAACAAATCGCGCTGGCAATCCGCGACGAGGTTGTCGATCTGGAGGCAGCCGGCATCGGCATCATTCAGATCGATGAGCCAGCCATCCGGGAAGGCCTGCCGCTACGCCGTGCCCGCTGGAACGAATACCTGCAATGGGCGGCGCGCGCATTTCGTATCTCTGCCAGCGGTGTGGCCGACAAAACCCAGGTGCACACGCACATGTGCTACGCCGAGTTCAACGACATCCTGCCTGAGATTGCCGCAATGGATGCGGACGTCATCACGATCGAAACCAGTCGCTCGGACATGGAACTGCTGCGGGGATTCGGCGACTTCAGGTACCCGAATGCAATTGGTCCCGGCGTGTACGACATTCATTCGCCGCGCGTGCCATCGACCGATGACATGGTGCGACTGATCAAGAAGGCGGCTGAAGTCATCCCGTCCGGGAATCTGTGGGTGAATCCCGATTGCGGGCTCAAGACTCGCGCCTGGCCGGAAACCCGCGCTGCCCTGCACAATATGGTGGAGGCAGCGCATCGTTTGCGCCGCGAAACGAGCGCCTGAGCGTTGTTTGCAACGACGCTGCCCGAACTCCGTTGATCGAGGCTGGCCGCGCTGTCGTTGCAGCGATATGCATACAAGGAAGGCCTGCATTTGCAGGCCTTTTTGTCGATTGGACGTGGTCATGAAAATGCGCAGCGGCTCCGGTCAGCCGTGGACAGCTGGAATACTCCACAATTTTAGCGGCGGGTTGCGGGTGTCGTGGTGCGGGCCGATCCGAATATCTTACCCGCGCTGCCGGGCGAGAGCCGGTCAACTTCGGGTGGAAGACTGACTTCGCGGCGCTGCGACTATGGTGTATATTCACGAGCCCGGCGCCTGAGACCGGGTTCGACAACAAGAGAGACACGATGAACACCCTCATATTTGTGGTTGCCGCCTACCTGATCGGCTCGATTTCGTTCGCGGTGGTGATGAGCCGGGTATTCGGCCTGTCCGACCCGCGCACTTACGGCTCGAAAAATCCCGGCGCGACCAATGTGCTACGCAGCGGCAACAAGAAAGCCGCGATCGCGACCCTGATCGGCGACGGGGTGAAGGGCTGGTTCGCGGTCTGGCTGGCGCAGCGCCTGGCCGACCAGTATGGGGTGGACGATGCCGGCATCGCGCTGGTGGCGCTGGCGGTATTCCTGGGGCACTTGTGGCCGGTCTTCTTCCGCTTCGTCGGCGGCAAAGGCGTGGCGACCGCGCTGGGCGTGCTGTTCGGGCTCAATGCATGGCTGGGGCTGGCGACCGTGGTGACCTGGCTGGTGGTCGCGTACGCGTTCCGCTACTCGTCGTTGGCGGCCCTGATTGCCGCCTTGTTCGCCCCGTTTTATTACGGCCTGCTGTTCGGCGTGGACGAAAAGCTGTTTGCGGTGGTGGCCATGAGCATGCTGCTCGCCTGGCGCCATAGCAAAAACATCTCCCACCTCATCGCCGGCAAGGAAAGCCGCATCGGCGGAAAATCCGTCGCCAAACCCGCGAAAAGGAAATAATTTCCACCAACCGGGGTCAGACCTAGGTCTGACCCCGGTGTTGTATTGAAATAGCTTCCGTCGGGCCAATATGGTAGCTTGGCCAACAGGAGGGGGTGGATTGTGAGCAAACAGATCAGGATTGATTTCGTGTCGGACCTGTCGTGCCCATGGTGCGTGATCGGCCTCAAGTCGCTTGAGCAGGCACTCGAGCGCGTCGGCGACATCGCCAGCGCGGACCTGCACTTCCAGCCATTCGAGCTCAATCCGCAGATGGCGCCCGAAGGCCAGGACATCGGCGAGCACCTCGCCGCGAAATATGGCGCCAGCCCCGAACAGCGCGCCCAGACCAGCGAGATGATCCGCGCCCGCGGCGCCGAACTGGGCTTCACGTTCGGCCATCGCGACCGCATCTACAATACCTTCGACGCCCACCGCCTGCTGCACTGGGCCGGGCAGCAGGGCCGCCAGCGCGACCTGAAAATGGCGCTGTTCGATGCCTATTTCACCGAAGGCGACAATCCCGGCTCCCACGACGTGCTTGTCCGCGCGGCCGGCCAGGTCGGCCTCGACACCGCCGAAGCGGCCCGCATCCTTGCATCCGACAGCTACGCCGCCGAAGTGCGCGAGCGCGAACAGTTTTTCCAGCGCCAGGGCATCAGCTCGGTGCCGGCGATTATCGTCAACCAGCGCCACCTGATCTCCGGCGGCCAGCCGCCCGAGGTGTTCGAACAGGCGCTGCGCCGGATCCTCGCCCAGGAGTAAACAGCATGCCGACCGCCACCTGGAACGGCGCCGTCATCGCCGAAGCGCCCGGCGACCAGGTCCACATCGTGGAAAGCCATGTGTATTTCCCGATGTCGGCGGTACGCCAGCAGTACCTGCAGCCCAGCGCCACCGAGACCTGGTGCGGCTGGAAGGGCACCGCCAGCTATTTCACCTTGGCGGTGGATGGCGCCACCAACCCGGACGCGGCCTGGATCTACCGCGCCCCGTTCGAAGCGGCCAGCCAGATTCGCGACCACGTCGCGTTCTGGAAGGGCGTAACTGTCCAGCCGTAAGCGGCGCCCCTCAGGCGCTGTTTTGGTGCGCTGCACAACATCGGTGCCGAAAAATCACCCAAACCTGCATCGCCCCCCGTCATTCCCGCGGATTTCCCGCGTTTTCTCGCTGGCACGCCAATTGCTGAAGCAGTGGTAACGGCAGGCGCCATCGCGCTTGCTCCGACTGTGACTGCCAGCCGATGCCAAAGAGGGAACGATGACCACCGATACCAAAACCAACCAGATCCGCCGCACCTTGCTGAAAGCCGGCGCCAGCGCTTCCCTGACCGGCCTGGCCAGCGGCGGCGTGTGGGCCGCCGGTTCCGACAAGCCCGAAAAGACCGAGGTCAAGATCGGCTTCATCCCGCTCACCGATTGCGCCTCGGTCGTCATGGCTTCGGTGCTCGGCTTCGACAAGAAATACGGCATCAAGATCATCCCGAGCAAGGAGTCGTCCTGGGCCAGCGTGCGCGACAAGCTGGTCAACGGCGAGCTCGATGCCGCGCACGTGCTGTATGGCCTGATCTACGGCGTCCAGATGGGCATCGGCGGCGCCAGGAAGGACATGGCGGTGCTGATGAACCTGAACCACAACGGCCAGGCCATCACGCTGTCGAAAAAAGTCGCCGACAAGGGCGGCGTGGACGGCCCTTCGCTGGCCAAGCTGATGCAGACCGACAAGCGCGAGTATTCGTTCGCCCAGACCTTCCCGACCGGCACCCACGCGATGTGGCTGTACTACTGGCTTGCCACCTACGGCATCAATCCGATGAAGGACGCCAAGGTGATCACCGTGCCGCCGCCGCAGATGGTGGCCAACATGCGGGTCGGGAACATGGACGGCTTCTGCGTCGGCGAACCGTGGAACCACCGCGCCATCGTCGACGGCGTCGGCATTACGGCCGCCACCACCCAGGACATCTGGAAGGACCACCCGGAAAAGACGCTCGGCACCACCGCCGAGTGGGTCAAGGCCAATCCGAACACCGCGCGCGCGCTGGTCGCGGCGATCCTCGACGCCGGCAAATGGATCGACGCCTCGCTGTCGAACAAGACCAAGATGGCCGAGACGATCGCCGACAAATCGTATGTGAATACCTCGGTCGACGTGATCAACCAGCGCATCCTGGGACGCTACCAGAATGGCATGGGCAAGACCTGGGACGACCCGAACTACATGAAGTTCTATAACGACGGCAGCGTCAACTTCCCTTACCTGACCGACGGGATGTGGTTCATGACCCAGCACAAGCGCTGGGGCCTGTTGAAAGGGGAGCCGGACTACCTTGGCACCGCCACCGCAGTGAACCAGATTGCGATTTACAAGGAAGCGGCCACGCTGGCCAAGGTCGCCGTGCCGAAGTCGCCGATGCGCACCAGCAAGCTGATCGACGGCACGGTCTGGGATGGCAAGAATCCCAAGGCCTACGCCGACTCGTTCAAGATCAAAGCGTAATTTAGGAGGATCCCATGAGCGCAGTACTAGAATCCGTAACGCGTGGCGCCGCCGGCGTCCCGATGGCAAAACCGGCGCCGGACAAGCCGCGCCGCAGCCAGCGCCTGGCCAACCAGGGCTACCAGATCGGCAACGGCAAATCGCGCAGCCGGCCGATCCTGCTGGCGGTGCTGCCGCCGGTGCTCGGCCTGGCGTTGCTGGTGCTGGTGTGGCAGGTCATCTCGGTCAAGAACAGCACCTTTCCCTCGCCGGCGGTGACCTGGGAAGAGGCGCTGCGCCTGTTCGCCGATCCGTTCTACAGCAAGGGGCCGAACGACCAGGGCATCGGTTGGAACATCCTCGCCTCGCTCAAGCGCGTGGCGGTCGGTTTCGGCCTGGCCGCCGCGGTCGGCATCCCGCTCGGCTTCATGATCGGCCGCTTCAAGTTTTTGGCGGGGATGTTCAACCCGGTCATCAGTTTGCTCAAGCCGGTCTCGCCGCTGGCCTGGCTGCCGATCGGCCTGTTGGTGTTCAAGGCGGCCGATCCGGCTGCGATCTGGTCGATCTTCATCTGCTCGATCTGGCCGATGATCATCAACACCGCGGTTGGCGTGCAGCGGGTGCCGCAGGATTACATGAACGTGGCGCGCGTGCTGAACCTGTCGGAATGGAAGATCTTCACCAAGATATTGCTGCCGTCGGTGTTGCCGTACATGCTGACCGGCGTGCGCCTCGCCATCGGCACCGCGTGGCTGGTGATCGTCGCGGCCGAAATGCTGACCGGCGGCGTGGGCATCGGCTTCTGGGTGTGGGACGAGTGGAACAACCTGAACGTCCCGCACATCATCATCGCCATTGTCGTGATCGGGGTGGTCGGGCTGCTGCTCGAGCAGGTACTGGTCGCACTGGCCAGGGCATTTACGTACGAAGAATCGGGAGCCTGACATGAGCGCGCAAAAATTCATCGAAGTACAGGGCGCCGAGATGCGCTTCGACACCCGCAAGGGCAGCTTCCATGCGCTCACCGGCATCGACCTGACGGTCGAGCAGGGCGAATTCATCACGCTGATCGGCCACTCCGGTTGCGGCAAGTCGACCTTGCTGAACCTGATCGCCGGCCTGACCACCGCCACCGAAGGCGTGCTGATTTGCGCCGGCCGCGAGATCGCCGGGCCGTCGCCCGAACGCGGCGTGGTGTTCCAGAACCATTCGCTGCTGCCGTGGCTGACCTGTTTCGAAAACGTCCACCTGGCGGTCGAGCGGGTGTTCGGCGCCAGGGAGTCGAAGGCGCGCCTGCGCGAACGCACCGCCGCCGCGCTGGCGCTGGTCGGCCTGACTGCGGCGTCCGCCAAGCGGCCGAACGAAATCTCTGGCGGCATGAAGCAGCGCGTTGGAATCGCGCGCGCGCTGTCGATGGAGCCGAAAGTGCTGCTGATGGACGAGCCGTTCGGCGCGCTCGATGCGCTGACCCGGGCCCACCTGCAGGATGAACTGATGCGCATCGTCGGCAAGACCGGATCGACGGTGGTGATGGTCACCCACGACGTCGACGAGGCGGTGTTGCTGTCGGACCGGATCGTGATGATGACCAACGGCCCGGCCGCGACGATCGGCGAGATCGTCCCGGTGCGGCTGGCGCGTCCGCGCGAGCGGGTCGAGCTGGCGCACGATGCGCTGTACATGGAATACCGCACGCGGGTGCTCGAATTCCTGTATCACCGCCAGGCGCGGCCCAACAAGGAAGCGGCATGATCAACAAAAACCGGGGTCAGACCTAGGTCTGACCCCGGTTTTTGGGCCGGTCAGGCGATATCGAGCACGATCGGCTGGTGGTCGGAGGCGGCAGTCTCGGACAGCACTTCGACTTCGCTCAGGCGCGGCACCAAATCGTCGGTGACGAAAAAGTAATCGAAGCATTCGGGCTTGTCCGGCCAGCTGAAACCGTGCAGGCCGGCGGTCGGCGCCCGCACAACGTTCGGATGGGTCGCGGCCCACGCATCGACCAGCGGCAGCGCGATGCCTTCTTCCGGCGCGATCAGTTCCTGGTATTCGGGCGACCCGGGCGTGAAGTTGAAATCGCCGCAGTAGATCGCCGAACCTGGCCGGAAACCCAGCTGGAACGGCGCGTCCAGGGTCGGATCGGGCTGGAAGATGCGCGCACGCTCGCAAGTTTCCCAGTGCAGGTATTTGATGTGGCGGACCTGCGCCATGCGCTGCAGCGGCGAATAGTATTCGAGGTGGGTGGTCAGCACGCGGACTTTGCCGCCAGGCGCGTCGATGACGGTTTCGATCATCCCGCGCGGCATGCCGGCCGGGCGGCCCGGATCGGGCGGCCATGGCAGCAGGTGACGGTGCACCTGGCTGATGCGAAATTTCGACAGCAGCAGGTTGCCGAACAGGCGCGGCAGGTTGTTCTTGTAGAGCTCGCTGGTCGGCGCGAGCACCGCATGGTAGCCGCCGAACGCGCCGGCAAGCTGGCGGAACTGGTTGGCGCTGGCGCTGCCTTCGAGCTCGGGGTGGTTCGACGCGACTTCCTGCAAGCAGATCACGTCGGGATTGAGCTTGCGCAGGACATCGATGATCGCGTGGATCCTGATGCGCCCATCCTTGCCGCACCCCCAGCGAATATTCCAGCTGACCACCCGCATGCCGCACCTCCGCGCAAACCNNTACTCCTTCTGCGCCGCCTGCGGATTGATCTGCAGCCGCATCGCGCCGGCAAACGCGATCATCGCGCCGTTATCGGTGCAGAACTCCAGTTCCGGATAGAACACCCGGAACTGCTTCGCCTGCGCCGCCGCATCGAGCGACGCGCGCAGCTGCGAATTGGCGCCCACGCCGCCGGCGATCACCAGCCGCTTCAAGCCCGTATGGCGCAGCGCGCTGACGCATTTGGCCGTCAGCACATCGACGATCGCGTCGACAAACCCGCGCGCGATATCGGCCTTGTCCTGCTCGCAGATATTGGCGATCACTTTTTCCTGGTGATTCTTCACCACCGTCAGCACCGCCGTCTTCAGCCCGGAAAAGCTGAAGTTGAAGTCCTTCGAATGGAGCATCGGGCGCGGCAGCTTGTACGCCGTCGGGTCGCCGAATTCGGCCAGCCGCGAAATCGCCGGCCCGCCCGGATAGCCCAGTCCCAGCAGCTTGGCCGACTTGTCGAACGCCTCGCCGGCCGCATCGTCGAGCGTCTCGCCCAGCAGCGTGTACTGGCCGACGCCGTCGACCCGCATCAGCTGCGTGTGCCCGCCCGATACCAGCAGCGCGATGAACGGAAACGCCGGCGGGTCGGCCGCCAGCAGCGGCGACAGCAGGTGGCCTTCGAGGTGGTGCACGCCGAGCACCGGCTTGTCGGCTGCCAGTCCCAGCGCGCAGGCGATCGACGATCCGACCAGCAGCGCGCCGGCCAGGCCCGGGCCTTGGGTATAGGCGATCGCGTCCACCTCCGCCAGCGTGACGCCGGCCTGCTCCAGGGTGTGCTCGAGCAGCGGGATGGCGCGCCGGATGTGGTCGCGCGAAGCCAGTTCCGGCACCACGCCGCCGTACTCCTCGTGCATCGCCACCTGGGAGTGGAGTGCATGGGACAGCAGGCCGCGTTGCGTGTCGTACAACGCAAGGCCGGTTTCATCGCAGGAGGATTCGACGCCGAGAACGATCATGGAAGGTGCAGACTTAATGAGGGAATGCGTCATTGTAAAGCACCGGCCGGATGGCGCGCCCCGTGCGGGTGCATGCGGCGCCCCGCCTGGCGTGGGGCGAAGCTGGCACCGCTCTTGCTATAACCCTGGTGTAAGGCCGGCGTCAGCAGACAGTGCCGCCGCGTGGCCATCCTCAGGACAAACGTCGTTACGCGCCGGTGCGATCCACCGGCCGTTCAACAGGGAGTACGAGATGCCGGAACAATGGAAAGTCATTTGCAAGCTCAGGGACATCCCGATGCCGGGAGCGCGCATGGTGCAGCGCGGCTTCGCCTGGCAGGAGCTGCCCGGGGTGGTGGTGTTCCGCACCGAGGACGACCAGGTCATCGCCTTGCTCGACCGCTGCGCCAGCGAGTCCGGCGACGGCTGCGTCAAGCGCTTCAAGGTGAAAGTCGAAGACGGCCTGGTGTCGCTCGACCTGAACGAGTTGAGCGAACCGGCCAGCAAGGCGGAAGCGGCGCTGGCCGGCTCGTTCGGGGTGGCGACCCAGTTCGTCACCGCCTGAAGCGCGCCAGCTCAGGGACGCTGCAGCAGCTCCGCGTGCGCGGCGCGCAGCATGGTTTCGGTGGCATCCCAGTCGATGCAGCCGTCGGTCACCGAGCAGCCGTACTTCAGCTGCGACAGGTCGGCCGGGATCTTCTGGTTGCCGCCGACGATGTTCGATTCGATCATCACGCCGACCAGCGACTTGTTCCCGTGCCGGATCTGCTGCACCACGTCGGACATCACCAGCGGTTGCAGCTCGGGCTTCTTGTAGCTGTTCGCGTGCGAGCAGTCGACCACCAGGTTGGCCGGCAGGCCGGCCTTGGTCAGCGCCTGCTCGGCGATGGCGATCGACACCGAATCGTAGTTGGGCCGGCCATCGCCGCCGCGCAGCACCACGTGGCCGTAGGCGTTGCCGCTGGTGCGCACGATCGACACCGTGCCTTCGCCATTAATCCCCAGGAACGAGTGCGGATGCGCCGACGACAGGATCGCGTTGACCGCGATGCTGATGTCGCCGTCGGTGCCGTTCTTGAAGCCGACCGGGGTCGACAGGCCGGATGACATTTCGCGGTGGGTTTGCGACTCGGTGGTGCGCGCGCCGATCGCGGTCCAGGCGATCAGGTCGCCCAGGTACTGCGGCGAAATCGGGTCGAGCGCCTCGGTGGCGGTGGGCAGGCCCATTTCGCACACATCGAGCAGGAAGCGGCGCGCCTTTTCCATGCCGACGTCGACGCGAAACGAGTCGTCCATGTCCGGATCGTTGATGTAGCCCTTCCAGCCGGTGGTGGTGCGCGGCTTCTCGAAGTACACGCGCATCACCAGCAGCATGGTGTCGGCCACTTCCGCCTGCAGTTTGTGGAGCCGCGCGGCGTAGTCGAGGCCCGCCACCGGATCGTGGATCGAACACGGCCCCACCACCACGAACAGGCGCTTGTCCTTGCGGTCGATGATGTTGCGAAGCGCTTCGCGGCCCTTCATGATGGTGTCGAACGCGCTTGCGGTAAGGGGGAGCTTGGTGTGCAGCTCGACCGGCGACGGCATCCGCGCGAACGAGCTGACGTTGGTATTTTCGATATCGGGGATGATCATGTTGCGGCTCTTTACGTGTGGGTGCTAGCAGTTTAGCGTTAATTCACCGAGGTTGCTGAAGGCGGGGAAAAATTAGGCGAGCTCTTCTTTCTCAAACCCCAGCGCCCGCGGCAAAANNGAAGCACTGGGGTCAGGTCTGACATTCGGACAAATGTCACAAAATTGCTCCGGCCTATAGGGCAACATTGTGAAAAATGTCCGAGTGTCAGACCTGACCCCGGAGTTGAAAAGTTGGCGCCAAAAAAAGCGGCGCCCCGTTGCCGAAGCGTCCGCCCCCAACCCGCATGAGCCGCTTATGCCGTCAGCACTTTCAGGTCGAACGCGCGCTCGACCAGCCAGACTGCGGCGATCATCACGATCAGGGCCGAGCCGGCGCTCAGCAGTTGTCGATAGAACCAGGTCCTTCGCAGCGCGAACGCGAACGGTACGAACACGCAGACGATGGCCAGCTGGCCAAGCTCCACGCCAGCGTTGAAGCCGAGCAGCGAGAGCACCAGCGCCGACTGCGGCAACCCGAGGTCGGCCAGCACGCCGGCAAAGCCGAAGCCATGGATCAGGCCGAAGATGAATGCGACCTGCGGGCGGCGCCCGCGAAACAGCGGAAACAGGTTGTTCAGCGCGGCCAGCGCCACCGACGCCGCAATCGCCGACTCGACCCAGCGCGAAGGCAGCGACACCACGTGCAGGCTGGCCAGCGTCAGCGTCAGCGAGTGCGCCAGCGTGAACGCGGTGACCACCTTCACCACGTCGATGATCGCGGCGCGCATGGTCTGCGCCTGTTTCGACGCGGCCGGCATCAGCACCGCCGGCAGCAGCAGCGAGAGCAGGAACAGGATGTGGTCGAAGCCGATCCAGATGTGCCACACGCCGTGCTTCACATAATCGCTGAACTGCGTCCAGCGGCCGGGCGAGGCCAGCGACAGCGCCTGG
>CXWL01060753.1_pt1 | contig 14854 bp, 10 predicted proteins | sample 590931 | NCBI WGS metagenome assembly CXWL01 (sample SAMEA3498368, study PRJEB10139) | groundwater metagenome | biome: water well; material: biofilm material | place: Germany | collected 2015-04-27 | reverse complement strand
GGTGATCACTCTTGAAGGGTCCGTTCTGTTCTCCGCTGGCTGGAGCAGCCCCGTTACACAACGAGGCTGGGACGCATCGGCACTGAGCATCGACTTACAAAATGTCTATTGGGTCTCAGACTATGTTGAGTCCCGTTGGCGTCTTTACGATCGTGCAGGCAATGAGATCGAGAAACGCCCGTTCGATAAGTCCATGACCTATCCGGTCGGTGTCGCCTTCACCCCTGACGGCAAGATGATTGTCATCGAAGATCGGGGCGCGATACTCATTTTTGGAGTCGGATGAAGAAGCAGGCTATTCTGTGAGCAAGATTGCGATCGTGTTATGTATTGGCTTAAGTCTGGCTCCTCAGGGCGCAAACCTCATGGCGGGCAGTTGGCACACAGCCGGTTCCTTGCGATGTGGTGATTGTCACATCCAGCATGGGAGCGAAAACAATCAGCCTCTCCCGGGCGGACCCTTTGTGTACCTCCTGCGTAAAACAACGATTAATGAGCTCTGCCTCTCATGCCACGACGGAACCGACGCGACCGCCCCTGACATAGTGGATCCGGTTCAAATGTACCAGGCCACTGCCACCGGTGAAAGCTCGGCGGGGTACTTCGCTATGCCGGGCATCAACAATCCGAACGGACACACGCTTGACCTCATGGTCGCTACTCCTTTACAAACCGGCGCCAGCACCCAGGTCCTGACCTGCGCCAGTTGCCATGCCGTTCACGGAAACGGCAATTACCGCAACCTGCTGGAAGATCCGATGAATAATGGCGGCAGCATTGGCCTCTCTCTCGGCACGAATGTGTTCGAGGCGGCTTCGCCACCGGATCCTCCGACCGTGTCCGGTGCTGTGGCTGCCTATGAACGAAGCAACGTAGCTTACGTTTCGAATTACTCTGGGTGGTGTGTTTCCTGCCATGACCTGCTTGCAGCCAATAACCAGTCAACCCTCCCTGCTCACTTCAGCGGCCATCCGAGTGATGTCTCGCTCAACGCCTTCTCCCCTGCTCCCCATACTGACCCGACTCCCTGGCGCCTCGGAGATGGACAGGGGTTTGTTGGCCCAAATGATCCCGACGGAATCAGTCGAGTTCCCTTCCTGAATCCGCAGGGCGTGGATATTGCCACGGCGCGCACAGCCACTGAATACAGCCAGGTCTTCTGTTTGAGTTGTCACAAGGCGCACGGCAGCTCTCACCAGAAGTCAGTCCTATGGCCCTTGTTCGAAGGCGGACCTGCGTTCATTGCCGGATGTCAACAATGCCACAACAAGTAACGAGATGAAGAAGACATGACGAGCCAACCTCTCCGTCGAAAATTGATAGCTGCCATCGGAATTGGCTGTCTCGCCTCTTCTGCCGTTATCCTCGCCGATGGCGGGCTGTACAAGGGCAGTCCTCACGGTTCACAAACAACCGGTGTGTACAGGCTGAGTGATCTCCCTCGCGGCAGCTGCGAACAGTGTCACACCTCTCACGAGACCAACTCCCAGCCCTTTGGCCTCTTTCGTGAGAACTCAAATGAACTCTGCTTCAGTGCATCGCTCGGTGGCTGCCATGCCGACCGTCCGACTGGCGCCTCGGCCGGATACCCCGCCCAGGAAGCCGACCGGATGCCGAACGGTTCCGCCGATGCCGGCTACTTCGAGTACTATTCCGGCGGTCTGCGCATTCCCGGATTATCGAATCTGGTAAGGTGGCCCGGGAAAACAATCTGGCAGGATCCGCTATATTCCGCGCACTACATGAGCCCGATTATGCCGATCAGGGATGCTTTCGGCAACGGCGCATGCGATAACTGTCACAACGTGCACGGCGGACCATCGAGCCATGATATGCTTGACACCTCATACTCTGGAGTAGCCGGATCGCAGTTCGGTTCGCTGCCAGAGAGTTACGCGCTTTGCCTGAAGTGCCATAACGTCAGCGGACCGACAGGTATGAATGACGCGTCGCGAAACATCGCTTATTATTTCGATCGCTCGGTCAATCCTGGAGCTCAGACCGGTCACGGCATTTCGTCGGGAAGCGGCTTTGTTCCCTCGGGTGCGCGCCTGGCATGCTTTGACTGCCATAACCCGCATGGATCGGCTGGATATGGCAACGCCGCCCCAAACGACTTCTTGCTGAGCGATCAGCGACCCGGCTGGTACGGGTTAACAAGTATCCGCACTGATACTGCGCAGGTTCGTCGCTTCTGCTTCGGATGTCATAAGTCTTCCGACGGACTGGGTGGCGGTTCCGTTGAGGGGATGACGTTGCTTCCCCTGCCCACGACCGTCTCAGCGCACCAATTCGCGGTGAACCGACACTGCTACGATTGCCACGGCCGAGACTATTCCACCCCTACGGGCCGCAACGTACACAATCCCGACCCCGGCGGTGACTGCGTCAGCTGTCATTCTACTGTCAGGAATGGCCGCAGAGCTATCGTGGCTGAATTCAATCTCAAAGGGCATCACGGGATCAAAGCGGGCGCATCCAGAGCGATCACGAATAAGGATTGTGGCGTCTGCCACATGGAAGGGAATCCATCAACCGGTTCACCCGACCCAGCTTTTCATCGTAACGGGTTGATCGATCTTCGCGGCCCCGACAATAGCCAGCCGCTGGTCGGCTTCGCCACTCTTTCACGCAACTTGAGCTCGGCGTTTCTTGAGCCGACCGCTCTGGATGTCCAGAACCAATTCTGCCTCAAGTGTCACGACGCCGACGGCGCCGCCTCACTCCAGACGCGGGTGCCGACAGGAAGCGCAGCCGCTCCTTTTTCAGATACAGGTGCGCGGGTAATTGATGTGGCCACACAATTTGCCACCTCCGGCAACGCGTTCCACCCTGTTCTTGCGGCGGGCACTAATCCATATTGCGTTCCCGGGACTCAAACCGGAAACGTGAGAACGATGCTGCCTCCGTTTAATCAGACGAGTGTTCATAACCCGATAAGCTGTTTCGACTGCCATGAAACCAGCGGTCACGGCGCTCCCAATTCCGGAATGCTCTATACGGAAACCTACTTCCGCGACGTTACGCAGAATGCCGGATTCGGAACTGCTCAGCAGACCTTCTGCACGCGTTGTCATGACTGGAGCTACTATGGCGGCGGCTCTAACGGATCGCGGTTCAGTCGACATCGAGAGACGGACCATACTGTGGCGGGGGGCCAGAGCATGGCGTGCCGTGGCTGTCACGCCGGTATCTATGACAATGATCTCATGCCGACCTGCGGTAACGGCGCAGGACTGGGTTCAATCCACGGCACCTCATTCCCGTTTGCGGCCTGTTCTCCGACTCCGGGCGTTAGACCGAAAGCGCTCCTTCAGGGTGGTCACCTCAAGGGATGGCGACCGACAAGCGCCGCTTCGGCCACCTGTTACGCCAATTGCCATCATTCATCGGGGCAAAACTACTGATGCGACAGCCTTTCCCGCGAGCGCTGGCGATGGCCGCTCTGGTTTCGATTTCGTGCGCTCCCCTTGTCAGAGCCGACCGCTTATTTGGCAATCTGACCTACTCGTATCAGCAATCGCGCGACAATCTGAACGACACAACAAGGAACGGTCCCGATAGGTGGACTTCCGACAGCTGGACATATGAAACCGCCATTCTCAATTATCAGGATGTCTTGTTCACAAAGAACACGCTCCTGCTCACTGCCAACCTCGCCCGTCGTGGGTATCCGTACACGTCAAATCGCGACTTCCGGCCTATCTTCTTTCTTGATCTTCGGAGTTATGGTTACTCGATTTCGTCCAGCTATTCCCCGTACAAACGGAAAGTGACCGACTTCTCGCAGAAGTCAGAATTCAACCAGTTCTTCCGTGATTGGCGCACTTCTGTCCAGACGAATTTCGAGAACTGGCCTACATTCGGGGGAACCTACAGCCACAACCACTCGTACTTCGATGTCCCGACCGCAATTTCAGACGCAAGAAGCAGCAACTTGATCCTGCAGGGATCCTATGGAATCGGGGCTTTGACCACTCAAGCGACGTTTAACAGCCTCAGTGCACACACCGAACGGGCCGCTACTCAGGATAATCTCACACGAACCGGCAGCGTAACCCTCGGAATCACGAAATCTTCCCCAGAGATCGGATCCCTGAGCACGTCGTACAACTTCTATTCAACCCGGAGATGGTTCGGCAATCGTCGCGACAATGACGCCACGACGCACTCAGTCAGCGCTTTCTACTCTTCACCGTCAGTCTATAACTTCAGCGGCAATGCCAGCTACTCAGGACGTTTCTACTCAACTGTCCAGCGTGGCCTCAAGAATAACAATCGTGGTGAAGTGTTCTCCGGGCAGCTTTCGTACGCCCCGACTGGCTATCTTTCGTTCGAAGCGATCAAGGGCTATCAGATTAACAGCGACCTCGGCACTAATCAGATTACCGAATACCTCGCGCTCACTTCGAATCTCACCCGTTACCTCCGTCGGGGAGTCGACACCCGCCTGGCAGTGACAAGGACGTTGTTTCAGCAGTCCTCGCGCGGACAACTTCTGATCGGAAGCGATGACACAACCGACTCTAAGGGTCGATACACTCTCGACACCTATTATGGTTCGGTCGCTGTCGGACCCTTCAACTACTTCCGGACATTCTTCGACGTGTCGCTTAACCATGACCACAATCCGCCTGTGCCTGAACAGCGATACCAATTCACCCGCACGATTGATGCCCGTATGAATTTCTCCCGACGTGCCGAAGGGCGCCTCAGTTACAGCTCCATGTACCAGGGGGCTTTACTGCGATTGGATCGAAGTTACTCCCAGAACGTCAACGCCGGACTTACCTACATCCCCAAAGCAAACATCAATGTTAATCTCACGTATGTCTATTCGACGTACCGCACGACCATCACCACCCGCAACAGCTCTCTGTCGGGTTACGTCGGATATAGCTTCCGTCGGGCATTCAGTCTCTGGGTCAATTACAACGGGCAGGAGCAGAAACAGATCGTGACCGACTCCGCGCAACAACAGAGGGGCGTCCTGGTCAAACCTTATACGTGGAACGCGCAACTGTTCATCAATCTGAGTTCGCGCACAACTGTTTCACTAAGCTACTTGTACACCAGCACTCCGGTCATCGACCGACGAACGCGCGTGGCCGGATTGTTTCAAAGCACATTGAATATTCAAATCTAAGGCAGGATACAGAGTATGAAGTTCCTTCACGCATTCGCAATCACAGCTGTGATGGTCATGGCGCTGGCGTCGTGCGCTGGACATCGTCCCTATGTCAACCGAGAAGCGGATTTCGGAGTTTATCAAACAGTGGCCGTAATCCCGTTTTCCAATTTGAGCGCCGAGAGAACCGCCTCCGAAAAGGTCTCGTCAAGTTTCATTTCGGAATTGCTGCTCGCCAGGGACTTCCAGGTGACTGGCATGGGCGATTTCCTGAAGACTTTTCGCTCGGTCATTAAAGATGAACGCTCCAACTGGCTCGACGGTCTTTCCAGAGATGAGGCCAAGTCGATGGGAGACAGCGCCAAAGTACAGGGAATCTTCGTCGGCGCGGTCAAAGATTACGGCATGGTCCGTTCCGGTCAGGAAGAATTCCCGCTCGTTTCCGTGACCGTTCGCTTCATCGACTGTCAGTCAGGACAGGTCGTATGGAGCAGCGAGATCACTGAAAAGGGGGGGCCAAAGTTTCCGATCTTCTCGTTTGGTGAGACATACACACTGGGCGAGATGACCGCAAAGGTCTGTCGGAAGCTTGTGGAATCTTTCAGCACTTCGGCGAAATAGGCGGTCCGTATGAGGCATCACTCAACAATGATCTTTCTTGCGCTGGCAACGACAACAATCCTGCTTGCGGCCTGTGGTCCGAGCCTGGTGACACGCCAATCGGCGGCCGGAACTCTTCCCAATGGTTCGCGAGTCGCGGTCTTGCCTTTCGACAACCTCAGCGGCAGAGAGAAAGTCGGGGTCAAGATCACCGACTATTTCCAAACATTACTCACAGGCAACGCGCGCTACGCTGTCACTGAATACGGAAACACGCTCGACGTCATGCGCCGCCTTCGCGTCCGATCCTCCACCATGATCACCGAAACGCAGATCGACAGCCTGTCTCTTGCTCTCGGGATCAACTTCATCGTCACTGGCACGGTCCTCGAATTTACCGAAATCGATAACAACTACCTCGGCAAGGTCCCCCAGGTGTCGTTTAACAGCAAGGTGATCGATTGCGCATCTCACAAGACGATCTGGGTCGGCGTCTCCAATGGCAGCGGGGACAATAACGAACTGCTATTTGGAATCGGCGCAGTCCGTTCCGCTGATCAACTGGCTCGGTCGATGGTCTCCGATGCAGTCGGCAAGATCAACGCGTTATTTCGAAGTCACTGAGTATGAATCGTCATCTCCTCGCTGTGTCGCTTGGTTTGCTGGTTGCAGGACTGACCGGCAGCAGATTGCTCGCCGAGGAGTTTACCTCCAGGGTACAGTTCGACGCTATCGCCTACGATGACGGCGAAGGAACCCCGCTTAACAACTGCGCCTCGGTTTCGTGCGACCCGCAGGCCCGTGAAGTTCTCGTGGCCGATCCCGGCAACAACCGAATCGTCATTTTCGACGAAGACCTAATCCCAAAGTTCTCCTTCCCGCACTTTGTGACATCACGCGACAAGAGTCAGCTCATCGCAGGTGAACCACGATCGGTGATTGCCAACAGCCGCGGTGAGTTCATCGTGGTCGACAATCAGGCCAGTTATATCGATCTGCTCGATTTCCGGGGCACGCCGATGGAGCAATTCAGTCTTGGCAAGATATTTGGCGATACCACGCTCAACCTCCGACCCGAAGCCTTGGCTCGCGATGAAAACGACAACCTCTATGTTGTCGCTGGCGGTGATCTCCAGACCGTTTTCGTTCTCGATCCGGAGTTCAAACTCAAGAGAACAATCGGCAAGAAGGGTGGCGAGCCACAGGATTTCAATACCCCCGTCGCCGTGGCCGTCTTCGACAATCTCGTTGTGGTGACCGATCTGTATGCCAAACCTGCCGTGAAAATATTCGACACCGCGGGAAATTATGTTCGAGGTTTTGGGGGACATGAAGTCGAGCGCGGGGACCTCTCGCTTGGCTCAGGGATCGCGATCGTCCGAGACAGCACAGGAAGTATCTTCATCTGGGTTTCAGACGCTCTCCGCCAGACGATCAAAGTGTATACCGAAGAAGGTAGCTTTGTCTCAACGGTAGCCGGCTACGGCCACGGGTTTGGAGATATCTCATACCCAGCTGGGATAGCGACTGACGGTCGGGGCAAGTTCTTCGTTGTCGAGAGAGTCGGCAGGCGAATACAGCGTTTTCGCTTCCAGTAGACCTCCCCGAAGGGTTCGCTTCGCAACCGGAATGTCGTACTGGCTCCTCCAACTCTGATCTCCCAATAGCTTTCCCAACTATGGTGACTTTTGCGTTAGGCAAGGCGTTTTCGCACAGCGGGGTCGATCCACGTAACGTAGGCTTGAATTATCCACGAGTCTTGTATCCAGAATAGGTAAATGTTTACATCAAAGTATGGATGGAAAACTTTTCGTCGTGGAGTTCACTTTTCCCACATATGTGTCAACGCCGTCGCGCTTTAGCATCACAACAGCTGCACTTATCGTCATGTATGACAACAAGATAAGTCAACATATCGGTCTCTCTTAAAAAGAGATAAAAAAAACGGAGATATTTCTTGACATATTTTCTTTACATGCTATCTTTTTCACATGGTACGAAAGGGCAAATTCGGATCTATGAGTTCGGCAAAGCTGGAGCGGCTTGAAAATGGGAGTAATTGCACCAGACTTTGTGAAACACGTCACAAGACTGCTCCCACGTCCACTTCGCCACTCTGTTCAGATCAGGCGAATAAGTACAGTGATCCGGGCACAGATAGAATTCAATCAAAGCTCATATCAACACTTTTGCAGGCTGTAAGGCAGTGAAAGGAGGAATCGCGGGAAACACACCTTCTGATTGTTATAGCAACTAATAGTAACTCATTTGAATTGAGGAAACTTAAAGGTAACACGTATGAAAAAGCTAATCCTTCTCACCCTCGGCCTGGTCGGCTTGCTCGCTGGCGGCGCCTTCGCGGGTGACTACCACACTGGTTTGACTCTGCAGTGCCAGGAGTGCCATGTCATGCACTTTAGCCAGACACATGGCTACAATGCGAACGGCGGCGGCAATTTCACCGGTCTCGGAACCGGCCCGAATGAAGCTCTGCTCCGTAACACAGTGAATGAACTCTGCCTGTCCTGCCACGATGGTCAGCTTTGGGCCCCCGACGTTCTCGCCGCCCCGACGGGAACCCCTACCAACGGTCGTGAGGCTGGCGCACTGAACCGTGACAACACTGCCCCGTACTTCGACGCAACTGGTCATACCCTTGGAAGCCATGATGTCGCTCCGGGAGGGACCTTCACACCCGGAACGCATGGCCTCGAATGCGTCAATTGCCATCAGCCGCACGGCAGAACTCTCACGATCGGCGGCGTGGTCAACAATTTATACCGCAACGCAAACGTCTGGGTTGCCGGCACACCGACCGCTGCATTTATGACATATGCCATCGGTACCAACGTCCTCACAAAGGACATCTACGAGCGTTCAGCGGCCATGGGCGGTGACCACTACAGCCCGACCAACGTTGACTTCAACGAGCCAAGCGTGACCGGTTCTGGGTATGGCACATACTGCAAGCAGTGCCACACTAATTTCCACGGCAGCTCGACTGACGCTAACATGAACGACGGAACTGGTTTTGTTCGTCACCCAACTGCGGACGCGAATATCAGTGGAACGACATTCTCTTCTAAGGCGTATCGCCTGAAAGTCATGAGCTCCACTGGTAACTGGGGTCCGACCGACGGTTCCGCTTGGGTTGGCGCTCCGACCGACCTGACTCCAAGCTGCATGACCTGCCACAAAGGTCACGGCAACCAGAACGCCTTTGGCTTGATTTACACGACTGGTACCGTTGCCTTCGGTGAAGATGGTGAGACAGGCGCCCTGTATAGAGACCTATGCCGGAATTGCCACACCCGCGGCACGCCACTTCCGTAATAGTTCAGACTACTTCTGACATTAACTGAGGAAGGAGAGATCAGCGATCTCTCCTTCCTCTTAACAAGATCATTGATCAGTCGTCTTCTAAAGAGGGCCAGATGAAAGTACACTTCAAACTCGCCGCAACTGTAGCTACTGCGATTTCTCTACCGATCATATCGCTGTTCGCTCAAGGCTTCACCGACATGGACGCGGCCCGAAACTTCATCCACCCGGGCGGCCCGAACGTCAGCGCAAAAAGCGTCGGAAAGCTTACCGCGGACACTCACGCAGGCGAAACATTCCATAATGGCTTAACCCTTTCCTGTTCTCAGTGTCACGTTATGCATGCCAGCAAGCAGCACGCTAACAATGGCGAACCGGGCGTCGATCCTTTCGGCACCTATCCTCAGAATTTCACACCGGCTAAGAGCCTGCTAAAGGCCTCCGATCCGGTCGCGCTCTGCATAACCTGTCATGACAATCTCCCTGGCATCCCCGACGTAGTCGGGGCCGATGTGAATGGCCTGACTGAACGTTCCGCGGGCTTCTTCGAACTTCCCGGCATGAACAATCCAAAAGGCCACAAGCTTGATTACGGCCTCACGCTGGACAACAGCGAGCTCTGCAATCGTTGCCATTTTGTCGGCACCTTTGCCACCGCGGCGGTCTCGTGCATAGACTGCCATAATCCGCACGGCAATTACAAGGTTCGCAACCTGCAGTGGGCATCATGGCCGGGTGGTGAACCGGATTTCGGTCTCTACGAGAACGGAGCGGCGAGTCTGGCCAAATACGAGCGCTCGAACATAGCGTACGGTGATCCCGGAGTCGCGAACGTTCGTGAGGTTACCAATATGTGCAATGACTGCCACCATGTCTTTACTGGTTCTTACTACAATGACCCTGACGGCAACGGCTGGCACAATCTGCACCCCAGTTATGACTCCGAGCGCGGTAACACTAATTCCATCTCCCAGGGGCTTCCTCGCGCCACGACCGATCCGGCGCACTGGACGAACGGAACCGGCGTCGGCTTCATGATTTCAGCACGTGTCCCTTACGTGAATCATCTCGCCGCTGACTTCGCATCGGCGAAAGTGGTTGATCCAACTGTCAACGGGGTCTTCTGCCTCTCGTGCCATAAGGCTCACGGCGGAAGCAATTCGTTTGGATTGGTCTGGGACCCTGTTTCAGGCACTGCCGCCGAGGGGTGTGATCAGTGTCACGCTAAATCTGCGCCATAGACTAACAAGATTCGAAGTGCCAGAATGAAAGCGGGGAACGTCGACCAGATCGGCGTTCCCCGCTTCTTCTTTGGAAGTGACAGGATGCTTATTTCTTCCTGACAACCAGTTCTGAGCGTTTCAAGTGCACCTTGTCAAAGTTGGCTGAAGAGATCACATAGTACCAATTCGCAAATCGCGCATTGATCTCGTCGGCGCTCTTGCGGGCGTTGTCGACACTGCTTCGCCACCTTTCGTACGCTTCAGACAATGTCTTGTCTTTCTGTTCATTTGGAGTCAGAAGACTGTCGGGCTTTCCCCGGAACGACTCACTCGACGGCTTCTTAGGCTCCTCCGAGGTGCTGGCGTCGTAGCTCGCAGTANNGCCGTACCCGCCGCGGCGCTTGGCGCAAATCCATCCAGGCCGGCCGTCAGTGCGTCGCCCGTGCCGTGAGCTACCTCGCCAAACCGCAGGACATAGGATACTCCCTTCTTCGTACGCACCTGAAGCTCTCCCTCATTTGATACAATCTGACCATCGCGGCCGATGTAAAATCCCTTGCTCTGCAAAGAGAGCACATCTTGCTGCGAGATCGATCCCCCGCCGGTCCCTTGGAGGGTTTGAGAGAGTCCTGAGGGTTTCGTCCTGACACCCACTATCGACAATTCATCCAGCGCGGTCAGAAGCCCCTGCATTTTCGCCGAATCGACGATCTGGCCCCCGCCCGTCTTGTTCGCTTTCCAGCCTCCGTCTTTTTCAGTGAGATCGATTACGTCATGCTGTTCGACAGAGGACGTCCTCTCATTCACCGAATAGTCCTTCAGTACAACCTTGTCGATGTCGGACTTACTGATCATGAGAAGATCGCGGTCGATCCAATCTTCGAATTTCCCCGACAGATCAACATTCATCTTAACCGCATAGACTCGTTTCTCACCCGGCTTTCGCACAAAGCGCTTTGTCCCCCCCTCTCCGGCTGCTTGTCCGACGATGAAATCAGCCAGAATGTTGTCGTCTCGCCCTCGAAAAGTCACATGCGTTCCTCGGCCAGTCGGTGAGCCGTTCCCTTCTTCCGTCGGATCAACGACCCCCATACTCACGTAGTCAGCCGCATTGTCGGTTCGATAGTCATCACGGAGAATATCAATGACCCCTGCGGCCGTTTTCGCCAGCCGATCCTTGGCGTCAGCCGGATAATCGTGATGGGAAGGGATTGTCCAACGACCATTCTTGAACATGACCTTGAATGGTTTCGGGGCGCTCGTGGCCGCATCGTAACTCACGATCTCGAGCGAAGTCGCTTCGTTCGGATCGGTGAAGCCCGGGAAGAAGGCCTGTCCCTGATCCTGAAAAGCCCCCGGAACAATTCTTCGCGGTGAGGCGAGAAACGCCAATGCGAGAAGGACAACGGCCACCCCTATATATATTGTTGTTCGCTTAGTTTCTTTCATCGCTCAACTCCTCAACCTTCGGGCTGCAAGTTCCCCTTCTCGCTCCCGACGCCTGCGCTTGACAAAGATCGCGACCCCAACGGCAAAAACCGGAATGGGCGGAAGCAGGACTGCAAGAGTACGAATCCTAGTTTGGATAGTTCGGACAGAAGACTCCATCTCCTCTTTCGATTTCTGAATCGTCGCCTGTTTGCGCGCCTCGATCGCACTCTTCGCGGCTTCGAAGCGCCGGTTTTCAACTTCCTGCAAGTTCTGAGCCATAATCTGCTTGGTCTGCAGGTCAAGATCAGCCCGAGCCTGCAGCTGCCCTACCTTCGCGTTGAGACTGTTCTGAGCTTCCTGGAGCGCCTTCTGAGCGTCGGCGTCGGCTTGCTTTTCATCCTCCAGTCTCCGCTGTACGAAATCTCGCGTCTGACTCTCGACTGAAGCAAGGGTGCGATACTTGACACGCTTGCTACGCAGGGGAATGAACGACTGGTCCCCAATCAGCTCGTCAATACAGTTGAGAAAGAACGCAATGTTGTCGAAGTTCAATCCCTGGATCCCCTGATCTCTGATGCGAAAGAACTGCTCGGAGATGAGGTCGACATCGGCTATCGCCACGACATTGATGCCGCATCTGCTGCTATCAATTCCGCCGCTCTTCACCTGCGCCGCCAGAATGTACGAGTCGGAGGTCTGAACATGCCTCACGTTGCGATTGATCCCCATGCCGAAGAAACTTCGCTGAACAATCTGATCCCATCGGAGTGTGCCGGACGCGGTCCCTGTTCTCATCAGCGGCTGGAATTCATTCTTGCTGTCGACGGCCTTGTACAGGAATCCCGGGTAGAGCAGAACCGCCTCCTGCAACCCCCTGGTCGCAGGATTTGTGGCGTTGAAGGCTTCCTCACTTTGGTTACCGCGTGCTACGAACACGATTTCAGGCGGTACCTGGATCAGGTCGGGATGCGGATTATAGGAATCCCAGACCAGTTGACTTGTGTTCCAGTTGATCCCGAGCTTACTCATGAATCCACCGAAGTCCCCTTTGGGCTTCTCCTCTTGTCGTTGCCGTTGTTGGAACGGGTTTGTCTGAGCGCCATTTGGCAGCGACGGCGAGAGACCGATATCGACCAGCGGCAGCGGATCGTCGACAATCAGCGTCGGATGTCCCTGCGATATATACGCGGCAAGGTTGTCTAACTCGTTCTGAGCGAGGGTTGAAGGCATCACAGCCAGGAGCGCGTCGACATTCTCTCTGATAGAATCAGCCGGTGAGACTTGAACGATCTCATACTGTTTCTTCAGCTCACTGACGATCGACCACGGCTGCTGGTTGTTCATGGTCTCGAAATCGAACCCTCCGAACAATTTGGCGCCCGTTGTTACCACCCCAACGCGCATGCGCGTGACATTGGCTGCGGATCGAATGCTCCGGGTCAATTCGTACTCAACGGGCAGGCCGCGCTCAAAGAAACGAATTACTTCCTCGCGCGGTCCGCTCGTGAACGCGATTCCGAGATATACCGGAACGCTGCTGGTTCGTGCGCTTTCAGTGCTGACTATGTCTTTCGAGACAATGCCGAACTTCTCACGCGCTTCCCGAGCTTCTTCGCTGAATGACTCTGTTTCGCGAATCATGACCTGCACCCGGTCTCCGCCGATCGCCTCGATCTCTCGCAGTGTTCCCAGCAGGTTCGCGCGGGTTTCGACGTACGATCTCGGGACCTCCTTGCTCACGTAAGCCTGGATCAGGACAGGCCGATCCTTTGGAATTTCGCTGATCAGCCGACGTGTCTCATCGGAAAGCGAATGCAAACTCTCGGCCGTCAGATCGAAGCGAAGTCCGGCACGGGCCACGACAACGCTAAGACTCACAAGCGCGACAATAATGGCGACTGTTCGCACCAGGTGATGGACCCAGAACCGATACCCCCCGGCTTCCCTAGGCCAGTGACGTCGTCCGAGGAGGATTACGTTGAGGTAAATGAACACTCCCCCTACCGAAAGGAAATAGAGCAGCCCCGAAAGACTCCCGACCCCGCCGGCAAAATCGCCAAACGAGCTGAATACTCCCAGCGGCGACAGACTCCGTTGAAGAGTATCGTTCACCACCATAGTTGCCGAGTTAACAAATATGAAGAAGGAGCAAAAGAGTGCACCCAGCACAAAACCGACGGTCAGGTTCAGCGTCAGCAGTGAAGCCAGCATGCCTACTGCGAGTAGCGCTGCTCCTATCAGCCAATAGCCAAAGTAGTTTCCAAGTGCAAGTCCGATGTCGGGGCGGCCCAGCCAGAACAAAACCACGAGGTGACTCAGCGACAAAACCAGCGATACTGAGTATATTCCCAGCGCAGCCAGGTACTTCCCGAAAACGATTTCCATCTCCGTGGCTGGCAAGGTCAGAAGGAGCTCGTCAGTCCCCTGTTTGCGTTCCTCCGCCCAGATGTTCATGGTAAGAGCCGGAATAAAGAACAGGAGGATGTAAGGGAAGTAGCTGTTCAGTTGATCGAGATTCGCCAGGTTGTCAGCAAAGAATCGTTCTTGCCAGAACGCGGCCGCGGCGCTCAGAAAGATGAACAGCGTGATAAATACATAGCCCGTCGGACTGTTGAAGTACGAGCGGAGATCGCGGCGCATAATCGTCAATATCAATTGGCGGTTAATCATCACGCTCCCCCTTCATTCATAGCTTCCGCTGAAAGCACGTTCGCCGCTGTCAGCTGATGAAAGCTCTCCTCAATCGATCCACTGCGGACGAGTTCTTTGGGGGTGCCATCGAAGACGATGCCACCATTATGGATGAGTAGAACTCGATGAGCGATAGCTGTGACTTCCTGAAGGATGTGAGTTGACATGAGCACAGTCTTGGTCTTGCCCAAATCGGTTATATGAGCTCTGAAGTCTCTAATCTGGTTGGGATCGAGGCCGGCGGTCGGCTCGTCCAGAATCAGTACATCCGGATCATGCAGGAGAGCCTGTGCCAGTCCGACTCTCTGCCTATATCCTTTGGAGAGCTTTCCGATCGGCTTCTCCAGAACCTGCTGCAAAGCACATTGCGCGGAGACGATCTCCATCCGGTGTCGGAGCTGCGCCTCTGCCAATCCTCGAGCCTCCCCGAAAAACCTCAGCAGCTCGATCGGTGTCATAT